>Ga0209831_1004105_pt1 | contig 11647 bp, 19 predicted proteins | sample Maine_Asex4_meta_FD_187451 | JGI IMG/M metagenome (GOLD analysis project Ga0209831, IMG submission 187451) | Marine algal microbial communities from Maine, USA - Maine_Asex4_metaG (SPAdes) (version 2) | ecosystem: Host-associated > Algae > Red algae > Unclassified | place: Maine, USA | collected...
GCCGCCGCGCCGCCGCCGCGCCGCATCGTCGGGCGGCGTCGCTGCATTTTGGGGGTGAATTGGGGCGGACGGCCACGCAGAGTGGGGACCGCCGCCGCCACGGGCGGTGGGGACGATGCGCGGGGTGGAGGGGAGCGGGGGGAGGGGGGGTGAGGCGGCCGCAGCGGCCGCGCGGACCGCAGTGGGTCAGCCACGCAAGCGTCCGGCGTGCCGCGGGTGGTGGCACGCTGGACACTTGCATTCAACCGTTGATCACGGATCCATGGACTGTGGGCGGCACGAGCGGGTGTGAAGTGGCAACAGGCTGCGAGCAACTGGTAGAAACCATTTTTCGCCAGGTGTTTTGTTTAACCTTTGGTGGTTCGGGTCGTTATCAATCCAATGCGAAACACGCTTTAAGACCGGATTACAAACCGAAAACGATTGCACACAGAGTTCTCGGCCTCAGGACGGATGCCAACCGTTTTCCAAGCAGCCCTTGAACGTGCCGATGCATTGTCAGCCTAATGCGATTAGGGAACCATCAAGCAGTGACCAGCTTCACTTCTTCCACGGGCTTGAGCAGCTCCACGAAAGACCGGTGCTATGGAAACTACCTGTCGGTACGGCCAAGGCCACTTGTCATGAAACACAGTGGCAACCCAGGCACTCTTCCTCGTCCTGTTCTGCAACGGGATTTTCGCACCAGTGGCCACGGAGTCTGCATTGGAAAAATATATATCAGCAGACAATGAGGCTGCGCCCCATCAAACAGAACATGCCGTATACAAGTGTTCCTGGAACAATCCCTTGACTCTTGGAAACAACGTGTCAACGAGAGTCTTCCTCGCCGGGTTCCAGAGACATCATGCGTCGTTGATGCTGCTTGGGCCGATCATGATGGAGATTCTACCCGGACGCGAGCGTGTGCGCGTGCAGTGGGACCGACCACAGGTGTGTGTGCTGCTTCCATCTGTTATGTTTCACTGCATCGATTTAGTACCACGTGGCATAAAGTACAACAGCTGTGCCAGCCACGAACAATTGTTAATATTTCGTGGATAGTCGAAGTAGATTTCCCAGAGTAGTCAACCGATTTTTTCAACTTCTCGCCTACATTATTTCGGATTATTGGTCCACCAGACATATCAGATTGCCGTTGCTCCTCACGCAGCCCATTGCACAACCCCATCGAGAGGGACAACATTGTGCACACTGCGCACTGCGGCTGCACCGTCACACTCATCACCGAACCATGCCGGCCCAACGCGGGGTGGGAGGCAATTGGAGGGGGTACGGAGTAGGGCCAGAAAGCATCGGCTGGACCAAGCGGTGGGGAGGCGAACGGGCGGAGGCAGACAGACCTATTGTCGCCTGCCGCGTGGCCCGCACACGACCGCGCCGCCTCCGTCACCGCCGCCCACGCCACGGAGGTGGCGCGCACGCTGGCCCCTGCGGTGGGAGACGGTGCCCGCGGCGGCCCCCCGTGGCGCGCCCCCCCCCCACAACAGCAGCGACGCGCCCACCACGGTCGCACGCCGCCGTGCGGCCGCGTTCGTCGGGGGAGCAACGGCGCCGTGCGCGGCGAGTGGTGGGGAGTGGTGGCAGAGACGGCGTCCCACAGCAAACTAGAGTGGGACGGGTGGGGGGCGGCACCCCCGCGGCGGCGCCTGTAGCACAGTCGCGGGGTCCCGTGGACCAAGGATGAGGGGGAGAGCGCCACCGCGCACAGCGATGCGCTCAAATTTTCACCAGTGGCGGCGCTGCCCGCTTCCGTCCGTCGCCGTCGTGCCGATGTTCACCCTTTTCCCGCCCCGTGGGTCGGTGCCCTTTGTTTCATGGACCTGCGTGCTGGCGTTTCGGCCCTGAAGTTTCGCTTTGTGCGCTACCATGTATTGGAGCGGATGGCACGTCGTTGCGGGGGGTTCCTTTGTTCACTTTAGTGGGCGCGGAGGGGGTTGCACACACAAAGACCTGGAGGCGGCAGCGGCGGCAAGGGGCGCTGGGGTTGTGCGCCGCCTACACGGCGGTGGCAACGGGAGTAGGGATGTCGGCGGTGGCGGTGCGACCGACGGTAGCCCGTGCCGCCCAGTTCCTCACGACCGCGTCAGTGGTGGGGTGGTCGGCAGTCCTGCTCCACGGTGGACGGGTGCGCCTTGCCCCCATCCATCGGGCGCTCGGCGGCCCCATGATCGCACCCGTATGCATACATCCGTGTGGGAGGGAGGAGCCGTACCTCAGGGATAGGGAGTCCTTTGCCGCGATAGGAGAAGGGATAGAAAAATGTCATCTGGGCTCGAGGATACACAGTATGGCTGACGGTGTCTCAGCCGACCAACTCGCATCGCTCGCCGGATATTTGCATACTTAAATTTAGTAGTGTTTGCTGCACCCAAGACCGGTCAATTCTTTGCACGCAAAACCTGTCTCCACTGTGGGCCCATCCTCTTCGTTCTGCTCGAGCACGAGCGCTCGTGCCGGCGACTGACTCGGCAGGCGCCCGCCGCTGAGCCACCACGCGGGACAGTGGCGACTCAGCAAACCGCGGCCCCACCACCGCCTCCACCGCTGGGCTGCCGACCGGGCCTCCCGCTGCGGCTCCGGGTGAGCCTCTGCGCCCCGCTCAAGGGGCGCTGCGCCCTTGGGTGCCGCCACGCGGCGAGCGCTGTGGAGGGGCGGGCTGATTTACCCCGGCCGGGCCGACGGGTGCGCGCCGCGCGGTCGCGCCGGCCACACCACGTCGCCACCGCCGTGGCGCACGGGTCGGGCGGGAACAGATCCCGCGCGCGGCGCCGACCGCCTCCCCTGGTGCCACTCGCGACCGCGACCGCACCGCAGCGGTGCGGGGGTGGCGTGGCGGTAGGTGAGGCCAGGCGATGCGTGTCAACAAACCAGTGGGAGGAGGCGTGTGTCTAGACCATTTGGTGGGTCCCGCAAGTGGCCTTATCTTGTACGCCCGTCGCTCGTTGGGTGGCGACTTGCCGCTTGGGCGGGGGAGGCGGCCAGATGGTGTCGACGAGGTACCGCCTGCCAGCCGCCACCCAAGCCACCCAAGCCACCCAAAGCCGGTGGGTACAGTTAGCATGATGGTAGTGCCAATCGACAACCGCCCCTGCCCGATGTGAGGGGATGAAACCAAGGACAGCGAGGCGGCCACCTCCCGGCCGCACGGCAGTAGGTACGGATGGGGATGAGTTCTGCCTCCCGTGCAGAAGCGGCTCGCAACGCACGATGCGAGGTGGGTGCCCGAGGGTGCCGGAGGATGCCACCGTGAAGGGGCATGACGGGGGTCCCTCCATGAGGCGAGTGAGATCTCGCAGGGCAGCCACCCCCCCGCTCTACCTGGTGTATACCGGCACAAGAGCGACTCGGTGCGACGGAGCTCCGAACGCACATGCAGCCTCTCCCATCGTCGCCCTTCCCCATCAGCGTATCGTCCTCCGCACGTGATTGCCGCCCCTTGTTCACGCCCTTCCCACCGCACTTGCTCACCAGGCTCACCCCCCTCCTCCCTTTTTCCCTCTTTCACGATGGCGGGCCGCACCACCATGGCATCCCCTACCCGCCTGCTCGCGACGCTGGTGCTCGCGATGCTTGCTACTATCGCCGTTGCTCCCCGCCCCGCGGCGGCGCACGAGGCTGCGCGTATCATTGGCTTTTGGCTCGTCGACCCGCGCACCGGCAAGTGGATGGCCCGCTTGAACCGCAACTCCGTGATTGACCTGTCGGACGGCCCCGTGGCAATTGCGGCCATGGCGACCTCGGCACGCTCGCACGCCATCGTGTGGACGTCCCCCAAGAAGTACGCGCGGCGCGAGCGGTTCGCCCCGTTTTCCCTCGGCGGTGACTATGACGGTCTCTTTCGGGCGCTCAAGCTCAAGCCGGGGGCGCTCAAGCTGTCCGCCTACGTGTCGGATGGAACGCGGGTGTCCAAGCTACGAGCCCGCACCCTGACGGTCAAGGTCGTGCGTACGTAGTGCCGGAGGCGCGCTGCGAGGAGGGCGCGCTGCCAGGCGGCTGGCTGGCAAGGCGGGTGCGCGGCGACCTGGGCAAGTGGCAAAGCAAGCCAGCTGAAAGGCGCGTCAGTGACAAGGATCCCAAGCGAGCTCAAGCTGGCCGAGTCGGCAACACGACGGACGCCCGTCAGGTTGGGAGCAAGACAGCACCAGCGGACAAGATTGGAGATCTGAAAGGAGGTACCAAGGATTTTGAACACTGTGCGACTGCCGTCCATGTCGGAATTTTCTCGTTTTCACGAACAGCGCCTCGTGGGACCGCTGGCGAGGTGTGACTGAGTATGGTATGCAGGGAGGAGACGAGTTGGTGAGGTGCTCTGCAGTCCGAAGTGGCAGGCATCACTCTCGCAAAGCACTAATGGATGTTTTAATCGTTGCATCAGTTGTCAGAAAACCTAGAGACTGCCACATGCTTCATATGCACCGGCAAGTGCTTCATGCCTTGCGATCATCGCAACGATGGGAAACTGTGCGGTGTGTCGCTGTGGTGGACATCCCAACATCACGCTGCTGTCAGTCGGGACTCACGCCTTGCTGGGCCACTCTGCTTGAATTGCATAACCCCATACAGAAACGCGGTGAGTGCCTTGCAGCAGGTTGCAAAATGTGAAAAACAGCCTTTCGATTGCACACTCTCTGCCCAGCAGTGCGCGCACTGGACGCATGCGTCTTTCGGCAAGATGCCCACCATGGCGCGATTCCATTGGGTGCTTTGGCTGCGGTGACAAGGTCCACGCTCATCTTACCCGAAATCTGGTCGCTACGCCCCCTTATTGGGCGCTGTTTGAGCCCCGCTCGACAGTCCACCTGGGGTCCTGACACGCGCCGTCGACAAGCATCCTGAAGCCCTCCTGACAGTGCAACAATGAACTGCCGCAAGGGCGGGACGGGGCGATTGGGGAGTGCGCCAACACCCGTGGCAGGCGTCTCGGGCCGACAATGGCATGTCCATTGTCCATCGAACAGCAATGGTGACGGGGGATCGGCAGGGATAAGGACGCGCCACTGATGTTTCGTCACCTGTCGCGGACGTGGCAACTCGGGCGATGGCTGGGCGCTACCTGGCCCAGGTAGCCTGGGTCGGCCTCACGTGCAGCCCTTCCAGTCACGCCTCTTCTTCTTGTGGGTGACAGGGCTGGCGTAGTGGGCGGCACCGCACGCGGCGGACAGGACCTTGCTGCCTCCATCGCAACTGGCCAGCAGGGTACGTCCAAGCGTTCGCCTTGCTGGGCGTCCTCACCCCCGTTTTCGCTGCCTGATAGAGTCGTTGCTGTGGCCGCGTCGCTCTGGCAGAGGCCGAAGCGGTCTACGTAGTACCGGCGCTTTAGCGTCCCTGCCAGTGAACTCGTGCGTCCACCCTTGTGCCACGGCATCAGTGTGTATCAGCCTGCCAAGGAGCTCGAGTATTGACACCGCCTGGCGCGCACCAGAGAGCGGATCTGCGAGGCGAGGACCCAGTGCTCACCTCTCTCGCCTACGCCTGAGTCGACGCCCCAAGGTATGCGCGCTTCTGCTATGGAGAGCCCCTATTTGAACAGCATGTTTCCTGCTTTCACCTCCGCATTGCTTTCTCCTGTGTGAGCAACCCAGCACTCGATCTTATGCAGAGTGCGAGCACCAACTTACCTCCTCCACGACCCCCGGTTTGTTTCACCATCCTCTCTCTTTCTTTGACGGCTTGTGCCGAACGTTGTTTGTGCCGATCCCCTTTGCTCGCTACCATGTCACAGGCCCACGACCCCGCCGACCCTACGGCAGAGGCCTTCTCTACGACAACCTTGGACGAGGACACTTCCTTCCACGGCTGGTTTGCACCCATGGACGCGCAGCCGCCGACGAGTATGGCCGCACCCCGGTACCCCGACCAGCCCCCGACGGCAGCCTTCCTCTCGATGCTGACAGACACCCTCGCTTCAGGCCACTCCACCGCCGGCCAGCCCGCGACCCCCGCTGCTGCCGCTGCGTTCAGTGGTGCCGACCACAACAACGAGGGGCACATGACCCGCCGCCCAAGCCACGGCAGCGGCACCTCCCACGGTAGCCGCAGCAGCGGCTCTGGCGGCACTGGTGGCAGTGACGGGGGCGCCGCCGGCGGGGCAGAGCTGGACGGCCAGCCGCCGTCGCCAGGTGCCGCCGCCATCATTGCAGCGGTGCGGTCTCACCCAGAAATGACGCATGCGACGTCGAAGGACGCGTCGCCATCCGACATCCGCCTGCTCGCGCGGCAGCTGGTCGTGCGGCTGCGCGCCACCAATTGCACAGACGCCGATTTGCCAAGGCAACACCGCGGGTACGCCTTCACGGACGACGAGAAGCGGGCGCTGCGTGTTATTCTCAACCGCTCGGCGGCGGAGCGGAGCCGTAACCGCAAGCGCGCCCGCGTCGAGAACCTTGAAGGCACGCTGGCCGAGAAGGACGACGAGATTCGATCGCTTAGGGGGCAGGTCGCCCGCCTGACTGGCCTCGTCGGACAGCTTCAGAGTGCCCTCGGGTATGGACGGCCAGGCCCCGCAGGGGCACGCTCTTCTTACTGAGGGATGACTGGTGGGGTAGCAACATGGCGGCACCACAGCCAGTTGCTTGTTTTTAACAGCTGTTCCCTTTCTTTTTTGTACAGTCAATCCTTTCTATTTCATCCCTCGGACAGCCCTGTCAGGCTGCTCGGAGCTGTGTATGTGATGGGAGAAGGTGGTTAGACCTCATGTGCATTCACAAAAGGCATGGAGCTTGCCGACTGACAGGGCGTCCCAGCATCGGAGGCAGTCCGCAAGCAACATGAGCGAGAGCAGGTACAAAAAGCGTGGAGGTGATATCTAAAAAAACACAGAAAACAGGGCGAGGAGAATGCCCACATGCCTTCAACAAACGATGCAACGCATCGTCTCTCTCCACCAAAACAATACAAAGCTGCATACACAGAAGCGTGGCCTGCCCAACGACCCGTGCGCCAACTCAAGCAGCACGACCAGTCAAGTCAAGCTCACACACGGCACGCCAACAAGAACAAGAGATAGACCATCTCAGGAGACCACAGCGAAACACGCTCATGAGCCGGACGGCTCATCCACAGGAAGCACATGCAAGGCGCCAGGACACGGACGACCCACACCACCCAATGGGCCTCCAACAAACGCCATCCACCACTGCAGCCCAAAGCTCAAGTCGCACAACACACGACACACACGAGATCGCCACACCACTCACGGCCACAACAGCTCAAACAGCGTAGCTGCACGTGACGACACCGCCACACCTGCCAAACAATCGCAACACAGCACCTCGCGCCGCATCATCTCAGCCAGGCCACAAAACAATGAGCCAGACTCAGCGCCCACACAATTGAGCATCACGCGACATGGACCCACACCATGGGCAGCCGCCACAACCGGCTCGCAACAAGAGTATCCGCACGTGCACTGACATCCGCACTCGCACCAGCATCCACATCCGCACCGGAACCCACACCCGCACAGCATCCAGCCTCGCAACAACAACAGAACACGAAGCCGCCACCGCCTCCACCACACAAGCGCGGAAGCAGCGACGACACTGACAGCCGCAAGCACAATCCCGCCGCCGCCACACTCCCAACCTAGCGGCCAATACAACCACGAACACCGCCACAGCACTTAAAGGGCTTAACCGCACGGCACATGACGGCGAAGACCATAACGTTCCGTCACCTTTCCGCCATTCCCGCCAAACGATGGCAGGGGTAGGGCAGACGGTGCCGGACTCGCCGACTCAAACGTGCATCCCGCAAACGCCACTGCCACTGCACCGTGGCTCACACTGGCAGCGGGACGAGAGGCTCCGCTCGCCGCGCCAGAAGGCGCAGTCGAAGGCGCACGTGACTTGCCTGCGCCCTTGGCTGCGCCCTTCTTGAGGCCTTTCGGCGGTGGCGCCTTGGGTCCGAGCGCAACCGGGCCGACAGGTTTGGCCGCCGGCTTGGGCGGCACCGCCGCCGCCGTCGTTGTCGTCCCGCTGGACGATGGCGTGCGGGCGGCACGCCCGTTGCCGCTCACGACAAGCGCCGCCCGCGGGGGCGCCGCGGCGCGCGCAGGAGCCGCGGGCACTACGGTTGCCATCACCACAGGGAGAACGGGGGTCGCCAGCGGTGGCTCCCCAAGGACTCGCAGCGGGGGGCGTGCGCGTGGCACCGGGCGGTTGCGACGCAGCGGCGTGGTGCGCGTGCTACTCGATGGGGGAGGGGCCGGGGGAGGTGCAGACCCAGGTGGCGCCACGACCACACTTGTCATCACCCACGAACTCATCCCGCTCACCGCGCCAGGGGACGACACACGAGCGCGCGTCGCGGGGGTAGTCGCTTCATCAAGGGATGAGTTGGTTGCGAGCGGCGAGGGGCCCGACTGGGATGGGCGAGGCAGGGGGATGATTCGGGATGGAGGGAACGCCGAAGCGGTCGGGCCGCAAGTGGCTGACGCATAGGGAGAAGACGCAAGAGCAGAAGCAGATGACGAGGCAAAGGGGACTGGGGACAGGCCAGACGAGAAGCTAGGCGACTCGGCCGAGAAGAGGCTTCGCTTGGTCGGTGGTGTGTGGCACTCCCGCTCGCTACCACTCACCGGCGGCGGCGTGGCGTGGGGGTGATGAGGATCATGGGGGCGGCGAGCGCTCGCGCTGCCACGCGGGGGGCTCGCGTCGACGCGCGTGGCCAAGTCGGCTCGCATGCGCGATGGTGTCAACAGCGTCGGGGTGGCCATGGCGCACACCCGCACCAGCGGCGGGGGCGTGGGGCAGAGGGAGTGAGGGATGGAAGTGCAAGAAACAGGGAGAACCGTCAACTCCGCGAAGAAAAATAAGCGCGGAAAGCCTCCGGGTACAGTGCAACGAGACGACAACTCAGGCGAAGGAGACAAGCAGACGGCTGCAGCAGCGCGGAAGGCGAGAGCACCTTCGTGACGACAGACGCGACAATAGTGACGGCGGGTGCGCGTGCCAACGAGCACGATGCACAATACACCACCAGTACACCCAAACACAAAGGCAGCGTGTAGGGGTGCGGGGCGGAGCGACTGCGACAGGCGCCGAGGGGGGAAGAGAAGCGACGTGGCGACCGATTGCAACACTGAGACCGGCGTGAGGAGGGTCCAGCGCTACATACGTCTGCTCGCGCAACAACCAGCACGCGTGCGTGCATGAAGTGGCCTCTGCTGGCAAACGCTCTTGGCACACCCCCCAGCGCGGCCCCGAGCTGGACTGGACGGCGGCGTGGCTGGCCCGCTCGGGCCCCTGGCCCGAATATCGTATCCGGCAGGTGCGGCTGCCACCCCGTGCCCTTCAGTGTTGCAAATGCCTGTGGCTCCACCCGCCTCCAGAGCCGGGGGAGCTTCCCCTTGTCAAAGCCCGCCACTGGGCAACCCCGCTTGGCAGAGCCGTTGCGTGGATGGCCGTTTCTGTGACCCACAGCGCACGTGGCCCCAGTGGCTTGGCCGAGGCGCGGGTGGGGGAGGCGCTCCCCGACCTCAGCTCCTCGCGGCCGACGTGGGCGAGTGCCGCAGGTTGCTGCTGGACAGGTGCTGCTCATCTTGCCGTTTGGGACCACGCTGGTGCCTCGCACGCGCAGCCGCGGGAGCCCAACAGCAGCCTTTCGGGAGGCAGAGAGGTCTCCGAGATTTTTTGACTGCACACCCTGTTGCCGCTAGGCACCCCACAGACGCCGCCCAGCGCACCAGCAAGGAGAGTCGCGGACGGCTTGGGAAGTGTGGCCGCGTGGCGCCCGTTTTGGCGTGGGCCACGCCAGCACCAAAACGCGTGGCATTGCCACCACTAAGGGGTGGACCTGCTGGAAGCTTGTTTCTGGGTACCAGTACTGAACTTGATTGAACTGACTCACACTACGCGAAGCTGTCTTGTTATCCGGATAGTTTCGGGTAGTTTAAGCTGGTGTACAGTACAGCAGTTGCGACATTTATCGTCGTTGTACATCAAATACAATAACTGGTCTTTGCCCCAAGCCGACATAGTGTACTTGTGGACATCGTAGTATTTATATTCGATCGGATCTGGCAGCCACGCACCAGCTGCACGAGTCAGCCATCCCATGGTCGAGAGCAGTTGGTCATAACCAAAGAGGGTCCAGAATGGGCTCTTTGCCATGACTCCCAACCAACGGGCACCGAGTCCTCTGTTGAAGTGTCTACTCTGGGTGAGGGGCGGAAGGCGCTTCTCTGGGTGGGACACTTGGCGACGCCACTGCTCGTCTTCGTTGGTCCCCATGCAAAGCTGGCCCATGCGGGATCTTTTTGGACACCATGCGGATCTGGCCATAAACGCGGGCCGAGCAAGTCTATCCGTGGGCCATTGTGCTATCGCCATCTGGCCTTATTTTTTAGCTATGAGCATCTCTACCGGTCAATTCTAGTGCTGTATATGCAAACCCAGCTGCTCACCCCCTTCTGGAGGCCCATACCTCTTGGATGACTCGCAAAGCACCTTCCAGCACTGATGATCGCCTTGCATGGTTCGAAGTCCGCGCGCAGAGGGCCTGTGGCAAGGTAGCCACAACAATTCCGAACTGGCGCGTTCGAGAGACGCTGTTGCTCGTCGTTCTATTGGTCCACGTCTTTGGCACAAAGGATGGCTATAGCTATCCTTCTGGCCATCCTGCTCAGATTTGGCACGAAGGATAGCAATATGGCACAGGATATGGCAAAATGACTTCTCGATAGAGATGCCCTTGGCCGTCGATGGCAAAATGGCACTCTGATAAACTTGATCTGACCTCGACGTCGGGCGCTTTCGCCTGCACAGTGCCTCTGACCAAGAGACTGTCGCTTGACACGCGAGAGTTGCGGCTCGTGAGCACAGAGTGCACTGGCGCAAGGACTTCGGCGGTCGCGCATCCATGCTGTTAGGAGTTTGTCTTTGTGTGTCCGTGTTTTCTTCCCTGCCCCCGACTCCACGGCGGCAGCAGCGTGAAGACGAGGTGGTGGGCGTCCGTCCGCCGGCCTGCCGCCGCGGCAGGGCCGCGGTCGACAGGGTAGGAGCACGGCCGATGGCTTGAGGCCGAGAGAGAACGCGCCCCAGTGGCAGGCCTCATGGAACGGGTCGAGGGCGGGCGGCCGATTTGTCATGGCGGCGGCGGGGCGTCCGTGATCACCCCGCTTTCGTGTGGGTAGGGAGGGCTCCCACGCCGCCCCCACGGGGCCCAGTTGGGGTGGTGGATGACGACATGTCTTCTATGGCATTTGCTCGAACTCCCCGTTGTGTCGCCACGGGCCACCGCCAAGGCGAGGAGCTGACGGCAGTGCGCGGGTTCTTGTCCGCGCCGCCGACCGCCGGGCGCTCGCCCGTCGGTGTGGAGAGCCCTAAAGTCTGTCTCACTCTATTAGTCCTCTGAGAACCGCACTTTTTTTTTGGAGAGACCAGAACTCCGCCGCTACGACCGCAAATGACAAGCAGTCTTCACACAAGGGATAGAGACCCCCCAAAACTTTTTACTGCAAGAAATGGTACGCATTCTTCTGTAGGAAGCCCTTCAACGGCACACCTATGTCGGAAAGATACGGCTCAGACGCTTCGTTTTCAGTCCTTCCGGCACACTGGGCGAGCCGCACGAGGTCACAGCACCGTTTCTCGCATTTGTCCCATGTTCACATACCTCGTGCATTCGAATGCACTATTCTGCG
>Ga0209831_1004106_pt1 | contig 11645 bp, 17 predicted proteins | sample Maine_Asex4_meta_FD_187451 | JGI IMG/M metagenome (GOLD analysis project Ga0209831, IMG submission 187451) | Marine algal microbial communities from Maine, USA - Maine_Asex4_metaG (SPAdes) (version 2) | ecosystem: Host-associated > Algae > Red algae > Unclassified | place: Maine, USA | collected...
TCTTTGCGTTTCGGTCGGCCTGACTTCCTGGACCTCGAGTCCCATAGCGGGTGACGCACGAGCGGCTAGGACGGCCGGTACTTCCCTCCTCTCCGAGGTGATCGCGATTCATTGTACTACAGATGGCGTCAGAAACCGTTGACGCGCTTCCGCAACAGAAGCCGGCGCGCAGGCACGATCACCCGCGGGTTATGGTGAGCGCTTCGCACTCCGGAAGTAGCTGCGCGTGGTCGCCGCGCGCATCTTGGGGCGTTGGGGGGGGGCAGGGGGGCACGCGCCGTCCGGGCCCTATGACCCCCGCGGCAGGCCAGTCCTTCTCAGCACGGTAACTTCATTCGCTTTTGGCGTCATCGTGACCCTTCCAACGCTGACACGCCCTCAGATCACTGAGGACAAGAATGCAGACTGCCACCTCCGAAGAGCAGAGCAAGTCTCGTGGTCTAAGTATATCTGTGCATCACTGCACTCTGGGAGCACCCTGTCCTAAAGGCCAGGGAATAGTGACAGCCGATATCAGTTCGTGTGAAAAACACACATTTTCTAATTGTAAGATAGCTTTTTGACAAATATTGAGAGGGCCCTTCCAATCTGAGGCTCCTTGGATGCGACCGAATGTGGCAGAAGAGGCGCTAGCCGGCCCAAGGGCGCGAGGTGCTAGCAGGCCCACGGGCACTAGTAATGTTTTTTCGCCTCCATCGGCGGAGTCAGGACCGCCCTGCTGTCCCGCTCAGATATACCCACCTGTCCCCGTGCCTTCATACTCCGGGGGACCCTCGTTAACGCGCCAAAGCACCGGCCAAACGCGGGCCACGCCCTCAAGCATGGCGTGCCCAAGACCCATTAAAAACACTCCAACACGATACCCGAGGAGGAGGTACGATGCCCGAGGCATATCAGGTTCCAACCCTCACAACGGAAAGACAGATAAAAGGGTACGGTCCTTCCTCAGAGGACAGTAAGAAGGTATTACCGGGATTCACAAGTGGGTCATCCCAACCTCGAATCGATCATGCCAAACGAGTCTCATGATCGACCGGAAATTGCATTCAGTATTGCTGTCTTCCCCATTTTGGCCGATGCCATCAATGTCAAGAGGGGTGATCAACTGTGCGAAACTGTATTTCAGCCATCCACTCAGCCGGATAAAGTGGTTCGACCAATGGGCAGTTGACCGAGACCCTGTCTTGACTTCGACCACATCGGCCGAAGTTGGGAAGACAGCAATAGCTTATCCTAGAAAGCATGGATCTCCGCCTGATTCATTCGAGTGTCGGGCCCGAACCCCGAGAAGGGCGAGTCCGCCTTTGGACTGTTGAGCTCTGCTCGGGAATTACATTCTAGCTATACTTACACGGGGGCTCTTCGTGACTCAAGCTCGTGTATTTGTTTGCATTCCATTGTTGTATGACTTGTACTTGTTTGTACTTGACTTGTGTATCTCTTGGTGCGCTCTCCCCTTCTTGTGGTGAGCTCGGGGAGATTGTGCGTGGCGTGGGGACTGGATTGTTCGGCGGTAGGCGGCTTTGCACAGTGCATGCGCACGGTCCGCTTTGGGAGGTGCGCCGCAGGCCCTGCAAACTCGGAGTGTGGAAGTGCCTGGGGGAGCACTGAGAGAGGGTCTTCCCTGCGATCGGCGAAGGGGTCGCCTGGGGTATATTAGGCGGTCCCAGTGGGCCCAAGACCGCAATCCTAGTAAACCAACGCATCCACCTATCTACCGCCCACTTCACATGGACCATCCAATTAAATGGTCCCCATCAATTGTCACCGTTCAATAGCCGACGTGTGGACATGCTGCCACGCGAGTACCTGGGGCGCATCGTCTGGCCTGGGCAGCTCCTGGTGAACCGGAAAAACATCAAGAGCCTGGCGCAGGCGCTCCCGCCCCGAAACCAGACCGAGCTCAAGAGCGTTTTGGGAATGTGCAACGTGTACCGGCGGTTCATCAAATATTGTGCGCATATCGCGAAGTCCCTGACCAAGCTCACCAGCAAGAATCTACCCCATGTTCTCTTCGTGCTGGATGCCGCCCAGCTCACAACCTTCCAGTACCTGAAGGACCGCCTCACGTCGATGCCGATCCTGGCACTCCCGCGCCTTGACGACTTGTTCATCCTCGACACCGACGCCTGTGCTGTACAAGTCGGGTGTACCCTGCTTCATCAACAACCGGACAATGAGATCCTGCCAGTGGGCTTTTACAGCCGGGGACTCACCCGGGCCGATCAGAACTACTCCGTCAACTTCTAGATCTTGATGCCGTCCATGCCGGCAGCACCACTGTCCAAGATGCCTGCATGTCGTAGCGCTCGACCTTGCCGAGTCTTGCGCCTTGACCGTTACGTCCTTGAACCTCCTTGTCCTTGTCTTGTCCACACTTGCCACGACCGCCGTGACACCGTGTAGCACACCCTACCCTTGACTCAGCCCCGGCTCTGGGCCCATAACCTGTTAAAACGCACTGAGGATAGGCGATGGGGGACCACGGTGGAGTGGTTCAGTGGCTTGAGCCTTAGTGTCGTCGTGTGAACGTGCTTCTCTTGGTTGTCCGAAGGTTCGCCCACTTCTATCAACCGAGAAAACCTCTCAAATAGTCCCCACCGGGCCAAGTGCTCCCCCCTCTCGCGCCCACACCGACGCCCACGCCCTCGCACCCAATCGAATCACTCACCAATTCAAAAGCCACTAGAGCAATGCGAAAATCCATTCAAAAAATGACAAAAGGAACGCCCGAAGGTGACCCAACACGAAAGAGTGCAACTTGACCACGTCTTGAAAATGTTGCATCAGAGGTACCATAGGGGTCACCGACCAGTCTCCATCCTGGAACCGTAAGTGGAATCGGCGACGAGCATCACAGCCTAACGCGATGGTCTCGTTCCCGGGAAAGTCCTCTGCAACTTCTACAACATGGCTCGCCTTCGTCTTGGCGAACTCGACTCTCCGTGTCTTGACGACCTTGCAGTCGTCGAAGATGACCTTGTACGCCTTGCTGCCGTCCGAATATCCTGACTAGACGCCCTTCCCCGCCTCGTCTCATAACGTGCCGTCGATTTGACTCCTGTGCTCCACCACCCAGCATGTCGACCCAAACACGTGGCCTATGTTGGGCTTGTTCCCGGTCCACAGCTCATATGGCGTCATTCCTGCGGAGAGCGCTGAGCTGGTCACGCGGTTCTTGATGTCGACCGCCTACTTGATGGCATCCGCCCAGATATCCCGTTCGCCTTCCGCATCATGGTGCGTGCCATGTCCACGAGAACTCGCTTGAGACTCTCAGCAATCCTGTTCTCCTGCGGCGTGTTGGGCGCCATTGTCTGCTGCGTCGTGCTGTTCTTATCGTGAGGTGCGATGAATGCGGGCGACATGTACCTGCTGCCATTCTCGGAGCACAGGACCTCGATCTCAGTTCTGGTGTGCCTTTGGGCCTTCGTCAGTCACTCCTAGTACTCCGCTAGAAGATCGCCCGTCTTCTGTAAGAAGACCACGTCCGTCCAGCGGCAGAAGTCGTTGGAGAAGGTGCCAAAGTAGAGTGCACCGACACTGAACAGCACTGATATTGACCTGACAAGGTCCCAGTGCACGACCTGCCCCGGTGAAGGCTGACGACGCAAGTATGACAGGTCAGAAGAAACCATGCCGCTGCCGCCTGCTGTACACTTTTGACTTTAGCAGCTTTGTTATTAATCCTTTTTCTCTTGCGTGCAAAGCGCTGGGCAGCCTCCTCCCCTTGCGAGGCTGTGCGCTGGCGGGCGGCAGAATGCAGAGAGTACGGCGAGTGAAGAGCGGCCCGATTCACAAAGACCGTGCCGCAGTTGACCTCCGCACTGACATTCGTCGACCTCTACAGAACCGCGGCAATTCCCTCGGCGGTCATGACGCGCGCCTGGTCGCGTGCGGTCTGACCACCGGGCGCTACCCCCAGATTGCCGTGTGCCCGGGCGAGTATCGCAGGAATGCTGAACGGCCACAGCCCGGTCGTCTTTACCGCCTTGGTGACGACTAGGGGGATAGTAGTGCGTCTCTCGGAATGGTAGGCAGCCACTAGTGACGCGCCACGGGTGCTGTTTCCCGCCATGACGGCGTCGAAGATGTACGTCTCGTTTGCCCTGCGCGAAAAGGGATGAAGCGGCCCAAAGAGCCCGGCATTCTCCGGCTGCAGGAAGTAGGAGGCGTTGGCTTCAAGGCGACAGAGGTACGCCTGCCGCTTCAGGGCTCGCTTCAGTGCGTCAGTGCTCATATGAGCCGAGAACTGGTCGCCAAACAGTGTCAGGGGAGGCCCGGGCATTGCGCACTTCCCACTTTTCAGCTACCAGGTTCAAGACGCGCCCAAACAGCTGGGCGTTCAAAAAACCGTTATCTGTCCAACACAAATAGCCCGGCCACGAGCGATGGGTGATCCTGGTAGCTGGCTTGACCACGAAGTTGACGCATGACTGCCCGTACTCTTTAAACTTGGCTTTCAGCACGTAAACGCTGATGAGAATAGACCCACTGGCCACTGCAAATGTCAGAAGGGAGGCGACAGTGCTGCTGCATGTCAATGAAGCGTTGGCGGGCCCCTTGGAAGCGTGTATGACGCGCTGGGTGGTGAGGCTCTCACCCTTGACCACGATACTCGTCTCATCGAAGTTCATTTCTGACGCAGGCGTACAGTGGTGAGTGCTGAGAATCTCCGTCAGTTTTTTAAGGAAGCCCGTAACATTAATAATCATTTGCACTCCCACTCGCTTGTCAGCAAGCGCTTTGTATAAGCGAGCGCGTAGGTGGCGATGGTCGCAGCAGAGGAATCGACGCAACCACTCCTCGAACACGTCCAGAACCCAGCGGCGGCTGACTATACCTCGAATTTTCAGCTTAGACAGAGGTTGGTTAATTTAATAGAAGACTTGGACCACCCCACCACTACATCCTCTTGTTTAACTGTCAAACGGCGGTTGCCGTGGTCTGACGTAGGCCCCGTAGCTCGCCTGTGGCGGGTGGTCGTCAGGCCAGCAGGGACGTACCGATAGGGGGGGGTAGCTCGACGAACCTTGCACTCAGTCCGAGCAGACTCAGCAGGAGTGCGTTCACTTCGAAAACATAAGTCCGTTCAGGTCCCCGTGGGACGGGGGGGGTAAGAAGCGCAGGCTACATGGAGATATGGGTGGCGGAACCGCCACCCAAGATCGAACTTTTATGACCTGATTCGCAATTTTTAAACGTCGTCTCCCAGTGGGCCTTTAGGACGCCGCGGTGGTGGTGCCCTAGCTACTGCAGTAGAGTGACGGGACCACTGTGCCTGAAGTTCTCGGCACCCACGCTGAGCTGCCTGGGCTCTGCACTGGCCCAAGACGAGCTGGCAGTCGCCATGGGGACGGGCATTGCTGAAGTTGCCGGCGAGATGCCGGCGCTGCGCACGCACGTACCTTCTCTGGAGCAGCACGTAGCGGGCCTAACACCTGGAGCGGATCGGAGCGTCTTTGGATACAAGTTTTTCGAGACTATCTTCCTCGTTGTCACCATCCCCGTTGCCTTCTTCACGCTGGTTGATTTATCTGACGTATAAAATTCATCGGACGCGGTTGAGATGTGGATGTCCGTCCACTGGGTGATGCGCGTAGGCGTCAACATCTCCTGGGCAGATTTTACGCTCGTCACTTGTGCTCTTTAATGGAAGGCGGCGGGGCGCGGGAAAGACATCAGTTGGCTACTCGCTGCAATGATGGCCCCATGGGTGACCGTGCTTGACAAGGTCATTTACACGAAGGGGTTGACAGGGCCGGTCGTGTCATATCTCGTCATCCGTGGTACATCCTTGTTTGCAGGTGGTCAACTCTGGCCTCTGCGCGTCCGTAACGCGAGCAGTACTCGTGGATTATCTAGGCGCGGTCGCATGTGCTATGTCTTGGACGACGTTCGGGTGGTCTTGGCTTCGGCAACCACTGATGAGCGGGTGGTAGAGGTACCTCAGGCCACAGCAGTAGCTGCTCTTTCGTCAGCCATCGCCACGCCGGCCATTGCTAACGCAGATGTGTAGCGGTTCTAAGCACCACCACGTTGGTTCGTCGTCTGGCCGAAGTGACCTCTTGATCAGCTCGATCCGTCGAAGGAACTGCCCCGGAAATCGACCCACAGCCCAGCCTCCCCCCAACGGGAGGAGAGGATCACGGCAAAGACCAGGGGGGAATCGTAGTCCAAAGCACAGTTGGTTTTATAAAACGGCGACGGGGAAGGCGTCCCCACTCTCAATAAACCCCTCTCAAACCCGAACGCCGGTGGTCAAAGTAGCCACCCCAAATGCGCCAAACCGATAAATCCCTTCAAAGCGAAAAGGTCAAACAAGCAGTAGGGGGGCTGGGAAAACCACTGGGGAAAAGCCCCGCCCGCGACCGAATCCAATCTCCCCGAGATCTGGACAGGTCATTCCCTTGCTGGCCCGGATCGGGATATTTTGGGACGGCCCCCGGGGGTGTGCTGTACACAGCTGAGGGGCCACGCCCCTTCCAACTGGGGACCCCCGACCGCCGCAAGATGGGTTGTGGCCTGTACATCATGGCAGAAATATGGCTGCCATCGACGTCAGCGCTGCACCTCTATTCGCGCCGATACCTCTTCATCTTCCCGTCCCCCCGTGGCGTCATTACGGGCCTCTTATGTTCTTACGCCGTCACGCATGCGCGCTAGAGCGCAGGCATTGCTGACAAAGCTCATTGCAAGGGACAGTGGGGAGGCATCGGCATTGGCTGCCGCACAACCTATGGCACCCAGCCCGGAATAGGCAGCCAGCGTCACGAATACCTCAGCCGTCGGGAGCTCTACATGCAGCACAGCGCTTGAAAATGAAAACGACCTCGTCTGTCATGCCAAGTGGCCCACCTCCGTTGATGCCAGAGACGCTGTATATGTACGACAACGAGGAGGTGCCGGAGAGTTTTGCAACGGCACGTGTTCCGCTCGGCCTTGATACGAAAGCCAGCATCGTCAACACGTCAGCCGTCGACAGCAGCTTATATAGTGTAGTACTACGGGGCCCCGTGCGGACGAGGACCACCGCGGGTGCGCCGGAGGCGCAGGGGGACGAGGCGACCGGTGGGGGGCGACGCCACCGGCGGCGGTGGTTGTGAGCGGGACGGCGACGCGGGAGCGGGGACGAAGGGCCCGCCCCACTGCTCGGCCCGAGCCACCGGGGGAGCGTACCGGACCCGCCGCACCGCGACCCGCGGGCCCCATGGGGGGCCGGGTTTGCGCGCCCGAGAGGGCGCACCAGGCGACGGCTGACCGGGCGCCACGCGGCGCGTGCAGCGCGTTGCGCGTGGGATTGTTACTCCCTCTCGTCTGTAATGATCGCTTCGGGGGACTTGACATGCATGGAGAGAATTATCTGCACTGGTTGGTGACGGCCCGGGTCAATTCGCCATTTGGAGAAATTGGACCCGGGCGACGGTTGCCGCCCTTTTTAGGACGATGGGCGACGATGGTGGGAGGCACCGTCGTCGCCGGCAAGTAAACCGTGTCTCGATGTCTTGGCGTTTCGATCGGCCCGACTTCTCGGACCTCGAGTCCCATAGCGGGTGTCGCGCGAGCGGCTAAGACGGCCGTTACTTCCCTCCTTCTGAGGTAACCCCCTAGATTGTGGTACTACATTTGCCGCTCCGGGTGAGACCCGCTGTACGCACGCCGTGCGTGTCGCGGATCGACACCTCTTTCGGTACCAAGAGTCTGAGGACCCTCATTGGTTGTGTTTCGACGCGGTGACGGAGGATCTCCGATCGATACGCGGGCCACGCTTCCATGGCTCGCGGATCTTCCTCATCTTCCCCGCTTGACGGGGGCGCTCCTCCGTTTGAGATGCCCGGCACAAGCCGGGTGACGGACGCGCCACCAGCGGGAGACCCCGGGGCAACACCGGCCTTGGGCGCCGTGGCCCCCGTTGGGGGTGGAAGGGCGGTCCCGGTTGGCGGCTGCGGTACGGTGGCGGGTGAGTCGAACTCCCCACCCGAGGACCCCGGCCGCACGCCGACGACCGGGGCTCGTCCTCCTCCCGGCGCGGGACGGACGTCCACGCTGATGGAGCCCCAGGCAGGGGGCGCGGGGGTTCACCCTTCTCCCCTGGACGAGCAGCGCCTGGAAGGGGCGCCGCCCTTTGGCCCCCCCCGTGTGGACGCGGTGGGCAGTTCATCGGGAACCTTAGTTGGCGGGACCCCCGCGGGCCGGGGGCCGCGTCGACCAATGGACGCGCTGTCGCCGGAGGAGGATGAGCGGCAGCTCCGGGAATCACAGCGAGCGTTCGGGGTCACCCCGGAAGAGGTGGCCCGGGCCCGGTGGCAGAGGACCACCCGCGACCACTGGCCACTTGACGCGCCGTCCGGAACGGGCGGGTCGGGGCCGAGCTTGCAGGGGGTCGGCGGAGCCGCGGCTCCAGGACTACCTCGGGCGGCGGCCGACCCCGGGCACCTGCGCCACTTGGCTCAGGTGTTCCGTGACGCCGCGGAGGAGGCGTCGACCGCGGCATCGGATGAGACCCCGGTCCCGGGGCGCGGCGCAGCCGTTGCCCTGGCCCTCGGGGCGGCCCAGGGACCTTCCCCTGGGACCGCGAGCGCGGGCGGACCGGCACCCCCGGAACCCGGGTCGGGCACGTCCGCGGAGCGCCCCCGGACGGGGGGCGCTACCCGGACGGGGTCCGCCTTGACGGTGACTGCCTCGCCGGCCGCGCGTCCTGCGCGGCCGCGGTCCCGGAGGGGCGCCGAGCGTCGACACCCGAAGGCAGTTCCCTCTAAGGGCCACCGACGGCGTCGGCACGCGCGACGGGCCCAGTCACCCCCACCTTCGGGGCCCCCCTCGTCGACCGAGAGTGACGAGAGTCCATCGAGCTCGTCGTCCGCCCCCAGTGGGGCGGAGTCGACGGACAGCAGCGACGGCTCGACCTCCTCCTCCGCCACCGGCAGTGACCCCGGGGCAACACGCCGCCGACGGCGGGCACGGGCGGCCGACAAGCGGCCACAACGGGCCCTGGCACAAGAGGCGCTGCGAACCTTCCGACGGGAGCAGCGGGAGGACACAGTGGTCGGCCCCCGCTTCAAGAGGCTCCTGTCGCCGGAACGGTACCGGCTCGCACAACAAGGAGGTCGCCTACACCTCCCGCGAGGCAACTCCATCCGCGGCATCCGCGCGGACGTCAAGGCCATGATGCACACCTCGCGGCAGTTTGCGGGCGACATCCCGTTGGGGTTGATGGCGTTACTTGGGAACTTCCAAACGGCATGCGACGGCAGCGGGCTGAACTAGGGTACGGCAGTCACACTGCTGCAGTACTTCGTGACGAGCGAGGTGCTCGGGGTGCTCCAGCGCGCCAAGGACACCCACGCCTCGCGGCAGCTCACGTACAAGCACGCGGTCCATGCCCTGCTCAACAAGTACCTCGACGGGGACAAACTGGTGGACCACCTCCAGTCCCTCATGCAAGCATCCCAAGAGAAGTGGGAAGACGAGCACGAGTTTTCGAACCGCATCCTCGATGCTCACCGTGCCCTGGGCTCGGTCCTACAAGAGGCCGAGCTAAAAAGTATCCTACTCAAGGGCGTCGGACGGGAAGTCCGGGCCCTGGGGCGCAACTTCAACACCCAGGGCCGGACCTTCTCCAAGCTGCGCAAGTTCCTTGCCAAGACGGGAGTAGCCACCCGCGGGGCCCGGGGGGTCAAGCTCCAGGCCAAGACCAAAGCGAGCACCTCCCGGTCGGTCGGCGGCGAAGAACGGGAGCCCCGTCGGTCCCGGCCGGTGGCGTCCGTCGCCCTCTGTGAAGTGAGCGGTAGCTGGGTGGATGCGTTTCTTCACTCGAGAGCGGTCTGAGGAGCGAGGCCAGCAGGCTCTTAAACCCTCCGTTGTGCCTCTCTTGCCACGTTCTGCCGGAGCGCCCCCCCGCCAGCGCAGTGCTCCCTCACTTGGAGGGTACATGCTCTCACCACCCCACTAATCGCGACGCCCATCGATGACCCCACGAGAATCTCCCCGAGCTCAGCTCCAAAAGGAGCTGCCCACAATAATACAAGTACAAGTAATTACATCACACACATACAGCACTGCATGACAATGGCACAGCCAAACAAGCCGATGCCCCCATAAGTACTCCCAGAATGAGCCAGGGAGTCCGCGGTAACTCCGACTTACCTGCGTGGGCTTGGGGGGCTGCCTCAACACTCCCCCAGCGCCCCACAGTCCGCGCCATGGACGCTCTGTCACGGCCACAGTGCGAGATCTTTCGCCAACATCCGCGATCGAGAAAACGGCCAAGTCGATCTCATCAACTAGGCCGAAATCGGCTCGACTCGCTGGGAGCAGTAGGCCTGTAGCTCCCAGCGAGTCGAGCCGATTTCGGCCACGTAAAATCGACCTCCGACAAAATCGCCAAAAAATTACCGTCGACGTGAAGCAGACGTCGAGGTGAGTACAGCGCACCCGGGTGCGTCTCGAACGAAGACGATCCGGCGCATCGGCGGCCCGTCAAAGTCTGCTCGCTGGGAGCAGTAGGCCTACTGCTCCCAGCCAAAATCGGGGCCCACCACTTCCGGCTAAAATCGACCAAATTCGACTTGCATCAAAATCGATTCGGGCCCGTTGGGAGCAGTAGGCCTACTACTTCCGGCCAAAACCGCCCAAAATCCTCTGAGGCCAAATCAAGTCGGGCGATCGCCGCGAACCCGCGGCTGCGCCACTGAATGCCCCCAGTGGCGCCACAGCGCCCCAGGACAGTCCCAACCGGCCGTCCCCCCAAGGCAATAGCGCCCCATTGCCGGCCCCAAACAAGTGGATGGTAGGTCAACCGTCCACGACTGGCACCGGCCCGCGGCAAGGTCGACGCAGGTCGCTGATGCGAATCCGGGGCCGCGCCACTGGACGCCTCCAGTGGCGCCATGGCGCCTCAGCACTCCCCCAACAGGGGGTCGCCAGGCCCGGCGCCCCGCTCAGCCGCGCGCAGGTCTTTGCCAACCCCGACGGCAGCCCGGAAAGCCGTGAACGCCGGCGACGGCAGCGGCTTGGTGAGCCCATCCGCCGGCATGTCGGCGCTCGGGGGGGAGTAGAAGGCCACATCCCCGCGCGCCTAGTAGTCGCGAACCATGTGGTAGGCGACGTTGGCATGCTTGGTCCGCCCCGTCGCCTCGGGGTTGTCGACCAGCGCCAGGCAGGACTGGTTGTCCTCTCCCATCGCGACGGCTCCACCGTTGACGCCCAGTGCCGCCAGCAGCTTGCGTAGCCACAGCGCCTCCTTGGTCGCCATGGCGGCGGCCACGTTCTCGGCCTCGGCCGTCGAGATGGCCACGGTTGACTGGCGCTTACTTGGCGACGCAATCGCGCCGCCATTGCATGTGAAGAAGAAGCCGGTTGTCGACCGACGACCGTCGATGTCGCCGGCCCAGTCGGCGTCGACACGCCCTTGCAGCGGCTCGCTGCCGCTGTAGACCACACCCAGGCGAGTCGTTCCGCGCAGGTAGCTCAGAACCCCTTTGGCCGCGCGCATGTGGTCCTGCTCAGGGCAGGACATGAAGCGCGACAGCACCCCCACGGCAAAGGCGATGTCTGGCCTCGTCGTGGTAGACAGGTAGAGGAGGGAGCCGACCAACTCGGCGTCACGGCTTCCCTCTGGCAGCAGGCCCTTTCCTGTCTTGGTC
>Ga0209831_1004109_pt1 | contig 11643 bp, 3 predicted proteins | sample Maine_Asex4_meta_FD_187451 | JGI IMG/M metagenome (GOLD analysis project Ga0209831, IMG submission 187451) | Marine algal microbial communities from Maine, USA - Maine_Asex4_metaG (SPAdes) (version 2) | ecosystem: Host-associated > Algae > Red algae > Unclassified | place: Maine, USA | collected...
AGTGGTAGAAAAAGAAGAAGAGGAGAAAGCAGTAGCAGAAACGAAGAAAGTAGCAGAAACTGTATCGACTGTCTCTAAAGCAACAGATGATATAGTAGAGAAATTAAAAAAACTATCTGAATTAAAAGATGCGGGTATTATAACTGCGGAAGAATTTGGAGAAATGAAAAAGCGTATCTTAGATAAGTTTTAGTAGGAAGTTCAAGTTCAAGTGTCAAGTTCAATTTCAAAACTAGACGTTAACCAGACGTAACACAACGTCTAGTTAACGTCTAGTTTTGAACTTGAACTTGACACTTGAACTTGAACTTAAATTTTAATCAAGTTTATTTAGTAATTACAACCCTCCTCATTTCTATTTCTTCCTTGCCTTTTATCACCAACAAGTACGTACCTTCTGGTTGACCACTCAAATCTAATTGGATATTTTTCACCCCTTCCTCCAAGTGTTTTCGCTGCACGATTTGTTGTCCTGTGATATTGAAAACAGTTATTTCTTCTGGTTGACTATTAGTAGCAGGAATTTGCAATTCTATCAAACCCTTTGATGGATTCGGATAAATTGTAATCGCTTCAAAATTCGGAATAGCAGTTTCTTCAAAATTGAAGTTGATAGCACTTATTTGTAAGTCTTTCGTATACGCTTCTGACGGTACGAATTCCTCACTTAAGTAAATTGCGCCCTTTGTGGAACCTGCTCGCCTAGCTTTAAAACGAATATTAAATACCTGGTTGCCTATTGTCGAGGTATTAGCTGGCGCCAACCAAGTCATTAAGATTTTACCTCTTTGTACATATTTATAACTATAATTATTCGTACCAAAAGCAAGTGCTGGTGCAGGAATAAATTCTTCTAAGCTTAGTATGTTAGGATCAAAATTGAGTTCCATTTGAAAACCTTCAAACTCCGCTAAATTAGAAGTAGTAATAGGAATATCGAGTAGCTCCCCTTGTTCAAAATGTTGATTGGGGAGATTCAGTACCAATGCACTATTAGAACGTGTTTCACTCGCTCCTAGTAAAGACCCCACAAATGTAGAACTCACATCTGCCACTTTAACGGCTATAAAATCTTGGTTCGTTAAATTACCTATAAAGCCATCTAGGGAAATACGTTCGGGGAATAACGGATCAGCAAATGGATCTGTTGGATCTGGAAATTCATAGCTAGCAGGAATAAAACGCCAAGAAGTATTATTAGGGAAGTCGGAGTTTAGACCAAGAATGGCCCTTTGTATTAACACAATGTCAAATACCGTAATAGAATTAGAAGCATTAACGTCAGCCGCTATTAATTTATAAGGAGAATCTAAGTCCGTAATTCCTAAAATATGTCGGTTAATCAATACAATATCAAAGGTAGATACCTCTTCTAAAATATCGGTTGTTTTACTAGGAACAATGTCAAATTCTAATCCTAAAGTAAGCGTGTCAAAACTGTAGAAACCATCTATTTCAGATATAGCTTGTCCAACATTATTTGTTAATGCTACTTGAACGTCTGCTACCCCCTGTCCTGATTCTGTTGCAATGTTACCAAATAAACTTCCACCACCACTAACACAAATATTTCCATTACTAGTATTTAATTCTGCCTCCATCACTACCCCGTTTTGTAAGGTAATAAGCTGCATAGGAATTATCGACTCGTTAATAGCTACTTCTATACAATCGGATGCCAAATTATTTTTAACAACTTGCAGTTGATATAAGATAGTACCGTCGGGTATGGTTAGCCCCATCGCAGTAGCATCAAACCATGCAGTTGTTAGACTGTAATCATTGACTTGGTAGAAATTACTTGCAGCTAAACCCTCTAAATTAAAACCACGAACGCCAATTATCTTAGACTGAAGCGTATCGGATAATTGAATACTATGTTGGTAAGATAAAACATCAATAAATTTAGACGCTCTTACAGGTACTAGTACGGTATCTGATGTTACCCGTATTAAATTATCAATCGTTAGGCTGACTGGGTCAGGTAAATCATCGTCCCCTCCTCCGTTCGTTGTACCACCTGTCGTATCGCCTCCGTTCGCTGTACCACCTGTCGTGTCGCCTCCGTTCGCTGTACCACCTGTCGTGTCGCCTCCGTTCGCTGTACCACCTGTCGTGTCGCCTCCGTTCGCTGTACCACCTGTCGTATCGCCTCCTTCTAACATCAGTGTCTGGCAACTGGTACCTGTACCGCAATCATTTACCGTGGTTAAACAAATCTCAATTGCTCCAGTTAATCCAGATGTATTTAAACTTGGATTTTGCATATCGGAAGTAGCAATAGTTCCGAAACTCCAAAGCCAAGAGATAGGATTATTAGTAGATAAATCGGTAAAGGATAAATCTGTGCCATTGGTAGTAAATTCAAAAGCTGGTTGTGCGTCTCCGGCTGCAATCATAACAGTGTCCGAACTACTACAACCATTCGCATCTTCAATAGTTAAAAAATACGTACCCATAAATAAACCTTCATAACTGCCTGTGTTTGATATACCTCCATTTAAATTGTAAGAATAAGGCGCAGTTCCACCAGTTGCCCCAAAAACAAAACTACCTGTACCCAAGCCTAGACAACTTGGATTAAATTGAGAAGTAGTTCTATCTAAGCTTACCATTTCGACTTCCACAACTGAAGTACTACCTATAGCAGTTAAACCATTTGCATCCGTCACCGTTACAGTATATCCTCCAGCATCTAAACCAGTAGGCATATCACCTATCAAACTGGCTACACTCCAAGTATAAGTAAAAGGAGATTGTCCTCCCATTGTACTTACAGTAATGGCACCGTCGCTTCCAAGACAAGAGACGTTTTGTGTAACTATTGAAAGCGTTAAGGAGTCTCCACCACCTGTATTATCGCCACCAGTTGTCGTTCCGCCTGTTGTATTGCCTCCGTCATTTCCAAGCATTAATGTTTGACAAGTCGTCCCTGTACCACAAGCATTATTGGTCGTCAGACAAACTTCAAATGGTCCACTTAGTCCACTTGAATTCAAACTAGGGTTCTGCATAGCAGAAGTGGCTATGTTTCCAAAAGTCCAAGCCCAAGAAGTAGGTATATTCGTAGATACATCTGTAAAGTTTATATCCGTATTATTAATTGTGAATTCAAAAACGGGTGTCTCGTCTCCATTTTCAACTGGAGATGGATCTACCACTGCCGTACGAACGATGCTTGTACCAGCTGCATCCGTTATCGTAACATTGTATCCTCCTGTACTTAAACCTGTAGGCATATTACCCACCAAACTTGATAGACTCCAAGCATAACTGTAGGGGGCTTGTCCACCCGACGGTGTAACGGTAATTGCACCATCACCACCTGCACAACTATGCCCTTGTGCCACTATTATTGCATCTAACACTTGATTACCTCCATTAGTGGTACCACCGGTGGTATCTCCTCCTGTTGTTGTGCCACCTGTTGTATCGCCACCAGTAGTCGTTCCGCCTGTTGTGTTACCATTGGTATCCCCTCCGGTAGTTGTGCCACCTGTTGTATCGCCACCTGTCGTCGTTCCGCCTGTTGTGTTACCATTGGTATCCCCTCCAGTAGTTGTGCCACCTGTTGTATCGCCACCAGTAGTCGTTCCGCCTGTATTTCCACCTAGCATAAGTGTTTGACAGGTCGTCCCTGTACCACAAACATTAGTGGTCGTCAGACAAACTTCAAATGGGCCACTTAAACCACTTGCATTTAAGCCAGGATTCTGCATATCAGAAGTGGCTAAGGTTCCAAAAGTCCAAGCCCAAGAAGTAGGTATATTCGTGGATATATCTGTAAAACTTATATCCGTATTATTAATTGTGAATTCAAAAGCTGGTGTCTCATCTCCATTTTCAACTGGAGATGGATCTACTACTGCCGTACGAACAATACTTGTACCAGCTGCATCCGTTATCGTAACATTGTACCCTCCTGAGCCCAAGCCACTAGGCATATTACCAACCAAATTCGATGAACTCCAAGCGTAGCTGTATGGAGCTTGTCCACCAAATGGGGTCACCGTAATTGCGCCATCACCGCCTGCACAACTTTGACCTTCTGCCACTATTAATGCATCTAAAGCTTCACTGCCTCCATTAGTTGTACCTCCCGACGTGTCGCCTCCGTTGTCCGTGCCACCTGTTGTATCGCCACCTGTCGTTGTACCACCAGTCGTATCTCCACCAGTCGTATTACTCGCTTCAATCGTTATAGTTTGGCAACTAGTTGCAGCCCCACAAGTATTGGTAGTAGTTAAGCAGATTTCAATTGGTCCGTCCAGTCCTGCTACATTTAAATTAGGATTCTGGTCCATGGATGTACCGAAAGTACCAAAAGTCCAAGACCAAGAATTAGGGTTTCCTGTAGAACTGTCCAACAAGGTCAAGTCAGAACCAGATTGAGTAGCAGTAAAGGAAGTAACTGGACCGGCATCTATACCCGGTAAATTAAGCGAAAACAAAGCTGCGCAACCATTAACATCCGTAATAGTTAAGGTATAAGCTCCTGATTCTAAGTTTGTATAGAGTCCAGTAAGCGAAGTAAGAGTGCCATTAGCACCAGTTAATTCATAAATATATGGCGATGTACCTCCTAAAGTAGCAAATTGAATAGTACCTGTTTGAATACCATCATTTAAGCAATCTGGAAGGAATAAAGAATTTTCCATATCTATAGAAAGTGTTTCCTTACCTATAATAGTAGTGGAAACTTCGGTATTACCCATAGCATCCGTAACCGTGACGCTGTAGGTTCCATCTCTTAAGCCTGTAATAAATGTTCCACTTAGCGTTGTATCAGACCAAGTATACGTATAAGGACTCTCCCCACCAGAGGTTACTAATATAATAGAACCATTATCTAGTTCACAATCTGCGTCTCTGCTTGTCACACTAACCGTAATGGGTTCTGTTGTTCCATCACTTGTGGTCGTGCCACCAGTTGTGTCTCCGCCTGTTGTGTCACCACCTGTGGTCGTGCCACCAATTGTGGCTCCGCCTGTTGTATCACCACCTGTGGTCGTGCCACCAGTTGTATCACCATTAGTTGTTCCACCTCCTGCTCCAAGTGCAAGCGTTTGGCAGCTTGTACCTGTACCACAGGCGTTGGTAGTCGTCAAGCAAATCTCAAAATCGCCTTCTATTCCTTCTATATTTAAGGCAGGTGTAGGAATATCAGAGGTGGCAATGCCTCCTATATCCCAAGACCAAGCACTAGGATTATTAATAGAAACATCAGTTAAGAATAAGCTAGATCCACTTATCATAAATTCAAAAACAGGGATAGTATCTGCTAATTCAATCGCCACAGTATCTAAATATTGGCAACCCTCTGCATCTGCTATAGCTAAGAAATACGTGCCTGCAAATAGACCTGTGTAAGAACCCGTAACAGAAGTGCCTCCATTCAAATCATAGGCATAAGGAGGTGTTCCACCAGCTGCAACAAATCTGAAACTACCCTGTCCTTGACCCGCACAACTTGCCGTAGCAAATGTCGAATCTAAAGTTAAGGTTTCGCACATCAGTCTAGACTCAAAAACAGGTGTATCAATATCCTCTTCTTGTAAGGTTGTTGCTAATTCCACTTGATTTGTACCAAAATCTAATTGTATTTTTTGTAAGGCTATTTGGCGAGATTCTTTGCTATAAATTTCTGATTTAAAATTTTGTTCGTCCATGCTCAAAGCTTGAGACAAACGACCATTTTTCTTTGCGATAAATTCTAATTGGAAATGACTTTGTGTCTGCTCCTCCACTTCGATACCTTGAGTATTAAGCCAAACTAATTTTAAATGACCTTTTTCTATTGCCTTTATGCCAATATTCTGTTCATTTAAACCTAATTGATTGTTGGCCTTAATACCGCTAAATTCAAGTAGAGAAGGGTCAAAATTTAAGCCCATTTGAAAACCTAGTACGGCCTCTTTAGCATCAAAAGTTAGAGGTACGATTAGTGTTTCTCCTTGTTTAAATTTACTATCTTTTGTATGGATAGGAAAAGCATTAGGCATTAATTTAGCGGAATTTCGATTTCCTGCAAAAACGACATCCCCTACTTTAATCGCAATAAAATTAGCATTTACTGCATCCAATTCCACTCTATCCAAGGTCAGAAATTCTGGAAAAGCTTCTAAAAATGGATTAACTGGATTATTAAACATATAAGTTTCTGGCACAAAACGCCAAGGAGTACCATTTGGAAAGTCATTTCGTTTTTCTAATATTAATTGCTGTAGATATACTAAATCTAAACTAGTTACCGAATTAGATCTATCTATATCTGCTGCTATTGCTCGATAAGGTGTTTCTAGAGGTGCTTGTGTTAGAATATGTTGTAAAATTCTCACCAAATCAAAAGTCGTCACTCCTGATAACAAATCATCTTCTTTTTTCGGGGTGATGGTATAATCAATGCCACTAGCAAAGCCTAAGATGTTGTAATCTCCATTGGGCATAGTCAATGTAGAATCCATTGCATTCACAGCCACTACTACCCCACCAAGCCCTGTATTTGCTTCTCTACGAATAGTCCCACCAATTGCCACAGAACTAGAGACACAAATTGCTCCTGAGTTAATGGCGAACGGTGCACTAACAATTTCTCCTTCAAATTGTCTTGAGAAATCTATGGGTAGCACATTATTATTACCCACTATTTGCGTACAAGTACCGGGCGCTCCTATCATATTTAAACCTACCGTAAATAATACGGTTCCAGGTTCCAATGAAACGCCATTTATGTCTACTGTAAACCAATTCAAAGAAAACTCATTATTTATTATGGAGAAATTACCTTCCCCTAGCCCTGGTAAATTAAAATTATCAAAACTGACTATTTCAGCTACAGATGGATTAGACAGACCAAAAGTTCCTTGTATGCTCGTCAAATTATCAAAAGCTCCTGCCATAACAGGGACTTGAATAATCGTTCCTTGCAAACCAGCAGTATCTCTTCCCGCCCGAATACTTACAGTTGGTACTTGTCCTGCCATGAAAGATAAGGAATCACAAGTAGTTTCTGAACCACAAAAATTAGTTGCTGTTAAACATACTATATAATTGCCTGTATCTGGATATTGATGTACAGGGCTAATCATAGTAGAGGTGGTATTATCCCCAAAATCCCAAAAATATTCTGTAGGTTCATTACCAGAGGTATTCGTTAGAGAAACGGTAGTTCCTGAACTAATCACTTCAAAGCTAGGAATTGGAAGCCCAGGAGATAAGGGTTCGAGTGTAAAAACGGTATCCGCAGTACAACCATCCGCAGAAAAAACTCTATATCTTTTGACACCAGAAGGAACACCTCCTATTATACCAACGGGTGTAATACCAATCCCTATATCATATAAATAAGGTTCTCGTCCACCTGTTGCAACCATCCGTATCCTGCCATTAGAGGCAGTTGGACAAGTAGGCTGGGTTAAAGTGGCGTTAAAAAAAATCGGATCACCTTCTGAAACTAAAATACTAAGCGTACCAGTTGAACCTGTTTGATCGGTAACCGTAACCGTATATTCCCCTGCGCTAAGCCTATCGGTCGTAGCAGTCGTATCTCCATTACTCCATAAATAAGTATAAGGTCGAACACCATCAGCCGTTTCAACTGTTGCAAATCCATCGGAACTACCAAAACATTTAGCATTTCTGGAGTTCCCAATAACAATATTAAGTTCTGAGAAAATAGTAGAAAATCTTGCGGTTGCCATACAGCCCTTGCTATCTGTTGCCGTGACACTATGTGTTCCGGGTAATAAAGCAAGATTGACTTCTCCAGTAATACCATTAGACCAATTAAAATTATACGGAGCTGTACCTCCGGTCGCTCCTGCTGTGGCAGCACCATTAGCGGTTAGAGGTCCAGAAGCAGGAAGCCGTTCTAAAATACGGACAGAAAGTGGCATAAGGTTTTCGATGGAAAAAGCATCTATAACGACACAATTAGTAGCATCAGTTACCGTGACCATATAATTTCCTGCTGATATATTCTCTATCGTTTCAGAAGTACTACCATTGGACCAAGCGTATTGAAATGGCATGACTCCTCCTTCAATTTGAACACCCACTGTGGCAGTTACTATTCCATCACAGTCCGCATCTACTGAAGTGAGAATATCTAAAGAAAAACTATCTACACTGATTGCAGACCGCTTAGTAGTTAAAGACTTCTCTTTACTAAGTGGGGTACTAAATATCGGTTGTACTAAACAAAAGCTAATGACAGCAACCAATAAAATAGTCCAATTAGGATTAAAATTTCTCATTGAGAATAAAAGTTTTTCAGATAATGGACATCGCAATCACAGCTTTAGAGAAATAAAATCCAGCTTGGAATTTTCTAAAAAGGATCACATTGTCATTTGCTGAATTAAATTGAGCAAATTCAGGTATGTAGGGTTGTTTATTTGTTTAGAATATTTATTTGTTCATAAGGCATTGATATGCTGATAATTAAACAAATAAACAGCCTAAAAAAATAAACAATTTCCTCCACCTACTTTAGTGTCTTTGAAAAATGTCTTGGGAACACTAACTAAGTATAGTTTAGTTAATGCTTCAGATAGCATTTCCTGAAACAACAGATACCTGTTGAAATGTTTTTGTAGTGAAAGATGTCCTTTGGAAAAGTGATGTAGGTAGCGTAAAACAAGGTGATAAAAAGATAAGTCAATAGAATGGTGAAAAACTATCAGCTTTTGAATAGATTAGGTCATATAATTAAAATTAAACCTAAGTTGCTATAAAATATAGCAATAAATCAAGTTTTATGTACCTCGATCTTAATAAATAGTCTTGTAATTACCTTAGAAGGTTCTTTTTTCTTGAAAATTTCTAATTTTCAAGAAAAAAGAATTCCTTCCATTCCTCTTGAAGGCAGCATGGTTTGTTTTGTAGATTTTTAGGTAAAAGCTCCAAAAATAAACCTCCTAAGCAGTTACCGATTACTTTTTAGGAGAATATATTGGTTTATGGTGTCGCTAAGTATTGATTAAAAGACAAATATATCTTAGCTTTTTTTGTAATTAGATAACTAGGAGGTTCATTTTAGGAAGAAAATTTTCAATTTTCTTCCTAAAATGAACCTCCTAGTTAGTTACCTTTTTTTTTATAATACGTAAGGGGAGGAATTAGTGTTACAATTTTAGCCCTTGCAAAAAAAAAAGGAAGCACTATTTTATATAGTACTTCCTTTTTGTAGATTGAATTCAACTTCAACTTCAACCCGTGACGTAAACCTAGACGGTAGGTACGTCATGGATTAAAGTTGAAGTTGAGGTTGAATTTAAAGTTATTATTTAAACCCTCAATTCCCCCCTATTCCTTTAGTTTGGCTATAGCCATCCTTTTTTAGCAATTCGATAATTTTCGCTTTATGATTACCTTGAATGAGTATTTCTCCATCTTTGACGGAACCGCCACCACCACACTTCGTCTTTAGTAATTTTCCTAAATCCTTTAAGTCCTCTGCGTTGCCTACAAAACCAGTAATTAAAGTTACTTCTTTGCCCCTCCGTTTTTTCCGATCTATCTGCACCCGAAGTACTTGTTGTTGTTTAGGAGAAGTCTCAGCAGTTTCTTCTGCTTCTTGTTTGTATCGATAATCGGGGTCCGTTGAAAAAACGACTCCCGAGCGTTTATTTTTATTTTTTGCCATTTTTAATGCTTAATATTGAAACACAAAAGGAACAAAAGTTCACAAAAGGGTTTCACAAAAATTTTTTGTGTTCTCTTCTAAACCAAAAAAGGATATAGGCTTTTGTGAATTTTTTTTGTGAACTGTTGTTCCTTTTGTGTTTCAAAAAATCCATTTTAATCTGTCCAATCCGTATTGAATTACATAATATTTGAGTAAGTACCTAACTATAAATAATCGTCACTTTATGAAGGACTCTTTTTCCATTCTACTTCCTAAAAAAATAGTTCAATAAAGGGATTATTCAACGATTTTTTTAGTTGTATAATGAAAAAACAGTCTCTTCAAAAGTGACGATTATTTATAGTTAGGTACTTACTTCATCCAAGTCTAATTCCCTACTTCGCTCCCAGCAAATTTTTATAATTTGCTTGCACTTCTTCAAAAGGTGGTAATTTCTTATAATGCCATTTATTTAAAATCTTACCATCTTTCATTAAAACAATGCCGGGATTAGAACGGACGATTGTTTTTAAGAGTATATCATCCGCCATGTAGAAAGGATAAGCAGTCTGTGCTTCGTGTCGGAATTTCTCAATTTTATCTGTCCCTGCGGCACCAGCAATACCATAGACTTTCCAACCTGCTTTTTCTGCCGCAGTAGTAAAGGTATTGGTTACTTTCGTAAACCGCTCTACATAGTTTTTATCAAAATCATCGTCATCTCCCAATAATTTATAACAAACCATCATTATACTATAGCCAGGATCATTCAATAATTCTTCCGAAATATCATAGCCTTCTGCATTTTCTACTGCAAACTCACTAAGCTTGGTACTTTTGATAGCCGGCTCCGTTTTAATTTGATCAGTAATAGTCCATTCTGTTTTCGGATAATTTTTGAATTGCTTCATATAGGTCGCATTGGGTAAAACCAATTCTTCCTTGGTGGTCTTATTTTGTAATACCCAATCTGTAATTTGTACATTTGCCTGCGCTTTTAACTCAGCCGTTCTTTGTGTTCTTATATCTGCCTCTACTTTAAATGGACGGAAATCAGCGTGTGGTATGTCCCATACATAATTGCTAAAGCAATACAGCAATAAACCAACAGTAGACAAACCTAAAACAACGTTTGCTATTTTATTACTCACCAAATTGTGCATATCTTTGGAACGAAGCACGAAAAAGAAGGCAGGTACCAACAAAGCTAAATCTTTCATAAAAGATACTTTAGGTTCCAACTTTAGGAAGTCTCCGAAACAGCCACAATCTGTCACTTTCATGTTCGTCACCTTATAATCCCCCCAATTTCCAAAATCAAAGAAATTTACGCCTTCCGGTACATAGCCCGTCAAATAGGTAAAGCCTGTCAAGAAAGTAAAAAACAGATTTAACAATAAGAAAGCCCAAGCAGCAAATTTAACTTTACTACCCATTATCAGCATCAAGCCCAATAAAATTTCTAATACGATCATACCCACAGACAAATGCACTGCATACTCACTAAGAACGGGGAAAATCGGTGCTAGAAAAGACATAGCAGACCCTCCAAAAGTAGATTCAAATTCTCCAAAATAATCGGTGATTTTGTAAGCCGTCCCTAATGGATCAACTGCTTTTACCCAACCAGAAAATAAGAATAAAGAACCGCAGAAATTCTGTAAAAAAGTCATCAACCAATTCTTCTGCTTCTTAAGTCCAAAACCTGTTATCGCAGTTAAAATAATGGCCGCTATTGTAATGCGAATTAATAAAGTTGTTAATGTCATGATCGTAATTCTTTTATTTGGTGTAGCTCTTTAGAATAGGGAATTGAGAGTCGAGAATAGAGACAAAACCGTGCTCAACTTTATCAAGAATCTCTAATTGAGAGCGAATCTAGTCTCTGCTCTCTGTCCTCGCTTCTCTAATCTAAATAGCTACAATTTGGTCAAGAGTCCATCAAAATTAGCGCAAAAATAGCGTAATTAAGAATATCTCTATAATTGGCATCCAAGCCTTCTGATATAAGGGTT
>Ga0209831_1004112_pt1 | contig 11633 bp, 12 predicted proteins | sample Maine_Asex4_meta_FD_187451 | JGI IMG/M metagenome (GOLD analysis project Ga0209831, IMG submission 187451) | Marine algal microbial communities from Maine, USA - Maine_Asex4_metaG (SPAdes) (version 2) | ecosystem: Host-associated > Algae > Red algae > Unclassified | place: Maine, USA | collected...
TTCTCTTCAATTTTGGTACGATGCTTATTGTTGTATTTTCAATGCGAACCATCTTACAAATAAAAAAATCCGCACCAACTATTAAGCTATTGTGCGGATTAAAACCAATTATTATGAAAAAACTTTTAAACTATATATTGTATTAAACGCAGCAGGTCAAAAAAGGTTGCGATAAAAGATGTTAATTTTTTAAGGCTGCTTATTTCATATCATTTTTCAGTTTTATTATTATGTACCTGCTTTTAATAAACCAAAATTTTCTGTCTTCTAAAGTAGAAAATGTATAATCAATATTAGCTGTTTAATTCAGCGTTGATTTTATAACATCATTTAGGTATGTAATTTTAGTATAAAAAAAAGGTAGTTCTTTTATCTTTTTTAGACTTTAACCACATTTTACCACCTAAATGTTCAATAATTTTTTTTACAAACAGAAAGACCTGTGCCATTACCTTCACGCTCTGTATTTATAGGTAATTTTTTAAATATGCTAAATATTTACTTAATTAAATTCCTCTTTAATGCCAATACCGTTATCTTTTATGCTTACTGTTACTTCATCGTTGTTACAAATGGAGTCTATCCAAATTAAAGGTTGTTGATTAGTGTTTCTAAATTTAATAGGATTATTTTAATATTTAGAAACACTTGAAATATTAAGGACTTTTTACCAATAATTTTATGTAAAATATCTGAAACGCGAATAGTTACCTATTGGTTTTCCACCAGTTGTGAAATAAATGTCTTCTGCTTCATCTTTAAGAAAATTATCTAATTTAAGAACACCATTATCATCTAAAAAGCCAGTAGCTTCTAATGCTTTCATTATTTAGTTTTGTTAAATTAAAATTCTATTTACAAGTTAGTCCTTTATTGTAAAAGATTAGTAGTAAAATGGTTGTAAATCAATTTCAATTATCTCCAAAGGCAATAAGTAAGCAAGGGTTTTCTAATACGAAATAATAGAAAAAATGAGAAGCCTCTTAAAAAAATTTTATTTTTAAGGTTATATTTACAAATACTCTAAATAAAAATTTTATAATACAAGTTATTTTAGATGTTGAAGAGAGCAAATACAACTTTGTTATAGAGCTTGTAAAAAGTCTTGATTTTGTTAAAGTGCAGAAAGATTTTGACGACTCAAAAGAAAAAATTATTGAAAGCTTGGCGCAGTCTTTTAAAGAACTTAAGTTGTACAAAGAGGGAAAGTTAAAAGGCATACCAGCCAAAAAGTTATAGAAATACTCAGATTCTGTTTTAGCATATTGGGCTAAAATTAAAAGCATTTGTTATAGATACTTTTAGCATGGTATCTAAGTACTTAACGAAAAACAAAATTTTAAATTCAAAAGATATTTTATAAAATTAGTGCACCTATCAACTTAAAATAATACTTTTGAATTTTAAATGAACATTAATACATTACATCATCATCATTTTTATAATTGCTTTCAGGCGATATGGAAATGATATGTAATGGATAAAAATATATCAAAAAAACCGTCTGAATAATTCAGGCGGTTTTTTTATTTCCGCTAACTGAATTACTTTGGCATAACAAAATATTATGAGCAAACTTAAAATTGCAATACAAAAAAGCGGAAGGTTAAACGAAGATTCGTTAAAGCTATTAAAAAATTGTGGTATAGGCATTAACAATGGTAAAGATCAGTTAAAGGTTATTGTAGATAATTTTCCATTAGAAATTTTATATTTACGCAATTCTGATATTCCTCAATATTTAGAAGATGGAACGGTTGATATTTCCATAGTAGGCGAAAATCTTTTAATAGAAAAACAAAAGAAAGTTGAAATAGTTGAGCGATTAGGTTTTTCTAAATGCAGGGTTTCTTTAGCAGTTCCGAAAGAAGTAGAAGACAATTCTATTAATTACTTCAATGGTAAAAAAATTGCCACTTCTTATCCGGTTACTTTGCAAAATTTCTTAACAAAAAACAATGTTAAAGCCGACATTCACACAATATCTGGTTCGGTAGAAATTGCACCAAACATTGGCTTGGCTGATGGAATATGCGACATTGTAAGCTCGGGCAGCACGCTATTTAAAAACGGTTTAAGAGAAACACAAGTTATTTTAAAATCGGAAGCGGTGTTGGTAAAATCATTACAACTAAGCACAACAAAAGAAGCTATTTTAAATAAGTTATTGTTTAGAATTAAAGCCGTGTTGCGCGCTAAAAACAGTAAATATATTTTACTAAATGTACCAAACAAAAAGATAGCTGCCGTAAGTAATATTTTGCCAGTTTTAAAAAGCCCAACCATATTGCCATTAGCACAAAAAGGCTGGAGTTCTTTACATTCTGTAATTAATGAAAAACAATTTTGGGAAGTAATTGATGAGCTAAAGGCAGCTGGCGCAGAAGATATTTTAATTATAGCAATTGATAAAATGGTGATTTAATGAAAACCTATAATCAACCAACAAAATTGGAGTGGGCTACACTTTGTAAACGTGCCACAATAAATAGCAAAAGCTTAACCGAAACAGTAAAGCTAATTATCGAAAATGTTAAACTTTATGGTGACAAAGCTTTACTAAAATATAGCAAACAGTTTGATAATGTTGACTTGAAAAGTATATTGGTTTCTAAAAAAGAAATTGAATTAGCAGTTAAACAACTTCCTCAACAATTAAAAAATGCCATACAAATAGCATACAACAATATTGAAAAATTTCACGCTACGCAACAAGTGAAAGAAGAGATAGTAGAAACAATGCCAGGTGTAAAATGTTGGCGCAAATCAGTAGCTATTGAAAAAATTGGTTTATATATTCCTGGTGGAAGTGCACCGTTATTCACCACTATTTTAATGCTGGGTATTCCGGCAAAATTGGCTGGTTGTAAAGAAATTCTATTATGTACACCTCCTAATAAAAATGAACAGATAAATCCCGCTATTCTATATACTGCTAACTTGGTGGGTATTTCTAAAATTTATAAAATTGGTGGTGCGCAGGCAATTGCTGCAATGGCTTATGGCACAGAAAGTATTGCATCGGTGTATAAAATTTTTGGTCCAGGAAATCAATATGTAACTAAAGCAAAGGAGTTAGTACAACAAGCTGGTGTAGCAATTGATATGCCAGCAGGGCCAAGCGAAGTTTTGGTAATAGCTGATGAAACTTGCAAGCCATCTTTTGTTGCCGCCGACTTACTATCGCAAGCAGAACATGGTGCAGACAGTCAAGTAATTTTATTGAGTAATAATGAGGCCATTGTAGAGAAATGTTTAGCAGAACTAAATCAACAAATAAAGGTTTTACCCAGAAAAGAAATTGCAATAAAAGCACTATTAAACAGCAGAGCCATAATTTTAAAAGATATAAATGAGTGTATTGATTTTAGTAATTACTACGCTCCAGAACATTTAATTATTGCTTCTGATAATGCTATGACTTATGCAAGCAAAATTACAAATGCAGGCTCGGTGTTTATTGGCAATTATAGTTGCGAATCGGCAGGTGATTATGCAAGTGGTACTAACCATACTTTGCCTACCAATGGTTTTGCCAAAAATTATAGTGGCGTTTCTTTAGATAGTTTTGTAAAAAAAATTACGTTTCAAAAGCTTACAAAAAAAGGTATTAAAAACATTGGTACAGCAATTGAAATAATGGCTGAGGCAGAAGAATTAATGGCGCATAAAAATGCTGTTACTTTAAGATTGAAGGAGGCAAACAATGTTTGACTTAGAAAAAGTAGTACGTAAAAATATTTTGGAGTTGCAACCTTACTCAAGTGCACGTGATGAATTTAAAGGTAAAGAAGGCACTTTTTTAGATGCTAATGAAAATCCGTTTGGCACTTTAAATCGCTATCCAGATCCTTATCAAAAAGAGTTGAAACTAAAGCTTTCTAATTTAAAAGAAGTTAATACCAACAACATATTTATAGGCAATGGTAGCGATGAGATAATAGACTTGGCTTATCGTATTTTTTGCGAGTCAGGTATTGACAAAGCACTAACCTTTTCTCCTACTTATGGCATGTATAATGTTTCGGCAGCTATTAATAATGTTGCGTTAATGAAAACTCCATTGAATGAAAATTTTCAAATTGAAACTGGAGCGTTAAAGGAATATTTAAAAGATGAAAACCTGAAGTTGATTTTTATTTGTTCGCCAAACAACCCAACTGGTAACTTAATAAAAACAGATGATATTACATTTATACTCAACCACTTTAAAGGCATTGTAATTGTTGATGAAGCCTACATTGATTTTGCGCAGAATGAATCACTAATCAATTTAATTGAAAAATACCACAACCTAATAGTAAGCCAAACGTTTAGTAAGGCCTGGGCTTTGGCAGGTGCAAGAGTTGGTATTGCTTATGCACATTCAAAAATTATTACATTGTACAATAAAGTAAAGCCGCCATATAATGTAAGTGCAATTAACCAACAAGCTGCAATTAATGCACTCAGTAATTACGCATCTTACAACAAAAATTTAAATATAATTTTAGAAGAAAGGAAAAGGATGAAAACGGAGTTAGCACAAATTAGTATGGTGAAAAAAATATATTCTTCCGATGCAAATTTTTGGCTGATAGAAGTGGATAACGCAAATGAATTGTATGAAAAACTATTGCATCATAAAATAATAACACGTAACAGAAGTACTCAAATTAAAAACTGTTTAAGAATAACCATTGGCACACCTAATGAAAACAATCAATTAATAACAGCCTTAAAAAACTTATAATGAAAAAAGTATTATTTATTGACAGAGATGGCACCTTAGTAATTGAACCACCAGAAGATTATCAGGTAGATAGTTTAGAAAAGTTGGAATTTTATCCTGGTGTATTTCAATGGCTTGCTAAAATTGTAACAGCCTTAGATTTTGAGTTGGTAATGATAACCAATCAAGATGGTTTGGGTACGGCAAGTTTTCCTGAAGATACTTTTTGGCCAGCACACAACAAAATTATTGAAGCTTTCAAAAATGAAGGTGTTGAGTTTAAAGAAATATTGATTGACAAAAGTTTTCCTGAAGAAAATTTACCTACCCGAAAACCTGGTACTGGTTTGCTAACAAAATATATTTATGGCAATTATGATTTAGCCAACTCTTTTGTTATTGGCGACAGAGCAAGCGATGTGGAGTTAGCACAAAACTTAAATGCACAAGGTATTTTTATTGGTAAAGAAAATAAAGATGCCGCCTTGTGCACTAATAGCTGGGCAACTATTTATCAGTTTTTAAAAGGTATAGAAAGAAGGGCTACCGTAATAAGAAAAACTAAAGAAACTGCAATTGAAATTACTGTAAACTTAGATGGCAACGGTAAAGCTAATGTTGAAACGGGCATTGCTTTCTTCGATCATATGTTAGAACAAATTGCCAAACATGGAAATTTAGATTTAACAATACAAGCTAAAGGCGATTTAGAAATTGATGAACATCATACCATTGAAGATGTTGCCCTTACTTTAGGAGAGACTATTTTAAATGCACTCAGCAACAAAAAAGGGATTGAACGCTACGGCTTTTTATTACCTATGGATGATTGCTTAGCACAAGTGGCTATTGATTTTGGTGGAAGGCCTTGGCTTGTGTGGGATGCGGATTTTAAACGTGAAAAGGTTGGCGAAATGCCTACAGAAATGTTTATGCACTTTTTTAAATCGTTTAGTGATACAGCTAAGTGTAATTTAAATATTAAAGCGGAAGGAGAAAATGAGCATCATAAAATTGAAGGGATTTTTAAAGCATTTGCTAAAGCTATAAAAATGGCGGTTGGCAAAACAGGCAGTAACACTATACCAAGCACCAAGGGAACGCTTTAGCAAAAGTAAAAACGATAACAAATAAAATGGTTGCCATAATAAAATATAATGCCGGCAATATTAGTTCGGTACAAAATGCTTTAAAGCGTTTAAATTGTGAAAGTATTATTACAGATGATATTGAAAAAATTAAGTCTGCTGATAAAGTGATTTTTCCAGGTGTTGGTGAAGCCAGTTCTGCTATGCAATATTTAAACGAAAAGGGTTTAAACAAAAACATCCTTTCTATAACGCAACCTTTTTTGGGCATCTGTTTGGGTTTGCAGTTAATGTGTAAAAGCAGCGAAGAAGGAACAACAAAATGTATTGGAATTTTTGATGCTGAGGTTAAAATATTTCCACCTACACAATTAGTACCGCATATTGGTTGGAACAATTTTGTAAATTTAAAAGGCACATTGTTTAATAAAATTTCAACAACTGATGATGTTTATTATGTGCACAGCTATTATGCAGAATTGTGCCCGGCAAGTGTTGCAACCTGTAATTACATAAAGCCATTTAGCGCAGCATTACAAAAAAATAATTTTTATGCTACTCAATTTCATCCTGAAAAATCGGCTGATGTTGGGGAACAAATATTGAAAAATTTTTTAGCCTTATGAAAATAATACCCGCAATAGATATTATTGATGGTAAGTGTGTGCGCCTAACCAAAGGTGATTACAATACCAAAAAAATATATAATGAAAATCCGCTTGAGGTGGCAAAAGCTTTTGAAGCCAATGGAATAAGTTATTTACACTTAGTAGACTTAGATGGTGCGAAATCTAAACACATTGTTAATCATAAAATTTTAGAAAGCATAAGCACGCATACCCATCTTAAAGTAGATTTTGGTGGTGGTTTAAAAACAGAGAAAGATATAAAAATTGCATTTGAATGTGGCGCAACTCAAATTACTGGTGGAAGTGTAGCTGTTAAAAATCCTGCGATATTTAAAAATTGGTTAAAACAATATGGTAGCGAAAAAATTATTTTAGGTGCAGATTGTAAGAACAGAAAAATTGCAACAACAGGATGGTTAGAAAGTACAAAAGTAGATGTTATAGATTTTATTCAACAATATGAACTTGATGGTATTAGCCAGGTAATTTGTACCGATATTGCTAAAGATGGAATGTTACAAGGCACTTCAAATGAGTTGTATAAAGAAATTATGAGCAAGACAAATGTTAAGCTTATTGCAAGTGGCGGTGTTTCCTCTATTAAAGATTTGGTGCAGTTAAAACAGTTGGGTTGTTATGGTGCTATAATTGGAAAGGCGATATATGAAGGGAAGATTGAGATGAAGGAGTTGAGCAATTTGATTGAAAGTTAAAATTAAATAAATCTAAAATCAAACAGTGTTAAAAAAAAGAATAATTCCTTGTCTGGATATTAAAGATGGCAGAACGGTAAAAGGTATCAATTTTGTTGGTATTCGTGATGCTGGCGAACCAGTTGAACTGGCAAAGCGTTATGTAGAACAAGGCGCAGATGAATTGGTGTTTTTAGACATTACGGCTACTATTGAAAAAAGAAAAACGTTAATAGCCCTGGTAGAAAAAATTGCGGAATCAATTAATATTCCATTTACAGTTGGTGGCGGAATTAATACAGTAAAAGATGTTTATAATTTAATAAAAGCGGGTGCAGATAAAGTAAGCATTAACTCATCGGCAGTAAAGCAACCTAACTTAATAAAAGAAATTGTTAAAGAATTTGGCAGTCAATGCGCAGTAGTTGCCATTGATACAAAGTTTGAAAATGGCGAATGGAAAGTGTTTATGAATGGAGGCAGAACAAGCACTTCACTTACAACTGTAGCTTGGGCAAAGCAAGTTGAAAGTTTGGGTGCTGGCGAAATTTTATTAACCTCTATGAACAATGACGGCACTAAAAATGGTTTTGCAATTGATATTACGCAACAAGTTTCTAAAGCAGTTAATCTGCCAGTTATTGCTTCGGGTGGCGCAGGTAAAAAACATCATTTTAAAAATGTATTTGAACAAACTGAAGCTACGGGCGCATTAGCTGCAAGTATTTTTCACTTTGGCGAAATTTCAATTCCTGAACTAAAAACTTATTTAAAAACAAAACAAATAGCAGTAAGATGAATATAGATTTTAATAAAGGAAATGGATTAGTACCTGCAATAATTCAACACAATAATACCTTACAAGTGCTAATGTTAGGCTATATGAACGAAGAAGCTTTTAACAAAACCAAAGCAGAACAACAAGTTACTTTTTTTAGCAGAAGTAAAAACCGCCTTTGGACAAAGGGTGAAACATCGGGTAATTTTTTGATGGTAAAGGATATACAAATTGATTGCGATAACGATAGCATTTTAATTAAAGCAATACCAAGCGGGCCAACCTGCCACACGGGTAATACTTCATGTTTTAAAGAAGAAACCGCCAAAGGTTTTTTGTATGATTTGCAAGCTACCATTAATAAAAGAATAGATAATAATGAAGAACAATCTTACACCAATCAACTATTTAAAAAAGGCATAAATAAAGTTGCCCAAAAAGTAGGCGAAGAAGCCGTGGAGTTAATTATTGAAGCCAAAGACGACAATAAAGAATTGTTTAAAAATGAAGCTGCAGATTTGATGTATCATTATTTAATATTACTAAAAGCAAAAGGTTTTAGCTTAGAAGCTATTGAGCAGGTTTTAAAAAGCAGACACCAGAGATAAGGATTTGTACACCAAGCTGATATAGCACACTTAAGAATAATAAGAATAAAAAACAAAAACTATCATACTTGAATATACAAGTGTATAAAAAATTATTGGTAATGTTAAAAACCAAAGCCTAGCTTTATTTATTGACACATCTGTTGTTGATGTAACTCCAATATAACTAATGTAAACTGAATAAAAGACAGCTATTATTAACAACGCCAAGCCAACCAATTCAATTAATTTAAGATCTGCATTTGGATCATACGGAACAGGACTTTGCATCATAAAAAATACAACTGTAAGAAAATGAATAAGTGAAGGAACAAATTCTGGGTAAAGAAAAAGAAATTTAGCTTTTTTAATATCTGATGTACCATCGCTCCACTTTATTCTAACATTGTAAAACCAACCACCTAAATAATAAAAAAAATACCCGCTAAGTGCGCCAAATATTACAACTCCAAGCCAATATTCTAACCACGAATTCATCCATTCATATTCGTGAAGATTACCGTTGAAATCTGCTTTTGAAAATTGCTTTTCAATTCTGTCAATTATATTTGACATGCCGTAAATTGCAATTGTAATGAATAAGAAAGGAGAGGACTCATCATTAAAATCTTCGGTAAAAAATTTCTTGGGTTGAAATACAAGTTTATTCCAAAATTCTATAAAGTTCATTAGCATTAATGTTTTTCTTATACAAATATAAGAAAATAAATATTCTTAGTAGAAATAATAACACTTATTCTTCAATAATTACGTCGCCATCTCTTAGTGCTTTAAATAACCATTTATTATTAATGCATCTATCTACAGCTTTGGTTATAGCTTCTGATTCATAATGATCAGAATTTTAATATGGCATAAAAGAATAATTGAAAACGCCCAGGCCTTCATAAATTGGTAAACTGGTTTCCTGATAAAGAAAATTATTGGGTTCATCAACCCGATCAATTGATTTTAAAGACTTTGATAAGATGCAGATACCGCCGCTATAGCCACTATAAATATTTCATATAGTATAATTTATTTTTATCTAATCAGTAATATTTAACCTAAAATCAGTTGAACCTTCTATTTCAATATTAAGTAATTGCATAAAAGGTTTTATGTTATCTTCTTTTTGATAATCGAAATACAAACATTCATCAAACACTTCTGCTAAAATATTCTTTTTTCTAGTGTAATTAAACAACCACGAATCATCAGAAATATAACTGAACGAATCTTTGTTTAAAGAAGGTTCAATTGCTCTGCGTTCTAACTTTTTTATGTAAGATGTTTTGTAAGATGCCAAATTTCTAAAACAACAAATCACCGTAATTTTTGAAGAATATGGTTTAAACAAACCGATTAGTTTTTCGTATTCTGCTTTTGAATTGAGCAAGTACAATCCTTCATTTGTCCAAAGTATTTTTTTACAGTTTTTTAGGTTCGCTTCTGCATATATTTTTTCTATCTCATTAGGCAAAGTCTTATCTAATTCATCTAAATATACATCTCCTTTATTGCTCAGCACTTTTTGCTTCATTACTGAATAACGGTTTTTAGCTAATGCATAAATATTTAATACATAATGCGAAGGATGCGTATAATTTAAAATTTTATTAGCTACAAAAACACCTTTTTCTATCAGCTCATTTCTGTTTTGCCGTAAAAAATTTTGCAAAGATGTTGTTGCAGTTTTATGCTGACCAATATGTACAATTGTTTCCATAACTTACATTTTGATTAATCAATACAAATTACATTCATTTTTATTTTACTCTGTCTCTCCAGGTTCAATTTCAAAAAACTTTATCATATTAAACATTTCATGCTCTTCCATCTCCACTTTTAAATTCTTTAAATATTGCTTTTACAGCTTTCAAATTTACACCAATTATTTTTTGAACATTATAATTTAAGTCTTTATTAGTACTTCTTATATAACCTAACTTATAAATCAGAAATCGTTTATTGGCTTCATCAGGGTCTTTTTTTCCATATTCCTGTGGTAGAAATCAATTCTTATTTATCCATTCTAAATTTAAATGCTCCAATTATTTTTAAGCTTTATTTCCATTTTCTAAACATAACACTTTGTATTTGAAACTTATAATTGATTGCTTATCTTTACAATAACAAATTTATTTTTTATGAAAGATATTTTTAGCGATGCTGTAAGTGCAGAGATTATTGATAGAATAAAACAACTAAACCCAAACACAAAAGCAATGTGGGGTAAAATGAATGCCGCCCAAATGTTGGCACATTGCAATGTAACTTATGAAATGGATTTTGAAGATATACACAAAAAACCAGGTGGCTTAATGCGATGGATGTTAAAAACCTTTGTTAAAAAAAGTGTAGTAAATGAAATGCCTTATAAAAGAAACAGCGGTACTGCACCACAATTTATAATTAAAGATGCTAAAGATTTTGAAGCAGAAAAGAAAAGGTTAGTCAACTATATTGACCAGGCTAAAAACTTAGGCCGCAGCCATTTTGAGGGTAAAGAATCTTTTTCGTTTGGCAAACTTACCGCAGAAGAATATAATAATATGTTTTATAAACATTTAGATCATCACTTAACACAGTTTGGGGTGTAGCAAAAAAACAGAAGTGTTATTCGTTTAGTTGCTTTAATAGCTGCTTTGCCTGTTTTGCATATTCTGATTGTTCGTTGATTTGGAGCAATGCTGATTTTGCCTCTTCAACGCTATCTTTTTTTAGGTAAGATAAAGCCAAATACCAATTACCATCATTACTGTAAACCGTTTTAGAGCTAACTACTTGTTGAAAAGTTTTTATCGCTTCTTCAAACTTGCCTAATTGAAATTCGGAATTTCCTTTGGCTATTAACACTTTATTGTCAGTTGGTTTTATCTCTAAATAATCTTCGAAATGCTTTTCGGCATTTAAATAAACGCCATCATCATAAGCGAATTTCCCGCTTTTGAAATAGGTGTTTAAAGCAGCTGCATCATCCATATTGGTTTCTAAAACATAGGTTTTAAAGTAGGAATCGGCAAATTGAGTATTTGAAACATTAGCTTGCCACGGCGACCAAATAATTAATAAAACTGCTGCTGCCGCCGCTAACGTAGCAAAAGGAATTAACTTTTTGAGAATTGTTGATTGTGTTGAAATTGTA
>Ga0209831_1004116_pt1 | contig 11628 bp, 11 predicted proteins | sample Maine_Asex4_meta_FD_187451 | JGI IMG/M metagenome (GOLD analysis project Ga0209831, IMG submission 187451) | Marine algal microbial communities from Maine, USA - Maine_Asex4_metaG (SPAdes) (version 2) | ecosystem: Host-associated > Algae > Red algae > Unclassified | place: Maine, USA | collected...
GGCCCTGCCGACCCCGCTCCGCCGACCCGGCCTTACCGACCCTGTACTGCCACTCTGGCGCTGCCGCCCCGGACCTGCCGCCCCGGTCCTGCCGCCCCGCCCCTACCACTCCCGTCCAGCCGCTCCCTGCCCCTCCACCCCCGTCCAGTCGCTCCCGGCCAGTCGCTCCCGGCCAACCGCTCCCAGCCAGCCGCTCCCTGCCAGCCGCTCCCGGCCAGCCGCTCCCAGCCAGCCGCTACGGGCGAGCAGCTTTAGGCCGGCCGCTGCTGGCCAGCCACTACGCCACGGGCCCACGTGGGCTGCTAAGGGCTTGCAGCGCCGTTGCTCCCCCACTCTCCCATTGTGGACGTTGGTTGTGGCTCACTTCTTTTGACGTAGCTTCGTACAAAGAAACGCTCTCCTAGGTCTTTTTCATTGTGGAAAAGGCAAAGGTACTCTGATAAAATGTCGTTTTATGACGCCACGGGCCCCATAAGAGCAAACCAACAAAGGAATATGATGCAGCGCCAACTACAGTCTAGCACTGCGCATCTCGGACCCGTCCCGCATGTACCCGCAACAGCGGCAGGCGTAACGCGAGAAATAATCCGCGCACTTGTCAAACGATGGCGGCAAGGTGAGCTGCGGGGGACCAGGTTGGTGCTGTCTGCTGCTGCCTGGCGGCTGCTGCGCGAGCGCCTCTGCCTTGGCCTCTGCGTCGGCAAGTGCATCCTGCTGGTAGACCGACCGCGACTCGGCAAAGGAGTTGAGGACGCTCGTCTGATAGCAGAGCAGCGCCATGTAGCCGTAGCGCCCGGCGCCCCTCAAAATCTGCTCCATCTTGCGAATCGCCGCGTTCCGCTGCTCATGGGTGAGCGTGTTCTTGTAGTCAAGCTCTCCATACGAGTTTGCGTTGTAGAAATGAGAACATGTGTGGTTACACACATGGAAGCGGTCCGACATCACCGAGAGGTCACGCAGCATCCAGGGGAGCTTGACCATCGCGCAGCGCACCACCCCGCACGCAAAGTCATATACCAAGTACCGAGGTAGAGAGGGAAAACGGGTAAGGAGAACGTTGATCAATACGTGGGGGCTCTCCTTCCGGTCCAACACCACAAAACCGAGGATCTTGGGATGAGCACAGGCACAGCACAACGTCAACGCTCCGTCAGAAAACTTGTCAGAGGATGAAAACCCCTTCTCGCACGTGCCGCAGGGCGTCTTGACCGCCTTGTCGTACGCCTCTGCGCGGCACTGCATGCGGCCAGGCTTGTAGACGCCCGTGGCAGACGTCTTCGTCGACGCGGACGGGTACCGCATCTGAAAGGCAGCGATCATCTCGTCGTCAGACATGCCCGGCTTGAGGTAGCGCTCCAAGTACTCGTGCCGTGTCTGCAGGTCCTCCGAGAAGTCCGCATAGAAGCGGGTGGCGCACTCCACAGCATTCTGTAAGACGTCGGCAATTGCCTGCGCAAAGGCGGGTACTCGATCGAACACAAGCACCGCCGCTTGCAACGCAACCTTGATGTGTCGTAGCTCGACGAGGCACTGGCCCTCCCGCGTCATAGGGAAGCGCCCCCGTTCCTTTCCCGTGGCCTCAGCCACCATGCGCTCAATGTGCGCCCGCGGCTCGCTCCCGCGCAGCGTCTCAGAGATGGCCGTGAGGCCAGCAAAATGTCGCTGCTTCAGGCCAGCAATCACAGGGTCGAGGGCAAACGCAAGCGCCATGCGGCAGATGTGATCCACGTCGTTGCTGTCGAGCGTGCGCATGACCGGCTGCAAAAGCGGCTTCGGGATGAGCAGGGCCGGCTCCTCGCCCGGTTTGACCTTTTCCTTGGGCTTGGGCCTCTTGCGTCTGGGCTTCACCGTCGAGGTCGGCCCACGGCCGCCGTCGCCACGACCTCCATTCGCGCTTGGCCCTTGCGCCCCGCCGGTAGCCTCAGCGCCAGCATCGTCTCCCCCGCCTTTCCCGTCCTCCTCCGCAGGAGCAGCAGTCCAGGCCTGCGTGGCCACAGCATCCGGGTTGTCCGCCCGCCAGCGAACCAAAGACGCCTCAAGCTCCTTTGCCATTGCCGCCCGGCGCTCCTTCTCTTTCAACCGCTTGACCTTGGTGCCCTTGTACGCCGCGAGCAGCGACTCGGCGAGGGGGATGGCGGTGGCCTCAATCTTCCAAATAAAGCCGAGGAGCCGGCGGACGCTCTTGGCGGCCGGCAACGTGTCCATGGTCGGCGTGGCCGACCCAAATGCGGATGGGAAGATGCAGGACAGCGCCATCTCAGACGAGGGGAGCGTGCGGTCCGTCACTGGGGCAGGATCGTCGGGGACCAGGACGTGCCGCAACATACGACGAGCCTGCTCTCCTAACACCATGCAGCCTTCACGCGTCTTCATGTTGACAAAGGGCGCGCTCTCGCACACGTGCTCAAATGAGAATGGCGTCGAGCCCGCGTCGTACCCGAGGCAGATACCATCGGCCGTGACAACGAGGTACCGCCCGGACGGCAACCGACAAACGGTGCAGTCGTAGAGCCCGAAGTCCGGGTCGACGACGTACAACCTCATGGTCGTCAGGATGAGCGCCCGTAGAGTATCCGCAGCGCGAGACTTATTCTCCTTGGGTAGCAGCCCAGCCGACCGCAGCCCCCTCCATTCGCCAAGGTAGAAGTTGATGACGTCCGAGATGTGGCTTCCCGAGCGTACCAGCTCCGCGCACCGCCTCCCCCAGAGAACCGTGCAGCCCGAAGTCCACGACAGGAGTATGAGCTTGTTCTCTCTGCCATCGCGGCTGCACACCTGGTTGCAAGCGTCGCAAGTGCGACGCATGACCTCCATCTTGCAAGGCCCGAGCGACGAGTGCAAAATGCCCGCGAGCGCCTTGTCCGGGATCCGGAGCGCGCTCGCCATCTGCGCCCCACAGACAGTGCAGACGTCGGGCGCCTCCAGCACGTAGACGCGGCCGCGGCGCGCCAACTCTCCTACGCGCCGGTCAAAGGTGATAGATTCCGGGCAGTTGAACAATGAGATGGGCTTGGTAGACACGGCGGAGCGCACGTAGTTTGCTACCGACACGGGCATCGCCGGGTTGCCCGCAGATGACCGGTACTGCTCCGCCGACCGAGTGTGCGAACAACCGGCAAGGTTGGCCAGCGGGCAAAATCCGCAAGAGACACCCTTTCTTGGGAGATACACAGGGACGGGGATCAGCGAGCCACGCTGCAAGCTGACCACCACGACAATGTCTTTGTGGAACCGCCAAACAGCCGCCTCGTCGTCGGCCTGCCCGTCGGCTGCGCTGCCTGTCGGCGACGAGCTCCCCATGGCTTTAAAGAGCCACTGCTTGACGATCCCGACCGGCCGCGCCAACGCCTCGCTCATGTTCTGGACGGCTTCGGCAAACACGTCGATGTGCTCGCACGTACTGTCGCGGTTTACACTCGCGTCACTGCTGTACGTGTCGCTCCCGACGCACGTGCAGCGGATGGCACCATTGTCCGAGATCCACGTCGAGCAACTGCTCCGCTTTCCATGGTCCGTTTTGCCCCAGACGGAGAAGCGTGCCGTCACGCCGCATAGGTAGGGAATCGCCCATATCTCCTCCTTACCCGGGACATGACGCCATGACCGCAGGAGAGAGCCGAACTTATCGCGCGCCGCGACAGGAACATCCCCGAGAAACGCATCGTCGAGCATGATGGCGGTGCCCAGCTGTTGCATCGCTTCGGACAGGATGCGCAGCGCACCACGAGGGAAGTTCTCGCGAGTCCTCAATCCCGTGCCCAATGGCCGCCCCCCCATCCCCGAGACGCCACCAGATCGCCTCTTGTTGGCGTCGGGTGGCACCTCGGCAGGCTCTGGATCGTCTTCCATGCAGTGAAAGTCGAGGCCCGGTTGCAGGGGGGCGGCCCCGCCACCTGCAACACAGTCAGGCACGGCGTCGACCGCAGCCGCTGTATAAAACTCCAACAGGCTGGAGCCCGGGGAGCCCAAGGACATGGGTGGCGCGGTCGACTCGTCAGACGGATCGTCCAGGAGCATGTCATCCCCATTTGGCAATGTCGCGCACGAAGAAACGAAGCATGATGACGGCGGGAAGGAGTAGTGCTCCATGGCTCTTGCCAGCAAAACGTCGTTGCCGTCAGAATGTCCTTGCGCTCAAAACGTGCATGCCGTGACTAAAGAAGTACAAGAAGAGAGAAAGCGATCGCATTGCACAATGAGCATTGTATCACCGTAGAGGAGAGCAGGCATGTCAGTACCCAGTTCCATTAGCACGTCCAATGAGGTACATGAAGCGGGATCGAGTGCAAAATCGTTGAGAAGAGTCTGCCACGACGTCCCAAAGCATCACACGTCAACAACATAGCGGGGAGCACAGTAAACATACCTTGCACGACGCGAGGGCAATCGTAGAGTGTGGATCAGTAAAGGGAGGACCGAGGCGGAGCTAGTCCGCCTCGCTGTGGGCGAGACGACGGCCTGTGGGCCTCAAAACCATAGGAGAGGCAAGCACCGAACAGGATTGGGGAAGCCAAGGGGTCTGCACCTGTGACGTTAGGCAGGTTCAGGGCGACGGTGAGGGACGGCAGTGAGGCCGCGCTCCGCGGGGAGCCGCGTCACGGCGGGGCGAAGGTCGCCGACGACAGAGACACCGCTGTCGGTGTGGGTGGCAGAGCGCGTGCGATCGCGCGCTTGGAGCACAGTGAACATCCCCCCAATACATGACTTGAATGCGCTTAACTGTGCCCAAGTGCTCATCGCCCGTTCGAGATCAAATCGTTCGGCCGCGAGAAAACTCCTCTGAGATGAGAGAAGTCCATGTTGTAGCCTGCCTTCGTTCGCAACATGGCCCTCGATGTTCATTTTCAACTTCCGCTCACTGCTGTGCGCCATCTGTAGACGCACTTTAACTGCATCCGCCCCCAACTGGTCGCCTCGCGAAACAGGGGAGGGCACCGTCTTTGGATGACTGTTCACGCTGCCGTGTACCCGGAACATGTTTAAGCACCTAAGGCGTGGATACAGGTGGAAGAAGAAAGCTCTGTGGGAGCCAGAGGAAAGCACGATGTAGAACAGCAACGTAGCAAGGGAAAAGAAAGGCCACAGAGGGACACATACGAAAGCCAAAAGCAAGGAGAGTGTATCACGTCTGTACTACAAGCTCGGGTACGAACGCCGACCGAAATCGTGCATTGGAGCGCGGCAGCTGACAGTCTCCCAGGCCACGCCCTCAAGCATACGAGCAGTACAGTGGGTGCGACTGGACGTACAAGCTCGCGCTCCCATCCCAATCATGCTCTTGGCAGGCAAACACCTCGCTGGCTTTGTGGTGGTCCCAGAAGTTCGCGACCATGCGAGCCGCTCGCACTCGGTACGGCTTCATCGGACTGACGGGCGGCAACTCGTCCGACAACTCGCCGACAAACGTGTCGATGAGCCCGTCGCGGGTCCAACACGCCCCATCCGAGAATTCCAAAACGTGGGAGAGGTTGAAGCGCCAATCCTCCAGCCCACACCAGAAGAACTTGGTGAAGAGGATCTTCTCCAGGTACGTGAGGGAGTCCTTGGGGATGAACACCGACCGCTTGTCGACGAAAACGCCCTCGACACCCTGGCCGGGAAGAGCATGCGTCTCGCCGCCAAGCGCCCAGTCAACCGCAGCAGCAACGGGCGGGCCGGTAGTTGCTCTCTGACGAGCGGCGGGCGCCGCCGCTGGGAGGCACTGGCAGAGGAAGGGCAGCCCCGTAGGAGCACGGCCGCACCAGCCGAGCCCGTCCCAGAAGACGGCCAGAAAGCAACGCGACGGGCAGGCCACAGGGGTCTCGGCGCCAAAGGACGACATGGGGGCGGTAGGCTGCGGAGAGGGAAGCTCTCCGAGCGGCACCACGAGTCGCGCCCACGGGGCCGTGCGCACCGAGGTGTGCGTGTGTAGAAGGCGACGGGAAAAAAAAACGCGGGCGGGGGGGTGGGGGTGGAAGAAGGGGGTCCAGGGGATGGACGACAGGTGTGGACATGCACAAAGAGGGCGGGGGGGGGGAATGCGGGGACCGGGGGAGGTTGTTGCCGGCTGCTCCGTATGGGCGGCGGAAGCAGGACAGACCGAACTGTTGGCAGCTTCCAACTGCACGGCAGATTATAAAACAGCACGCCCACTCGTGGCCCCCGGTGGTGGCGACAAAAAAGACGCGCCAACTCGGTGCGCCGAGGCGCGCGAAGGCGGTGCCCCGTGGGTCGCAGGGCGGGGGCATGGGCGACGGCAGTTGACTAGGAGCTCGCCGGTGAACAGTGAGCTCCGAGAAGCGCCGTTTCGTCGGGTTGAAAAGGCGGGAACAAAAGGGCGGGCAACTGCCTGTTACGAGAATGGCAGGCATACGTGGAGAGAGGGCACTCCGTAGAATCGCGCCGACTAGAAGAATTGTCACACATGGGTGCTACCAACACGACACCGTTTTGGAGAGAGCGCCAAATATATCTTGATAATACCCACCCTGTCCTTGCGTCCCGTCGGATCCGCATCGGACAGCGAATGGCGGGTATAATCGCCGATCGGTCCGACGGGTAGCCCCATTTTGTCCGATGCCAGAAGTTTTCCACATATTGCTGATCCCCGAATTTTGTCCTGGCGGACAGAGACTGACTTGCGGACCGACTCTCTCCACCAATCAGATGCGCCCCTGGGACTGACTTGGTGCGCCTGATTGCTTGCATGTGCCCACCCAGCCTGGAAATCGACATCAGCTCCTCTTTTTTTCTGCACTTCCGGCAAGGAGACAGTAGAAAATCTCAAGGTCTCGCATGGGCAGCTTGCTCCGTGCCAAGAAAATCGGATCAAGGGGCAACATACAGTGAGTTCGGCTGGATGCAAGGTCATGGCATCGAATTCGGGCTTTCTATTGGCATCGATGCGTTCTTACTGTCGTTTTTGACCAATAGAATGCTGCTATTCACAGTCAGTCTCTTTCTCTGTCCCCCAGCACAAACTTCGGGGACCAGCAACACGCCCCTCGCGGGCGCGCGCCTTCACCCGAACCCATTTCGCCGCCGATCGCCTCTTCGAAACACCCTCGACATTGCTTTCAATGACCACCGCCGCCGGAACTGCTTTCCTTTTTCGCCCTCCTCCACTGCAGCCGCCGAAGGTGGCTGCGGGGGGCGCCGGCGCCACGGGCTCCACAAGCTGCGGACGCGGGGGGGGAGGGCGCCGCTGTGGACCCTATTGGGCAGTCTCCACTTCGTGCCGCGCGGGAGGCGGCAACCGCAGCGGCGGTTGCGCCAACCGGGGGGTGGCGGCGCTTTTGATGGCGTCCCCCTCCTCCCCCCCTTGCACCTCGGTCAACCTGGGCGACGCTTTGGGCGGCGGCGGCTGTTATATCTCGCGCCTGACCATTTGAGGTGTCCAGAGGAAGACGAGACGCGGAGACGGCGGGGGGGGAGCTACGCAACGAGCCCCGGCCAGCGGCGTGCGGGACCGCCGCGGCGACGCCCGCGACCGCCACGTCGCCTGCGCCCGCGCCTGTGTTGGTGGACAACAATTACGGCGACGACGAGACGACTGCAGCATCGGACAGCGCGTGCAACGACCACAAAGGCGTTCACAAGGGCGTTAACACGGTGCGGCGGCGCTGCAAGGAGAGGGGGTGTGGGAAGGACCATGGGGGGGCTCGGTTGGATGAAAGCGGGTTTCGGCACTGGATGGCGTCGCCGGGTGCGACGTTTGAGGGCGGGGGGCCGCCGGCGCCATGCCGTCGGGGTCACCTGTGCTCTGACGGCGTGTTGTACGCACATTACCGGCGCTTTGGGGGGTGGCGCTGGCTAGCGCGTGTGTCGTCAGCGCCACCCTCCCCTCTCCCTCGTACTCCCGGGCGTGCATCGGCATGGCGGCGGATGACCGGCGGGCGTTCGTGGCGGGTCTCCCCGGCGCTCCGGCATCGGTCGGCAAGCGGCGCACCGACGTCACCGTCGGTCTCGTCGACGCCGCGGGGCACGGCCGTGAAGTGGCGGTTGCTGGGGCGGTGCTCCGGCGGCTCCTGGCTGGGGTTATGTTGCTGTGGGCTGGGCGGGGGGCGAAAGGAAATGGACGTTGGCGGGGGACAGTGGCGGGGGACGTCGAACTGCGGCACGCAAGGCAAACAAGAATTCTCAAACCGCTCTGTTGACTGTGTCTTTCAACCCAACCGACCCTGAAGGCGCTGAAAAGCGGGGCGTCACGGTGTCAGGCTTCAAGTGAGCCAAATTTTCAAACGAAGATCTGCTGGGATGGTGCTGGAGCGGGCCGTGCGACGATGTCAGGTTTCAAGTGAGCTAAATGCTCAAACGAAAATCTGCTCGGATGGTGCTGGAGCGGGCCGTGCGACGATGTCAGGCTTCGAAAGTGTGCTGCTCATGGGCCACGGCGAAGTCGCATCGCATTCTTCTCCCCGCCCGGCTGGCAGCGGCATCCGACCGCCTCTCGCGCACACCGCCGCCCTCCCTCCCAGTGCCCGCCGTTGCGCTCCCCGGGAGCCTGTCCCGCGCCGCGCACCATGGCGCTCTCTGTCCCCTTTCCCCCAATGCTGCGGCGCCCGGATGGTCGTTCCCCCCCTTTGCCCCACCTTCGCCATCGCGGACGTGGTGCTCGCTGTCTCGGGCGGCGGCTTCTTCCTCTTCCGATTCCACCTCCTGGCAGCCAGTCGGAGGTCGAGGACTCCCAACGGCGAGAGAAGAGACCGTGCGGGGGCTCTGAATGGGGGTTTCTCGCGCCCGTTGCCGGCCGCGCCCCCTTCTCCCCCCAGCAGTCCCCCCTCCACCGGCGCACCCCCCATCGGGCTCCCCCCGACCCCCCACGACAACTGACAGCAGCAGCGTAGTGTCGCCTGTGTCGCCCCCCCCGCTGCACCCCGCTCCTGGCGAGAACCGGCTCCCGCCCACGCACCGCCGCCGCGACTGGGCCGCGGTCGGCGGCAACGGCGGCGGCGGCGGCGGCGGGGACCCCCTCCCCACCACCACCGCGGGGGTGCGCCTAGACCGGCTGCTTGCGCGGTTAGCGCTGTCGGCTTTGACGCCCGCCGACATGGGCGCGCTGCACGCCTTTTTGGCATCGCGCGCTGTGGACTGCGCGGCGAACCGGCCCGCCGGGGTCGAGGGGGGGGGGCTCCGCCTGCTGTGGGAGGGGGGGGGTGGGGCGCGACCCGGCGGGCGACCAGGCCGACACCCTTCGCGGGGTCGTGGTCACGGCCGGCATCGCCGACACGGCGGGCGGCAAGGTGGCGGCCGATGAAGTGGACGTGCCGCCAACTGCGGGCAGGGGGGGCGACGCCGCCGCCGCCGCCCTGGCGGCTGAGGCGCGGGGGGAGGGTGACTACGGGGAGCAGCAAGAGGTGCGGGTGGAGGCCGACGGTAGGAAGCGGCAAGAGGCGCTCGACGTAACCTCCGTTGTCGCTGTCCCCGCCTACCTGTTGGAGCATCATGCGGTTGGTGCTCCCGGAGCTCAGCGTGCGCGCGAGGGCCGACGCGTTCGACATGGCGAACGGCGGCGGCGGTGGGGCCGGTGGCGTCGGCGGCGGCGGCGACGGCGTGCTGTCCGAGGGTGGCTCTGTGCCGTTCGGCGCCACAGGCGGCCGGGCGGAGTCGGTCCCGCCCCACCTCGACACCGGACTCATGTGCATCGGCAGTGCACAGTTGCAGGCGCCGCTGCTCCTGTCGCTACACCTCAAGCGTTTCCGCAGCACGCCAACGCGGCTGGGTTCCTGCCTCGAGCACGGCGACGGCGGCGGTGACGTGTCAGGGGTGCTGACGCGCCCACTCCCCGGCGGCTGCGTCTGGGGCGGCCGGCGCGGGCAGAAAACGTGGCAGAAGCGGTAGAGGCCGCCGGGAGGGGCACTAGTGGGCGGCCGTCAGTGGCAGACGCAGGCGGGGTGACACGGGCGGCGGCGTCGGCGGCGGCGGCGGGGGCGGCAGGGGCGGCGGCGGCGTCGGCGGTGGCGGCGGCGGTGGTGGCTCGGACCAGAGCCGGCCGCTGGCAAACGCCACTAGCGCGCCGCCGCCGGGCACGTATGAAGCCGACAGGGGGGGGGGGAACTCCCGCCGTCTCGTCACCTTGCAGTCGCCCGCCGACCGGGGGAGGGGGAGGGGGCGGTCGCCGCCGGCTGTGTGCATGCGCACGATAGTACGTCGCTAGCGTCGGCAGCCGCGGCTGCCGAGGCGACCACCGCCCCGTTCGGCGGAAGCGCCGACAACAGCGACGGCCGTGGGGGCGGCAGCCACTTTCGCTCCATCTTGTCGGTCAGGGACCGCCCGGCAGTGGCGGCCGCGGCGACGGCCGGCGATGCGCCCGCCGCCTCACTCGCTCAGAGCCGCTACAAGGCGGCACTATGGCGCTTGCCCGTGGAGTGGGCGCCCCCGACCACGCATGAGGCCCATTTGAGGGCGCGTCTGTGCGCAGAGGACGGGGGATTGCCGCTGCTGCGCTACCGGCTTGCTGTGGAGTTGAAAGGTCACGGCGGGGCCTTTGTATAATACTTCGCCGGTGGTACACGAGCACGGGTAGGACGTGGCGGTCGACGGGGCGCTCGCGGCGATTTATGCGCGCCGCTCGCTTTTTTCGGGACGGGCCGGACACTGTGGTGCCCCCACGCTCTAAGTGGTGCGTTTGAGTGCCGCACCGCGCTGCTCTGCTTGAAGGGTAGGCTGTGGAGCACTGGCGTTCTGCCGGAGCTGTGGGCTGGGGATCGTGTGACGGGCGTTATCTGGGAGTATGGCCCGCACTGATGCGCCGCTTTTGTCTGTGTGTCGTGGCCGTTGCCTGGCGCGTCGCTTTGATCCATTGACAATTCATCCCCTCAGTCACTGGTTGCCGCGCTCTCACTCTCGGCCCACTGCGGCCCCCCCGCCTTGGGCGCCGTCGCTCAAGGCTCCTCACCGGCGGTGACGGCGTCACGACCGCCCTCTCGCGCTTTTCACTCAGCCCAACCCTTTGTGGCCGCGCACGCCGTAGAGCTCAGTCCCCTGCTCTCACTTGTTTGCGCGGAGCCGACACGGGATCTTCGTACTCTGTCTCGATCTATGTAACTCTCCTCTTGTTTGTTAGTTATGGCAGATCCCTGTTCTTTGGACCCCCCTCCGTTTCGAATTCGGACCTGAAGTAAACGTGTTCAAACTTGCTGTCAACACCGGACACGGCCAGCCGCCCAATCGCAGGCGCGGCTTCGTGGACCGTTTGAATTCATACATTGGTCACGGGAGCCTCGTCCTACCTCTCGAGAATGTCCCGAAATGTACTGACTTGGCGTCGATTGGGGCGGAATCTTGTGGGGTAACTCTGGCGACCTCTGAGGGTCGTTCCGCACCGGGCGGTATCGTCGGTAGACCGGTACGCGGAATATACCGCGTACCGGTAAAACAAGAACCAGACATACCGTTGTTTACCGGTCGTACAGACGATCCGGTATTACTGAGCTGAACCAAATGATTGGGATTGGGGACAGTTGGTCAGGGAGTTTTGTAGATCGGTGACTTTTAAATCCTGAGAGACTGTTCAACAAATCTCACAACTTGCCAGCCCCAGCCGCCGGCCTGCTTTTTCTGCCACCCCTGCCCAGCAGCCACGAAGACAGCAGGTCTCCCACAACCAACGTCCTAGCTATGGCGTCGTCTTCACCCCCCCCCCCCCCC
>Ga0209831_1004129_pt1 | contig 11576 bp, 2 predicted proteins | sample Maine_Asex4_meta_FD_187451 | JGI IMG/M metagenome (GOLD analysis project Ga0209831, IMG submission 187451) | Marine algal microbial communities from Maine, USA - Maine_Asex4_metaG (SPAdes) (version 2) | ecosystem: Host-associated > Algae > Red algae > Unclassified | place: Maine, USA | collected...
AAGCCTTCTGGCAGTGTCAAGTCACAAGCCTTTGCGGCAGCGGCGCCTAAGAAGCCGTTTGACAAGAAGTCGGTCGTGTGCTTCTACTGCAACAAGAAGGGACACATGCAGCGCGACTGCCACAAGAAGAAGGCGGACGAGGCCAAGGGCAAGGGCAAGCATGGCGGTGGTGGCCGTGAAGGCGGTCACGGCGGCGGGCCCCACGCGGGTGCCGCTCTGGCCTACACGGCTTCTACTGGCAATACCGGGAGCGGTAAGGCTCGCGGGAGCTCCCTGTGATCATCAACTTGGGTGCTCGACTCTGGCGCAACCAACCACATGGCCGCCTGGGATAAGGGCTTCACCGTCCGGACGGCGGGAAGCGGGGCCGAGGTCACATTGGCCAACGGCGAAAAGGTACCCATCAAGGGGCACGGCCACGTCTCCATGGACGTTTGCAAGGGCAAAACCAAGACGCGCATGGTGCTCTGGGAGGCCATGCTCGTGCCGGACCTGACCAGCAACCTGCACTCGGCTAGAGCGGTTGACGGCAATCGTGGTGCGATAGTGTTCGTGGGAAACGCCTGTTACATCCTCAGCGACGGGGATGCTGTCCATTCGAGCGGAGTGCTCGACAAGGCGACCGTTGTCGGCAAGGTCAACGACCTGGAGCAGTACGTCCTCAAGGTCACGCCGGTCAAGACTTCGGCGTGCGCGGCATCGACGCGCATCGCTGGGGAGGCGGAGCTGTGGCTTCGTCGGTTCAACCACTTGGGGTTGGAGAACCTTAAGCGGGCGGCCACAACGGTCGACGGCTTGCCGTCGTCAGTGGCAGACGCCAAGCGCGTCATTGCCACGGTGTGTGTGCCGTGTGTGGATGGCAAGATGGTTCAGTCGCCCAGCCCCCGCTCGTCGACAGCGACAACCAAATGCGAACTGGTGTACACCGACATTGGTGGCCCACTCACTGAGTCGCTGGGTGGCTCCCTCTACTTTATGACGGCGCTGGAGGACTCAACGGGGTTCATCACAGCTATGCCTATCAAGACAAAGGGGATGGCGCCGGAGGTGCTCAAGACGCGCATCAAGCAGCTTGAGACGCTGACGGGCGTGAAAGCGAAGCGTGTCCGTCACGACGGTGCAAAGGAGTACGTCACGAACGATCTTCAGGCGTGGTACGAAGATAAGAGCATCACGTCTGAGATGACGGCGCCGTACAAGTCGCAGCAGAACGGCAAGGCGGAGCGGGTGAGCCGCACACTGATGGAGCGCGTGCGTGCTGCCCTGCTTGACGCCGGCGCGGAGGAAGAGCTGTGGGCCGAGGCGTTGGCCTCCGTTGTCCATGTGCTCAACCGATCTCCCAAGGCGGGGCTCGATTTGACGCCGCTCGAGGCGCTGACGGGTCGACGCCCCAACGTCGCGGGGTTCCACGTTTGGGGGAGTTGGGCGTGGGCGCACAACCCGAAGAAGCAGCAACGCAAGCTGGAGCCGAGGACCGACGTCGGCCGCTTTCTCGGCTACACTGTCGGTGGCAAGGCGTACCGCATCCTCGAGGACGAGACAAACCAAGTCTTCGAGCGTCGGGACGTGTTGATGGAGGAGAACCCGGCGAAGGTCGGGACGTCAGCAGTCGGGTCAATCGCTGGTCGCCGGCTGACTGCGGAAGATGACTGCGACAAGGATGGCGCCACGGAAGAGGCAATGGACATGCTCGGCGCAGAAGGCGGGCGAGAGGACGAGTACTCCTCCGACGACACCTCTGACGGCGACAACGAAGTCGGTCCTCCTTCCTTTGCTGGAGATAGCCGGGAAGAGGACGAGGACGGCGTCGGTGGCTCGACACCCACAGCTGCTCAAGCACCTGCGGCCAGTGACAGCGTCGCACCGGGGCCTCGTCGCTGGAAGCGCAAGCCAGCTTTCAAGGTAACATGGTGGGAGAAGGAACCCAAGGCGTACCTGGCAAGCGGTAACGCGTCCGCGGCTGAGGCGGGCTGGGACTTGCACAAGCCGCCTGCAAACGAGAAGGAGGCGCGCGCTCGTCCTGACTGGCCGCTTTGGAAGCAGGCCATTAAGGAGGAGGTGGCGGCTCACAAGCACCTTGGCACCTGGTCCAAGACCAAGGGGAACAACAAGAATCACAAGGCCATCAAGACGCGATTCGTGCTCGACACCAAGCACGACGCGGAGTGCAAGATCACGCGCTACAAGGCTCGACTCGTGGCCCAAGGGTTCAACCAGGTGCCCGGAAGAGACTTTGACGAGACGTGAGCTCCGGTACCCAACGCGGCCACGACACGTGCTCTCTTTGCTGTGGCGGCAGCCATGGGCTGGGAGATTCGCCATGTCGACGTCAAGACAGCCTTCCTCAACGCCAAGATGGACAAGGAGATGTACATCAAACTCCCCGACGGTGTCGAACCGGAGGGGCTGGAGGAGATGTGTCGGCTTAACCTGGCGCTCTACGGGACAAAGCAGGCGGGGTGGCTGCGGGGCATCATGCTCGACAAAGAGCTCAAAGAGATGGAGGCTGTCCGGTCCAAGGTGGACCCGTGCCTCTATGAGTGGCACCACCCCGTGCACGGGTGCATCTTCATCCTCGTGTACGTCGACGACCTTATCGTGGCAGGCGAGAAGCTGGCTGGGTTCGAGGCCGTCAAGCGCTCCGTGTCTGCGAAGTTTCAGTCGCGCGACATGGGGGAGGTCAAGGACTTTATCGGCATGAAGGTCAAGCGCAACCGGGCGGCCAAGACTCTGACGTTGAGCAACCCGGGGCACACCGCGAAGCTGCTGGAGGCGTTCGGGATGGACAAGGCAACGCCAAACAAGACGCCGATGTCGTCAGGGGTCAAGCTGACCAAGACAGGGGAGGGCCTGCTGCCAGAGGGCAACTGTTACGCCGAGTTGGTCGGCTCCCTTCTCTACCTGTCAACCACGACGAGGCCAGACATCGCCTTTGCCGTGGGGGTGCTGTCGCGCTTCATGTCCTGCCCTGAGGAGGACCACATGCGCGCGGCCAAAGGGGTTCTGCGCTACCTGCGCGGGACGACTCGCCTGGGTGTGGTCTATAGCGGCAGCGAGCCGCTGCAAGGGTTTGTCGACGCCGAATGGGCCGGCGACATCGACGGTCGTCGGTCGACAACCGGTTTCGTCTTCACCTGCAATGGTGGTGCGATTGCGTGGGCAAGTAAGCGCCAGTCGACCGTCGCCACCTCGACGGCCGAGGCCGAGTACGTGGCCGCCGCAATGGCGACCAAGGAGATGCTGTGGCTACGCAAGCTGCTGTCGGCTCTTGGCGTCGACGGTGGAGCCGTGGCGATGGGGGAGGCCAACCAGTCCTGCCTGGCGCTGCTCAACAACCCCGAGGCGACGGGGCGGACCAAGCATGTCGACGTCGCCTACCACATGGTTCGCGACTACCAGACGCGCGGGGATGTGGCCTTCTACTTCCTCCCGAGCGCCGACATGCCGGCGGATGGGCTCAAAAAGCCGCTGCCGTCGCCGGCGTTCACGGCTTTCCGGGCTGCCGTCAGGGTTGGCAAAGACCTGGGCGCGGCTGAGCGGGGCGCCGGGCCTGGCAACCCCCTGTTGGGGGAGTGCTGAGGCGCCATGGCGCCACTGGAGGCGTCCAGTGGCGCGACCCCGGATTCGCGGCAGCGACCCCCGTCGACCTTGCCGCGGGCCGGTGCCAGTCGTGGACGGTTGTGCTACGATCCACTTGTTTGGGGTCTGCAATGGGGCGCTGTTGCCTTGGGGGGACGGCCGGTTGGGACCGTCCTGGGGCGCTGTGGCGCCATTGGGGGCGACCAGTGGCGCAGCCTCGGTTTGCCGGCGATCGCTCGACTCGATTTGGCCTAAGTCAATTTTGGGCCGTTTGGCCGGGAGCAGTAGGCCTACTGCTCCCCACGGGCACGAGTCGATTTTGGTTGAAGTCGATTTTGGTAGATTTTGGCCGGAAGTAGTAGGCCTACTGCTCCCGACGGGTCCGAATCGATTTTGAGGCAAGTCGCATTTGGTGGATTTTGGCCGGAAGTAGTGGGCCCCGATTTTCGCCGGGAGCAGTAGGCCTCCTGCTCCCAGCGAGCAGAATTTAACAGGCCGCCGATGCGCCGGATCGTTTCCGTTCGAGACGCACCCGGGTGCGCTGTACTCACCTCGACGTCTGCTTCACGTCGATGGTAATTTTGGCGATTTCGGCGGAGGACGATTTTACTTGGCCAAAATCGGCTCGACTCGCTGGGAGCTGCAGGCCTACTGCTCCCAGCAAGTCGAGCCGATTTCGGCCAAGTCGATGAGATGAACTCGGCCGTTTTCTCGATCGCGGATGTTGGCGGAAGATCTCGCACTGTGGCCGTGACGGAGCTTTCATGGCGCCAACTGTGGGGCGCTGGGGGAGTGTTGAGGCAGCCCCCCAAGCCCGCGCAGGTAAGTCGGAGTTACGGCGGACTGCCTGACTAATTCCGGGAGTATTTATGCGGTCATCGGCTTGTTTGGCTGTGCCATTGTCATGCATTGCTGTATGTGTGTGATGTAATCACTTGTACTTGTATATTGACGGCAGCTCCTTTTGGAGCTGAGCTCGGGGAGATTCTCGTGGGGCCATCGAAGGGCGTCGCCATTTGTGGGGTGGTGAGAGCATGTACCCTCCAAGGGAGGCAGCACTGCGCTGGTAAGGGAGTGCACCGGCAGAACGTGGCGAGAGAGGCACACGGAGGGTTTAAGAGCCTGCTGGCCTCGCGCCTCAGACCGCTCTCGAGTAAAGCAACGCATCCACCCAACTACCGCTCAATTCACAGGATCTTCTGTGGCCGCATTCTGACTAGCCGTTGCTGCGGGTGGTCATTGATTGGTGCTGCGTATGTCTCTCTTCGCAGGGTAAGCCGACGTGGAAGCTCCTCGGGGAATGGCTTCATACGGGCCTTGGGCCCCCAATGATACCACCTGGCCGTGCCTCCCGCCCTTTGGCAGCCCTCGCGAACCTAAATCCCCCCCCCGCCGGCTTTCCTGCTCCTCAAAGGCGATCGGCTGCGGGATAGTGGCCGCATACGGCGACCGGCGTCGTCGCACGTGAAGGTTTGGCCGCGAGTTACGCCGGTGTGCAGGCATTCACTAGCGCGGAACGAACCCACCACAACCGAGCTGCGCATCGTTGATTTCCCCATTACCCTTATTCTACGTTCGGGTTCTCATGTACGTTCGGTGTCGTGGGGAGAAATACGACAAGGAGATGGGTATGCTGTTTGCTCTGTGAATGGTGTGGTCGGCCGTTGTCCCCCCGTAAATGTGATTCCGTCCGGTAATATGCTTGAACCTCTCTGTCCATGTGGTCTTGGCTGACGCCTTTTCCCCTACTGCCCCAAAACCCTACCGCCTCTTTCCTCCCCACTGCTCATTCCCCTCTACTGCCTCAATTCCCCCTATTGGCCATTTTTTCCATACTGTCCATTCATCTTCTACTGCATCATTTCGTTCTACAGCATCCTTTGCTCCTACGGCCCCTTCTTGCACTGTATCCGAGGCGGACGGCGCGGATGCCGACAGCGAGGGGGGGGGGGGTACCGCATGTTCTTATCTCTCTGTCCTTGCTTGTCTCTGGCTTTTTGGGTGCAGCTCGGGGCGGGTGGTGAGGACCGGGCGCGAGGAGGGCTAGGAAGAGGTTGCAATACAGCCGGCCAGGAGGTGCTAGTGAACCATAAAAGACGCTTCTATTTTCTGCAACGTATTCGGCTGGTGTGGATCTGTACGACTGCTCTCCCGCTGGCATCACGTAACAAATCGCTGCTTGAATACTAATCATGCCCAGGCACGCTGGCAATCGTGGTGCCAAGGCGGGCCACGTGACTTGTCTCAGCAGGCGCGGGGATGCCCCCAGTGAGAGCTGTGAGAGGGGGGGGGGGGGGCTCCCAGACATGTCGTTGAACAGTCAGAACCGCGCTGGCCGCGTACTATAGCTCTTAAATTCGAATATGCCATCTATACTGATAGTGTAGACACTGTGGAACAGCGGGGTCGAAAATGGCCCAGAACAGCCATTTCAGATGTACTGGCACCAATCTTAAAGTCGCTGAGGTAAGACTCCAAGTAGCGTGGTACCGTTTCGCGAAGATCAACGGTCTGTACAAGACGGTAAAGAAATCATTTGAGTATTTTAAGCCTGGGAGAGCTCAACCGATGCCACACACAGAGCGAGACACTCACCAGACCCACTAAAGGACTTTCGTCGCAGAGCAGATAGACCAGAAGACCTGTTGCGATACGATATTGAGCACACAAGGCACCCGTGTCTTCCATACAGATACTCCTACTCCATTCCAGGTAGCCCCCTCTGCCCAAACAAACGTGCCCACTGCAATCTTGTGACGTGCGTGGGTATCCAAAAGAGGTCGTGTGGTACTTGCGCGACTTCCGCGCCACCAACTTTCCACCGCGATTTATGGTTGGCAGCAGAGCGAACGAGCTGTTTCTTGTCGATATGTGTGCCTTGATGCGTTAGGAATGAAGGGCGTGGCGTAGTACGCAGGAGAATTGTAGACTCAGGGGCGAAGGGACGGGTCCAAGCTAGCCCAGGTCAGGCGCCGCCGAGATCGTGGCGCTGGCTGGGTGGAGTGCAGAGGCGAGCGGTTGGTAAGGTCGGGGTCATGAGGTGGCCTTTTCAGTGCGTGAGAGAGAGTGCGAAAGCGAGTGGAGCTCCAACCACACGTCCCACATAATCGGTGTTATCATGACAGTTAGACTTCCAACATCTCGGTAAGCAGTCAGTAAATCGGTATACCGATCGAGACACGATATCCAGAATGGCGACGTTGGGTAAATGCCAGCCTGTGAGCATCTCCACCAATGGCTCCAACCGACCAAAAAGCCAAACGTGGCACCGTTCGGCCAACGGGGGCATTGGTGGAGAAAGCGAGGTCCAAAACTGGTGTGTAACGGTGGTGTGACGGCCGAAAAAATAGCACTTCTCCCGTTTTCCATTCCCTTAATGCATCTCGTGGTGGCCTTGCCGGATCGCCCTTCTTTTGGAGCTTGAACTGCAGCGCCACTCCAAGCAGGCCTGTTTGGAGAGGCCCCGAGTCGTTTGGCCAACCCCTGGTTCGCTGTTTGGACCACGACAGCCAATGGAAAGCGTGACCCGTGGCTTGCAGACAGTTGCGAGACGATCAGGCAGTCATGGAGATTCTCTGTAGTGCGTCTGTGGGAATACTGGCGTGCCACAAAAGAGGCCCACCGCCAGAGACGTCGAGGCGAGCCCAAGTTTGAGACGTGATCTACTTAGTTTGGCTATGCCTTTGAAGAGCCAGTGACAGCGCCACACGTTGCGCACACGTGGCCGTTGTGTTGGATGGTTGCCTCCGCTGGTGGAGAGGCTCTTACCGTCACGCGTCATGTACTGCTACCGCCCAAAATATGGCGGTTGCAGAGAGAAAGGAGGCAGAGCCGACGACACAGCATAGATATGCAGTCGGATTGGCTGTTCGACAAGCCACGATCGTACTATTGGCTGAGAGTTGCCGCCAGAAATCTTGCAAGCCAAATAACGTGTCATGCAGGGGTCACGCAGAGCCATTGCAACCCACAAAGAGATTTCCTGGCCGCTTGCTTGGGCCTGAAGAGGTGGTTATGGAGAGAGTTCCGGGCCAGACCGGTGATTCGTCATGAGATCTACAAATTTCTTCAGATTTCTTGAAATCCTGATGTGCGATTCCAGTGCGCTGAGCTGCATGAGGAGACTGTGTAATGAACTCAAATAAATCCCAGCCTTTCCATTGGTCAACGTACGCTGTTGAATGATTGCAACCACTCTGCAACCGCCATGTTTTGGAGGTCAGCAATTATCTGATGATCTCTAGATCAATACAATGTGCACTGTGTATTGGGCAGCGATGTTCAGAATTGGTCGATATCAATTATATGTATGCCTCACAGCAGCCCCGATAGTTGTAATAACCAAAACTATTAGCAGTCAAAGAAGACCAGCAACTGGCTGCGTGAAACTGTCGTGAAAAAATCAGCGGACACGGCTCATCTAGAGCGACAGGAGGCGACATGACACGACAGCCGAACCGCACGATCTACCACGTGCGTACCTCCACGACCGGTCATCGCATGGTTGTGTGGTTCTTGCTTTGAGATAAGAATAGGAACACTTTCCTGTATGATTCCATTAGGAAAACTGTAGCAAAATTATTACATCACTCACCGGCGCCTGCGAGATGTGTGCAGCCCTCACTTCAGACTTTCGAAATATTTGCCGGTTGATATAGTAGCCCCCCTCTCTTTTCACGCCACTGTCTTTAAAGCTAGAGTCAGGGGCGTGCATGGTATGGGCTCCAGGAAGGTGGTCAGTTTTCTGGCTAGGCAGCGCGGGAGCCGAGCCAGACCCGAGACGGCTAAGTCCACAAGAACGTCGCTGCTGTCGTGGCAAGTAGCAAAGGCCTCAGCAAGAGTTCTTTGTCAAGGGTATCACCGGATTATTTTTTTTCGGGTGCGCACTCGCTCCCGTGGGATGTGTCGACGCGTCGCCCATACCCATGCCCGTGAATGGGAGGTGACCAGATACTCGCGACATCGAATCACGAAGGGTATCCGAGAGTACTACTCGTATTTCCGAATCTGGAGAAGCCGATACTCTTGACAGCGTTCTGTAGTGCGGCGCCGTGACCACGTGAGCTACCTCGCAACATGGAGTATCTGGAAGTCTCGATCACGTACCGTTTTTTGGTGCGGAGACGCGCTCTCAGAGCTCGGCGCTCAGCCACCGAGCCGTGCCCGGCCGCGCCCGGGCCCGCTCCTCGGCCCGGCGGCGGGACCTGCCATGACACCTAACAGTGCCACGTGCCCAGGTCAATACTTACCTACCCTCCTCTGGTGCACGCGTGTATTGTGCTTCTCACAAAAACTGGACCCCGATGCATCAGCTTCCGTTGCAAAATCACTGCTTCATTGGCTCAGGGCGCGGTTCATGGTGCCGAAGCGGATCGTCTGCAAAGTGGGGCGCATGCTGATTTGCTGTACTGGCGCTGGTACCCGCAATTTTCAAATTGACTCCGAACGCGTCCAGTACAGGCTGAAATGGCATGTTCTAGACCATATTCGATCCCCCTCCACACTGCAAAACTTCCAATGTAGTTTAGAAACGATATTCGCGTTTTAGACCGCGGCGCTCCTCTGCACGCGCCCAGTATAGGAATACACTACGCCCACAACGAGCGTAGCTGCCACTCCACGGCACCGACACTGCTCAGACATCGCGTACGCGGGGGTCTTTCCGGCGATGGGAGGGGACACGTAGAACTCGCAGGACATCCCACGATCAAGAAGCGTAACGCGGCACCTACAAACGGCGATCAATCACTCTTCCCTTGCGGGCTGTCGTGAGGCCGTTTTTTGCTCTGCAGGGGGGCTGTTTATGCCTCGTCTCATGCGATGATTCTTTGGCCGCGCTTCCTCTGCAAACACTGCATAACATGTCATGCAGAGTCCAGGCCAGAAAAGAGCACCAAGAATAGAAACTGAAGCAGAGGTCACACCGCCCCGGCTTGATCGCATGCTTGACCCCCGCGTGCCCTGCTGAGCGTGTCAATGAAATAGAAACGAGCAGACCAGCGTCGATCGCAGAAAATCCAGAAAGAGATAAAAACGTAGCCAATCACGAGAATCAAAGAGATCGACGAGCAGCACGGAAACGCGAGTCGTGCGTCTGTTTAATGACACAAAAACTCACTACGTCCGCGAGACCCGCGAACACGTAGCCTATCACGAGAAGCAAAGAGCTTGACGAGGAATACGGAAACGCGAGACGTGGGTCACTCTGAGCAGCTCCACTACAAAGCAACCGCCTCACGGCACGTACCGAGGAGCCTGCGGCAGATCGGAGACGGATCGAGGGGGTGGCGAACGACGGCGACGCCGGGGGGGCGTCGGACGACTCCAGGAGGGTGGGCGAGGGCGTCGGTCTCGACCCGACTCCACGACCTATGGCAAAGCCTCAGATACGATGCCTTCGCGATCACGTTGGCTCTTATGAGGCGAGCGCACTGTTTTTCGACCCTTTCAGACGCACCGAGAGGGCACACTGTGCGCGGTCCGCCCAGCCTTTTTCGACTCAGTGTGCAGTTGCGCACTGTTGTGCGCGACTCATACGTGATGCGTTCCATGGAACACAGCGATAGCCTCCCAGTCAGCTCTTGACAGCAATGCTGCGTCATCAAACTGTGTGCACGTATCTCATTGGGCAACGATAGCTTTTCGAACGGAAATTTGACCGGTACCCACCTTCGTTGCCCGTGTTGATACGTGCTGAAAGCTGGTGGCTTCTGGCAGGCCAGGGACGCCCGACACAGATTGATGTGTGACTAACCGTCCTTACCGGCCCTAGCACGCTGCGAGACGACGACGACACACCCGATTTCCTGTGTGCGCGTCACTTGTAGCCTGCTTCAGCACGGGCTACAAGCCCGAGAATCTGGCCGAATTTACCTGGTACACCCCACGGGGCCAGCACGTGGGACTTAGAGTTCACGTTCTGGACCCTCCGCCCCCCCAGATGACGTGCTTTTGCCCCGCCTTCCAAGGCCGCCGCTCCGAATTGATGCCAGTACGGCAATCGGGCCTGTAGTACAAGAAATTTGGCCAAGTATGCGTCTTAGTACACGTCTAGTATGCGCCCCACTTTCCCGACGATGTTGCGGATCCAGTTTCTGTGAGAAGCACAATACCCGTAATGTGCCAGTTCGTGACAACTGTGCTAGTTCGCGACAACTCGGGATTGTGGGGCAAATCAACAGTGTTTACTCATCGGATCGGGATGGGCGGTGACAGAAAAAATGGTGAAGCGCCCATATACCGGTATTTCAAATGATAACAACAACAGACAGGGAAACATGTTGCACACCGTTGAACGCGCGAACTCATGAGCTCGCCTTCGGTGCGGAGTGCGCTCAAAAGATAGCAAGTGGGACCGAACAGCACGCCGAGAGGAAAAATAGGGCGCACTCTCGGAATTCAATTTGATGCATAACTACCTGCTCTGATGACACCGTGGGCTCACATTCTGTTGACTTGACCGTTTTAACCCTTGCAGATGCCCGCGTCTTCTTCCCCCCGACCTTCTTTTCCCGGCCAGTTACCTCTCGGCGCCACGTGCCCCCCACTGAGCGCACTTACCACTCTCTCACAGACTGGTAATACCATTGTCCCCACCCCCCCCATCTGAGTGACGCGCAATGCCACCGCGGCGGCGGCTTGCCACAGCGGATGGTGATGCTGCAAGTCATCAGACCATGTTTGCGGGCCTGCGTCTCGCGCGCACCGGGGAGCTGAGTACCAAGGCGTTTGGCAAGCGATTTGGGCTCGTCTAATCATAGGCGCGCCGCTTCATCACTCCTAGACGAATGCTGCACAGGCCCGGTCCGCCACTTTTCTTCTTCCTGGACAAGGAGGACCTGGTCGCTTTACCGTGAAAAGCGCACCAAGTTGCCGATTCTGAAAGCTCCGAGCTCCCCATGGCGTGCTACAAATCGTTTGGCACAAGAAAAAACCCATCTGTTTCATAGTCTCTCTTTCGATGGGCGTCTCTGACGTGATGGCTGATGAAAAAGGGG
>Ga0209831_1004132_pt1 | contig 11566 bp, 10 predicted proteins | sample Maine_Asex4_meta_FD_187451 | JGI IMG/M metagenome (GOLD analysis project Ga0209831, IMG submission 187451) | Marine algal microbial communities from Maine, USA - Maine_Asex4_metaG (SPAdes) (version 2) | ecosystem: Host-associated > Algae > Red algae > Unclassified | place: Maine, USA | collected...
GGGGGGGGGGGGGGGGGGGGGGGGGGGGGGGGGGGGCCCGGCTGTCTGCCGCCATGGTGACGTTGGCGTCGGCGCCCTGCGGGGGTGGCTGCAGTTCTTGACTCGGGCAGCCCAGAAAAAGGGCATTGGAAACAGCGGTATTTCACCAAAGGAGTGATGAAGTGCGCGCGGCAGAGCAGGTCAGTCGGACGCGGCAGACCCGGCGGTGCTCGAGCGCTCCTGTGGGTGCTCAAAATCGCGATCCAGGTCGTCTTCTCCCCGACGCATCTCGACGACGAGCTGTCGAAGAGAAGCAAGCACAGAGGGTACCGTCAACTGGACTAGCTTGGCGCACTCCATCAGCTCATCACAAACGTGCTTGCACGTGCGCTCACTACACGTTACTGACGCCCCCGTGTACACCCGCCCCTCCCCGATTAACTCTTCCATTGCTAGAATCCCCATCGCGAGCTCTTTTCTCTCAGCCAACGACACGTACCGCTGTGCCGCTCTCTTCGTATCCTTCCCCTTGACTCCAAAGCTCGGGTTTGAGCTGCCGAGAAACTCTTCCGACGCCGGCGAACCCCCGCCGCCAAGCCCGGCCTCTCTATTGCGACGCCGATGGCTCCCCCGCGCGCTAGGGGAGTACTTGGGCGCCTTGCTCATGGCCTCCTCAATTGAGGTCACGACGTCAGCCCTGTGACCGTCCGAGTCGATGTTTCCCAGCGTTCCCGGGATCGGTGCCGTCGTGCCGCCCAAAGATTGGCCGTTCACGTCCGAAACGTACGCCCCTAAAGCTCGCGAGGCCCCTCGCGCGTCCCCGGCATGCTCTGCCACCGCCGCCACACTTGATGCCGTCCGGACCGCTGCGGAGGCGGCCGCCCTGCCAAATCCAGTCAGATCAATAATCCCCGACTGTGCCACGTGCACGTGGAAGCGTTCCCCGTCCGTTGGGCGCGTTGCCGCCAGCTTTTGCTTGTTGTCTCGCGCAGCCTCCTTCCGCGCACCGACGGTTGGGCGGACGCCCGGCAGCAGTGGCGTGACGCGCGCCGCCATCTCGCCCATGTCGTGGTCGGCGTACGATCACCGTGGCACGGCTCTCCCGACGACTAACTCACCAAGAATATCTGGCTGGTGGCCGGCCACGTCGCACACCTCGCACAGCGCGACGGAGGGCCCGCAAGACCGCTTCTTGCAGCCACAGGGGAAGCTTCCTGCCTTATTGACGGGCAGCGGTTGATCCTATGCCCCGTCAGGCGGCAAAGGCTGCACTTTCGGATTACTGTGGCTGTGTGCAAAACCATAAAGAAAACAAACAAAGCAAACGAACGAAATCACGATAAGCTGAAAAAAACAAGCCGAAACAACGGGTGCAAACGTTGGTCAATCGATGGCGCTCTCCCCTCTGCGGGAGCGACGGAGTAAACCGGTAGACGTTCCGGGGCCCGACAAGCATGACCTGGCAACAAGAGCGATGTACGTGATATGACCGGTACTCGAATGCACAGTGCTGATACGTACCATTACACGATGAGGGCGCAGCGGTCGACGGACCAGACGCGACCCAGGTGCCATGATACGCGTACTCCAATGGCGTGGGTGGTGACCAGCTCGTGACAAGTCTGATGATCAAAGGCACCACGGCGCGGACAGCGATACAACGCGAACCGCCTCACGGGAGCCTTGGACGACGACCCGTCTCCTCGTCGTCGTCGTGTACGATAGGAACCCACCTGGTCTTTGAATCTAAACCATTATGTGTTCGAATGGTATCGGCTCGGTTCATGGGAATTACTTGAAACCGACACATTATCTACGAAAATATAAATACGGCCGGTGTTCTTGTTCTGCTTCGGATTGGCCAAGATTGGGCGGACTGCAACTGTAACGAACTGCACAATCATTAAGCTAACTCGAGAATCAGGCAATTTGAACTCAAAACGGACGATTATCACCGATCCACTGGACCACAGTACCTAAACTCCTCTCTAAAATTGTAAGGCGCGCTTGTTTGAGCCTCGCATGGCTATGTCACGCATTTCTTTGGCGTCTACTTGTTTTTAGCGAAGGTTCTGTGCGACGTTTGGAACACGGGGCGTTTTGCTCCCGCATGTCAACAGTTGATTTGCAGAACGAGTTCGCCGTGTCTTTATAAGTTCTGGACGTTGGCTGGAACAGGATCGCTTCTCTTTCCTCGGTTGCGCCCTGGCACACGACTGGCCCCTCAGGACGGGCGCGACAAGCGTTGTGGTGGCCACGGTGGCTCCAACTTCTCTGCTCACAGCGTCTATGCGTTGCCCAGGGGCATCGCTTAGCAGGGCTGTGTCAAAAGCAGTGACGCAAGCCCTCGACAGAAAGAATGGGGGAGCCGCCGCTCTGTGAGACGCACAGCGCGGGTACAACGTCAGACAACGTCTATTGGTGCGTCTCTCAGCTATCATACGACAGCTGCTGATGAACAGCGTGTCTCTGGGTGCGGCATGTGGCATTATACAGGGCTTCTGCGCAATCTCTCCCGCCAAGTCCGCACAGCATGGCGAAAAGCACAGTGAAGATCCGCTCCGTCACGCAGGTCTTGGACCAATGGTCTGAATCGTCGAAAGCTGCTTAGCGCTTACTTCGAATGTACTTTTCCAGGATCACATCGCGTGACGTTCTGACGGAAGGAGCTACGCAGCTGCACATAGCTCTCGTGTGCTCGAAAGTGTGCTGGTGGCATGCCGAGAAGCGCGAGCCGTCAACGTGCGGCAGTTTTACATTTAGTAAAGCAAGGTACCCGTAGAAATGCTTTTCGTTCTCGCCAAAGCGCATGGCGATATAGCGACTGCAGATCAGCGCGAATTTACAGTTGCTTCCATACGTGGCGCTTTACTTAAAAAACAGTATTGTTAATGCGCATTTTCAAGCGGAGTTACGGGCCCTCATATGCCGAGCTTCTGACTGTACGTGGACTGCGACGTAGCCCAGCAAGCGTTCCGTATGTTCTCTGAGGCCGCAACGGCGTGCTAGAATCGCCGCGCCGGTCTCATGTCACTAAGGTTTATGGACATGGACACGGACATTGGACGTACAGGAGAGCTGAAGTACGAATCCCCGGAGCTCCAGGAGGTACAGGAGGGTAAGGACCTTCGGGTAATGACTCAAGCTTCCGAATTATATCTGCCTCAAACGACATGATTCCTAAAATACAGCGCGACACTGAGACCGCGCCTTGATTTCGAGGTCGAAAGGGAGTCGCATCCCGAGACCGTCCAAATGGATGAACTCCCGTTTGCCTTCCCCTTCGCGACCGGGAAGAGCAACTCGAAGTCCTCTCGGTCAAGGCAATAAATGCCAGGCTCTGACCAATACTTTCTGAGTCGTCGGATGGTCCCGGCCCGAAACCATATCTCGCATTAAACTAGGTTCAGGTCCATAAACTGACAGCAAGCGAAGGCAGATGGAATGGCTCTGTTGTGTTGGATTGTAGTGGCGCCACTTCAAAGATGAGCTCTTGGTATTGTAATGCTGATCCGCCAGTAGGGTGCTGGAGCCAGGCAGAGACGCCGACCTATTGTGCTTCTCACAAAAACTGGATCTGCAACATCCGCTTCAGCATCATGAACCGCCCCCTGAGCCAATGAAACAGTGATTTTGCAACGGAAGCTGATGCACGGAGGTCCAGTTTTTGTGAGAAGCACAATAGCCAGCAAGCTGTCAGTCACGTTGGCTGCCCTTCTGGACGGTCCTGCCACAGTATCACATGCGTGTTTAACGGCCGTTGTGAGGCATTCTAGATGCGTACTTGAATGAGACCACCCTGGTGACCTGGAATGGCGTGTCGAAGATTCTGGCAACACAAAGTTTGAAGCAGCCTGAAGCTTCCAAGACCAAGACGCCAGTCCGACTCCCCCCGCCCGGCAGTTACGCCCGCGCGGGCCCGTAAGAAGCCGCGATCGCCCAATCGGGTGTCACAATCTTCGGATCTCATCGGGACGGTTCGAATCTCGCGTTGGAGGTATGTAGCATATCTCTGCTTGCAATTGGCAAATTGCGACAAGTATCCCCCTTGACTGGCCAAAGCCCATGTACTGTGGGAATTGGCCTGTGGCATGCCTTTTGGGGCGTTACTTTCGCATTGTTCGTTTTTTATTGTTTGATTGCTTGCCTGTCTTATCTGTCTGTCGGCACTCATTACGATCGCTTGTGATCGGATGGTCGATCGACCAGTGCCCTGCTTTATATTAAATCACCATGGGTCCGGGGTCGCCGTCGTGGGCACTACCCGGCTCCCCATCGGATGCCCTTCAACATAATGTCTTTCTTCCTCGCCGCGACGGCGATAAAACTCGCTTTATTGCTTGGCTACGGTCGGTCTCAATACACAGGTAATTGAACCAACGTTATTAATACCACATTCTGGGACGATTCAATGCCGCGAAGAGCGGACTGGTCACAGATCAACTGTAATCGCTGATCGCTGGATTCTGGGGGGCTCGACAATCTAGAACGTACGTGGCCCTTATTGATCCTCGACGGTGTGACCGGTTGGTCACACCTCGCAACGTGGTCACAGATCCTGTGACCCGCAACCCCTAAGCCGCGCCCATGTCACGCACCGCCAAGCACTGAAGCGTAGTCGGCCGCGGGCAGGCACCATGATCCTCATTTTGGGTCACTGTGATGGCCCTGACCGGTCACGAGTCACCAGAGTACCATCTCGGTCAGCCTGTGGCAGGCCGAGATTTATTGACGCGCAATGATTCGTGCTGCGAGGGCGCATCGTCGGCGGCGAGCAAGGCCTTCTAGATATTGTCCAGGCTGTGTGGTGGAGACTTACGCCAGAGCTGCACCTCTGACAACTGCCTTCCTCTGGCTCGTGCCTCGGGAGTCGAACATCCTCAGAACAGAAGCCGCTTTGCAAAGCGTACAACAGGTGAGGGCCCTGTAGCCTGTCTGGCAGGGGGCCTTCGTGGCCAGGCAAATCGTAGACGAGGGCCTTGCTTGGACGAGGATCCCTTCCACCACCTGTTATTGGTCTATCGTCTGCTTGTTTATCGCAGGCGGTCGTCGCGTGAGCAGGCCCACCTTGCCCCAGCACGCGCTCCGCAGGGACCCTCGCCTGCCCCCCTCCACCCCGCCTTCCACAGTCTATCTGCACATCCTGTAGGCCGAGCGCACCCAAGTCTGGCAATCGCAGATCGGCCCGCCCTGCCTCTACGATGGATGGATCAGCCCGCCCTCCCGCTACGAAGTGCACCTGGAGCATCACTTTCCACGTTGCACACGCTTCTGTTAGCGTTTTGTGGGTACCGTAGCGCCCATTTGATCTCTTGGCGTGCATGCGGTGACGACCTGGAGTGTGAATAGAGCGTGCGTGCCTTTCTTACATGTAGAACGTCTTTCTGCGTCCTCGTATGGAAGACCTACTCGCTCTTTATCTGTGGGACTGTCCCATACTTTTCCCTTCTGCCTTTTAATGCCTCTTATGTCCCCTTACTGCCCCATACTGCGCCGTCCTGCCCCGTACCGACCTGTACTGCCCAGATTTCCCCCTCTCTATTCCATACTGTGGACATCCATGTCTCTGATGTGAATGGTGGCAGAGGCGGTGGCGGCGCAACTCCCGCACAGTCTTGGACGAACGGGGGCGTGCGCGTGGTGGTCGAAGCGGGAGAAGGTAGCGACAGGGCGGAGAGTGTCGACAGCGCGGCTGTTTTGGCTGTATCCATTGGGAGCGCGCGATGCCTGACCGGCGTCTGCCTGACGCGACTACCGCCACGTTTTTCAGGTCGGGTAGAAGAGTGAGGGGACGTACAGACCTGTTTCTTAGCGCTGTGGAGTCCGAGTCTAACTTTCTGTGATGTGTTCGCTGTGTACTCTTGCTTGTGCTGTCGTCTGTCTGTTTGCTCTTTTTCTTGCGCTTCTCCTGCTGACGGTGATCGTCCTGTTGTCTTCCTTCGGTGTCCAAGTTGGTCGGGAGGGGTAAGGTGAGGTGGGCGAGACGGTCGGGAGGGGCAGGGCGGGGTGGAAGAGCAGTCAGAAGGGAGTATTAGGCCTGTACGGCCGCTTCCCACCAGGTCTCCCTCCCCCGGGAGGCGTGAGAGCGCAATCCAAAATGTACGCTTCACTACAACGTTCTGTATCCGTGAGGTATAACGTGGCGCCACCGCTGCCCCATACGACAGAGCTCCCGCGTGCGACGTTTTGCCGCGCGGCCACGGACCGCGGCAAGAGGGCACCACGAAACTCCTGGATAATTCCCTGAAGATTTCCTGCGCGGTGCCTCTGGGGGCTTCCGGGTGCCTCTGGGTGCCTCCAGAATGCCTGCTGGGTGTGCGCAAGGTGCGCGCATGGCTCATAGACTCGACTTTGAGCAGTGCCAGATCGTACTGGGGATCCAAAAGGCGAATATAGGACCTTAGAGCGTCTCCACCAATGGATCCAAACACCCAAACGCCTAAACGTGGCACGATTTTGCCAAACGGGCATTGGTGGCTGGGATGCTATCCAAAACTATGGTGTGACGGTCCAAAAATAGACCATCCTCACATATCCTAGTCGTCTAATCGACCTCGTGTCCAAGACACGCGATTGCTCTAGTTTTGGATCTTCAACGGCAGGGCCACTCCAAACGAGCCTGTTTGGAGGCACGCCACTCCAACCAGGCCTGTTTGGATGCGCCCCCAAACGTTTGGCAATCCTCTGGTTCCACTTTGAGCCAACCTACGCCAATGGAATGCCTGACCCGTGGCATGCAAACAGTGATGCGGCGATCGGCCATCCACCGAGGTTCTTTGAACGGCATCTGTGGATTGTTGGTCCGCCACAAAAGAGGCCCGCCCAGAGTGAGCATCCACGGGAGCCCAAGATTGAGACGTGACCTGTTTAGTTTTGGCTCGACGTTTGGAGAGCCAGTGACAGGGCCACACGTTGGGCACTCGTGACGTTTGGCTTTGGCTTTTGGCTGCATTGGTGGAGACGCTCTTACCCATTTGGAAGAACACTGTGGAGAACAGGGGTCCAGTACGCGACAAATCTCGGCAAGTATCGTACTGGGGACTCATTTGGGACCGTTTCAGATTAATCTGCAATAGAGACCTTCGGCAACTGCGACGTAGGTATCGAATGTGGATATTTTGTGGGTCGCCCGACTGGTTTTTTAAGGAAGCCACATCCACCCTTCGGAGCTTCGGCATGTATCAAATGTGGGTCGGCAGTCTGCCACACTCCTTGCGGATTCGCTTACAGTGTGATGGGGTAGAGACTCCTGACGGCGCACGGCGCCTTACGCCCACGCCTGCGATTTCGGGTGCACTGCCGAGGGCGCCGGCGACAGTGCCCTGTGCGTACGCCTTCGATCGTGGGTGGACTGCCGACGGCGCCGGTGACGGCGCCCTGTGCCTGCGATCGCGGGTGGACTGCAGAAGGCCATGATCGAAGCAGCGTGGTAAGAATGGAACAGAAAGGATCGTCGGTGGGTGGGTGGGTGGGTGGTGGGGAAACGGGTATCAATGGCACCGAGGAGACACGGCGGGGGAAAGGCGCCGGACATGTGCGAGAAGAGCGATCGGGCGACTGTCCTTCGCAACTCGTAAGAACGGGCATCGAAGGCCAACGGATGCCAGCGATTGGCGGAAACAACCATGTAAGCTACCCATGGACTGCTACGTGGCTGCGGTCACCTCGGTCGGTACCGGTTTTTGACATGGGTCGAACGGCCTCCTTAGAGATATATGGGATGAAAATGTGGGTCCAAGGCTTAACGTGGCGTGAAACGTGTCCCCGACGCACGCAATCGACCCACATTTGACATGCCGAAGGTCTCTCATACTGGAGGCTAACTTCCCGCGCTCGTTTTCAGTACAGTGTTTATTCGATATTGGGGCGCTCGTTTGTATGACCCGGTCGTATAAACGAACCGGTCCTTACTGTAATTACATACACTGCAGCGTCGTCATTCCATGGAACTGCTGACTCAGACATAAAGCATGTGCCCCCGTTGTCCTGCAGCGACACAGCTTCCATGGCCACCGCACCGCACACCATCTTCGCACCTTCAAACTACCACCTGCTTGCCCGCGGTCCTTTCCCCCCCACCGATCATCCACTTCCCCACTCGTGTTGGCGGGGTCTTTCAGTTGCGACAAGCAAGATCGACGCTGTCGTGCACACACAGCCGCATGGGGTTCTACCTGTAGCTGACAGCGTCCATGCGGACGTGTCAGAGGTGGTCTCTCTGTTGAAAAACTCTGGTTTGGTTGTAGGAGAAGACGAAGACTAACGCAGCTGAAGAGCTTTTTTTTTCTGTCGTCTGTTTGATGGCGCTGTTCGCAAACACCGTCTTTCTGGGCCTTTGCACCGTTTTCTTGCAGCGCGTCGGCTTTGAGTCGGTGTAAGTAGCGAGACCACGACAGGGCGCAAGTACGGTGGTATTGCGGTGACACACCCCAAATGATGATCTGAATGTAATTTCAAAGAAGGCTGCTATAAAGTGGCCCCGCGTCGCATACTCGAATACACACTGTACAGTCGTTCCACAAAAAACCTAGCACTCGGCCGACATCAAAAGTGCGTCACATATGCTTCTGGTTTCTTGCAAGCGAGGCTAAAATTTAGTGACGTGTCCCAGCAAAAGTCTAAAACCCACGTCTGTGCTCAAAAGATTTTAGGTGCTCCATCACACACGGCAACGCATGACACCGAAGAGCTCTCCAGGGCCTTCACTGGCCCCCCACGTCGGGGAGACAGGCCCATCGACCAATTTCGCTGTTCCGCCCGGGGCGCGCGTGCCAGGCGTCACACGTCCAGTATCGATGATCAGAGCGCGGCCCCGGGCGTGTCGTCCACTTCAGCTGACAGCCCAGTGCGAGAAGGACAGAGACCAGCAGATCTCGTCCTCCGCGCCATTTCGAACCGCTGGCAAGTCCATTGCGAAATCATCGGGAATCGCAGCATCTTTTGACCCTATCTTTATCCCTGAACGATGGCCCGACGGTCCAGATCACAGTCCCGTTCTGGGTCGGTCGAGGTCACATGATCACTTTTGTTACAATCAGAACGCAGATATCGACCGGACGCCGGCGTCGTCGATTCGGACCACGTCGCCGCCGCGATCCGCAGCCACCCCACCCCCCCCCCTAGCAGTGCTGTGTCAAAGGATGACCACCGGCGGAAATGTCGACCACATCACAGTGGGGGAATTCCGCAAGGGTGGCTGCAAGAAAGCGCGATTGACTTTGCCATCGGCTTTTTCGTCGACCGACTCCCAGCTACAACCGCCTTCCAACTTTTGTTGTCGACCCATGCCGCATATCTCGCACTCGATGGTACACCCAGTCGTGTTGCCACCCCGTCACCCACGCCCCCCCTTTTTTTGCTCTCGCAACGACGATGCCTTCCCCACTTCCGGCCGCGCCGACCTCGCCCAAGGCCGCCCCGAGCCGTCCCAAATGGGGTTCTCGACTTACGACTGAGGTGCGTGACAAGCTCTCTGCTGCCCGCAAGGAGCTGGGCACGACAAGCGTGAAGCGCCTGATGGATGCCACCGGGGCATCCCGATCAAATGTCCGCACCTGGTTGCGCAACGACGGTGAGGAGGTCAAGCTGGGGCGACCAACATTTTTTTCCGCCGAGGAGGAGGATGTTATCGCCACCTACATGGCGGCATGGACCAAGGGTGGGGACCTGTTGACTTTTGACTTGGCTTCGGTTTTGCTCCGGCAGTACATCGCCGACGTGGAGGATGTCTTCTCCCACCACCCCTTCCCCACTTGTATTGCGCCCTACTGCACTCGCAACACACCCAGACCTAACTTACGTCTGGCCTTCATCAGCTTCCGCCATATTGTGTCCCCCCACAGAAAGACAGCAACCGCACGGTGAAGACAAAGGCGTCATGCAAGTGCCTGCAGGCAAGAGGATCGACGAAGCACGAGCCAGACGTGATCCGCCCCGGATCACGTTTTTGACCGCTGCTGATCCATTCGGATCAACAGGCCCTCTCACAGAGCCTGCACAGGCCTCTGAAATTTGGGCCGCGACCCGTCGCTTGCACGACTCACGTCTTCGGAGAGCTACTGATCCACTGGCGTCAGAAGGTGCTCTCGCAGAGGCTACGGAGGCCTCCGAAAATTGGGTCGCGACCCAATTTTCTATGGACCACTGGATTTCTAACACGTCGCTCTGGAGCTTTCGAAACGACCGTGTAATGCTCAGACCCAGAAGAGCAGGCTTAACTAGGCGTGCGGGCCGCCGCTGTAATCGTGGATTGGTCATGTTTGAGGGAGTTTCAACAGCGCATGTCTAGAAGAGACAGCATTGGAGAGCAAAAGAGGCACATGTGAGATGTCGATGGAACTATTTGTCCCGCGGGTGTGCTAGGTTTTTGGTGGAACGACTGTACGTGGTACATTTTTGCGACGATCCAGGTGAAGAAGTCTGCATTCCAAAAAGTGTCCATCCGGTCGACTGGTAGCCTGCGCCCTCAAGAAACGTTTCTCAGGTGACTAATAAAGTGAGACAGTGTTTATTTAGTTGCCTCAACTTGCAACAAGTCGTGGACGCTGGCCACGTCTGTACTTGCTCACGACTCGCCACCGCCGCAGATCCGCCGCCCGGCCACGCTTCGCGGTCGGCCGTCCTGGCGGCGCTGCGCTGCACGCGGGGCTCCGCGGCCGCGCGCGGGTCTTGCGAGGTGGGTGTGCAACCCCCCGGGGGACCCTCGCCCCCAGTGCGAAAATCACTGATTTCAGCTGCAGAAACCAGTGAAACACCACGCAGCGTCAATGGGAGAGTGGCGCCTCACGGGCGCGGCCCTGTGCATGTATTTTAATAGACGCCGCTGGTGTTGCAAAGAGCGCACTCCAAAGTAGGGTTGCTCAGAACGCCCGGGGCGCCGTTAAGGGCGTCGTTAAGGGCGTCACCAGGGCGTCATTTGGGCGTCGTGCGCCCCTAACGCCCCAACTCAAAAGGGCGTCAACAAGGCGTCGCGAAGAGGAATTTTTCAGGGGGGTCCACATGATTCAGCAGGTGGCGGCTGTGCACCTTGGTTGAGGACAGGCACCCAGTCTGGACACAAAAATGATATATGAGAGCATGATATGGGTGCTACTTTAATTATATTGTGAATATTGAGGGTGCTACTTGGTGCGTCGTGAGGGCGTTTTGGCTGCCTAATGGGGCGTCAGTACGGCGTCTTATCCGTCGCGCGCCCCTGACGCCCCCGACATAGGGGCGTCGTGTGCAACCCTACTCCAACGGGTGCTTGAATGCGCTTCACAGGGTCTGCGCCGACGAGCGTCAATGTTGACACTGTGAGCGGGGCACCGAGTGTGTGGGTGCGCGAGCGAATTGCAAGCACAGCGCCGGCGCGCGCGCGAAGGAGCGCTCCGGCCCACTGGGCACGGCCCGCGGGACAGGGGCAGTGTAAATGTCCACGGGCGGCAGCGCCACTGCGCTGCTGGAGACTCGGCAATGTGTGCGGGCGTCACGCGGCGGCAGCGGCGGCGTCGGCGCCACCCCCCCGCAACCCCGCGTTGTGCATCAGCGGATCTGCGGCTGGCTGGGGGCCGCCGCGCTGCCGCTGCGGCGGCGGCGCTGCCCCGCC
>Ga0209831_1004133_pt1 | contig 11564 bp, 6 predicted proteins | sample Maine_Asex4_meta_FD_187451 | JGI IMG/M metagenome (GOLD analysis project Ga0209831, IMG submission 187451) | Marine algal microbial communities from Maine, USA - Maine_Asex4_metaG (SPAdes) (version 2) | ecosystem: Host-associated > Algae > Red algae > Unclassified | place: Maine, USA | collected...
ACATAACATACTGATTGTATGTGAAGGCGAAAGTACCGAACCGCAATATTTTGCTAACCTGATTCCTTTGGCTAAAACAGCATGGTCCGAAACACATGAACTATATATAGAATTAAGCCCCAAACCCACTTTAGAGCAAGAAACGAAGAAAGTTGTTTCTAAGCATAAAACACCTAGAAAACGCAGACAAATTAAACAAGTAGGGGAAGACGAATCTTCTATTGAAGGACCCTATAAAGCCGTTCCTGTAAGGTATGTCCGAGAAGCACAGCAAGGCTTAGAAGCTAATACTTATGAAGAAACGTGGGCTGTTTTTGATAAAGATTACCATCCAAAGCATAAAGAAGCATTTGACTTAGCAAAGAAGGAAGTTGACGGCAAAAAAGTAAAAATTGCTTTTTCAAGTATCTCCTTTGAACAATGGGTTTTATTGCATTTTGAAAAATCTTTGACTGCTTTTGGAAAATCAGCATGTAAAGATGGAAAGAAACCAATATATTGTGGTACTAATCAACACCCAAATGATTGCGCTGGAAAGAGATGTGTTAGTAGGTACATCAAAATGAAAAAGTATTTAAATAATTATTCCAAAAGAGGAAACGCAGCTTATTTTGACACCTTACATCCAAATTTTTTAAGTGCTTTAGAAAATGCAGCATGGTTAAGACATCAAATTTTAAAGGCTAATCCATCCACTCCTATTTATGAACTAAACCCCTACACCAATCTGGATACTTTAGTAAAACATTTACTGAACATTAAGGAAGAAATTGTTTGGACTGACTTTGCTCATAAACTCAACATTCCTGAATCTGCGAATGATGATAAATGTATTTTCACTATCCGCTTTGAAAAAAAATCAGCTACCTTAACGGAATTACAGTTCACAAATCATAGCAATAGAAGCCATCTCATTTTACCCAATCATCTATTTGTCAATAACAATGGGAATAAAATATCCTTAATAGATGCTAAAGCCTTAGTAGGTGCAGGAAAAACGAAGGTTATTTCTTTAAACACTGCAAGTTGTAAAAACTCAATGCTAAATTTTTTACTCAATGCTAAGGGAAATTATCGAATTTTAATCAGTTTATTATAAATATTAAGAAGGCATTAATTTGAAATATTCATTTAATAGCTCTACTTTTTGTATTTCTGCATCCTCAGCTTCCTTTAAAAGTATATCAAAGTCTAAATCCATTAAATATTTTGGTCCAGTACTCTCATTTACCAAAGTCTTCCATAAAATAGAAGATGCCTCTAATACCAGTTTTCCAAATTCCTCTGCATTAGTTAACCATTGATAGCTAGACATCCAAATATCCATTTTGGAAGGTGAGTTATGCATTGTTGAATCTCTCAAATATGTATATTTTTCAAAAATCGACTTAAATGGCTCTTGTATTTGACCTGTATCAGTAACATTTATAACAATACTTTTATCCTCTCGCATGACCTTTTGAAAATCCTTTATTTTATTTTTAATGGTAGATTTTCTCTTCTCCCCATTTTTTTTCTTACTTCCATCCTTTAAATTTCCATGTAGAATGTTTATACTCTCTGGTTTCAATACATCTTTATTTTCTAAATAAAAACTATACCCCATACTATTTACGAAGCACTCAAAAAAAGCATAAAAAGACAAAACGGTAGTTCTACCAAAACAAGAAGCATCGAAATATAATAAATGCAACCTAGCATCATTTTTTTTCTGTTCCTGTATTTTTTTTCCAGTTTCCTCGAATAATTTAAATGAAATTTGAGTTTTAACTAAAAGACTAAAAGCATCTTTTAATAACATGTATTCATCATTTTTCCATAGTCCTTTCTTATCTCCAATATTTATATACGTCTGGTTAGGAAGATCATGAATAGTTAAATAGTTTTCAATATCCATCAAATCCTTTAACCATGACACTTGGATTCCATGATCTTTTAATTCTTGCGAATCTTTAACAAGTAAGTCATTTATAGCTCCTGAGATTACAGGTAAAGATTTTCTAGGAGGGTACTTGGTTGTGAAGTATTGTACTGCTTTTGACAGATCAGTAAACCATATTACTAGTTCATCAAGCGAAATCAAATCAAGACTATATCTGTCCTTCATTCTATTAATAAGAGAAACGAAACTTTGTACATTTGGTGTATTTGGATCAAAGTCTAGCATAAACTTCGAATAAACTAAGAGAGTAGTAATGTTGTCTAAATATTTTTCTCTTGTAATTATCATGGCTATATTTTACCTTAAACAACTCAGCTTCTCACTTAATAGTTCCTCTAGTTATATAACTTGAATCTTCACCTGCATAGAATGAATCGTATACTCCAATTCATACAATATTCTACCCCCGTTATAAAATCACTAGCATTAGATACTATAAATATACTACTCCAAACCAAAAGCCAGCAACACATTCCCCTCTTTCTCCGCATATTTAGCATAACCAGAAGTAATAAATAATTGATTGCCCACCACAACTGGACCATCCGAATCAAAAGCACCCCCAAAAGCTTTTACGCCATTGACCGCTTCAAAACCTCGCTTCGCATCATAAGCCCATAATTCTCGACCATCATCAGTTGCATAGGCTTTTAGTATACCATCTAAAGCTGGACCATAAACTACTTCTGGGGTCAGGGTAATTGCTGCCGAAATACCGGGGCCGCAACCTCTAAGGGTAAACCCTGGACAACGGTCTTCCTCGATAGTCGCCCATAGTCGTTTTCCATCTGCTACATTTAGTGCGTGCATACCAGGCGATTTTGGAATCTCTTCATTTAAATCATATAAACCACGGTCATTGATTGGAACAAACAAAGCTTTTTCATCCGTTGCCATCCCCCAATGCACCCCACCCATGGTGCCACCTCTACCAACCTGTTGTTGCCAAATTATTGCTCCATTATTATCAGGGTCCATAGCTGTCACCTTACCCGATTTTTGCCCCGCCAAAATAAGGTCCTTTCCGTTGGAATTTACTAAAATTGGAGGTGCACCATAATCTGCATCAGGACCATTATCTTCTGGACAATTGGCTCGACTAAATAGGGTGACACAAGCACCATTCCACGCATCTCCCGACATGGTTTGTTGCACCCATTTAATTTCCCCATTGTCCAAAGAAAAAGCCATAATAGCATCACTCGTTAAAGTAACAGGCCGCGTATAATTTTCACCTGTTCCAATATACAAGACTCTTCTAAGCGTATCAATCGTCACGCCCGTCCAAATAGGCGCACCTGAAGGCCCCATAATTGGTGTACCTTCCTCATTTTCTCCTTGTTGGCTAGGTTCTTCCGCAATGGTATAGGTTTTCCAAATTATCGAACCGTCTACTTTATTTAAAGCGACCATCGACCCTCTAAAACTACAACAAGGGTAATTTTCATCAATAGATTCGAGTATTTCGGTAGAAGAAACAGGGACGTATAAATGATCCTCAAACTGGCTTAAAGTACCTGTAATAGTTGCATTAGGGTGTTCATCTATTTTTACTTTCCACAGTAATTTTTTAGTCCTTAAATTAAGGGCATACACAAAAGCATTAAAATCACTAAAGTACAATCGGCTAGGTGTATTTGTGCTATCTCGTTCAATCACTAGCGCACTTCTAACTTCTGCATCTGCTTGAAAAGTCCAGCGAATACAACCCGTTTTTTTATTTAAAGCATAGATAGTTCCCAATTGACTAGCTGTAAAAAGTGTATTGCCAGCGATGGTAGGTTGTACTCTTGCCCTAGAGGCGTTCGGAAAAGCGAAGACCCAATCTAATTCTAAATCCCCTACATTGGAAGCATTAATTTTTAAATCCACTTGATTGTAATAGCGCTGGTTTTTATGCCCCATTCCCCACCCATCAATATGTGGCGTAGCGGCAGTTTCTGCTATCATCTCTTCGTTAGCACATAATCCTTTGCTTATATCATTAGCTGTATCAGATGGGGCTACGGCTGAAATATAGGCAGCAACAGTTTGCCGTTGTTCATCCGTTAGCGTCATCGCTTGATTTCTCATAACGCCTGTTGTCATTGCTGCTAAAATCCGATCTTCTGGCATTAGTTTCAAAGCGGATACCAAAGGGGCTACCGCACTTCCCCCATTATGACAAATCCCACAACGAGTGTCAAATAGGGCTTTGGTATCTAAATCAGCGATAATCGTTTCTGACGTTTGTTTGGTAATTTGCCAGTAGAACCAGGCGAATGCTGCTAGTGCTGCGACAAAGAGGAAGAGGAAGATGTAAGCTAATATCTTTTTCATTTTTAATTTCAACTTTAAAAATTCTGTACAGAGTAAGCCGTGTCAACCGCCTGCCGCAAAGAAAAAACATTCCCATCAACATCATTCGCATATACCATCCAGAATTTCCCCAATTGCTGTGGTTCGCTCAAAAAATCCACGCCTTTTGTTTTTAATCGTTGGTACTCTTTTTGAATATCCAATACTTCCAAAGAAAAAGAATAACCCAATTCGGTTGGGCTTCTTTTGTAAATAGTGTTTGGCGTAGGATACGTTCCACCATACTGAAAGAGTTCCATTTTTTTCTCCTTTCCATCCAGCATAAACCAAGCGCCTTTCATAGATACGCCATCTAAATTAATTACCTTGGCCCCTACTTCGCTTGCAGGGTATTCACTAAACCGGTAAGGTTTAATTTCGTATACTGCTTGATAAAAAGCTGCTAACTTATCAATATTGGGTGTCATAATTGCCACCTGCGTCATCCACATTTTATGCTTTTCTGAAAAATCTTTATCAATCTTTAACCAGATAATAAAGTTAGACATTTGTTCCAATTCCATCATGTTTCCTTCTGGGTCATGTGCATAAGCGTAAGTTACCCCATATCCACCCAAATCAATAGGTTCTTCTCCTCTACTCAATATATCTACGCCTGCTTTTTTAAATTTATTATAACCTGAATGGATAGTTGCCGATTGATAACAGGTGTGGGTCATGCCCGGACCATAAGGCGGCATTTTTTTAATCACCGTATCTGTTTGGTTATCAAATTGGGTTAATTCCAATAAAAAACTAGGCGACTTCAAAGTTGCTATTTCATAGCTGATACTATCTTTGTTGAATAATTTGTTAGCTGCTTTATTGCCGCTTATTTTTTCTCTGCTGACTAGCTCAAAATCAGTCGCCTTTTGGTAGAAATTTAGCATTTTATCTAAATCTTTTACTACTAAACCAATGTGATTAAAGCCAATAATGGTCGTTGGAGATTCTTCAATGGTGGGACTAGGTGCCAATTGGGTAAGGCGACGTTGGATTAAACCATAGCTAACTATTAGGAGTATAAGTAATAAACCAAGCGTAATGAGACATCCTTTTTTTAGCATTTTTCGTTAGGTTTTGATTTGTCATTTTATCATCTATTGAGTATTTGCACTAAGCCCTTTGTTTTATCTAAAAAAACCTACCTAATTTACTATTTATCGCTGAAATCCCTTCGCAATAATATCTTCTGCTGGTTTGTCTTTTGGTGTGAAACCATGTTTTTGTGCACTCCTTCTTCGACGCCCTTGCGTATGCCATTGCCAAATATGCATTCCTGCAAACCACCTTTTATGCCAAACCACTTTAAAAAACGCTTCGTAACAATTGGCTTGGGTTTCATTAGATATTGGATGCACTAGGTTGGTATCATAGGAAGGCCATAGCCAAGGCTCGATAGCACTATCGGGTGTGCTTTTATAGCCTAATTCCGTAAATAAAATAGGTTTACGAAACTGCTTATGCATCTGTTCTAGCGTTTTTAAATGTGGTTTCCATCCTTTCTTAATTTCTGCTACAGAAGGATTAAGGTTTTTAGTTAGAGGAAAGTAAGCTTGAATGCCAATATAATCTAAGTCCTTCCAAAAAGAAACATGTTCAAATTCTTCATACCAATTAGCAGCATAGGTTAATTCTCCTGAGTAAAAACTTCGGATGTCCGCAATAAGGTTTTTCCAAAAAAGCGGCTTTACTTTAGTCAATCTAGTAAATTCTGTGCCGATACAAAATAATTCTACTTCATTTTCTTCCGCTATTTTTGCATAGTATACGATGAATTTTCGGTAACTTTCAGACCATTCCATCCAAGCATTTTCATGCTTTGGGAAAATATCAGAACGCCATTTTCCATCTGATGGATCTGACATCCAAATATGTGGTTTTAAAAATACTTTAAGCCCTGCATCATGTGCTATCTGGATATTCCGCTTCAAGGAAGAATCTCTTCTAAGCTGTCTTAAACTATCTCGCCCCATTCTTACGCTAGGACTATCATAATCACTTTGTCCACCGAAAGGCACTAGGGTAATCCATTCTACATTATTTTTAGTTAACTCCGCTAAACTTAAGGAATCGAGTCTTCCAAAAACATTTATACCTCTTTGTTTCTTATCTTTTTTATGTACAGGGGGAACCGTATCTGAGTGATTTTCTACCCAAGATATGCCAACATAGCAGAGCGAACCTATCAACATTATCCAGCTCCAATAAAAATTACTATACCTTTTTAAGGGTTTTTTCATGCGCTTATTTTTCAACAAAAGAACGAAAATAGTTCTGTACATGCCTAATCGCTATTTGCATCTTTTATGGTTATTCATTCTAACAGGAAACAATGGTGACTAGTTTTCTATTTTTTATCTAAAATAGTAGGTACTTAAAAAATCTATTACATTTATTATTTACCTAAAACCAAATTTATCGAAAAATAGTATTTGATAATTTTTCTGAATAACCTTAATCAGTAATTAATAGTGCTATAATGCTTAGCGTAGGTAAGAGACGATAAGTATTTACTGTTAGATCAGCGGTAAGTAACAATGAAAGAATAAGTCCGACATTTCGACGAGCTTATTTTGGTCTTAGTTTTTTCTTTTAAAACCTGATTTATGTTGATATAATGAGGGTTTTCAAAGGAGAAAATAAGGGCAAAAGAAGCCGTCAAAATGTCGGAGTTATTCTTTCATCGTTACTAAGTGAGAATTTATTTTTCAATTGAAAAAAGTCGAAGAGCGATAAGAGATAGATTCATAATTAATAAACCGTATATTAATAAACCCCATTGTTGAAGCGTGGGAATGGTTTCCGTCACAGTACATATAGTACAGGACATAGTTGTAAAACTTTGAGTAGAAAGCGAATTACTTACGGTAATAGTAGCTGGTTGGTTAGGTAGTGTGTAAAATTCTAATTCATAGTTTCCCGTTGATACTTCAGTAAAGGCAGTTGTTGCCGAAATTGCATCGCCATTGCTATTAAACAGATTACCATCATTATTCGTTAAAGTAACGGTTAATCCAGTTCCAGTAGGCACTTTTAAAACATCTTGAAATAGAAACCTTCCATCTGGTAGCGTGATGTTATTGGGATTGTCGCAATTACAAGGGTCTGTTATACTAAAATCACTAGCTGATAATGGAATACAGTCACTAGCAGGATTAGTCCTAACAAAAACAGATTCACTAGTGGTAAAGTTAGTCTCATCACAAACACATTTAGTATAGATAGTTTGATTAGTCGTTTGATTGTAGGAAGGGACATTCTCTGAAAAATTCATATCATCCGTAGCATATTGCAAAGTAGAACCTGTAGGACAATTAGTATTCTCAGGTGCAGTAATAGAGCCTCCCTCAGGTGTTCCATTAAAAGTGCTACAAGTGCTTTCTTGGATGACTACTTTGGCTGGAATAGTTGCAGATAAATTGGGACATTCAGGGCAAGCCTCTGGTGAAGTCCTAACAAAAACAGATTCACTAGTGGTAGAGTTAGTTTCATCACAAACACATTTAGTATAGATAGTTTGACTAGTCGTTTGATTGTAGGAAGGGACATTCTCTGAAAAATTCATATCATCCGTAGAATATTGCAAAGTAGAACCTGTAGGACAATTAGTATTCTCAGGTGCAGTAATAGAGCCTCCTTCAGGTGTTCCATTAAAAGTGGTACAAGTGCTTTCTTGGATGACTACTGTGGCTGGAGTAGTTGTAGAAAAATCTGGACAAGCAAGACCAGTACCTTGAATATTAAAACAAAAAGTCGCTTCGCTACAATCATTGTTAATAATGGTAACGGTTGCTTCTCTTAAACCTACAGCAGAAGGATCAAATTGAATCTGAAAGAACGTACTACCGTTAGGCGCAGTGCTGCTTGCTGGTTGTTGAGTGACTATAAAATCCGAAGAATTGACCCCTCCGATGGTGACCAAGCTACTCGAATTAGTTAAATTTAACTCTAAAGTGCCTTCATTTTGGATGGTATAAGTATTCGTCGAAGTAGCCCCGTCCACTAAAAAACTGCCGAAATCAGTACTATTGGATGCACTAGGCGTAGCGTCGCAGGTCTCCGAATCCGCTATATCCGAACCATTACCTGTAATTGTTATTTCTGCGAATGAAAGTGCCAAAGCAATATGTTCTGGCACTCCAGAGCCATCAACAATCTGTACATTGTCATCGCTAAGATCATCTATATCAGAACAATAAATATCTTGGTTACCATTTTGTTCAGAGACATAAATTTTTCTTGTTCCATTATCTATAGCCAGCCCTATAGGCCTTCCTAATATATTACTTTCGATAGTAACCATATTCGTTCCATCTAAATTGGCTCGATAAATAGTTCTATCATTAAAATCACCCCAATAAATCATGTTTTCAAAAATAACCATTCCACTAGGAAAGCTTAGACCAGAAAGGATAGTGGTCTGCGTATTGGTTGATAAATTGTAGCAAATAATTTCTCCATCATTTTGCCCAGTACCAGCATGATCCCAGTAAACCTTATTACTATTGGGATCAACTAAAACGGTTACGGAAAAATCACCTCCAATTGTGGCAAGTGTATTAATCGTAGAAGTATTCGCTAAATCCACATACTGAATTTCACCATCATTCCTTGAAACCCAATATAACCTATTATTCGTTAAATCTAATTCAAGTCCAAATGGGCCATCTGCATCCGCTACCACTACTTCTTCGCCAGTTCCATCAAGGTTGGATCGCTTTATAGTGCCGCCTGCTCCATCTGAATAATAAACTTTTCCATTGATTAAATCTAATGCAACCCCATTTCCTTGTCCAATAGTATTATTTAAAATAGTTGGGTTATTTAGATTACTACCGTCCAAGGCAGCTTTGCCTAATACACCAGTTTGCCGAACAAAATAGACATTAGGTTGAGCATAAGCTACAACGCTACAAATAAAAAAAGCAAATGCGAGAAGTATGTTACGTTTGAGTAAAGGGACTATAAAATGCACAATAAATAGTTTAATTAGAGACGTTACAAACATCTTTTAGACCAACCCAATTAATTTTGGAATGGCAATATTTATACTATAATCGGAGTAGGAAGGGAAGTGATTTCGAAAACATATCGGAATGAATATCCAAATTTAAATAAAAGATATATAATATGCAAACTAAGTAACGACGAAATAATAATAATTTCGCCGCTACTTAGGTGTATTTTTTATGATCACTAGTTGTAATAGAGAACAATGGTGTTTAGTTTTATTCAACAAAACTATTTACAAATTCTGCTTATTCAATTCCTTCACCGCATAATCCACCGCCCGAACGGTCAAAGCCATATAAGTCAGAGAAGGATTCACACAAGACGCTGAAGTCATACAAGAACCATCCGTCACAAAAACATTTTTCGCTTCGTGGCATTGATTCCATTTATTTAAAACGGACGTTTTAGGGTCTTTACCCATTCTAGCAGTCCCCATTTCGTGGATGCCACTTCCCATTGGGGCTTGTCCGTCTGATTGGGTAATATTTTTTCCGCCTGCAGCTTCTAGCATTTCCGCTGCGGCTGCAAAAATATCTTTTTTCATAGCAGTTTCATTGTCGCCATGTTTCGTTTCAATATATAAAGTCGGTAAACCATGAACATCCAATTTATCTGGATTCAACCGTACTTTATTGTGGTGGTAAGGTAAGATTTCCCCAAAGCCCCAAAGGTCCATTTTCCAACCTCCTAATTCCGTCATAGATTTTTTAAAATCAGCCCCAATACCAGGTTGGTTTTTTTTGTATTCCCAACCCTTACGACCTCCACTACCTTGGAACCCATACCCTCGGATAAAGTCAGGATGTTTATCCCAAACATTTCTGAATCGAGGAATGTAAATACCATTAGGCCGCTGACCATTGTAATATTTGTCTTCATCTCCTTCAAAATCTGCGGAGGAGGATAGAGAGAATAAATGATCCATGATATTATGGCCTAATTCGCCACTACTATTCGCAAATCCATTCGGAAATCGGTCACTTTTAGAACTAAGCATAATTTGTGTAGTCCCTAATGTAGAAGCACACATAAAAATAATTTTAGCTTTATATTCTGTGGTTTCCCCTGTTTTGGCATCAATGACTCTTACGCCTGTCGCTTTACTTGTATCCTTATCAAATAAAATGGATTCCACAACCGAATCAGGTTGTAAGGTCATATTACCTGTAGCAGCAGCGGCTGGTAAGGTAGAACTTTGCGCACTAAAATAAGCACCATACGGACAACCTCGATAACATAAATTTCGATGCTGACAAGCAGAACGACCATTAAGTGGTTGCGTTAAATTAGTCGCTCTACCAATGGTCATCACTCGTTTATCCCATTTATCTTCAATACTTTTTTTGAGCCGTTTTTCTACACAAAACATCTCCATCGGTGGTAAAAATTCACTATCAGGCAAGTGCGGTAGGTTTTCAGCTTGCCCCGAAATACCAATAAATTTTTCTACATAACTATACCAAGATTCAATGTCTTTGTAACGAATGGGCCAATCAATGCCATGACCATCTTTGGCATTTGCTTCAAAATCCAAATCACTCCAACGATACGTTTGTCTGCCCCACATCAGCGACCGTCCGCCCACATGATTCCCCCGAATCCAATTGAACGGCTGGTCAGGTGGGGTCGTGTAAGGATGGTCTTTATCTTTTATCCATAAGTCTTTTGTCCCTTCATTAAAGGCATACACTGTCGATTGTATAGGATACATTTCTCTATCGGCTTCGGTGGGTTGGTTTCGATGCGGCAAATCCCATATTGGGGTATTGGCGTGGGTATAATCTTTGACGTGTTCTAATTTTCTCCCTCTTTCCAAAACAAGGGTTTTTAAGCCCTTCTCTGTCAATTCCTTTGCCGCCCAGCCTCCTGTTATACCCGAACCCACTACGATAGCGTCGAATGTATTTTTATCTTGCATGATATTTATTTGAGAGGTCAGACCGAAAATTAAATTTTTCTGTCAGATGTCAGACTACAACACGATGCTCCTCTGACAATGAAATGGTTTGACAGCGAAGCGGTCTGACCCCTGACTACTTTTTTAAGCACTTCGCCCTTCAATACCTACTTGAATTTTTGTGTCAGCAGCTATATCTACACAACCTTCAAATTTTGTGGGAACTGGATTAAAATTCATCAATTCCGTAATAGCATATTCAGAAGTAAAATAGCCGACCAAAACCAATTCTTTTAATTTTGAAATAAAGGCTTTTTCGCCTGTTTTTTGTTGACTTTTTATTCCCTCTTGCTCTTGCAACACCAAAAAATT
>Ga0209831_1004135_pt1 | contig 11563 bp, 8 predicted proteins | sample Maine_Asex4_meta_FD_187451 | JGI IMG/M metagenome (GOLD analysis project Ga0209831, IMG submission 187451) | Marine algal microbial communities from Maine, USA - Maine_Asex4_metaG (SPAdes) (version 2) | ecosystem: Host-associated > Algae > Red algae > Unclassified | place: Maine, USA | collected...
AGGGTGCTGTAGAGCCACAGCACGGTCGGGTAGCCCCACAGGAGCCCGCTCGTGCCCTGCGTCGTCAGCAGGTAGAGATCCACCATCACCCCTGTCGCGGCAACCGCCAGCCGGGGGGCGAGCCGTTGACGCGAAGGCTCGCGTTGCAGGTACCAGGCGTTGAACGCGAGCATGCCGATGACGCAGAGCGAGAGGACACCCATCCCCGGGCGTTGCTCCAGGAAGTGGAACGCGGCGAACGGGCTCACCAGCAGGCAGGAGCCGAACGCTATCCACTGCGCCACCTGAGGACGAAAGTCGGAATCGATCGTGGGGACGTCGTTCGCCGTGGGCATGCGGATTTCCGAAAGAGAGCCGACCCGGTCGATGGATGTCCGGAAGGCACACGGGCCGTATCCCGGCATCTCACCGACAGGATGTCGACGACGCGATCCCCCCGCGCCGAGTGTCGTCCACCCGAGGGTAGAGCATGGCGCCCCGGCCGGTAGCAATGTTCAACCGTCGGGTAATCATGCCGGTACCCGGCACGGTCACCGCCCGATGACGGCGCCCGCCGCGCGCTACCCTGTCGCTGGCCGACACGCCACGGCCGGACGAGATCACAACGCCCTTGCCCTGCACGAGCAACACGACGCCTGCGCGCGCAGCCGACGCGCTGACAGCCACGGACGCCGCCGGCGAGAGCGTGAGCTGCTCCACCTGCCGAGCGAACTGCTGCCGCCTGGAAGTGCTGCTCATCACCGACACGGGCGTACCGGAGAGGTTCGTGGAGGTCGACCGCTGGGGCGGCATGACCATGGCCCGGCTGGACGACGGGTGGTGCGCGGCGCTGGATCGCTCGACCATGCTGTGCACCGTCTACGACCGGCGTCCGTGGATCTGCCGCGAGTTCGAGATGGGCGGCCACGAATGTCTGGCGGAGCGCGACTGAAGGCTTCGCTCCTGCACCGTCCGAGTCCTACCGCTGGCCCTTCGACTTGGATAGCCTGTCGCCATCGACCCGAACCAACCGCTGCCATGAGCCCGGACAAGACCGTACGCGAAGTCCTGCGCGCCTACCGACGCGTCGTCGACCGGGCGACCCCCTCGGACGCCCGGTTCGAGCGCGCCCGGCGCGCTGTCACCGAACGCCTGTGCGGGCCGGTGGCAACGGCCTGCGGCACCGATGTCGCCACCATCGAGACGCGCCTGCTGGAGCATCCGGCAGGACGGGTCTTCGTGGCATCCCTGCTCGAAGAGGCCCTCGTGTGGACCCCGCCCGACGGCGACGGCCTGCTCGACGAGTTGCTGGGCGATCGCCAACTGCGCAAGCGCCCCGTCGCGCGTCAGTTCCTGGAGCGCCTGCGCAGCGCGCCCCCGCGGCTGCGGGACATCGTCGAGGCGCGCGGCGGGACACGGGTCAGCGTACGCCGGCACGGTGGCGACGAGTCGCCACTGCACGTCGAGCTGCTGGACGACTCGAAACATATCAAGACGGGTGACTGCGTGCTGGCCCGACGTATCAGGTTGGGCGACACGCGCGTGTTCGCCGACGGCTGGTTGGCCTTTCCGAAGAGTGCGGCACCGGTGCTGCGCGGGCTGGAAGGAGAACGCCTGGTGGAGCGGGCCTTCTGCCTGCAGGCCCTGTCGGTGCTCGGCGAGCAGACCGTTCTGAGCCGCTGGCTCGACACGTTGGAAGCACCGCCCGGACGGGCATCGGGGCCTGCAGGCGCGAAGCGCGGCGGACGCCTGCCCCCGCGACACCGCACGGCACCCGTCAGCGACGACCCGGAGCGCGAGCGCCTGCTCGAGCGCATCCGCAAGCTGTTCGCGATGTCGCAGGAGACCGAGAGCTCGCCTCACGAGGCGGAGATCGCCCTGCGCCGTTGCCAGTCGCTCATGACACGCTTCGGCATCACCGAGGCCGACCTGGAGACGAGCGAGTTCGCCGTCGCCTCTGTGGCCTCGGGGCGCACCGTGGCCACGCACGTGAAGCTGCTCGGCGGGGCCGTGGCGCTGCTGCACGACGTGCTGTTCGTGATCGGCCGTGGCGGGCTGGCCGAGTTTCGGGGCTTCGAGGTCGACGTGCAGGTCGCGACGATGACCTTCGAGTACCTGACCGGAGCGATCGAGCGGGCGCTGTCGGGGCGCAAGCGGCACGGCGAGCTGCCACCCGGACGCTCGGCGGCGTTCGACTACCGCGTCGCGTTCGCCGACGAGGTGTACCAGCGCGTGCGTACGCTCGCCGCCGAGCGCGAGGCGGCCGAACGGCGCAGCAGCGGCACCGGTACCGCCCTGGTGGTGCGCAAGCGCGAGCGGGTGGACCGGGAGTTCGGGGACGACCTGGTGACCAGGCCGCTCAGGCTGCGCGGCCCGGTCGACGGCGAGGCGGCCGAGGCGGGCCGCGAGGACGGACAGGGCGTGTCGCTGGACCCGCAGATACGTTGAACGCAACCGATGCGGTGGCCGTGCCGGGAGCGGCTCAACCCGGCACGACCGCATCGCCCGCCATCCCCCAGGAACGCCCCGGCACCGCCGCCAGCAACTCGCGCGTGTACGGGTGCGAGGCGCGCTCGAACAACTCCGCCGTCGGCCCGGATTCGACCACCTTGCCCAGGCGCATCACGGCGATCCGGTCGCACACCTGGGCGGCGACGCGCAGGTCGTGGGTGATGAAGATCATCGACAGCCCGAGCTCTTCGCGGATGCGGGCGAACAGCTCGAGCACCTGCGCCTGCACCGACACGTCGAGCGCCGACACCGGCTCGTCGGCGACGAGGATCTCGGGTTCGAGCGCGAGCGCCCGGGCGATGCCGATGCGCTGGCGCTGACCGCCCGAGAACTCGTGCGGGTAGCGCTCGAACGCCCGCGCCTCCAGCCCGACCAGCTCGAGCATCGCCCGCGCCCGGCGCTCGGCCTCCGCCGGGGGCGTGCCGAGCGTGACCGGGCCGTCGGCGATGATGCGCCCCACCCGGCTGCGCGGGTTCAGCGACGCGTACGGGTCCTGGAACACCATCTGCAGCCCGGCGCGGTGCGCGCGCATGCCGGCCCGGTCGAGTGCGAGCAGGTCCGTGCCGCGATAGTGCAGCTCGCCGGCATCCGGCTCCAGCAGGCGCACCACGGCGCGCGCGAGCGTGGACTTGCCCGACCCCGACTCGCCGACCACGCCCAGCGTCTCGCCGTGGTGCAGCTCGAAGTCCACCCCGTCGAGCGCGCGCGTGCCGGCCGATGACCGCCTGCCGAACAATGTGCGGCCACCGCCGTAGACCTTGACCAGCCGCTTGCCCACCAGCAGCGACTCGGCGGAGATCGTGCGTCGCGCTCGCGGTACCAGGCTCGGTACCGCGGCGATGAGGGCGCGCGTGTACGGGTGCTCCGGCGCATCGAGCACCTTCGAAGTCGTGCCGATCTCGACCACCTTGCCGTGCTGCATGACCGCCACCCGATCGGCGATGTCGGCCACCACCCCGAAATCGTGGGTGATGAACAGCACGCCGGTGTCGTGGGAGGCCTGCAGCCCCTTGATCAGATCCAGGATGCGCGCCTGGGTGGTGACGTCGAGGGCGGTGGTCGGTTCGTCGGCGATCAGCACCTTCGGCTCCATGGCGAGCGCCATCGCGATCATCGCCCGCTGACGCTGGCCGCCGGACAGCTCGTGCGGGTAGGCGGCAAGGATCCGGGCAGGGTCCGGCAGCCCGACATCGGCGACCAGTTCGCTCGCCCGTTCGCGTCGCGCGCGACGCGGCAGCGCGGCGTGAAAGCGGATGACCTCGTCGATCTGCGCACCGATGCGCATGACCGGGTTCAGCGCCGTCATCGGCTCCTGGAACACCATCGAGATCTCGGCGCCGCGCACCGCGCGCATGCGTGCGGCCGAGGCCTGCACCAGATCTTCGCCGGCGAGGCGGATCGCACCGCCGGTGACCCGCACCAGCGGACCGGGCAGCAGGCCCATGACGGCGCGCGCGGTGAGCGACTTGCCCGAGCCGGACTCGCCGACCACGCACAGGATCTCGTTGGGCGCAAGCGTCAGGCTCGCCCCCTCCACCGCCAGGCTGCGGTCCGCCCCGGCGGGCAGGCATACATCCAGCGCCTCGATGCTCAACAGGGGTGTGTCGGCCATCGGCACCGGTGCGACATCGACCGAGGCGTTCACCTCGAGGGCACTCACGTACGCCCCCGCAGCCGCGGGTTCAGCGCATCGTTGAGCCCCTCGCCGACCAGGTTGATCGCCAGCACGGTCAGCAGGATCGCGATGCCGGGGAAGGTGCACACCCACCAGGCCGAGCGCAGCACGGTGCGCCCCGCCCCGATCTGGAAGCCCCAGCTCATGACGTTCGGATCTCCCAGGCCGAGAAAGGCCAGACCGCTCTCGATCAGGATGGCGGTGGCGACCATCAGCGATGCGGTCACGATGATCGGCGACAGGCAGTTGGGCAGGATCTCGCGCAGCATGATGCGTGCATCCCCCATGCCCACGACGTGGCAGGCCTGCACGAACTCGCGGTTCCTCATCGAGGCGAACTCGCCGCGCACCAGCCGTGCGACGGCGGGCCACGACACCACGGCGATGGCGATGACGATGCTCGCGATCGACGGCTTGAGGATCGCCACCAGCAGGATCGCGAACAGGAACGAGGGGATGGTCTGGAACATCTCGGTCACGCGCATGACCAGATCGTCCACCAGACCGCCGAAGTAGCCTGCGATGCCGCCGAGCACCACGCCGAACGCGACCGCGACGGTGGTGGCGAGCAGGCCGATCAGCAGCGAGACCCGCGCGCCGTGCGCGATGCCTGCGGCGACGTCGCGTCCGAGCGTGTCGCTGCCGAGCAGGAAGCCGTTCGCCCCGGGTGGCGACATCGACTGGCCGACCAGCCGGAACGGATCCTCCGGGAAGAGCAGCGCGGCACTGGCGGCGAGCGCGATGACGCCTGCGAGGATGGCCAGGCCCAGCACCGCCGAGCGGTTGCGTGCGAACAACCTCCAGAAGCGCACCGCTCAGCCCACCTCGATGCGCGGATCGAGCAGGGAGTAGAGCAGGTCCACCACCAGATTGATCGCCACCACCAGCAGCGCCGAGAGCAGGAAGATGCCCAGCAGCAGGTTCAGATCGCGCGCGAACAGCGCCTCGAAGGCCAGCATGCCCAGCCCGGGCCAGGCGAACACCGATTCGACGATGACCGACCCGCCGATCAGCGCGCCCACCTGAACACCGGCCATGGTCAGCACCGGCAACATCGCGTTCCTGAGGATGTGCACGAACACGATGCGCCGCTCGGTCAGTCCCTTGGCGCGGGCGGTGGTCACGTAGTCCATGCCTGCCTGCTCGAGCATCGAGGCACGCATCAGCCGGGTGTAGAGCGCCAGGTAGAACAGCGACAGCGTGATGACCGGCATGACCAGGTGGTGGGCGATGTCCACCACCCGGTCCCAGCCCTCGTGGAAGGCCGCGACGTTCTCCATGCCGCTGGTCGGGAACCAGCCCAGGCGCAGGGAGAACACCACGATCATCATCAGCCCGACCCAGAACAGTGGCGTGGCGTAGGAGACGAGCGCGAACACCGAGATCAGGTTGTCGCGCCAGGTGTTCAGCCCGGAGGCGGCGAGCAGTCCCAGCACGATGCCGAAGCCGACGGCGATCAGGATGGTGCAGACCATCAGCAGCAGCGTCGGCAGGAGCCGGTCGAACACCAGCTCCGACACCGGCATGTCGTGGCGGAACGAGAAGCCGAGATCGAACGTCAGCATGTTCTTGACGTAGACGGCGAGCTGCACGATCAGCGGCTGGTCCAGACCGAACTTCGCGCGCAGCTGCGCCATGTACTCCGGCGTGGCCGAACCGGCCTCCCCCGCCAGCACGTCGACGGCATCACCCTCTGCGAGCTGCAGCAGGAGAAAGTTGACGACCACGATCGCGAGCACTACCGGCACCGCCTGCAACAGGCGCCGCAGGACGTAGCGCGCACGCCGTGCCGCGAGGCTCACGCGTCGCCCGCTGCGCTACCCGGACCCGCTACTCGTCGAGGTACGCCCGGTCGAAGGAGCCGTAGGCGCCCATCGCCGAGAGGGTGTGGTCGCGGAGCTTCTCGTTGTAGACGGTCAGGAACTCCATCTCGAACAGGTTGACCACCGGCAGATCCTCGGCGAGCTTCTGCTGCAGGGTGCGATAGATCATGGAACGCTCGGTCGCATCGGCCGAGGTCGCCCCGCTCGTCAGCAGCTGGTCCACCTCCGGGTCGCTGTAGCGTGCGGCATTGACGAACGGGGTGCCCTGGCGGATCTGGTCGCTGCCGTACTGGCGGTGCACGCCGATGACCGGGTCCGGCAGCTGGTAGAAGTAGTTCATGTTGATCGCGAAGTCGTAGTCGCCGTAGATCCGCTTGAGCCAGGTGGGCACGTCCTCGTAGCGCAGCTCCAGCTCGATGCCGACGTCGCCCAGCGCCTGCTTCATGTATTCCCCCGCCCGGCGCCAGTCCTCGCCGTAGGGAATCAGGTCGAGCACGGCGGTGGCGCGCACGCCGTCGCCATCGGCGATGATGCCGGCCTCGTCGAGCAGCGCGATCGCCGCGTCCACGTTCGGCGTCTCGGGGTAGGCCTCGGGTGTCGCCACGTACAGCCCGATCGGGGCGTAGTTCGACGACAGGGCACTGGTGGCCGGCTTGCCGTATCCGAACCAGATGTTGTCGATCAGGAACTGTCGATCGATGATGAGCGAGACCGCCTTGCGCAGGGCGACGTCGTCGAACGGGGCCTCGGTGACGGCGAACTCCAGCAACGCCATCGGGTTGATCATGGCGTAGCCGTCGGTGGTGACGCCGATGTCCTCGCGGTCCTTGAGCCGCACCACGTCGACGTTCGGGATGGCACCGAAGGCGCCGTAGTGCACCTCGCCGTTCTCCATCGCGGCGGTGCGCGTGGAGGCGTCCGGAATGACCCGGGCGACGATGCGGTCGAGCAACGGAAAGCCCTCCTTCCAGTAGTTCTCGTTCTTGTCCAGGCGGATGTACTGTCCCTTCTTCCACTCCACGAACGTGAACGGGCCGGTACCGACGGGATTGTTGGCCAGATCCGCTTCGCGGATGTCGGTGCCCTCGAGCAGGTGCTTCGGCACCATCGGCGACTCGTAGGCGGACAGCGCGCGGATCATGTACGGCGCCGGACGCTCCAGGTTGAACACCGCGGTCAGCGGATCGGGCGTGTCGATCGAGCTGACCTCCTTGAACGAGTTCGGGCCACGCGGGTGGAACCGCTTGAGCACCTCCATGACGGAGAACTTCACGTCCTCGGAGGTGAACGGCTCGCCGTCGTGCCAGGTGACGTCCTCCTCGAGCGTGAAGGTCACGGTCAGACCGTCGTCGCTGATCTCGAAGCCCTTCGCCAGCTCGCCGACCGGGTTCAGGTCCAGGTCGTAGTCGAGCAGGCCGTTGTAGATCTTCGGTGCCACGAGGCCGATGGGGCCGGACGTCGACAGGTAGGGTGCCAGCGTCGGCGGCTCTGGCTGGGCGATCAGCACCATCGTGCCGCCGGCCTGCTGCGCGTGCACCTGAAGCGACGAGCCGGCACACGCGGCGGCGACGGCGGCGGCCGCCAACGCGATCCCGCGTGCGGTGCGCCGTTCGGTGTGAAAGGCTCCGCAGCTCGACGGGCGGGGTCCGGAACGATCGCGACGTGACATCATCGGTGCGGAGGATCGGTGGCGTTGTCGGGCTTTCATCAACTCATGCCCGGGGCCATCCGTCAAGCGTCGCGCGCCGGAGCGGTGCGTCCGGTCCTGTCCCCTCGCGAACCGACAGCAGGAAACCTCTCGATCGATGCCACACGACAGTGCAAGCACGCCTCCGGACGGTGCGCCGGCGGACCGTTCCGGCCAGGCTGCACCGGTCGCCCTGGCAGCGTACACCGACCGGCTGTCGGCGCGTCAGGGCGAGCGCGTCGAGTACAAGGTATCGGCGGCGGTGGCCGGACGCACGGTGCGGGCGAGCCTGTGGCACTCGATCTGCGCGGACGCCGATCCCGGCGGTCCGGGGTTGGTCGAGCGCTCCGCACACGACTGGTTCGAGCCCCGCACGTTCGACGCGGTGCACCGCCCCTTCCACCCGGGTTCGTACGCGATGGTCGACGCGGGGCCGGATCTGGCGCACGAGCGCATCGTCGTGCTGGAAGCGCACGTGTTCCCGACATTGCAGCGTTCCGCGGAGCAGTGCGTGCTCGCCGTCGGTGCGGCGCGGCTGTCCGTGACGAGCGACGGCCGGCCCGCGATCACGTTCGGCACGGTACGTGCGTTCGGTGCCACTTCGCTGCCGCTGCGCCGCTGGACGCGACTGCGCGCGGTCATCGACACGGTGAGCCGGGAGGCACGTGTCGAGGCACTTCCGACCGATGAGCTCGAACCCGACCGTCCGGCAGCCCCGGTGCCGGACGCACCCTCCGGCACGGTCCCCCCGGTCACGGCGCCCGCCAGCATCGCCGCACGCATCGTCGACGGCATCGCCACCGAGCACTTCGACGGTCGCATCGAGTCGCCGGCGGTGCACGCCGGGCACGACGAGCGCACCGCGACGCTGCGCGCGCGCTGGGACTTCTCGATCGGCATGCCGACGATGCGCGCGACCGACATCGGGCCCGGCGCTCATCACGCACGGCTGGTCAACGCGCCGGTACGGGCGGTGCGCGGCGCGGCGTGGGACGGCACCGAGATGTGCTGGCGCCACGCACCGGCCCACTACGCGGCCATTCACTTCCACCACGACGCCATCGTGGATTTCGGCTGGGACACCGACTTCTCCTTCACGCTGCCCGAGGGCATCCCGAGCGGCGTGTACGTGATGCGACTGGACGCCGCAGCCGTCGGGTCCGGCGGGGCCGACGGCGACCTGCCCGCGGCAGAGGACGCCGTGCCGCTGTTCGTCTGCCCGCCCGAGGGGCGGCGCACCCACCGCCTGTGCGTGCTCGTGCCCACCTTCACCTACACCGTCTACGGCAATCACGCCCGTCCCGACTGGGAACCGTCGTGGGCGGGGGTGGCCACGGCGCGCGGCGCGTGGCACGTCAATCCGGCCGAGCACCGCGACTACGGGCTGTCGACCTACAACGACCATGCCGACGGCTCGGGCATCTGCCACGCCTCGCACCGTCGCCCGCTGTTCAACCTGCGGCCCGGTTACCGCACCTTCGGCGAACAGGCGGGCTCGGCGGTGCGCCACTTCCAGGCCGACAGCCACCTGTTCGCCTGGCTCGACGCGAAGGGCATCGGCTTCGACGTCGTGACCGATCGGGAGCTGCACGACAGCGCCGGCGCCTGCCTCGAGGGCTACCGTGCCGTGGCGACGACGACGCATCCAGAATACCACACCGCCCCCATGCTCGACGGCCTGCAGCGCTACCGGGACACCGGCGGCAACCTGCTCTACCTGGGCGGCAACGGCTTCTACTGGCGCATCGCGCTGCACACCACCGAGCCCGACCTGATCGAGATCCGCCGTGCCGAGGACGGCATCCGCGCGTGGGCGGCCGAGCCCGGCGAGTACTGGCACGGCTTCGACGGCGCCTACGGCGGGCTGTGGCGCAGGAACGGTCGCCCGCCCCAGGCGCTGGTCGGCATCGGCTTCTCCGCCCAGGGCAGCTTCGAAGGTTCGTACTACCGGCGACGCACCACCGATGCCGCGTTCGACTGGGTGTTCGAGGGCATCGAGGCGGACACCTTCGGCGACCACGGCCTGTGCGGCGGGGGTGCGGCAGGCTTCGAGCTCGACCGGGCCGACGTGGCACTTGGCACCCCGCCGGATGCCACGGTGCTGGCCTCGTCCGAGGGGCACGGCGCAGGCTTCGTGCTGGTACCGGAGGAGGTGCTGACCCACCTGACGACGGTGTCCGGCGAGCCTGTCGACACCCTGCTGCGCGCCGACATGCTGTGGGCCGACCTGCCGGGCGGAGGGGCGGTGTTCTCGGTCGGATCGATCACGTTCTGCGGCAGTCTGCCGAGCGACGGGTTCGACAACGACGTGTCGGTGCTGCTCGGCAACGTGCTCGGGCGCATGCTCGGCACGTCCTGAGCGCTCCGTCGGGGACCGCGCTGCTGGAGTGAACCCGCGGCATCGGCCAACGCTCACCGCGTGCCCGTCAGCCACTCCCGCCGCACCATCATGTGAACCCCCTTCTCGCCGTCGACGACCTGGGTGATGCGCAGGTCCGCCGCCAGGCTTGCCAGCATGTAGGCGCGGTTGCGGGTCAGTCCGGTGCGCTCGACGATCAGGCGCACCATCTCGCGCACCGCGCGGCGCATCGCCTCGTCGAGGCTTTCGTGAAAGCCCATCGAGATCAGGTGCTCGGGGGTTTCCGCGAACGGCGTGACCAGGCTCGCGCCCTTCCTGACCGTCAGGCGGAAACGCCCCTCCAGCGCGGTTTCCAGGGCGGCGATGCACACCTCGCCATCGCCCTGGCGACCGTGGCCGTCGCCGGCCGAGAACAGCGCCCCGGCCTCGAACACCGGCAGGTGCAGCGTGCTGCCGGCGCGCAGTTCCTTGTTGTCGAGGTTGCCACCGAAGGCGCGCGGCTCGTTGGTGCTCAGGCGGCCCCAGGCGGCGGGCGGCGCCACCGCCAGACAGCCGAAGAACGGGTCCAGCGGCATCACCAGGCCCCAGGGCATGGTGCAGGTGCGGGCTCCCGGATCGATGGCCACGTGCATCCGCTCGTAGTCGGTGAACTCGTCCGGCAACGCGCCGCGCAGCGGCAGCACGCCGGTCCAGCCCCAGTCCTGGATCGGCACGATCTCCAGGATGTCGACCTGCAGCACATCGCCGGGTGCGGCACCGTTCACGTGCACCGGCCCGGTCATGATGTGCGTGCCGGTGCCCCGGGTGGCGGCGAGCGCGTCCAGCGCGGCACGGTGATCGTCGCGCACCCCCTCGCCGTCCGGCGGCAGGGACTCGACGGTGCCGGCCGGCAGGCAGGTGAGCACGACCTCGTCGCCCGAGTCGATGTGCAGGACCGCCGGGGTGGTGGCATCGAAATGGCCCTGGAACAGGTGCTCGGGACGGGCATCGAGCTGATGAACGGTCATGGATCGAACTCCGGGTGACGGCACGCCGCCGGTGCATGCGGTGAGGGGAACGGTACCGCTGCAGGCAGGCGCCTGCCTGTTTCCGCGTCGGTCCGGACCTTCGGGATTCCTCCCGGGTGGATCCTCGCAGGTATGGGTGCCGGCCTCCCCCGACGGTGTCGCCATGCCCGGTACGGGGATGCGCCGGGTCGTCCGGAACGCTGCAACGATACGGCATGCGGTCCGCTCCTTCCCTCTCGCACCGGCGTCTTCGCACCGGATCGGGCGCAGCGGCGCCTGCGCTGATGCAGCCGTCCGGATTCGCCGCTTGCAGGCCTCGCCAGCGTTCCGGTGACTCGATGCGAAGGATCGAGTGCGACAGGAACAAGGGCCTGTGAAGGAATACGGGGTACATCCTGTCGCTTCGCAGGGCGTGCCAGCCCAGGCGCGAGCAGCGGAGCCTGGCAGGGCCGGGCGACCGAGGAGCAACAACGGATGGCGCGCCCTGCGAAGCGACCCTGCGGGCCGGCCCTGTGCGTTCGT
>Ga0209831_1004139_pt1 | contig 11555 bp, 11 predicted proteins | sample Maine_Asex4_meta_FD_187451 | JGI IMG/M metagenome (GOLD analysis project Ga0209831, IMG submission 187451) | Marine algal microbial communities from Maine, USA - Maine_Asex4_metaG (SPAdes) (version 2) | ecosystem: Host-associated > Algae > Red algae > Unclassified | place: Maine, USA | collected...
CAGCATCGCTGGGTAGCTACGTTCGGACAGGATAACCGCTGAAAGCATCTAAGCGGGAAGCCCCCCTCGAAACCAGGTCTCCCTAAGGGTCGTGGAAGACCACCACGTTAATAGGCCGGGAGTGTACGCGCAGCAATGCGCTCAGCCGACCGGTACTAATCACCCGAGAGAGCTTGATACCGATCCAGAAGAAGGCAGAAAAACAACCTGACTTCCTCTTCGATCCGGAAAGTTCGATAACACCTGACAAAACACAAGACTTATGCAGCCCGTCATCACTGGATACACCATGACGCGCAATCCGGATTTTATTCGTCTGGCGGCCATAGCGCGAGGTATACACTCGATCCCATCCCGAACTCGACCGTTAAGACCCGCAGCGCCGATGATACTCTGGCTCAAGCCACGGGAAAGTAGGTCACCGCCAGACTAATAAAATCCGGACACAAATAGCTCTCGATACAACATACACATCAGTGCCCCGGTCAGAAATGACCGGGGCACTCTTGCGTCCGAACATACTCAAGCAACATATCAGGCAGACAGCGCAAAACCATAACCAACATGACCATAGGGCAGGGGGAAGCCAGTTGGTGAAGGAAAAACTTTCGTGAAATAATTCGACGAACCGTTAAGGTCGCCTCCATGACAAACGCCTCCGACTTTCCCCACCGACATCTCCTCGGGATCGAACACCTTCTCCCCGGGGATATCTCCGCCATTCTCGACCGGGCGGACGACTATGTGGAACTCAACAGGGAGACGCGCAAGAAGCGCGATGTCCTGAAGGGGTTTACCCAGATAAACATGTTCTTCGAGTCCTCTACGAGAACGCTCGCCAGTTTCGAACTGGCCGGGAAGCGTCTTGGCGCCGACGTGATGAACATGGCTGTCAAGGCATCGTCGGTGAACAAGGGCGAGACGCTGATCGATACGGCGATGACGCTCAACGCGATGCATCCCGATATCCTGGTCGTGCGTCATGGCGAATCCGGTGCCGTCAATCTATTGGCTCAGAAGGTAAACTGCGCCGTGGTGAATGCCGGAGACGGGCGCCGCGAACATCCGACCCAGGCTCTTCTCGATGCGTTGACGATACGGCGACGAAAGGGAAAGCTGCACCGATTGAATATCGCCATCTGTGGCGACATCCTACACAGCCGCGTGGCCCGGTCGAACATCCATCTGCTCAACAAGATGGAGAACCGGGTGCGCGTCATCGCGCCGCCTACCCTCTGTCCCACGGGTATCGAGCGGCTGGGATGCGAGGTCTTTCACGACATGCGCGAAGGGCTGGCAGGATGCGACGTGGTGATGATGCTTCGCCTTCAGCAGGAGCGCATGGCGGGCGGCTTCATCCCGTCGCATCGCGAGTATTTTCACCGCTACGGTCTCGACGATGAGAAGCTGTCGGCTGCGAACCCGGACGTCATCGTCATGCATCCCGGCCCCATGAACCGGGGCGTCGAGATCGACAGCGACCTTGCCGACGATATCAATCGCTCGGTCATTCAGGAACAGGTCGAGATGGGGGTAGCCGTTCGGATGGCGGTTCTGGAGTTGCTCGTACAGCAGCGGGCCGAGCACGCGGGGCAGGCCATCGTGTTGCCGGAGCGGGCCGGAGAGTTTCCCCGGCCCTTCGAGCGCGTTACTCCCGGACGAGGCTGATCGATTCGACCGTGATCTCGGCGACCTCCCCGGCGTCCTCTTCGGAAACGCCCGCGGGGATGAAGTCGATCGTTACCTGACCGCCCAGGAACAGCTCGGCCTCGATCTGCCGGTTGAGCAGGCCGCTGATGTCGATATCGAGCGGCACCACCGATTCGGCGAGGCCGAAGGGCGATAGCGTTCCCGCGAAGTAGGGACCGGCCTCCTCCTGCGCCGTGCCCTTGGGCCGGTTGACGTAGATTTCGTACAGGTAGCCGGGCGCCCCTTCGTAATCGATGCCTTCGAGGCGCAGGATGACGGGGCGCGGGTCCTGCGCGTCCTGCACCGTGAAGAACAGGTCGGCCCCGCCGGATTCGGCCATGGCCTCGTCGGTCGGCGCGATGGTCACCGTCTCGGCGCGGCCCTTCAGACTGATGCCTTCCGTCCGGCCGAGTTCCTCGGGAATCGTCCCCGATTCGCCCGCGCTGGCGACGAGGATCGGCTGGAACCCGATGAAGGGCGAGAACGGCTCGTCGTCATAGGAATAGCCCAGCGTGCGGCTGTCGAGAGTGTCGGAGACGGCGCGGGTATGGCGTGTACCGGTCTCGTCGTAGAAGCTGAACTCGCGGTCAAGCCACTGCTGCTCTGCGGGGTTGGCGTGGCCGTCGGTGTCGAGCCAGCGGCTCCACAGGCGGTCGATGTTGCAATGGTGCAGCCAGAAGATCGGGTCGAGACCGGCGGTGTCGAAGCCGCTCATGTCGCCGCCCCGCCCGCCCACGTCGACATGCACCGTACCGTGCAGCCCGTTTTCGAGTGTGTCGGAGAACCGGTCGAAGCCGGATACGGCGAGCGATGCGCGGGTATCGGTGCGGTTGGCGGGCAGAGGATCGCCCCGGTTGATGAACAGGGGCGGCTGAGACCGCGACCCCGGGAAGCGGTTCCGGTTGGCGTCGTAGAGCGCGTTGCCCGCATCCGCCGGCCAGCGGAAGGAGAGCGGGATCGAGCGTCCGTTGGGGTCGGAATAGTTCCAGTAGGGCAGGCTCAGCGAAGGATCGCCCGAGGCGTTGCGCAGGATGCGCTCGAAATAATGCAGGTACAGCCGGTGCCACGGCAGGAAGAACCGATGCGGGAAGTTCTCGCCCCGCACCCCGTGGATGCATTCGTTCATGTTATCGGCCATCTCGCGCGGCATGCCGGCGGGAGGCGCGAAGTTGTAGCCATGGATCGCGGCCTGGTACGCCCAGCTGGTCGGATCCTCGAACGGGCGGCTCTTCATCGTCTCGATGCCTCGGCGCAGCGACTGGATTTGCTGCCCGCTGGACCACAGGTAGTTGACCGAAGGGCGCACGGCGTTGGCGACGGCCTGCGCATTGGCGGGTTTCGCGCCGAAGGGGGCGGGGCCTGCCTGCATCCCCATCGCCCCGGCGGCGACCACGGCCCCCGCGCCGAGAAGGTGGCGGCGGGAGACGCCCTGCTTGCCTGCCGTATTGTCATCGTTCGCCATCGGTGCTCTCCTTGCTGGATTACTGGACTGGGAATGTCGTTCGGTCGGTCAGGAAAAGGCCATCGCGCTCCCCGTCACAACGATCACGGGACGCGAAGACGACGCGATGGGGCCAACGCTCGCGCTCGCTCTTTTCTTCCGGACATGTCGGATTCGGAGACATCGGTGCGCTACCCCGTTATGGGTCAGTATGAAATCGTTCTTTGTATAATATCGGGAATTAATCTACCTCCACTTGTGAAATCATGCAAGAGAATCGCGTAATACGCCGGTCGCCATCGTTTCAGGCAGTCGAGCGGGTCTCCAGCCATTCGGTCATGGCCGGGCGATAGGCGACGAGTTCGTCGCGCACCGCAGGGATGGCGTGCAGGTGGCGTTCGTAGGCGCGCACGGCGTCGGGCCACGCGACCCCCAGCCCGAGCAGCGCGTCGAGCGCGTCGATCCACGCAAAACTGACCGGCAACCCGCAATCGCCGAGCGTCAGCGTGCCGGGGTCGGCATCGGGTACGCTGGCGAGCAGGGCGGCGAGTTGCGACAGGCGGGCCGAAATCGCCTGCGCGGCGGAAGCCAGCACCGCCGCATCGCGCGCCGCCGGGGCGACCTGCGCGAAGAGGACGCGCACCGCAGGCTCCAGCCGCGTATCGTGGAACCGGGCCAGTTCCCGCGCCCGCACCCTCGCCACGGCACCGCCGGGCAGCATGGGGGGCGCGGGGAAGACCTCGTCGAGATATTCCATGATCGCTTCCGAATCGCCGATCATCACCCCGTCATGGTCGAGCGCGGGCAGGGTGCCCGTGGGCACGAGACGCAGATACGCCTCCGACCCGTGCCCCCCGGGCGCCGCCACCTCGCGCCAGTCCAGCCCCTTGTACCGCATGAGGATGCGCAGTTTCGCGCAATAGAGGCTGACGGGAGAGGTGTAGACCGTGAGCATGGCTCAATTGGCCAGCTTCCACTTCGCGGCCAGTTCGTCGAAGAAACCGCGCTCCTGCTTCAGCCCGATCCACGTATTCACGTAGTTGATCCACACCTGATCGTCCTGCGGCAGCAGCATGGCAACGGGGGTGGGGGCCTTGGCTTCGGAGACCGGCACGATGCGCATCTGGCTGTATTTCTCGACCAGCGTGCTCGCCTCGACATTCGAGGTGATATGCGCGTCGGCGCGGCCCGAGAGCACTTCCTGGAAGTCGCGCGCGGGGGCCTCGACGATCTGGTGTTTCGCTGCGGGGAAGAAGTCCTTCACCTGCTGCTCCTGCGTCGTGCCGAGGGTGGCGGCGACCGTCACGTCCTCCTTGTCGAGATCGGCCCAGTCCTTGAAGCGGTCCTCGTTCTTGGCCAGCACCAGCGGCACGGTGGCGAGCGAGAAATAGCTGTCCGAATAGCCCGCCGCCTTGGCGCGCGCGGGGGAGACGGAGGCCGAACCGGTGATGTGGTACTTGCCGGAGGTCACGCCGCTGACCAGCGTCTTCCAGTCCGTCGGCACGAATTCGACCTCGACGCCCAGATCCTTGGCCAGTTCGGTCATCACGTCGATGTCGTAGCCGGTATAACTGTCGGTCGCTGGGTTCTTCATCGTCATCGGGTTCCAGTCGCCCGTCGTGCCGACCTTGAGCACGCCGTCGCTCAGGATCGCCTGAAGCGCGGACTCGGCATGCGCCTGCACGGTCGTGACCGTCAGCGCGGCGACGGCGATCAGGGTCTTGAACAGCTTGTTCATCTTTGTACTTTCCATGAAACCACGAGTGCCGCGAATATCGCATGCGGGCTTCGTCAATGCAAAGCGGGTTAGGGGGCGCCTTTGTCGCGTCTCCCGAACAGCCAGAGCGACACCGTCAGACCGTCGGCACCCATGGCGGCGGGGGCGGGAATCTCGCGGTATTCAAGGGGGTCCAGCCCGGCGGCCTTGGCCAGCGCCTCGATCTCGGCGCGGTCGAAGCCGAGGCGGCGATGCGCGTGGCGCTCGCGCAGGAATTCCAGTTCGTGCCGCGCGAAATCGACGACCAGCAACCGCCCGCCGGGGGCGAGCGCGCGTGCCGCCTCGGCCAGCGCCGCGCCCGGTTCGGAGAGGAAATGCAGCACCTGATGGATCACGGCGGCATCGGCGGCACCGTCCTCCACGGGCAGGGCGAGGATGTCGCCCTGTCGCAGTTCGGCCCCGGCGGGGAGGGCGCCTTCCTCCAGCCGCGAGCGGGCAAAGGCGAGCATCCCCTGGTTGGTGTCGAAACCGGTCATCGCCTCGGCCCGCCCCCCCAGCACCGCGAGCATGCGCCCCGTGCCGGTGCCCAGGTCGAGCAGGTTGGCGAATCGCGCCCTTCCAAGCGGCACATCCTCGGGCGGCACCAGCATGTCGCGCACGGCCGCCTCCACCGCCTCCTCGGAGGCATGGAGCGCGCGCAGCCTGTCCCATCCGGAGGCGTTCTCGCGGAAATACTGCTCCGCCGCCTCGGCCCGGCGGCGGCGCACCCCGTCGAGCCGGTCGGCATCGCGGCGCAGTTCCGGCGCGTCCCCGTCCATCGCGTCGAGGGTAAAGGCGGTGAGCCGGGCCGCGAACCCCTCCCGCGCGAGGCGGAAGAAGGCCCAGCTTCCCTCCCGCCGCCGCTCGACCAGCCCGGCATCGACCAGCAGCTTGAGATGGCGCGAGATGCGCGGCTGGCTCTGCATCAGCACCTGCGTCAGTTCGCTGACGGTCAGTTCGCCCCCCGACAACACGCGCAGGAGGCGCAGGCGCGTCGTCTCGGCGGTCCCCTTCAGGGCGTCGAGAACCGTATCCATGGGGGCCGCAGGCGTTTTATCCATCGCCTTCCCGTATGCCCGCCACGGTGACGCAGGACAAGAGCGTTCGCGTGTTGCGCCGGATGAAGGTCCCGTTAACCTTTTATGCGCAATTTAGCCGGAAGAGGGGACTGTTCTTCGGAATTAAATGGACTATTCTAACTTTCTTCCAAAGTGTCTTCAGGTGGTGTCGTTCATGAAAACCCTTCGATCCGCGGCGAGCCTCGCCCTCTTCGGTTTCCTCGCCCTTTCCGGTTGCGCGACCTCCACCACCGTCGAGAACGGCTACGATCCGGCGCAGTACCTCAACCGGCCCTTCCACGCGTTCAACAAGGGGTTCGACACCGTCCTCCTGCGTCCGGTCACCAAGACCTACGACGCGGTCGTTCCGGCGACCATCAAGCACGTCGTCAACAACGAGGTGCGCTTCCTCTCGCTGCCCGGCACCTTCGTCAACTCGATGCTGCAGGGCAACCTCGAACGGGCGGGCGACACCGCCGCGCGCTTCCTGGTCAACGGGACGATAGGGGGGCTGGGCGCGCTCGACCCGGCCACCGACCTGCGCATTCCGGAGCACGACGAGGATTTCGGCCAGACGCTCGCCGTCTGGGGCGCGCGTCAGGGACCGTATTATGAGCTGCCCCTGCTCGGGCCGTCCTCCGCGCGCGGCTTCGCCGGCCGGGTCGGCGATTACGTCCTCAACCCGCTCACGCTGGTTTCCGGCAGCACGGCGGGCCTGCTGCTCGGGCCGGTCAAGACCGCCGCGGGCCTCGTCGACAGCCGCTTCCGCTTCGGCGACGCCATCGATCAGGCGCTGTACGAAAGTCCCGACAGCTACATCACCGTGCGCAATATCTATCTCCAGCGCCGCACGAACGCCATACTGAACGGCGAGACTGATCTGGATGCACGACCCGACATCTACGAAGGCGGCACGTTCTAGCAGGTCCAGGCCCGGGCCTTCGGTGGCGCGGCTCGTCCCGCCATCGGTGGCCTGTCCGGAACTTTCCGGTCCCGTGTCGAGTTGTCGTTGCCTGTCCCTGCCCGTCGGCACGGGCGGGCGCTTTTTTCGCGTTCCTTCCGGTTGGAGTACCCTCATGAATCGCCGCCTCTTCCTTGCCACGACCCTCGCCTCGGGCTTCGCCGCCCTCGTTCCCGTCGCCGCCTTCGCCCAGGCCGACGATACCGCCGCGCGCGCCTTCGTGCAGCGCATCTCCGACGATGTCGTCAGCATGATTCGCAATCCCGGGGGAGAGGCGGCCAAGCGGGCGGAGTTCGTGGCCCTCATGGATCGCTACACCAACATGCGCCAGCTCGCCGGCTTCTCCCTCGGCCGCTATCAGCGCACCATGCCCGAAGCGATGAAATCGCGCTACGTGGAGGCGTTCGGGCGCTTCATCGCGGCGACCTATGTCGACCGCTTCGGCGAATATGCGGGCGAGACCATCACCGTCGGCGGCGCGCGCCGGACCGCCGACGGCTACCTCGTCGATACCACCGTCAACAGCGGCGCGCAGTCCTACAGCGTGCTGTGGGACATCACGAACCGCTCGGGCGAGATGCGCGTCGAGGATTTCGTGATGGAGGGAATCTCGATGGCCCAGTCGCAGCGCAGCGAGTTCACCTCGATGATCGACAGTTACGGCGGCGATCTCGAACGGTTCTTACAGTTCCTCGAATCGCGCGGCTGAACCGGCCTGCGGGGGTGGCGCCCGTCACGCCGCCTCCTTCTTCTCCCCGCCTACGATCGCAGTATCGCCCCGCTCCTGCGCCAGCCGCAGGGCGGCCTGGAAGGCGAGGCTGATCCAGATGCCCCAGATCATCCCGAAGAACCCCGCGCCCACCGCCCATATCAGGATGGTGGCGATGATCTGCATCTTCGTCATGCCCAGCCGCTGGCCGATGATGTCGGGGGTGTAGCTGTAGGCTTCCAGGAGGCCCATCAGCTTCGCGATCACCAGGAGCGCCGCCGTGCGTAGGGCGACGTCGATCCACAATCCGAAGCTGACCGCCGTATAGCCGAACCACCCGATCCCGGGCGTCAGGTCGGTCGCCATCAGCAGGGCGGCGATCACCATCGCGAAGATCCCGCCGATCTTGGGCACGGCGGTCGCGAAGCCCAGCACGAAGCCGACGAAGAGGATCGCGCCGAAGCCCAGACTCAGCGGCACGACGATCATGGCGAGCATGTAGAGGAGCGACAGGGTGAGCGCGACCTCCAGATAGCCGATCAGGAACAGGCTCACGCCCTCCTGATACAATTCGCCGTAGCGCAGGACGTTGGCGCGCAGGGCCGGGTCCTTGATCCCGCCGGAGACGATGGCCCGGTGCATCGCCACCTCCTTCTCCCAGCTTCCGAGGATCGAGCCGACGATGATGGCGCCGATGACCAGCTTGACCCAGTCGGCCAGCAGCGTGCCGATGAGGCCGACGATATCGGAGGAGGTCTTCTTGAGCGCCGCCTTCAGGTCGACCACCGCATCCCCCGCCACCTGCGAGAACAGGCTCGACAGGCCCTGCCACCCCGTATCCTCGACATCGGCGATATCGGGCAGGACGGACGGCATCCGGTCATGCGCGGCGTCGAGGAACGCGGTCAGCTGCTCGATGATGACCGGCAGATGCGTACTGAGCTGGCGATAGAACGCGACCGCCTGGTATTGCAGGACGTAGGCGAGGAAAGGCACGACCAGCAGCGTGAACAGCACCAGCGCGATCGACACCAGCCGCACCACCGATTTCTCGGACGCGAAGGACACCCGGCGCGTGCGCGGTGGCGAGCGCCCGTTGCGCCGCATCCCGAAACTGAAATTGCGCCCTTCGGCCAGCGCCACGACATGGGGGCGCAGGCCGACGGCGAAGATCACGACGCCGACGATATAGGCGAACCCCTTCCATGCCAGCAGCATCGGCACGAGGACGAAGACCAGCGCATAGAGCCACAGCGCCGCCCCGCCCGGCGAAGGCAGGCGGTCGACCAGCGACCGCTCCGCCATGCCGTGCTACTCCACCGGCCCCGTCGTATCGGCGTCGTCCACGCCGTAGACCCCGCGATACGACCGCCAGATATGCGACGAGATGGTGAACCAGCCCAGCATCAGCCCGCCCGTGATGATCGCCGTGATGATGAGGTAGTCCGTGCCCCCGTCCGCGAAGACGCCCCGCTCGTAGAGCGCGAAGAGCACCACCCCGATCATGGCGAGGAAGCAGACTGCGCCCAGCATCTGGAACTGCTTGCGCGAGAGCGGCAGGTTCAGCCCCAGCAGCATGATCCAGATCGCCCCGCCGACGATCACCGCATAGGGATGCGCCCCCGCATTGGCGACCGCGATGTAGAACAACCCGATCCCCGGCCAGAAGGCGACGGCGAGCAGGAGGATGGCGAAGACCACCTGAAGCAGGCGAAAGGCGACGACACGCATGGCAACATTCCTCGAACAAGGGTGCATCACGATACACCGTAGGGCGACCCCGCGAAAGAGCGCCCATGCCGCCACGTCCTTTCCACGGGGAGGGTAAACGATGCGTGAAGGTGAGTTCTCCGAAACCGCCGATAGATCCCCTGATGCGACGGACTGCCTCGAATCGAAGTCGTTTCCACAATGACGAAGCTTACCGATGTCGGCTACAGGCTTCTGATTCGTGAAATCCGCAAGATCGAAGGGACGGGATCGGGTAGTTGAACGCTTCGCGGCCCAGTGATGCCCCAACCTCCCTTTGCGGTTCTCGTGCGGATGCTGGTAGGATCGGGGCATGAAAGACCCCCTCCTCCCCGACACCCCCGGCCGCCTCGCCGAGAATATCGCCCATTTCGCGCGGGCGCTGCGCAAGGCGGGGTTGCCGGTCGGGCCGGCGCATATCCTCGCCGCCGTGCATGCGGTGGAGGCGGCGGGGTTCTCGCGGCGGACGGATTTCTACCACACCCTGCGCGCCTGCCTCGTCACGCGGCGCGATCATATCCCCGTCTTCGACCAGTGTTTCCGCATGTTCTGGCGCGACCCGAAGTTCATCGAGAAGATGATGGGCGCGCTGATGCCCGAGATCCGCGCGCCCCGCAACGACACGAAGCGCGCCGCCGAGACCCGCGCGGCGCAGGCGCTGCTCGACGGCGCGGACGAGCCGATTCCCCCGCCGCGCGAGGAGGAAGAGGAAAAGATCGAGTTCGACGCCTCGCTCACCTTCTCCGGCACCGAAAAGCTGGAGGCCCGCGATTTCGACCAGATGACGAGCGCCGAACTGCGCGAGGCCCAGCGCGCCATCGCGCAGCTTCGCCTGCCGGTCAAGCCGCTGCCGACCCGCCGCACGATCCGCTCGCACCGGGGCCGCTCGCCCGACTGGCGCGCGGCGATGCGCGGGGCGATGCGGCCCGGGGGGGCGATGACCCTGCCCGTGCGGGACCGGCGCGAGGACTGGCCGTCGCTGGTGGCGCTGTGCGATATTTCCGGCTCGATGAGCGGCTATTCGCGGATGCTGCTGCACTTCCTCCACGCCGCCATGCGGCACGAGGGGGATGGCTGGTCGAAGGTCCACGCCTTCACCTTCGGCACCCGCCTGACCAATATCACCCGCGCCCTCCGGAAACGCGACCCCGACGAGGCGCTGGAGGCGGCGGGGACCGAGGCGCTCGACTGGGAAGGCGGCACTCGGATCGGGCCGAGTCTGGCCGAGTTCAACCGCCTCTGGGGCCGCCGCGTGCTGGGCCGGGGGGCGACCGTGCTGCTCATCACCGACGGGCTGGACCGGGGCGACCCGGACGAACTGGCGCGCGAGGCCCGCCGCCTGCGCCTCTCCTGCCGCCGCCTGATCTGGCTCAACCCCCTGCTGCGCTGGGACGGTTTCGCCCCCCGCGCGCAAGGCGTGCGGGCGCTGCTGCGCGAGGTCCACGCCTTCCGCGCGACCCACAATATCGATTCGCTCAAGGGTCTGGCCGAGACGCTCTCGGACGAGGGCGATGTCGGCCTTCACGCCCGCTACAGGGCCATGCTCGACGACCCCGTACCGCCGACGAAGAGACTGACGCTGGAGGGGTTCGGAAAATAGTCATCTGTAATGCGATGGTTGACATGTGCCAAGTAATGCTGCACGAATCTACCGTGATAAAGAGCTTCAAGAGCAAGGCGCTGAAACTGTACTGGACGAAGGGCGATGCGTCGAAGCTGCCTTCCGAACAGGTCGGTCGTATTTCTCGTGCGTTGTCCTTTCTCGACGTCGCGATCGCGCCGGAGGAGATGGATCGTCCCGGCTATCGCTTTCACGAGTTGAAGGGCGACCGTGCGGGGACGTATTCGGTCACGGTTTCGGCCAACTGGCGATTGACCTTCCGTTTCGAAGGCGAGGACGCCATCGTTCTGGACCACGAGGATTACCACTGATGACCCTGCGCCATTCCTCCATTCCCGCGATGCACCCCGGCGAAATCCTGCGCGAGGATTTCCTGCCCGCATTGGGCAGGCCGAAGGCCGAGATCGCGCGCCTGCTCGGGGTATCGCGCAACACGCTCTACAACCTGCTCGACGAAAAGCAGGCCGTGACCGCCGAAATGGCCGTGCGCCTCGGCAAGCTGCTGGGCGGGGGGCCGGGTATCTGGGTGCGGCTGCAGGGGAACCACGATATCTGGAAGGCCGAGCAATCG
>Ga0209831_1004141_pt1 | contig 11550 bp, 11 predicted proteins | sample Maine_Asex4_meta_FD_187451 | JGI IMG/M metagenome (GOLD analysis project Ga0209831, IMG submission 187451) | Marine algal microbial communities from Maine, USA - Maine_Asex4_metaG (SPAdes) (version 2) | ecosystem: Host-associated > Algae > Red algae > Unclassified | place: Maine, USA | collected...
TCGGTCACGACACCGGCCTGGTCGCGCACCACTCGACGGATGTGCCCCCACAACGCGATCGCGGCGGCTTCCGAGCAGTCGATCGGGTCGCCGTTCTGGGTACGGCAGACCATTTCGCGGTATCGGGCGGCGTCGAGCCGCCCTCCGGTGACGGTGACCTCGGCGGTCACGTCGTCGATGAGAACGTTCAGTGTCGGCAGCGGTGCCCGGCCGTCACCCGGTGCCTGCGCCGCCGCACCGAACACGGCGGCCAGCGCGTCGGCGCGCCGCTGCGGCTCGGCCCGGCGGAGGTCAGCCACGGTCGGCTCGGTCGGCTCGGCCCGGCAGAGGTCGGCCATGGTCGGCTCGGTCGGCTCGGCGCTGCCGTCGGTGCAACGATCGCGAGCTTCGGCCCAGTCGGATTCCCATTCGGCCTGGATGAAGTGGGCCAGCGCGTCGTTGATCTGTGCGCCCTGCAGGGAGCCGAACCTGGCCCACAGCCACCACGACCCGTCGGAGCGTTGGCGCATGCCGGCATCGCGTGCTCGATGGTTCTGCTCCGCCTGGGTGGCCGCACCCTCCTGATCTGCTGACCGTGCAAAGTCGCGCAACCGTCGTTCGAATTCGTCGTATGGCAACAGAATCGCATCGGCGAGCAACGACTGCACGGCGTCGGTGAACGCCTCGTGCACGCGCGGGTTCGCGGCCACCCTCGCCATCAGGCGGGTCTGGCCGACACCTACCTCACCCGATCGTGCGGCTGCGGCCCAGGCCGGAACCAACTCGAAGAGCCGAACGACCTGCGCCCGACCGTGCGCCTCGGGCCCCGACAGTTGCACGTGGTGTTTGATCCACGCCTTCGTCGAGAAGTAGCCGTCGGCGCGACCATGGCCTCGCCGACGTACCTCGGCTGCGACATCGACCCCGATCGCGTCGATCCGAGAACGGAGCTCGTCGATCGAACGTGCGTAGCGGGCGAACCAGGCATCGTCGAGCAGCCCGAGATCAGCGGATGCGAGGTCGTCGATGGCGTCGTCGACCAGCGCCAACTGCACGAACGGGTCCACCCGGGCCGGCCGTGCGGCGTCGATCGGATGTTCCGTCATGACCATACGAACGAACATACATGCGAGCTGTCACAGAGTTCCATGGACACAAAGGGCCCGGACCCCCGTCACCCACCGGTCGACATCACGGCGCTCTGCGAGACTGCGCCGATGAGCGGCCAGTCACTCCGAGTTCTGATCACCGGCGCAGCACGAGCGATCGGCGAAGCCCTGACCGTTGAACTTGCCGATCGTGGGCATGATGTGATCGCCACCGCACGAAACGTCAATGACGTCGCGCCGTACAAGCATGTCCGCAGGCTGCAGCTCGACGTCACGAGCGACGAATCGATCGCCGGCTGCCTCGCTCAGGCGGGTGACTTCGACGTGTTGGTGAACAACGCAGCGCTGTCGGGATCTGGTCCCCTCGAAGACTTCCCGATCGACCGACTCCGGTCTGTGCTCGAGACCAACACCATCGGCCCGCTGCGGATGATCCAAGCCGTGGTGCCAGCGTGGCGAGAACGCAACCACGGACTCATCGTCAACGTGTCGAGCGTCCAGGGCAGAGTCGGTTCACCGACCGAAGGGGTGTACTGCGCGTCAAAGTTCGCGCTGGAGGCGCTCTCCGAAACGCTGCACTACGAATTGGGTCACTTCGGCATACGGACGCTCATCGTCGAGCCGGGTTACATCGCTCCGGGGATGAAGCCGTCGGATCGCCACACGGGTCCTGACGCCTACCAGGATCTTTGGGCTCAGTGGTCCGGCACCGCCGCAACTGTCACCGGCAGCGATGGGCGGACCCCTTCGCCGGTCGCTGCAGCGAAGATCGCCGATGCGATCGAGGACGGCGATGCACCGCTCCGGCTCAGCGTGGGTGCCGATGCCGAACTGATCCTCGACACATGGAAGGCGCTCAGTGACGCCGATTTCGAAGCCGCAATGAGGTCAACGCTGTCTCTCGACTGGTAGTCCCGCTCACCGTCAGGCGAGGGTCGAGCGGCGGGCCAGGATTGCCCAGCACATCGTCAGGCTGCCGCGATGGTGACGCAAGCGAATGATGGTCGTGGCGCACACCGTGCGAGTGCAGCGCCGACATCGACGACAAGGCGCCCCCCATCCCCGCGGTGACACGTGTGAAATTGTCTTCGCATCCTGCGAACGTACTCCGTTGGTCGGGGCTGGGGCATCGGCCTGTGGTCGGCGAACGATCTCCACCCCTGGGGGGAGTACTGGTCGATCCCGGCATGATGGTCGGATGCGATTGGGCGAGGCGACGTGGACTGAGGTGCAGCACCTCGTCGACAACCGCGTCGCCGACGACGGCACCCGCACCCCGGTCATCCTGATCCCGGTCGGCTCGACCGAGCAGCACGGACCCCACCTGCCGATCTCGACCGACACGCTGATCGCCGAGGAGATCGTCGCCCGGGCGATCCATCTGACCGACGGGTTGATGGTCGGCCCCACGCTCGCGATCACCGCATCGGGCGAGCACGCCGGATTTGCGGGCACGCTCTCGATCGGCACCGCCGTGATGCACGACGTCATCGTCGAACTCGGCCGGAGCGCCGATTGGGCGGCGGGCGTGGTGTTCGTCAATGGCCACGGCGGCAACTCCAGTGCGATGACCGCCGCCGTCAGCACCCTCGTCCGGGAGGGCCGGCGAGTGCTGTCATGGTGGCCGAAATGGCCACAACGCGCCGATGGCGGAGCAAAAGAACTGCACGCCGGACGAATCGAGACATCGCTCCTGTTGGCAATCGACCCCGGCCTCGTCCGTCTCGAACTCGCAGCACCGGGAGTCGATGCCGACCTCGACGAACTGCGCCGCGTCGGTGTGCAGCCGGTCAGCCCGTCGGGTGTGCTCGGCGATCCGACCGGTGCGTCGGGCAGTGAGGGCGACCAGTTCATCACGACGTTCGTCAACGATCTCGTGCACGCCATCGAAGCCTGGCGGCCGATCGACCCGACACCCGTCGGATGACGCGCGAGTACCTCCCCGACGCAAGCTGGGAGCGCTTCGGCACCACGGTGCTCGCCGGATCACCGCTCGTCGCCTTCCGCACGACTGACGCCGGGGTACGCGTCCTCGACGCACTCGAACGCGGTGAGCCCGTCGCCGATTCCCGTCTGATCGACCGGCTGCTCGACGCCGGGGCGATCCACCCGCGACCAGCGCCGGGCGCCGTGACCTCGTACTCGCTCGCAGACGTCACGATCGTGACACCGCAGCTCGGCGGCAACGCAGCGACCGACGACCGCATCACCGTCGACGACGGATCGGTGCCGCCGATCGCAGGCGCAACGCTGCGCCTCGATCGGAACCGAGGACCCGCAGCAGCACGCAACGCCGCTCGGGCGCTCGTCGACACGCCGCTGGTCGCATTCGTCGACGCGGACGTCGAACTCCTCGACGATGTCGGCATCGGTTCCTGGCTCGACGCCCTCCTCCCCCACTTCGACGACCGCCGAGTCGGTCTCGTTGCACCCCGCGTCACCGGTGAAGCCCACTCACCACTCGACCTCGGCGCCATGCCAGCGCGCATTCGCGCCGGCACACGCGTCAGCTACGTCCCTGCCGCGGCCATCGTCGTGCGGGTGACTGCGTTGGATGCTGTCGGCGGCTTCGACGAGCGCCTCCGATTCGGCGAAGACGTCGACCTGGTCTGGCGCCTCGACCAGGCGGGCTGGCGATGCCGCTACGAGCCGGCGTCCACGGTATGGCACGCTCCGCGCCAGACACTGCTTGCCCGGATGCGCCAGCACGCCGGCTACGGCACCGCTGCGGCGCCGCTCGCGCTCCGGCACCCGGGCCTGCTGTCGCCGACTCGGACCAGCGGTTGGACTGCTGCCGTGTGGGGCGCCCTCGTGGCCGGACATCCGCTCATCTCGCTCGGTCTCGCCATCGGCACCGCTGCCCGGCTGCCGCCGAAGTTGCCCGGTGTCGCGCCGATCCGCGCAGTCACGCTCGCCCTGACCGGGCACCTTCGGGCGGGCACGCAGATCGCCGCAGCAACTCGTCGGGTCTGGTGGCCACTGGTGGCAGTGGGAGCCGTCCTGTCACGCCGCCTGCGCTGGGCGGGCCTCGCTGCGCTCCTGATCAGCCCATCGACCACACCGACCGACGTGGCCTACGGCTGGGGGGTCTGGTCCGGAGCCCTGCGCCATCGCACGGCCGCGCCACTGCAGCCGGGGTGGACCAGGTACCGTCGCGGTTCGTGACGATACGACTGACGATCCGCACAGCGATCTGGCGCAGCCACGTCGCCCAGATCGTCAACGCCGTCGCCGATGCCGGTGGCGTGCTCGTACCGGTGATCAAAGGCAACGGTTACGGATTCGGCCGCACATGGCTCGCAGGCGTCGCCGCCGAATTCGCCGACACCGTCGCGATCGGCACCATCCACGAGTTGGCTGAAATGCCCAACGACCTGACGCCGGTCGTCCTGACACCCACACTGGCCCCACCGGCGTCGACGCTGCCGATCCTGACCGTCGGAAACGCGACACACATCGCTGCGCTCGATGGATGGGGCGGGCGAGTGATCGCCAAGCTCGACAGCGCGATGCGCCGCTTCGGCGGCGGTACCGACCTCGTTGCAACAGCCGAGGCCGCAGGGTTGCAGGTCGTCGGCGTGAGCATCCATCCCCCGCTCGCGGGAACGATGGGCGAGCACGTCGAGGCGATCACGCACCGACTCGCCGACATCGACCCGTCCCTGCCGGTCTGGGTCAGCCACCTCGATGTCGCCGCCTACACCTCGCTGCCCAGCAGCCACCAGTACCGGCTCCGTCTCGGAACACTGCTCTGGCACGGCGACAAGTCGGCTCTGCACCTCGACGCCGACGTGCTCGACGTCCGCCCCGTCCGCGCCGGCGACACCGCTGGCTACAGGCTCGGCACCATCGCCGCCGACGGCCACCTCGTGATGATCGGCGCCGGCACGGCCCAGGGCGTGACGATGATCGACGAGGGCGATCGCAGCCTCAGTCCATTCCATTTCGAACGCCGCCGCTTGACGCTGCACGAGCCGCCGCACATGCACACCTCGATGGCCTTCGTTCCGGACGGCGCACCGCTCCCCGACATCGGCGACCACGTCGACGTGCAGCGACCTCTGCACATGACAATCGTCGACGACTATCGATGGCTCTGAGCACCGCTCAGCGCGAGCCGGGTCCGGACGTCGTCCGCGCCGTCGCGCTCATCGGTGTCGTCGTGATGAACTATCACGGCTACCTCATCATCCGCGGCGGCCAGCTCGGCAGCGGTTGGGCTGCAGACCTCTTCAACCCGTGGCGTGGTCCCCTGTCGACGAGGTTCGCGGCCGCCTTCGTCCTCGTTGCCGGTGTCGGTGTCACCCTGCTCACCCGCCGGACGCTCGACGACCCGGCACGCGTGACCGAGATGCGGTGGCGCCTCGCCCGACGCGGGGCGATTCTCTACGTCGGGGGTTTGTACCTGGACACGATCTGGGCGGGCACGATCATCCCTTACTACGGCCTCATGTTCGCGATCGCGGCCCTCCTGTTCACGATGCGCTCTCGATGGGTCCTGACCGTCGGCGCAGCTGCCATCGCTGCGGGCGCCGCGCTGAGCATCTGGCGCTTTCGCCAGGATGAAACCGGTGACTCCACGGCGTGGGTCTTCGCGCCCGAGCAGCATTCGCTCCAGAGCTACCCGTTGGATGTCTTCGTCAACGGGACACACCCGCTGCTGCCGTGGCTCGGCTTCTTCTGCGTGGGCATCGTCCTCGGGCGTGTGATCGACCAGCCCGGCTGGCGCACTGCGGTGGGCGGGGCCGGGTTGCTCCTGGCGAGCCTCGCCGAGCTCGCCACCGGAACCGCCGAGACAGCGTTCAGCGCCCTCGTCCTCTCGACCGACTCATCGAGCCGCGGCATCGTCTACGTCGCCAGCGCGCTCGGCACCGCGCTGCTCGCCTACGTCTTGATCGACCTCGCCGCCGAACGGTTCACCACGGCCACCGACCCGCTCCGCCGGGCAGGCCAGATGTCGCTCACCCTGTACCTGCTGCACATCATCGTGTTCAATTTCGTCGTCGACTGGATGGGCTGGGTCACCCCGGCTGGCCTGTCGACCTCGCTGCTCTTCGCCGGCGTCTTCTGGGTCACCGCCATTGCACTCGCCTACGCATGGAACCGCCTTCTCGGGCGCGGCCCTGCCGAGCGGGTCTACCGCGCGATCGGCGGCTGAGTCAGAAGTTCTGCACCTCGTCGAAGGTGTTGCAGCGGTTCGGGTCGCCGGTCTCGAAGCCACGCTGGAACCACTGCCTCCGTTGCTCGGACGTGCCGTGCGTGAAGCTCTCCGGGCTGACGCGGCCCTGCGTCTGCTGCTGGATCCGGTCGTCGCCGACCGCCTCGGCGGCATTGATTGCTTCGCTGATCTCAGCGCGATTGTCGAACTGATTGCGACGGTTGGCGTCGTTGGCCCACACCCCGGCGAGGCAGTCCGCCTGCAGTTCGAGGGCGACCGAATACTTGTTGGCGTTGCGCTGGTCGTTCTGCTGGAGTTGGCGCATCTGGGCGTTGATACCCAACACGTTCTGGATGTGATGGCCGTACTCGTGCGCGACGATGTACTGCGCGGCAAGGTCACCGGGAGCGTCGAATTGCTCTTGCAGCTGTGCGAGGAAGTCCAGGTCGAAGTACACGAGGTTGTCAGCCGGACAGTAGAACGGCCCGGTTTGAGACGACGCCTGCCCGCATCCGGTGTTCGTAAATCCGGAGAAGAAGACGGTCTGGGTGACCTCGTACTCCTGGTTGAACGATCGCGGAAACTCTTCGAGCCAGAACTCCTGGACGTCGATGGTCGCACCGCACAGGATCTGCTCGGCTTCGCTGCTGCACGTGTCCTCATCGCCGCCGGTCGACTCAGCGGATGCCGCGGTGCTGCCGCCGCCGATACCCGAAGCCTGACCGGTTGCGCCACCGAGGAGTTTCGGGAGGAAGAGCGTTGCGAGCAGCACGACGATGCCGATCATCCCGCCTCCGGCCTTCAAGCCGCCACCGAGGCCGCCGCCACCGGAGCGGCCGCCACCGAGCGCACCGCCGAGGATGTCGCCCAGACCGCCACCGCCACGACCGCCACGACCGCCACCGCCCAGCATGCCGCCGAGACCGCCTCCGCCACCGGAGCTCTGGCCGCGTCGGTCGTCAATCATGCGCGAATCGCGAGACCTGATCTTCGTCATGAGCGCATTCTACGCGGCAGCACCCCGGGCAGAGCGACGAACGCCACGCCACCCGACCGCCCCAGCACCGATCAGCGGGCCGGAGTCAGCGAGCCGGGACGGCGTGATCCGGGCTCCGACGCTGTACGGGAGCTTGACATTGTCGTCCAGGGCGACCTGCGCCGAGTGGAAGAACGTCGCCGCGAACCCAAGCGCCACGGCACCACCCACGACGATGAGCGACAGATCGAGCGAGTTGCAGATCGATGCGGCGGCTCGGCCGACCAGGGTCCCCGTGCGCTGCATGATCTCGTAGGTCGGTTCGCTCGGTGGCCGCCCGGTGATCTGCTCGATCGCGAGACCGGACGCCTCGGCTTCGAGACAACCCTGCGCACCGCAACCGCAGCGCCGACCACCCGGCTCGACGATGATGTGGCCAATGTGGCCGGCACTGCCCGACTCACCGTCGAGCAGTTCGCCGTCGAGCACGATGCCGCCACCGATTCCGGTCGAGACGGTCATCGCGCAGAAGTTGGGATGCCCCTGAGCGGCCCCCAGCCAGCCTTCGGCGAGGGCGAGCGCCTTGGCGTCGAGGTCGCCGTACACCGGCAACTCGGTCAGTTCAGCCAGGCGTCGTCGAAGAGGAAACTCCTGCCATCCCGGCATGTTCACCGGCGACACGGTCTCGAGTTGGCGCGTGACCGGCCCGGCGCTGCCGACTCCGACGGCGACGACGCGTGTGTTCAGGTCGGCGGCTTGGGATCTGATGTCGGTCACGAGCCCGGCGAGGGCGGTGTAGTGCGATTCGGGCCCCACGTCGCGTTCGACCTCGACTCGCAACCGAGCGATCAGTTCACCTCGCGGCGTCACGAGTCCCGCGGCGAACTTCGTCCCACCGATGTCGATGCCCAACATGACGTCGCTGCTCGGCTCGTCTTGCTCGCCGGGCTCGTCTTGCTCCTCATGCTCGTCGGGCTCGACCGGATCGGCGGTCATGTGGCGTCGTGGACGCGGCGTGCGTCCTCGACGAGGTTGATCTCATACAGCACCTCGTCGAGCGCGTCGGCTGCGCTCATTGCGCAGAACCGCTGCGGGTTGTCCGGTGTGCAGCACGACGGCACCGGCGCCAACACCGTCCACGGGCGCGGGTGACAGAACTGCACGACGCTGTACCGCTCGCCGGTGAACCCGGGAGCTGCGACGACTCGGTGCCAGCCGATCGGGATCGCGCCGTTGGTCAGCCGTTCGAGCATGATGCCGGTGTTGATGATCACGCCGTTGTCCGGTGCAACGGCATCGACCCAGCCGTCATCGACCTTGACCTGCAGCCCAGGCGCTGTGGCCCTCGGCAGTGCGGTGATCAGGTTGATGTCGCCGTGCTCGGCGGCCCACACGTGGCCGGCATCGGCAGTTGCTGCATCCATCGGCGGGTACTTGATCGCACGCGTGAGGGTCGGGCCGTCGGCGACCATGTCGTCGAAGAACGTCTCGTGACAGCCGATGCCCTCCGCGATCACGTGCAGGAACCGGCGTTGGAGGTCGGCGATCGAATCGTGGAATCGATAGAGCACGTCGGTGATGCCAGGCACTACGGATTCGGGCAGAACCTGGTCCGGGTACGCAGTCGGAAAGTTCCGCTTGAGCGGATGGCCACTGGCGATCGGGGTCGACCAGTTGAGCATCTCCTTCCAGTCGGGCTTGTCGCTCGATGCCGCGGTCTCGACGAGGAGCCCGGTGTAGCCGGTCTGACCGTTGGCTCCCTCGGGCGTGAACTGCTGCTTGGCCTCCGGTTCCAGTTCGAAGAACTCGCGCAGCATGCCGTAGGCAGTGTCGAGTAGGTCTTCGGACAGATCGTGGCTGGTGTAGACGAACCCGGTCGCCAGGCTACGCGTCACGCCATCGACGACGGCGCGACGCTGCTCGCCGTTGCCCTGTTCGAAGGCGAGGAGATCGACGTCGAGGATCTGTTCACTCATCTGGCCAGGCTACCGATCCGGCAGTGGCGAGATCTCTGCCGCATGGCAACATCGCGACCATGGCCGACGAACCCGTCAACGACACGTCCACTCCCTCGGATCTCTTCGATCTCACCGGTCGAGTCGCCGTCGTCACCGGTGGGTCACGCGGCCTCGGGCGAGAGATGGTCATGGCCTTCGCCGAACGCGGTGCCGACGTCGTGATCGCGAGCCGCAAACTCGACGCCTGCGAGCAGCTCGCAACCGAGGTCACCCGTGCGACCGGGCGACGCGCCGTACCGGTCGCATATCACGCCGGCAACTGGGATGACAGCCAACACCTCGCCGACCTGGTGTACAACGAGTTCGGCAAGGTCGACATCTTGGTCAACAACGCCGGGATGTCGCCGCTCTACACGACCGTCGACTCGATCACCGAGGAGCTCTACGACAAGGTCCTCGACGTCAACTTGAAAGGGCCGTTTCGGCTCTCCGCCCTCGTCGGGACGCGGATGGTCGACAGCGGCGCGGGCGGCTCGATCATCTTCGTGTCGTCGATTGCGTCTCACCGGCCAAGCCCTCAAGAACTCGTCTACGGCGCCGCGAAAGCCGGCTTGAACAACTTGACCTACGGCTTGGCTCGCACGCTCGGGCCGACGGTCCGGGTGAACTGCATCGTGCCTGGACCGTTCCTCACCGACATCTCCAAGGCGTGGGACCTCGAAGCGTTCGAGCAGCGCGCAGCCACCGCGTTCGCGCTCGGGCGCGGCGGCGAGCCGTCTGAAATCGTCGGTGCTGCGCTGTACCTGGCGAGCGATGCGTCGAGCTACACGACCGGCGCGCTCATCGACATCGACGGCGGTCCCCGCTGACGTGATCTCCAGATTTCTTTCGTCGTGACCGTCGGACTTCGCTGGTCTGGAACGATGAAGGGATCGTGAGCGCAATCCCCGACCTCGAACAGCGGCAACGTCTGCTCGACCTGTATGACGAGGCGCTGCCCGAGGTATACGGCTACCTGCAGCGTCGATGTCGCAACACCACCATCGCCGAAGACCTGACCACCGAGGTGTTCCTCGGCGCCGTCGAGTCGATCAATCGCAGCGTCGTCGTCGACGTCACCATGGCCTGGCTGATCGGCATCGCCCGATTCAGACTCGTCGACTACTGGCGACGCGTCGAGAGCGACGAACGCAAGCTCGCCGCCGTCACTGACCTCGACGACTCGTTGCTGGACCCGTGGGAGAGCGAACTCGACGTGCTCCTCGCCCGCGACGTCCTCGGTTGACTCGGCGCACACCACCGGTCCGCACTCACACTCCGGTACGTCGACGACCTTCCGGTCGGCTACTACACGAACCACTCGAGCGACATCGCCCAGTCCGCTGCGTTCTACTCCGAACTGTTCGGGTGGAATGTCGACCCGGAGTCCGGTCACGTCGACAACTGCGACCTGCCGTTCGGCTTCCAGGACACGTCCGACGAGGGCGTGCGACTGTGGATGAACACCAGCGAACCTGACGCCGTCATCGCCCGAGCGATCGAACTCGGAGCAACGGTGGTCGACGACAACGGCTACGCGTCTGGTCGTGCCGTGTCGCTCCTCGACAACCAGGGCAACCCCTTCGCCCTCCACGAACCGGCCCCGGGCTATGAGTGACCTCAATCCCCTTCTTGAGCCGGCGACTAGGCTGCGATGTAGTAGCCGGTGACGTCGATGATGAAGTCGGTGGTCGCGTCCACCGGACCACCGACGATGACGCCGATGTAGCCGGGCTTATCCTCGAACATGCCCACAGCAACCGTCGAGCCATTCGCAATTGCACCGCCCGGGCTGGCCCAGTTCACCGTCGAGCTCGCAATTGCGTCTCTGGGCGCCTGACTGACCGATGCCACGGTGAGGAAGCCGCTTGAGGTCTGATTCACGATCGTCACGTTGTACGAGATGGCCGTTGCAGAGTCCGGAATGGCGAGCACGCCATCCTGATTCGCCAAGATGTTGAGCGCGACTGCGTTGCCGTCCGGAGCATCCAGACTGATCAGTGGCCCTTGTGCGTTTCGCGAGTCGAAGGCGCGATACGGCGTGATCGGGACGAAGAGACCGGGTGTGCCGGCCTCGACCAGCTGGCCGGTGATGTAGGTATCGGCCGGCGCGTCCGCGGCCTCCCACTGCTGTGCGGCGAGCGTCGGCGCCCCCGGCTCGACATCGGGCTGCGCAAGGGCGGTGCCGGCAATCGTGGCGACGCCGACGGTGACAACTGCAGTAAGTGTTGTGATCAGCCTGGAATTCATCTGGAGCCCTTTCTGGCAATGGAGCGCCAGTCGGCGCCGAAGCGGCACTGTAGCCGCCAGGGACGACGGGCACAACGCCGA
>Ga0209831_1004150_pt1 | contig 11540 bp, 7 predicted proteins | sample Maine_Asex4_meta_FD_187451 | JGI IMG/M metagenome (GOLD analysis project Ga0209831, IMG submission 187451) | Marine algal microbial communities from Maine, USA - Maine_Asex4_metaG (SPAdes) (version 2) | ecosystem: Host-associated > Algae > Red algae > Unclassified | place: Maine, USA | collected...
GTGATGATGTTTGTGGCAATAGCATCGTACTTTTCATTTAGTTCAGATAGTTGTTCTCTTAACTCATTTTCTATGGCATCAAAATCTTCTTCCAAAGCTTGTAGATCGTCTTTTACGCTAGCTACTTTTTCGGCAGCTTTTCTACGCATACGCCTTTTTGTAGCTGCGCTGCTAAACGATCGGGTTCTTCTTTTAGCAAAAATCGAAAATATGGTTTCTGCAATGGTAACTACTTCTGCTGTTCTTCGTTCTTGCTTTTCCGCCTTGGCTTCGTCTAAACTATTTTCTTTTTTTCTAATACGATCTTCAATTTTTTCTAACTTATTATCGTAGCGTTCTTCTAACAGCTCTAAAGTTTCATCACGTTCTTCACGGGCGGCTTGTTGTATCCGCATTTTAAAACTTTCAACAGATTCCTCTGCTTTCTGATACAGTTCTAATTTTTCGTGCTCATTTAAAACTAAACTTCCATTTTGGTATAACCAATTGGCCAACTCCTTCTCAATAGCTTTAAAATCTTTAGCATCATTTAAGGTATCTTTTAAATTACTATAAGTTACTGCCACATTTTTTGGATAGTCTGGTTCATCACAAACATATTGCTCCCATTTGTTCAATTTTACTAAAGCATTCCAATCAATTCGCCCAAACTCATCTGGTGCTGCGGCAATATAATTATAGGTTTTAACTTCGTCTACTTGTCGCTTGGCATCATAAAAACGCAAACTTGCCATCATTAAAATTTCGGGCTGATAAATAATGTTCAAATCATTACTTCTTAGTTTTTGTGCTGCCTCTTTTGCCGATTGCCAAACCGTAAAAAAGCGTTGCGTAACCGCTGCATCTATACTTGGTGGCAATGCTTCGCTTATGGTTTGTACTTGTGGAGTTGTAACTGCTTGTTGCCTAATGGCCAATCTTTCTTCCACCTTTAAAATTTCTGACTTTTCTTTTTTACCAGCCATTAATTGTTTAATCTGAGGACGAGTTATAGGACCACATAAGTAACTCATTGCCCAACGCGTATGATAAACTACCGGTGCATCGCTATGTACATTGTGCAACAAAAACACTCTGGATTTTAAAGCGGTAATCAGTTCATCAAAATTAATTTGATTGGTGTTACCTGCTTCGGCAATCGCACCTTGTAAGCCTTGTAAAACCCTTGCTTTGTCACGCTCGGTTTGCAACTTACCAATAAACCAAGTACCTGCGTTTGATAAGCCTTTGTAATCAATATCAACCGGATTTTGAGTTACCAAAATCGCTCCAAGCCCAAAAGCTCTGCCTTGTTTTAATATGGTTAACAAGGGTTTTTTACTGGGTGGTTGTGCCGTTGGTGGAAAGTAACCAAATATCTCATCGAAATATAACAAGCTACGAAGGCTTGATGTTCCGCTTTGCTTGCGCATCCAAGTAATGAGGCTGTTGAGTAATAGCGTTACAAAAAACATGCGTTCGCTATCGCTTAAATGAGCAATGTAAAAGATGCTGTGGCGAGGTTTACCTTCGGCGGTAAAATAAAGTTTATCAATATCTAAAGCATCACCTTGTAACCAATAACTAAATTGTGGAGAAGCGATTAAGGTGTTAAATTCCATTGCCAAATCAAAACGATCTTTTTCAGGAAAGAAAGTATCTACATCAAAAACGCCCAACTGCTTTACAGGTGGTTTTTGAATATTGGTGATGAGTTTAGCCAAATCTAAATCTTCACCGTTGCGCCAATAATGTTCAAATATAGTAGCCAGCAAAATACCTTCACGGCTTCTTACTGCATCGGCCTTGTTTTTTATCATACCTAAAAGCGCAGCAACTGTGCCTTGTATGCGTTCTCGCAACATTTCGGCATCGCTATCAAAATCAACTTTAGGCGCAGCAAATGAACCAAGTATGTTTATGGGTACGCCTGCATTGCTACCTGGTGTGTAAATGGTATAGTCAACTGTGTTTTTTAAAGTTTCAATTCTTTCTTTGCTTTGTCCCCAATTGGCTAAACCATTAGTCCATTTTTCAGCAGTAGCTTTGGCATATTCTGGCATACTTAAACCTTTTCTGGCAGCATCATCAGCATTTAACCAAGGTTCAAAATCGCTTGGGTTTAAATTTTCAAATTGTAGTAAAAGGTTAGTCATATCACCTTTCGGATCTATTATTAAAGCAGGCACTTTGTCCATTGCTGCTTCTTCTAACAAACCAATACATAAACCGGTTTTTCCGCTGCCCGTCATACCTACACATACGGCATGCGTACACAAATCTTTCGCATCATAGTTTATGCTTTCTTCGGTAATACTGCTGTTTTCAAAATTATAAGCTGCACCCAAATAAAACGAACCGAGTTTTTCTGGTGGTAGTTGAACCATAATATTTTTTGTGCCAAAAATAAGTAATGTTTGGTTGGGTGTTTTTTATTTGGTGATAAAATTTAAATCTACTTTAACCTTTCATAAAAAGCTTCAACACTTTCTAACCAAATTTCGGGGTTACTTAACTGGCAAAAGTGTCCAACATTTTTCATAATAGTTAACTCAGCGTTTGGGCAAATTTTTTCTTTAAGATGGTAGGCAATTTCTACTTTGGCAACGGCATCTGCATCGCCCCAGCATAAGTGAATTGGTAATTTAGTTTCGTTAAGCGCAGGTAACCATTCTGTTTGTTCGTACTTTATCCTATCTAAATAATAACGAATAGTTAAATAAGCTTTTCGATGACCATCTTTTAAAATATTGGCCTGCCATAAAGCTTCCATATCTTCTTTTTTTAAGTCAGCATTACCGTGTGCACTTTTTATTTGATGCTGAAATATGGATTGATTAATGGCTTTGTTTAGCCAATAGCCAAATTTTGTCAATAGCAACTTTTGCGTAATTCTTAAATCAGCCAACTCCAACAACATACTGCCATTTGTAAAAGTTATACTTTGCAAACCTGTTGAAAATGAGGCGTCTAATATTTGTTGATTATACCGCATCACAATTTCTGTTGCAACGCTATCGCCCATATCGTGCGCCAACAAATGGCCACCCGAAACACCTAACTGTTTCCATACTTCTATTGCGGTATCAGCGTGTTCTAAAATGCTATAACTAAAATTAGTAGTAGGTTTATCGCTTAGCCCAAAACCAATAAAGTCAAACAAAACAATGCGTTTAAAAATTTTGCTCAACCCTTCAACAACTTTACAATAAGAGTAAGATGATTCTGGAAAACCATGTATTAACAATAATGTATTTGCTGCTGTTGCTTTTTCATTTCCAATAGAACATACAAATACCTTATGTTTAAAAGTGCTGTATTCGATATATGTGCCTGCTCTTTTCCAAGTTTCTAAATATTGTGATAACACTTTGGCAAGGTACATAAATTGCCAAAATAGAAAACTGTTTTAAATTTTAAAATATGGCATTATTATTTTAACTAAAGCGAAGCAAGGCCGTTGTTTTAACTGCATTTTTTAAACACAACAGTATGGTTTTTTGAGCTATCTACTCATGCTAATAGTTTAAACAGCCCACAAAAATAAATAAAATAGCCCGCCCGATTAGATATTATTTTTACATATTTTTTAAAAAAAAATAAAAATGCAGCAAAGAGATTTAGCGGATGGCGGATACCAGGCTAATGGCAGAAAAACTGTATCGCAACAAAAAAAAAGTGACACCTCTTTATCAGATATCACCTTTGGTAAAGCTTTAAAAATTTCTCTACAACTTAAACTCAATACCTTGCGCTAATGGCAAATCAGCACCATAGTTAATGGTATTGGTTTGACGACGCATATAAGCTTTCCAAGCGTCAGAACCACTTTCGCGGCCACCACCTGTTTCTTTTTCGCCACCAAAAGCACCACCAATTTCGGCGCCACTTGTACCAATGTTAACATTGGCAATACCACAATCGCTACCTGCTGTGCTTAAAAACAGTTCCATTTCTCGCATGTTCTGCGTCATTATAGCAGAAGATAAACCTTGCGGCACATCGTTTTGCATTGCAATAGCCTCATCTAAATTACTGTATTTCATAAGGTATAATATTGGCGCAAAGGTTTCGTGTTGTACTATTTTAAAATGGTTTTCTACCTCGGCAATACAAGGTTGAACATAGCAGCCACTTTCGTAACCTTCGCCTTCTAACACCTTGCCTTCTACTACAAAAGTGCCGCCTTCTTCTTTTATCTTTTCAATACTGTTTAAATAGTTCTGAACCGCATCTTTATCAATTAAAGGACCAACGTGATTGTTGACATCCAATGGATCGCCTATGGTTAATTGCGTGTAAGCACTTGCTAAATTTTCTTTTACTTCGTTGTACACATCTTTGTGAACAATTAAACGACGAGTAGAAGTACAGCGTTGACCGCAAGTACCAACCGCACCAAATACGCTGCCAATAATCGTCATTTTTAAATCGGCCTGTGGACTAACAATAATTGCATTGTTACCACCCAACTCTAACAAACTTCTACCCAAACGCTCGGCAACTGTTTTGCCAACTATTTTACCCATACGCGTACTTCCTGTTGCCGAAATTAATGGAAGCCGTTTGTCTGTAGTCATCATTTCACCAACTTTATAATCGCCATTAATTAAACAACTAATGCCTTCTGGTAAATCATTTTCCTCCAACACTTCATTAAAAATATGCTGACAAGCTACTGCGGTTAATGGTGTTTTTTCTGATGGTTTCCAAACACAAACATTACCGCAAACCCAAGCAAGTGCGGTATTCCAACACCAAACGGCTACTGGAAAATTAAAGGCAGAAATAACACCAACAATACCCAATGGATGCCATTGCTCATACATTCTATGGTTGGGGCGTTCGCTATGCATGGTTAAGCCGTATAATTGACGAGATAAGCCAACTGCAAAATCGCAGATGTCAATCATTTCTTGTACTTCGCCCAAACCTTCTTGCAAACTTTTACCCATTTCGTAGCTTACTAATTGCCCTAATGGTTGTTTGTAAGCTCTTAATTTTTCACCAAACTGACGAACTATTTCGCCACGCCTGGGCGCCGGTGTGGTGCGCCAAACTTTAAAAGCTGCTTGCGCTTGTTCAATTGTTTTTTCGTAAGCGGCGGCATCAGTTGCTGTAATACTGCCAATTAACTCGCCATCAACTGGCGAATAAGAATTAAAAGTTTCTCCAGAACTATTTAACCAATTGTTACCAGTAGAGGTGCCGTTATTTGAAGCCTCTAATTTTAAGGTTTTTAAAAACGCTAAGTCTTTTGCTGTTGCTATCATTTTATTATTTTTTCTGTAAGATTTTTTTTTGAGCGTTTAAATACGCTTTTCAATACTGCAAAAATGCCGTTTTTTTTATTGAAAACATATTTTGTGAGGATATAAAATATTTGGCTTCCTTTGAAATAGCGCAAAAAATTAGCATTGATTTTGCCAATGAAGATGTTACCGCAGCAAAAAATTTGGGTTTTAAAGTAATTTAGTTTTTTTGATATTTATACAAATGAACTACAGTTAGTTCGGAGGCGCAAAGCCTCCAAATTAGCCTTGATTGTAGCGTAAAGCCCACAGCTGCAGCTTAGCCTTTTTGAAGCGCAGCAAGCGAGGACTTGGAACGGAAAGCGAGGAGACTGTTTTTGCGAGTTGAAATTTCTCGCTTCTAAAAAAAATCACAGTTCAGTACTTATCACATATTTTTCTTTAAAAAAATCTTCTTTAAAAAAATCGTTAATGGGCTTTATTTCAAACTGATAATTTAAGTCTTTAGTTTCTTTATTAATGTCGCCGCCTTTAAGCATTATAATTTTATGATCGTTTGATTGTTCCAATAGTATTTTACTCCAGCTTAGTAATTTAGGCAATTGAGTAACAGCTCTGCTCAAAACATAATTAAATTTCGTTTTTACTTTTTCTGCACGTGCGTGCAATACCTTTACGTTTGGCAGGTTTAAATTTTCAACTATTTGTTGAACTGCTTTTGTCTTTTTTTCAATAGTGTCTACTAAAACAAACTTTGTTTTTGGGAATAATATAGCCAACGGAATGCCTGGCAAACCGCCACCTGTACCAATATCAACAGCTGTAGTAGCTGGTTTAAAACGATGCACTTTAGCTATGGCTAAACTGTGTAAAATGTGCCGTATTTCTATATTTTCAACATCTTTTCTTGATATTAAATTGATGCTTCTATTAATTTCTATTAGCTGAGTTTGATAGTTTAAAAGCAGCTTTGTTTGTTGCTCTGTTAAGTTTGGAAAATATTGATTTATAATGCTAATGGATGCCAATGCTTAATAGTTATCTCCTTTTTTCTTTAAAATAATATAAAGTAGCTCTTTAGCTCGATGCAACTGGGCTTTTACTGTGCCCAAAGGCATTTCTAATTTTGCTGCAATTTCATTGTAAGTAAGCTCTTTAAAATAACGCATTTCAATTAGCTTTCGATAATGTTCTGGCAGTTTCTCTGTAATGTTAACGGCTAGTAATTTTCGTTGATCTTTAATAAATGTTTCTTCCGGATCTAAGGCATCAGATTTTACATCTATTGAATAATCGTCACCATCTTTATTGCTTTTTGGTTCATCTAATGATGATTTTTTTAATCTTTTTTTTCTGATAAAATCAATTGTATTGTTTACCGCAATTTTAAATAACCAAGTACTAAAAGCGTAGTTCGGGTTGTATTTTTCAATATTATTAAATGCTTTACCAAATGCTTCTATAGTTAAATCTTCTGCATCAATTTTGCTGTTAACCATTTTGTTAACCATAAAATAAATCGAGTCTTTATAACGAGCTAATAATTTAGCATAAGCGTTTTGGTCATTTTCGTTAATGGCCAAAAGAACCAACTTTTGGTCTTCCTTAGCTTGGCTTTTACTATCTTTTTTTTTACTTTTTTCCATCACCATTTATTGTCCCTATTTTTATATAATCCTTTATAACTTATAAAATAATATGCTATAAATATTAAATCGAATAGCATAGTTTTAAACCAAACATCTGTTTCGAAAAATTGTTTGTGCAATTTGTTGTAAATGCCGTATAGTACAATTAGTCTAACTATAAATAATACGAATATTACAGGCAAAGGTTCAAAAAAGCAAAATAAGAAGGTGCTATAAATGAAAATATGTGCAGCGGCATACAAAGCCAATAGTAGTTTGATAGACAATTTGTATTCATTAGCAGTACTTACATGTCGCCTTTTTTGTTGAATGTATGCCTTCCAAGTTGGCTTTGCTTCGCTATAACACCAAGCTTTTTGGTTCAAGCAAAGTTTAGTGTTAACAGGGGTTGCAGCCTGTGCAATCAACAAATCATCGTCGCCAGAGGCAATATGTTGGTGGGCATCAAAACCATCAATTTTTTCAAAAATCTTTTTTTTGTAAGCCAAATTACGGCCAACTCCCATATATGTTAAACCTTTTAAAGCAAAGCCAGCATAGTTAAAAATTGTTTGGTAAGTTTCGTACCTAATAAAACGGTTTAAAAAAGTTGGGGCAGCTTTATAAGGCCCATATCCCAAAACAATTTCAGTTTTATCATCAAATTTTGAAACCATCCACCTTATCCAGTTGTCGCTTGCCGGAACGCAGTCTGCATCGGTAAACAATAAAATATCATATTTACTTTGTTTTATCGCAGCAGTTAAGGCCGCTTTTTTGCCAGGCAAATTATCAAAATTGTGTTTGTTAATAATGGTAAGATGTTGGTACTGACGTTCAAAATTTTCTAACACCGCTAAAGTATCGTCTTCTGAATAATCATCAATTACAATTACTTCAAAATGAGGATATTTTTGCGCTAAAACAGCCGGCAAATTGTTTTTTAAATTTTCACTTTCATTTTTTGCACAAATAAGTACGCTAACTGTAGGCAAAACTTCATTACCTAAAATAGTATTGTTTTTATTTTTTTTAAGATGCTTTATTAATGGATAATAGAAATACCACCAATAAGCAATTTGGTAAATTACACATACTGCAAAAATAAATTGTATGATGTTGATACTAAAAATCAAATAACCTAAAATTAAAAAAGCAAACTTATAACTAAACTATAATCTTTAAAAAATTAGTTTTGCATAACGTATGAAATTTAGTATAAATAAAGCAGATGCGCAGTCTGCCGCACGAACAGGTACAATTACCTTGTCAAGAGGCACTATAAATACGCCAATTTTTATGCCAGTTGGCACAGCCGGCACGGTAAAGGCAGTTCATTTTGAAGAATTACACCGACTAAATGCAGAAATAATTTTGGGGAATACTTATCATTTATACCTGCGCCCTGGTTTAGAAATATTAAAAACTGCTGGTGGATTGCACGGTTTTAACGGTTGGCAAAAACCAATGCTTACCGATAGTGGTGGCTACCAAGTTTATTCGTTAGGGGAACGCAGAAAAATAACAGAAGAAGGGGTAAAGTTTCAATCGCATATTGATGGCTCTTACCATAATTTTACCCCAGAAAATGTAATGGACATACAAAGAACAATTGGGGCAGATATTATGATGGCATTTGATGAATGTACGCCCTATCCTTGTGAATATAATTATGCCAAAAAATCAATGGAAATGACGCATCGTTGGTTAGATAGATGTATTAAAAGATTTGACGAAACAACGCATCATTACCAACATCCGCAAGTGTTTTTTCCAATAGTGCAAGGCAGTGTATACGAAGATTTGCGTAAACAATCGGCAGAAGTAATTGCCAGTAAAAATTGTTTGGGCAATGCCATTGGCGGCTTGTCGGTTGGCGAACCAGCAGAAGAAATGTACGCTACTACCGAAACGGTATGCAACATCTTACCAAAAAACAAACCCCGCTATTTAATGGGTGTAGGCAAGCCCGAAAATATTTTAGAAGCCATTGCACTTGGCATAGATATGTTTGATTGTGTATTACCAACCCGCAATGCCCGCAACGGTACTTATTATACTAGCGAAGGAGTGATAAATATTAAAAATAAAAAATGGGAAAATGACCATAGCCCAATTGACCCTAACAGCCCAATGGAAGTTTGCCGAACGCATACCAAAGCTTATTTAAGACATTTAATTATTTCAAAAGAAATATTAGGTGGGCAATTGGCTTCTATTCAAAATTTAAGCTTTTACTTGTGGCTAATTGGCCAAGCACGAGAACAAATTAATGCAGGCACTTTTTTTAATTGGAAAAATAAAATGGTTAAAAAAGTAATGGAACGGCCTTAGAAAAACTTTGATAATTTCATATCTTTTCATTATTACAAAATTAGGACAAGTAATAATTTAACAACATTTGAAAATATATATAGCCATTTAATAATGCTACTTCATCTAAACTATTATATTCGTATCGATTTTTAAAAAAAAATCAAACCAATTTTATGAAGCGATTACTACATTTGATATTATTAATTTCATCATTTACTTTATTAGATTATTTTGCAAATGCGCAATGCGATATAAATTCAGGCTGTGGGGGCACGCCTTCGCTTACAGTTGACCCTCCAACATTTGATGCTGCTGCATTAAGCATTGCTTTTAACAACATTGAAGTTGGTGAGTTTGAGTGTATAGTACCGATGGGGCAAACGTATCAATCTGGCGTTGCATTTTATATTTACCAACTTTTACCTAATGGTGATAGAATGAATTTGTGTAATGTAATTAACGCAGCTCCATTTAATGTAGTCGGAAGCATTGCTTTGTCTTTTGGGGAAACCAGTTTTTGCACAGGAAGCACCGTTAATCTTGGTTTAGTTAATGTTGGACCAGATGAAGGTTTTGTAGCTTGTGACGGAGCGTTTTTAGAAATAGAGGCCGCTCTTTATATTACCGATAACACAGGTTTTGATCCCGCAACTGAATCAGTAATAACCGGCTTAACTGCAAATGAGTTTATTACAGTTAATTTGGGTACACTTGATATAAATATAAACAACGAATTTCCGGGCGGAGGTCAGCCGTTAACATCAGCTAATATTACCGAATTAGCTACAGGTGCAGATGGGCCAATAGCCGCAAATTGCGGGGAAGATGTTGAAATATATGTAGAAGGTTTAAGCAGGTTAGCTAACTGTCCAGATTATACCGATATTACAACAGGTATTGCATCTGAATTAAGTAACGAATTTTATTATACAGTTAATGGTGGCGCACCTATTATAATACAAAATTCGGCAAGTGGCGCTGCTGGTGGGCAATTAACAGGGCCCGATGCTAACCTTGGTGGCAATTGTTATGCAGGTATTTTAGGGCCTTATACATTAGAATGGGCAGACTTACCGCCAGACTTATGCGATGGTTCAACTGTAGTAGTTACCATAAGTACTACAGATGTGTTTACTGGGGAAACGCTAACTGACGATATTACTATAAATTATACTGGTGCCGCTTGTACAACTTGTAATATACCAGGTTGCACAGATAATACAGCTTGTAATTTTGATCCTTCAGCAACAGATGATGATGACTCATGCTTACCTGTACCAACCTGTAATACAGACATTTGTATGGGTGATATAGAAATTGTTAATCCGAATGATGCTTGTGTTTGTATAGTAGATGTTGTGCAAGTATTAGGTTGTACCGATGCTACTGCCTGTAACTTTGATGCAACAGCAAATTGTGATGATACTTCTTGTTTATTTAATGATTGTGAAGGAAATTGTGGTGGCGCAGCTATTGCAGGAACCGCTTGTACCGATGCTAATGGCAACCAAAGCACTTATGCTGCTGATTGCTCCTGCCCAGTTACCGCTATTTTAGGTTGTATAGATAATACCGCTTGTAATTTTGATGCTGGTGCTAACCAAGACGATGGTTCTTGTTTATTTAATGATTGTGAAGGAAATTGTGGTGGCGCAGCTATTGCAGGAACCGCTTGTACCGATGCTAATGGCAACCAAAGCACTTATGCTGCTGATTGCTCCTGCCCAGTTACCGCTATTTTAGGTTGTATAGATAATACCGCTTGTAATTTTGATGCTGGTGCTAACCAAGACGATGGTTCTTGTTTGTTTAATGATTGTGAAGGAAATTGTGGTGGCGCAGCTATTGCAGGTACCGCTTGTACCGATGCTAATGGCAACCAAAGCACTTATGCTGCTGATTGCTCTTGCCCAGCTACCGCTATTTTAGGTTGTATAGATAATACCGCTTGTAATTTTGATGCTGGTGCTAACCAAGACGATGGTTCTTGTTTATTTAACGATTGTGAAGGAAACTGTGGTGGCGCAGCTACTGCAGGTACCGCTTGTACCGATGCAAACGGCAACCAAAGCACTTATGCTGCTGATTGCTCTTGCCCAGCTACCACTATTTTAGGTTGTATAGATAATACCGCATGTAATTTTGATGCTGATGCTAACCAAGATGACGGTTCTTGTTTGTTTAATGATTGTGAAGGAAACTGTGGTGGCGCAGCTATTGCAGGTACCGCTTGTACCGATGCTAATGGCAACCAAAGCACTTATGCTGCTGATTGCTCTTGCCCAGCTACCGCTATTTTAGGTTGTTTAGATAATACCGCTTGTAATTTTGATGCTGATGCTAACCAAGATGACGGTTCTTGTTT
>Ga0209831_1004151_pt1 | contig 11538 bp, 4 predicted proteins | sample Maine_Asex4_meta_FD_187451 | JGI IMG/M metagenome (GOLD analysis project Ga0209831, IMG submission 187451) | Marine algal microbial communities from Maine, USA - Maine_Asex4_metaG (SPAdes) (version 2) | ecosystem: Host-associated > Algae > Red algae > Unclassified | place: Maine, USA | collected...
CCTTGAGCACCGTTTGCACCAGCAGGACCCATTGGACCTACCGGACCAGTGGTACCATCAGAGCCATCTGCACCTGGGGCACCCGTTGCGCCCGTAGCTCCAGCAGGGCCTTGTGGACCAGATGGGCCTTGGGCACCGTCAGAACCTGGGGCACCCGTTGCGCCCGTGGCTCCAGTTGCACCGGCAGGGCCTTGTGGGCCAGTTGGACCGAAACAGTCAATTGCATTAACAATGCCGTCGCCATTAACATCCTCATCAGCGTCGGCTATACCATTACCATTTGTGTCCCAACAACTTACGCCAGAAGCACCTGTGGCACCTGTGGCACCTGTTGCGCCATCGGCACCGTTTGCACCAGCAGGACCCATCGGGCCTGTTGAACCAGCAGGGCCTTGTTGACCAGCAGGACCTTGTGGTCCGTCGGCACCATTTGCACCAGCAGGACCCATCGGGCCAGTGGCACCATCATTACCGGCAGGGCCTTGAGCACCGTTTGCACCAGCAGGACCCATCGGGCCTGTTGAACCATCATTACCAGCAGGACCTTGTGGGCCAGCAGGACCTTGTGGGCCAGCAGGACCTTGTGGGCCAGCAGGACCTTGTGGGCCAGCAGGGCTTTGTGGGCCAGCTGGACCTTGTGGACCAGACGGTCCTTGTGGACCAGCAGGTCCTTGCTGTGCAGGCTGCGATACTAGTTTAGCAGGACCAGCGGGGAAAAGACCCATATCCTGATTACCAGTCTGTGCTGGATCCATAAAGGTTGCGCCATAAGGCATTTGTACCTTCTGACTTGAGTTCGATATGTTTTGAATTACAATCGTACCAGAGCCGAAGTAGGCTGGCTGAGAGATACTTGTAAAATCTCCAACCGTGATCGAAATATCGCCAGAACCAACGGCATCTAATAACGTTGGTAGCCCGAGGCTTACATCAGGCGGCGTTGCGCCACTTCGTGCATACGCAAGAATTTCTTGCGTAGTGCTATTCCCGGCTGGAGCCTCATCACCATCTGTGAGGTTCCACACTGCAAGCTGCGTGTTCCAAAGATCGCTCTGTGTGTAGCCTTGTTGCGCTGCATAACCAATTGCAAGGCGTACATCCGCAGGCGACAATCCTACAGGGTCAAGTGATTGACCAGGGAAAGGCAAACCGAAATTTAAACAATGCCCGTAAACCGGCAACTCTACAACTGCACCTGCTGGTAAATTGATGATAGTAGGTTGCGCACTTGCATAAGGTCGTGCATAGCTTGATTCGGCCATAAATGCTACTGTCAATAGTGCAAGTAAAACCGCAACAAAGGTCAAACTTCGACCTTTACCTAGTATCTTAGAGGCAGTGCCTCTTGCATCAGTCATAAATCCTCCTAAAGTATAAGCTTTTGCTAATAATATTTTAATAAAGTCGGAATAAATTAATTTCGCATGATTTACTAACTATATAACACGTTTATTTTTGAATTTTTACGCTATATACATGCAGCAAATCACAGATTTTTACATTGTGTTATAAAATGTTTTGATAATTTCAGAAAACAGAAACGGCTATGTTTTTATCCATTTACACACAAGATAGGGAACACACTCAATTAACGCCAGAATATGGCCCTTAACAATTGTACTATACCGTTATAATTAATGTTTACAATAGGTAATACATCCTATTCTAGACAGAATATTTTCCATCACACAGTCAACCATCAAGATTAATGTGAGAGTTTGGAACAATATACTTTATTAATTCAACGGGTTGTCTACTAATATAATACTATATCATTGTCTAATTATGCTAAATATTACTTTTAACTAATAAACAATACAATGTTTTTGAAAGAAGCTTCTAATAGCAGAATTTTACTTCGGTTTAGCGCTTTATATAGCCAGTTCAACAACTTTAAATTACGAGGTAATTCGAGGCCAGTGAGCACACCTCCGCGCGGCTGCCTTCGAGCTACGCAGAGGCGTACCGGGCGTGCTGGTCAAACGGATTAAGTTCACACCGATGGTGATAAGATATAGTAAAGTAATCTACGCAAACTCTTAACTGATTTTTCGTTTATGCTCGACAATCAGAAAATTCTATAATACAATGAATTTTATAAATGCAGCAGATTTATTCGGCATTTTCCAAATACATGACCAAATATGGAACATTTTATGTAGGTCAATACGTCAAAGAATTAGGCTACTCCTGAAAAATAGTTATGCGGATTTTAGAGGTTTCCCAAAATAATTGGCGACCATGCCTTATATTTTATTTTTGGGAATGACCACACAACTCCTCAATTCTGTACTATTAGCTTTACAATTAGTTTCAGCTGCATTACAGAAGTATCAGTGGTTCATAATAGCCGCGAAATAAACATTTTATAAAACGGAGTTCACATAAATAGATCGGTAGTAAAGAATGCCTCCTCCGCAAAATTGTGACCTGTTGAATATAAAAGTTCGGGGTGTCATCATCCAGAAACTCAAAGCATTTCACTTAAAAAAAATTGAGCAGATTAATGAATGGATTTATAGAAAAATCAAAATCATATCTTTCGAACGGCGTTCTTGCAAGAGGATACTATATAATATGTCATTTAGTACGCTGCGCGATAGACAGCACACTACATAGTATTCAATTAAACAGCGCGCAATCAAATAGTCAAGCTTTCGCCTATCAGCCTATTCGTACGCAACCAGCCATCCTGCCAAAGAGACGCGAGAGTTCTTTACGCAGTAGAGCCTTGCTAACCATTTCGCTAGGAGTGTTTGCCTTTGGTTCGGTTGCGTGTGGCGCACGTAACGAGCCAGAACCAACCGCAACGCCGGATACCGTAGCGACAGAAGCGGCACTGTCCGATAGCGTAGCAGAGATAGAGCTAAAGCCTGTGGGTGGCCGTGCGGGAACGCAAGTAACCGTTGATGGTTCGGGATGGCGACCAGGTACGATGGTTGTGATCAACTTACAAGACGATGAGGGCGAAAGCGGTATCCTTGCTGCGACGGTTGCCAATGCAGTGGGAGAAATTAAAACTGATTTTAAGTATCCTTCAAATGAGCGCTGGAATAGCCCTGACCTGTATACTATTCAGGCCGCAGACCGAACTGAGAACCAGAACAAAACAGAGGCACAATTCGCCGTTATTGAGGGCGATTCCAGCGCTACTGCTGCGGACGGTAATGCTGTGGCGGCTGCTACGGATACACCCCAGGCAGTGAGCGCAGTGCCAACAAGTATATCTACATACACGCCGCCACCCACAAGCACATCAACGTACACGCCGCCACCAACGAACACGCCGACCTATACGCCGCCGCCAACGAACATACCGACTTATACACCGCCGCCAACGAATACGCCGACCAGTACATCATTGCCAACCTATACTAAACAACCAACCTACACGCCTCAACCAACCTATACTGCTCCAGCGGTGCAGGCTGCGGGCGCACAAGCACCGGCCGCGGGTCCACAATCACCAGCGGCAGGCGCACAAGCACCAGATGGATCGCAGGCACCAGGCGGATCACAGGCGCCAACCTATACGCCACTGCCAACGTACACAACGTTGCCAACCTATACGCCGCTGCCAACTTACACAGCGCTGCCGACCTATACGCCAGTCGCCGCCGCCGCGGGGCAGCAAGCACCAGCCGCTGGTCCTCAATCGCCAGCCGCTGGGCAGCAAGCACCGGGTGCTGGGCAGCAAGCACCGGGTGGTCAGCAAGCAGCAGGCGCACAGTTGCCCACGAAAACACCGATCCCAACAAATACGCCGACCTATACACCGCCACCGACAAATACGCCAACCTATACACCACCACCGACGAATACGCCAACCTATACACCGCCACCGACGAATACGCCAACCTATACACCGCCACCAACGAATACGCCAGCCAATGCCGCAGCAGCAGGCGCGCAGGCTCCGGCGGCAGGATCACAGTCACCAGCGGGTGCGCAATCAGCAACTAACACACCTGCACCACCGCTTAAAGCAAAATCAGCAACTAACACACCTGCACCACCGCTTAAAGCAAAATCAGCAACTAACACACCAGTACCACCAGTCAAAGCATCATCAGCTACTGACACGCCAGCTACCGACATACCAGCTACTGACACACCAGCGCCGGTCGTCAACATAGTACAGCCCGCAACCGATACACCAGTGCCGACCATAGTTGCTGCGACAGCAACGTCTGATCCTGCGCTTTCTAGAAATGGGATACGGGTATGGCGCGGAGATTACTGGACAAATACGTCACTAGATGGACCTACTACGTTGCGCCGTCGAGATGAGGCAATTAATTTTGATTGGGGCGATGGTGGACCTGATCCAGCTTTCTTGCCGGATGAATTTAGCGTTCGGTGGATCAATACAATCAATATCGAGAGCGCAGGGACATATCGGTTTGTGGTAGAAGTTGATGATGGTGCTCGTCTCTTTATTGATGATGAATTATTGCTTGATAACTGGCGCACAGGATCGACACGCGTCATTAATGTGGATACTGAATTAACGGCTGGCGAGCATAATATAACGTTTGAATATTTTGAGGATATGGGTAAAGCGATTGCGAAACTTGGCTGGTTCCGACTAGTTCAGCAAGCAAGCGCAGCTGCACCACCTGCGGGTGCTTGGCTAGGCGAATATTTTGATAACGACGAGCTAAAGGGTGTGCCGATTATTGTGCGCAATGAGTCAGCTATCAACTTTAACTGGAATACGGCTAGCCCAGGAGCTGGCATTCCAAGCGATAATTTCTCGGCACGCTGGCGACGCAACATTGATTTTGAGGCTGGCACCTATCGCTTCGAAGTTGAGGTGGATGATGGGATACGAGTTTGGGTCGGCGACAATCTTATTATTGATCAGTGGCAGGATAACAAGGCGGCAACCTATACCGCAGATGTGACAGTGCCAGCCGGAAAGCAGATCGTACGTGTTGAATATTTCGAGAATACGCTTGGCGCACGCGCGATGCTTACTTGGTCGCGGGCAGACAGATCGCTAATCGCCCCAACGCCAACGTGGACAGCCGAACCACCCGAAGGATCGACTGTGCGCACGCTCGCTGTACGCGTTGCAGAAAGCGGTGACGATGCCGAGCAGCACGCAAATGGTGATGTACGCTTAGGTAGCGATGAGCTAGAAATTACGCAGAGCGAAGATGAACATGGGCAACAGATTATCGGCTTGCGCTTTGTAGGGGTTACCATTCCAAATGATGCAACCGTGATTGATGCATTTATTGAGTTGACGACAGAATTTGCTACGGTCAAGGAGACATCGCTACTCTTCTATGGTGAAGCGGTGGCTGATGCCGCGGTTTTTGTAGAAGAGCGCGAAAATGTTTCGCTACGTGAGCGCACTGAAGCAACGGTCCCATGGTTGGATGTACCCGCATGGAGCGAGATCGGGGAAACCCATCGCACGCCTGATTTGAGCTCTATTTTGAATGAAATCATTAGCCAAGATGATTGGAGCGAAGGCAATGCAGTTGTATTTATCATTAGCGGGGTTGGGCAGCGGATCGCTGAAGCGCAAGATGGGAATGCAGAGACAGCAGCTAACTTGGTTATCCAATATCGTTTGCCATAAGCTCTACTGCTCAAAAAGATAAAAAAGAGAGAAAAAGCGGTGTCCATCGCGGACACCGCTTTTTCTCTCTTTTTTTAACCATTTATGCCCAATCCTACGCTGACGCATGGAAATGGTCCGATTAAAAACTGTCAAATGTCAAACTTGATTACTTTCCATTACTTATACTGAGAGCACAGACAAACTCCCGACGAGTTATACCGCAACACAAAACAGTGCTGCCAAGTATATCGTTTAATAGTATATAGGAAAAGTGACAAAATGGATTTTCGAAAATTACTCATGTTCTTCATAACCGTAGTATTGACCGCTTCTGTACTTGTTGGTTCTGTCAGCGCCTTGACGGAATCCTCTGCGGCAGACAATAAAACTGCGCTTGAAAATGTACGTGATTATGTAACGGGCGCAGATGGCGTTAACTACGCCGTTGACGGAGATCATCTATTTGTTGGCAATTCTGAAGGGTGGGCACGTGTTGACACACCAAAAAATATTATGGTTAGCGCAGTTGCGTTAGACGCAAACAGCAACAACATTTATATCGGTGCTGCAAACGAAATGGCTATCTTCCGCTCGACTGATATGGGCGAAAGTTGGGACCGGTTCCTGCTGAACACAGATGAAATCGGCATGATTACAGAAGTTGCAGTCGATTCTATCCAGAATCTAATATATGTTGGCACCGATACAGCGGGCGTCTTCCGCCTGCGCGATGTGGGCAGCAGCCTTGTATTAAGCGGCCAGCTTCTTTTAGATGAGCGAGTGCAAGAAATTGTTGTGGATGATCGCGGAGCAGGCATGGCCTTTGCACGCACAGACACCAGCCTGTATCGAGCCGAAAACTTTGGCTTGAGATGGGTCACGGTTAACACAGTCAATAGTGTACCAACAGCTTTAGCAATTGCTGGTGACGATGCAACTGTCTACGTTGGTACAATGGACCGTGGCCTACTCAAGAGTACAGATGGTGGTATCACATGGGCGCTAGCAAATGATGGCTTAGGCAACGAGGGTCAAGGATTAATTGCTGGTTCTCGATTGCAAGTTAGCGCATTAACAACAGACCCAGCGCAACCAAATGTGCTTTATGTTGCATCGAACTACCTCAACGGCAGCACAACCATTCACAGCACGCCATCGATTGTTGCGCTAAGCACAAACGATGCCCGTACGTGGAATATGCTAGATGCAGAGATCGCAATTGATGGCGTAGTTGCTAAACTATTGCCCGTTGCAAACAATACAGGTGCCGTTTATGCTCTAACAACCATGAGCCGTACACCACAGGCACTTGGTAGCGCCCCTGCAATGGTGGCAACCGCAGCAGTTGCAGAGAGCACCGCAACAACTGGATTAGCAGGCTTGTTAAGGCTGCTAAACACAACAATTCTCGCTTGGATTGTTGCAGCAGTTGCAGGGCTAACGCTTCTCTTTGCCATTGGCTGGGATCTGCGTGGTAGCGCAAACAAGCCAGAACCTACGGCACAGCGTGTTACATTGTAAAATTTTTCTACAAGCTAGATAATTTAATCAGTTCACAAAGGGCGTCTCAACTAGTCGAGACGCCCTTTGTTATACCAAAGACACATCCTTCGTCTATGGCTGCGTGTCCATCGCTACTGATTTGTGACAAAAATCGTAGGGACAGGAGGAATGATGGGGAGAAATCAGCACCACGATCCCGAATATCTTATCTCACCCAGTGCTTCTCTTATCCGCCATAGATGAGGGACGAGTATTCATGGCGATATCGCGTCGTCATCCACAAATATCCCCGATTCAAACATTCAAGAACAAGTGTAGTTTGTGGATGGATAGAGTAAGACATGGCGGTAATACAGGTCGCTGACCGCACGTCCTCACAATTTTCGTCACCATTCGTTTTTCCAAAAACTGAGACGCACCTCGTTTTTATAATCGAGATTGACAGAGCGCTTGTGTCAATGATAGGATACTAACTATCTAACCCAATAAATTCATCCACAGTAACTGTGCCGCAATGTATCCGAATAAATATACTCAAATCTTCCTGATTGAGTCGAAAAAAGCTCTCTGCCGCGGTCTATTACCACGAGCCTTCTTTTGAGGTAAACCAAGTTGATAAAGTCTCACAACCGTCGCTCGCCTGCGCACCGAGTACCCCCGAACATACTACACCTTCATCTACTGGATGACTCATCTGGTAAATCGCTCAGTAAATCATTAAGTATCACCCCTCAGAAAAGTTCTGTCCCATTTCTACTTCTTAAAATGTGGTACGGAACTTTTTTGGGCAAACATAAATTATTAGGCATAACGCTTGCGCTTACATTCTTTATCTCTGGCTGCGCGCTCTTACCTGCAAATCGTACGCAACAGATAGCCACAGATGAAGATGCAACGCCAACGCCCATTCCAACCCGCATCGTTGCGCGCAAACCAACTTATACCGTAAAGCTTGGCGAAATCATAGACGAGCTAACCTTTAGTGGGCGAATCGCTGCCGTCGATCAGAAGGATCTCTTCTTCCGCACGAGCGGGCGTGTTCAAGCACTCTTTTTCGAACGCAATGATGTAGTCAAAGCGGGTGACATTATTGCCGAGTTAGAGATTGATAATCTAGAAAGAGAACTCATCTCTGCAAACCTTGATCTAGAGCGGGCCGAAGTCCGCCTTGAAACTGCACTGCGCGACCTTGGTTACGAACAAGAGACAGCTCAAGCCAATTTAGATATCGCGCAGTTACAGCTTTCACTTCTCCGTCGCCAAACGTCCGCAAGCCCCGAGGATATCGCAATCCAAGAGCGACGTACGGATATGGCCCAAATTTCAGTCGACAGATTGAGCAATGGCGTTGATCAACTGCTTGAAAATGACGTCGCTCGCGCAAAGCTTGAAGTGGCGAAGTTAGAAAAAGCAATCACTGATGCCCGCATCACTGCACCCTTTGATGGTCAACTAAAATCGGTTTCGCTGCTTGCCGGTCAAGCTGTCGAAGCGTATGACAATGTGGCCGTCATCGCTGACGTTGAATCGCTAGAAATAAGCGCCGACCTGCTTTCTAATCAGATGGATAATTTGGAAGAAGGCATGATCACATCCGTTACGCTCGTCAGCCGCCCAGGTTTACTGCTCGAAGGCACCGTGCGTCGCCTGCCCTTTCCATATGGGGGCAGCAGCGCCGGTTCAACCGTGGAAGATTTAGACAAATCGACCCGCATTACGCTCGATCAATCTGCCGCAGAAGCCGGATACGAAGAAGGTGACCTAGTTCGCATAATAGTAGAGTTAGAGCGTAAAAATGATGTGCTTTGGCTGCCACCACAAGCGCTGCGAAACTTTGACGGACGCCGCTTTGCCGTGGTGCAAGATGGTGACGCGCAAAGCCGCGTGGATGTGACCGTCGGCATTCAAACAACAGAAAAAGTCGAGATCGAAGAGGGCCTAGAAGAAGGCCAGATTGTGATTGGTCAATAATTCCCTATGAACTTTCTGAGACGTACCTTAGCAATCTTTGTGGTGGCCACTCGACGCCTACTTTCGCAGCGTGGATTAGCGCTTGCCACCGCGCTGGGCCTAATTGTATCTGTCGCAATTGTTATGAGCATCCCGCTTTATACCGATGCGGTCTACTACCAAATTCTACAAGACGAATTGCTCGAAGCCTCCGAAGAGAGCTCTCTAAAGCGGCCCCCATTCGCCTTCATGTTTCGCTATGTTGGCTCCCTCTATGGCGCAAAAGAGTGGGAAGATGTCGTTCCTGTAGATAGCTACCTCACCAACAACGCCGTGCTCGACCTGCGCCTGCCCCACGATCAAACAGTTCGCTACGCCCGTACCGATAACTTCCGGCTCTTCCCCGCAAATCAATCATCCTACTCCGACAAAACCGATCCGCTCGAATGGGTGAGCTTTGCATTTGCCACCGACTTTGCGGACCATATCACGCTGCTCGAAGGGCAATTCCCTGCACCAGCCGCACCGTTTTCAAATGACTCTGCTGATAGCCCAATAGAAGTACTTGTAGCGGAATCCTTAGCCGACAACTTGGGCATACAGGTTGGCGAACAATATGTGACTTTCCGCAACATCGAGAACGAACTAGGCGACCGCACCATCCAAATCCCCGTACGTGTATCGGGCATATGGAAAGTGATAGATCAAACCGACCCCTACTGGTTCTACCGCGAATCAGTCTTCGAGAATCAACTCTTTGTGCCCGAAGCAACCCTTGTCGAACGCTTATCCCCGCCAATGGATGATGAAATTGCGCAGTTTCTGTGGTATTTCATCATGGACGGCAGCGCGGTAACCGCCGACGATGTAGGGCCGCTTATTTCGAGCACCGTTCAAGTACAGCAAGAGGTCGGTGGTCTCTTAGCAGACACGCGCTTAGAAGTCTCTCCTCAAGATGCGCTCGTTCGCTATCGCGATTCTTCGCGCTTGCTCAACGTGCTGCTTTTTGCATTTAGTGTGCCGATTGTTGGCCTACTGATTGCCTTTATCGGCCTCGTGGTTGGGCTAGCCGTCAGCCGTCAGCGCAACGAAATAGCCGTGCTGCGCAGCCGTGGCGCGACAACCGGCCAGATTGTTGGCATCGCCACCATCGAGGCGCTCATACTGGGCATCATCGCCTTAATCGGCGGCTATTTTCTCTCCCCATATCTGGCGCAAATCATTGCATCGACCCGCAGCTTCCTCAACTTTACGGTCGAGCGAACATTGCGCATCGAAATGACCATGTCCACATTGCGCTTTGGCATTGGCGCGGTCATCGTCACAATGATCGCACAAATATTGCCCTCAATCGGCGCATCGCGCTTTACAATCGTCAGCTTCAAACAAGAGCAAGCGCGCACAATGCGTTCACCATGGTGGCAGCGCATGTGGCTCGACGTGCTGCTGATGATTCCCGTCATCTACGGCACCTATTTGCTCAGTCAACAAGGCAACATCACAGGCGAAGGCGTCACCGATTTAGCCGCGGGGGGTGGCCCCTTCGAGAATCCGCTGCTCTTCCTGATTCCGGCCCTAGGTGCATTGGCGTTAACGCTGCTGATCTTACGTCTGCTGCCCATATTGATGGCGGGCATTGCTTGGCTTGCTGGCCGCACAGAGAGTGTTGGGTTTTTGCTCGCAACGCGCTACTTGGCTCGCGACCCGGGCTTTTATAGTGCCCCATTGGTGCTGCTTGTGCTAACCCTAAGCTTATCGACTTATACCGCCTCGCTGGCACAAACATTGGACAATCATCTCTTTGATCGAACGTACTATCTTACGGGGGCAGATACCCATCTTGTAGAACTTGGCGTCATCGACGACCCAAACGCAACGGCTGGCCCACCTGGTGGCAGCGGCGATAATTTAGGCGTGTCCACCACAACAGACGATGCCGACGCCGTCATTGACGAAGCGCGTTGGGTCTTTGTCCCTGTTTCGGAACACAAAAAGATCGAGGGGATCTTCGAAGCAACGCGTGTGGGTGATTACGAATCGCGCATTCAGGTTCAGGGAGAGTGGCTCGATTCTACCTTCTATGGCATCGATCGTGTGGACTTCCCAAAAGCAGCGTACTGGCGTCGTGATTTTGCCCCCGCAAGCCTCGGTGCATTGATGAACGCACTAGCAGTGGCCGATGATGGCATTCTGCTGGAAGGCAAATTCATGCGTCAAAATGGCATCTCCGAAGGTGACATCGTCGCGGTTCGTATCGTCAGCTATGGGCAGCGTGTCGAGAGCAATTTCACGGTTGTGGGGCGCATTAACTATTTCCCCAAATGGTACGCCGAAGAGAATGGCCCGCTGATTGTGGGCAACATGGAATATCTCTTCGAACAGTTGGGTGGTACATTCCCATATGATGTTTGGTCCAAAACCGCGCCCGGCATCGACTATAATCTAATGAAAAATGAACTGCGCGATCTGGATCTGCGCGTACTCAACCTGCAATCCGCGCGGCAGGATAT
>Ga0209831_1004152_pt1 | contig 11535 bp, 6 predicted proteins | sample Maine_Asex4_meta_FD_187451 | JGI IMG/M metagenome (GOLD analysis project Ga0209831, IMG submission 187451) | Marine algal microbial communities from Maine, USA - Maine_Asex4_metaG (SPAdes) (version 2) | ecosystem: Host-associated > Algae > Red algae > Unclassified | place: Maine, USA | collected...
GTTTGGTAATAACGCTGCTTGTACCTATGCAGAAACAATTAGACTCAATCCCTGTGATCCACAAATAATGGAAACCGCATTGTATGAATACAACGGAAATAATTATATAGTATCTTTTCCAGATCCTTCCTTAATTGATGCGGGACCAACTGTTAGAAATTGTTCGGATGGATCAGAATTTTGTACAGTATCTCCCTTCTTTGAGTCGCCAGCATGTAATGACTTTTTCCAAAATGCGACCAAATTGGAAGTACTAGCTAGTAGAAAGGATTGCTCCTCTTGTACAGGCGTTTCTGTAGTAGGAGGCTTAGGAGAAATGGTCATTACCAATCTAAGTTCAGCTGCTAGTCCACTAGAAGCGGTACAACTCTCCTCTATTCAATACCGCAATAAAGCAACCAATGAAGGAGGCTTTCTCGCTGCCTGCTCGAATACTTGTTCGATACAACCTGGCACGTCACTCAGTATCCCTTTTGAATTTGAAAACGGAAATAATGAATTTGAGGTATATCTTACTTTTAGAGATGGCTTAACTTGTAGCTATGATGTAACCCTTATAGAGATAGAGGACTGTATTTGCACCGCTGATTATACGCCTGTCTGTGGAGTAGATGGAAAAACCTATAGCAATGCTTGTCAAGCTGATTGCGCAGGAGTGGCGATTGCTTTCACAGGAGCATGTGGAAACAACAATACTGGTGTATTTACGACTTATCCGTGGCTATTAGATATAGTAGATCCCAACAATTGTAACATAGATGGAATTAGCGTTTACCAACAAGGTATCTATTTTTATTTATTAGTAGCAGACAAAGAAGGAGGGGCTATCTTATACAACCAAGACGGCGATTTCTATTGTGAAAACAGTAGCAATTATGATTGTGTAGCGGCTTATAATTTAACTGGTAAGCTCATAGATTCTTGGACGTGTACTTCAGAATCCAATTGTATACAAGTAGTTGTATGTGGGGTGGATGGTAACCTATACCCTACTCCTTGCGCAGCCGAAGCAGCAGGAGTCGAGGCTTCTCCCGACCTTGGACCTTGTCAACAAAATATGGATTGTAATCAGTTTACAGGAACCGTCCTACAAGATGCCTGTGGTAATATACTCTTAAAAGTAGAGGAACAACGTATCTTCCCTACCTTTGCGCAGGGAGTTACAACACCCCAACCTGGGTCTATTATTGAATTTAATTTCGACCAAGCCGAAGAAACCAGCGTCATTACTTGCGAAGGCAGAACTACTACAGTAGCATTGGGCATAGTAGAATGTTTGACGGTTGTCGATGGAATTGGTTGTGGGCAAGTACCTGTTTGTGGGGTAGATGGAAAAACTTATTCAACTGCCTGTGCAGCTATCATTGCAGATGTCGAGATAGATCCAACGGGTGCTGCTTGTAATAACAATACAAATTGCAATTATAATTACGAAGGAACCATAACTGTATTTACTTGTCACCCACGATTTCCCGATCCAGTATTTCAATTAGAAGACGGTACTTATATTCTACCAATTAATAATACGATTGATTTTGCAGCTAATACAGGCGATAGGATAAAAATAGATTTTGAATTAGATCACTTGGCAGATCTAGCTTGTAACCTTCCAGCTATTGCTGCTATTGTCAACTGTTTTGAAATAATTGAAACAGCGGCATGTGGCCAATATACAGGACTATTTGTTATTAATGAGTGTGGTTTTCCTCAGATTCGATCCACAAGACCCGATGGTTCAGTAAGGATATTTGCGCCAGCCTTTCCTAACACCGATATTCCACCAGTTGACTCAAGAATACGGTTTACTGTTGTGGATGAACTAGAAACAGTTAGTCAATGTAATGGACAAGAGATTCCAGTGACTTTAGGAATTGTAACTTGCTTTGAAATTATCGAAGAAAATGCAGTACCCTGTGAACAATATACAGGAACTTATTTCTCAGACACTTGCAATAATCAGTTTATTCGCTCCACCCGATCGGATGGTTCAGAGGTTTTATTTTCACCCGTAATTGAAGTGCAAGATACACCACCTAATGGCGCAAGAATTCAGTTTAACATTATAGGAGAAGGGGCAGGTACTGCTTTTTGTGAAGGACGAACGATTCCAATGATTTCGGGCATTATTACTTGTACAAAAATCATTGAGGAAGTATCAAACCCTCTTATAACTGAATATCCTTGGCTCAATGATCTGGTGAATTTCAATGATTGTACGAATGAAAACATAAGCGTCTATCAAAACGGTATTTATAAATATCTCCTCGTTACAGATGCAAGCGGTACTTCCACGCTCTATAATGATAGTGGTCAGTTTTATTGTCAAAATCAACCTAACTATAATTGTGTTGCTGCTTATAATTTGGGGTCGCCCATAGATAGTTGGACTTGTGGCGATACGCCACCTGCTACAGGTACTTGTGATATCTTTGAGCACCTACCAGCAGGGACTGACTTATGTGGGGAATGTTTTACAAATATTGCTAGGTACGAATATCAAGGAGAAAATTATATTGTTTACAGAGCGGATCCTAATTGTCGGCAGGTAGAATTATTGATAGTTAATTGTGCTACTAGTGCTACTTTTTGTGTGACAGGTCCAGCGATAGGATTTGATCCAAGATGTCAAGATTTCTTTGCAGAGGCAATATTGGTTGAAACGCTTTGGACAGAAGCAGAGTGTAGCGATGCAATTTTGGAGGACATAGAAATTTCAGAAGTACAATGTTTGGCCAATGGACAATTTGTACTTTTCATTAACACAAAAAATACAATAGGTATTGGAACGGGCATACCTCCCTATCGCTTCTATTCTGAATCAGGAAGTCCTTTTGTTTTTGACACCGAATTTTCTCCGTCTGGAGCTATAAATCTTATATTTGATGCTGCATTGGGTAATGAAATCGTTATCTTAGTCGAAGATACCTCCGATCCAACTAATCAAGCTAGAGTAGTAAAAACAGTTCCAAATTGTACTAGGTCTATAACTGATTCGGAAATTACGGAAGAACGATCAGCTTCAGTAAATCCATTAGATTTTACCGTTTATCCTAATCCAACTTTAGGTCAGTTGACCATACAGTTACCGCCTACTTCTACCAATGGCTACCAATTATATCTACATGATATATTTGGTCGAACGATGCACCAAACCGAGGTTGCTCCACTGTCTACGCTCGTAGAAATAAATATGAGCGATTATGAGAATGGTGTGTATTACTTAGAATTGCGGGCAAAAGGAATGCGCGTAATTAAAAGAGTCGTAAAACAAGGATTGGAGTAATTATTGACAGAATAATTGGAACTGTAAAATAGCTGAATCAAATTATGTTTTAGGGGTCTTTTTTGGAGTAAAATATAATTTGATCCAGCTATTTTACAATCCCAAATAATTTAGGATATTTGCAGTGTTTCCAATGATTTATTTGATAACTGCACGCTTATTGTATTTAATAACTTATGTCAAACTACAAAACATTAAGAGAACTAGTAGCCATTGATTCGCCATCTGGTTACACAGAAGAAGCGGCTCAATACATTTTTGACCTATTAAAAAAAATGGGTTGGCAACCAGAGCGCACTAATAAAGGGGCTGTGAAGTGTGCCTTAGGTAAAAACCCAAGTCTCGCCATTGCGGCTCACGTAGATACGCTTGGTGGAATGGTTTCCAATATTTTAGCCAATGGAAATCTTCGAATGACAAAATTAGGGGGCATCCAACTCAATGGGTATGAAGGAGGATATTGTAGAATCATTACCTCAACAGGGAATGTTTTTACGGGTACTTTATTGATAGACAATCCTGCTGCCCATGTAAACAATCAAATCAGTAATATAACTCGCAATACAGGGAACATGCATATCCGATTGGATGAAGTGGTAGAGAGTGGAAAGGACACTCAAAAATTGGGGATTCAAGTCGGAGACTTTATCTGCTTTGAAACACACTATCAAGAAACAAAAAGTGGTTTCATCAAATCAAGATACATGGACAATAAGGCAGGTTGTTTTGTATTATTTGAAATTGCTCAACAAATGAAAAAGCTGGAAAAGACGGCTCCTGTAGAATTGTTTTTCTCCAACTATGAAGAAGTTGGACATGGTGGAACAGTCGGATACGCTGATTCTATAAAAGAATTATTAGTCATTGATATGGGCGTTGTTGGTAAGAATTGTACAGGAAAAGAAACGGCTTGTTCTATCTGCGCTAAAGATTCTAGTGGACCTTACGATTTTGAGATGCGTAAAAAATTGACTCAACTGGCACAAAAAAATAAAATTCCGCATGTCATAGATATTTATCCATATTATGGTTCCGATGGGTCGGCAGCATTAAAGGCAGGCAATGATTTTCGAGTAGGTCTAATTGGGCCTGGCGTGTCTGCATCTCATGGTGTCGAGCGAACGCATAAAAAAGGAATAGAAGCAACGATTGATTTGTGTATGGCCTATCTTAAAAATTTATAAATATTAAAATTCTTAAATTCGATTGTTCCAAAGTCTTTGGTATCCTTTACCCATTCAGTAGTTTCTTGAGCAGGACTTATTTCTGAACCACCATCTTTATGCAAGTACCAATTTTGTTGTGCTTCGTCATATTTGTACGTAAGAATTCTCGTCCATTTCCAATTTGATCCACCAAAATGTTGCACAGAAAAATAATTGCCTTTTATTACCATGCCGTTATAAGGATCTCCAAAAACACCACCACAATGAAGACATAAAATGGTATTATCATTTCTTTGAGCTAGGCTTAAAGAATTGTCTTTATTGCGTGTCAAAATCAACAGCGGTCTAGGATTTGGATTGTCTATATCATCGGTATTTTCTTCCTCAATCGCTTTCAGTGCTAATAAAACATCTTTTCGACCATCCGCATTTAGATCAGCATCCTGAATATCCATCACTTCATGTCCTTCTAATACAAATTCAATTACTTGCTTATCATAAATTACACTCCAATCATCTACATCCCCTTCGCCCGTATATTTTTTAAAAACTTGTAAATGATTATTGCTATTGGTCGCATAATATTTATGCCCACTTCCTGCCCACCAACAATAACAAGCAACCTCTGCTTCCTTTGGAATCTCATTTTTTGTAAAATCAATTGATTCGATAGGTGTACATGGGCTATCAGCCAGTACTTCATGCGTTTCTTGACCGTTGGTAAAGATTAGTAGGCTTTGTGGCGCAGTATCGTCACCTTTTATTTCAAAGGAGATAGTGGCTTTTGAAAATTGTTTCTTTTGAGTATTTTCTGGCTTTGATTTTTCAACAGTTGTTTTGGTATCGGATGAACTTAGTTCATTTTTACAGGAAAAAATAAAAATACTCATTAAGAAAAATAGACTCCAATTGATTTTTAGATTTTTCATGATATGGTCAATAGTAGTTTCAAAAATGAAGTCATAAATGTAATGAATCTCCTGCGAATAGCGTAGATAGTTTTTTCTTCTTCAGACAACAGAGGTTTATAGTTTTCGGCAAAAAAGATTTCTTGTAATTACTCCAATTTTTCAGGAACATACCGCTTTTTAGAAAGCATCCATTTATCTCCATAAATAGAAGCATACTCTATTTCAAATTCTAATTCCTTATCATGAATATAGCTGTACAACTTTCTAGCAGCGGCCGAACCACCACTATTTAATTCTGCTATATGAATAGTATTGTTAGGGGGAATTAATTGGCCTGGCATTATATTGGAATGGGAGTAGTTTAGACTATCTTCTGGGATTGTTCTCGCAAGATGGGTAGCCAAGTCCACCATTTCGTGTACTTTTCCTTTATAGTTTATTGTTACCGACTTAATCAGTGCTGGACCTACTCCTGTATTGGTTAAGCTATATTTAAACTTAGGGGAGTTAGTTCCATTGTTTATTAATTGTAAATGAGGATATACAGACATGGCTTGTTGTTGCCTCATTAGGTTGGTCTGATAAATTAACACCAGCAACGTGCAGGCACTCATGAAAATAGCAGATAGGCTGAGTATCTTTTCGTTCGTCCAGAATTTCTTTTTTCGTTTGGACTTTTTCTTTTTAGGAGCGGATTCAGGTGATGGCGTACTCATAGATTAATGAAATTGACTTTTTCATAACCGATTGTAACTCAATTTGACACTCTAATGAACAGACTATCTATCTTTCCAAACTTGCGGATTACGCGAACTATGTGTGACAGCGATAATAACCACTTGTTTTTCTGTCTCTTCAATCAGATAATGTATCCAAATAGGAAACTTTTTGACGGGAGCTTGTCGGACTTTTTTATGTCTTATCTGGAAAATGGCAGGATGCTGACTTATCTGTCGGATGCTAGGAAGTAGTTGTTTGAAAAACCGAGCACCTAAGCCTGATTGCTGTTCTTCATAGTAGTCAATAATATCTTTAATATCTGTTCTTGCTTCTGGTAGTAATTTGATGCTATAGTTCACATTGTTTGTTCTAGTTCATTTTGTACTTTATCCCAATCCAATAAATCATTAGGATTTTTTTTATACTTTGCTAATCGGTTATCGATTAGTTTCTTATGTGCCTTGCTCAAAACTACTTCTTCTGCATTTTCTATAGTAATAAAGTCTTCAAAGTTTTGAAGTAATTCCAAAAAAAAAGCAGCTTTTGAATCTTTAATATCTAATGTAATTTTCATAACATGATAATTTAGGAAGTAAGTTTTTGTTGTAACTTGTCTTAGTATTGATTAAAAATAAAATGAATTTATATTTTAGGTACTCAAACTCTTGAGTTTTCAAAAATTCAAGAAGTCTTTTATATAAAGACTTCTACAACTTAAAAGAACGAATAATCTTAAAGTTAAGCATTTAAACCATTTCTTACAAAGAAAAAATTAAGACATACAATTATTCTTTATCCACCAAAGCCCCAAACAAATCATAATCACTAGCATCCGTCACCTTAATCATTGCAAAATCCCCTACGCGCAGGTAATTTTCCTCTGCATTCACCAACACCTCATTATCTACCTCAGGAGAATCGCCTTCTGTGCGACCTACAAAAAAGTTGCCCTCTTTTCTATCCACTAACACCTTATAGATCTGACCAATCATTGCTTGATTCTTTTGCAAAGAAATCTCCTGTTGCACCTCCATCAAACGATTCGCTCGTGCCTGTTTTTCTTCAGCAGGTACATCATCTTCTAAATCATAGGCACTCGTATTTTCCTCATGCGAATATTGGAAAGCCCCTACCCTATCAAATTCTGTTTCTTTTATAAAATCTAGTAGTTCTTGAAATTCCGCTTCGGTTTCTCCAGGGAATCCAACTAGAAAAGTCGTTCGTAACACTAAGTTAGGTACTTTTTCTCTAGCCGTAGCAATCAAAGCTTTCGTCTCTTTTAAAGTAATTTGCCGGCGCATTCGATGCAATACCGCATCACTCGCATGTTGCAAAGGAATATCTAAATAGTTGCAAACCTTTGGCAATTCCGCCATTACGTCAAAAATCTCCACTGGAAATTTACTAGGGTAAGCATAGTGTAATCTGATCCACTCAATACCCTCTACCGCAGATAAAGCACGCAATAATTCAGGTAAGCTACGTTGCTTATAAATATCTAAGCCGTAATAGGTTAATTCTTGGGCGATTAAAATCAATTCTTTTACGCCTCGTCTTGCTAAATTCTTTGCCTCTTGCACTAAACTGTCTATCGTTCTAGAAATATGTTTGCCCCGCATTAATGGAATAGCACAAAAAGAGCAAGTTCGATTACAACCTTCAGATATTTTAAGGTAGGCAAAATGTTGTGGAGTCGTCGTCCAACGTTCTCCTATTAATTCATGCTTATAATCTGCTTCTAATTTAGCCAATAAACTCGGCAATTCTAGGGTTCCAAAAAAAGCATCTACCTCTGGAATTTCTTCTTCTAAATCGTCTCTATAGCGTTGAGATAAACAGCCCGTCACATATAACTTATCTATGTCGCCTTTATTTTTTACATCCGCATACTGTAGAATCGTATTAATAGATTCTTCTTTCGCTCTATCAATGAAACCGCAAGTATTGATAATTACCACATTTGCATCTTCTTCTGCACTATCATGCACTACCTCAAAATCATTCCCTTTTAACTGAGTCATCAAGTTCTCAGAGTCTACTAAATTCTTAGAACAGCCGAGTGTAATTACGTTTACTTTATCTTTTTTGAGTGTCTTGGTCTTCAATATTTATTTTTTGGCGCAAAGATAGGGATAATCAACTCCTTAATCAAAGTCATTATCCGCTCGAATAATAATTTTCGCCAATTGTCGCGCTTCTTCCTCTGGGTTTTTCCACCAATCTTTTGACCAAATTTGGATAAATTCGTAGCCTTGTGCTTCCAAAGCTTGTTGCGCTCGTCTTTGCCAAACAAAAGAAAAAGCTTCCGCATTTTTAGCATAGCTATCCACCAATAAGATATAGGATTTTTTACGCTTTAAAGAACTTTTAATCAGCATCGGATATTGGATATTATCCAAAGTCACATTTGTTTCAATCCTAGAAGGATCATCAAAATAAGCTTTTAGGTATTCCGCTACTTCCTCTATAAAACTATCCGTATTATTTTCCTCTTCTATTCCAGGTAGGGCAGGATGTATTCGTTGTAGGATTTTATCTAATTTATGCTTATTGGTATTTTGATTTGCGACTAAGTATTCTAAAAAATTATAATACAAATACAAGCCAGAATCTTTTGTTTCTGCTTGATGTAATTTTTGGTAGATACTCGGTATGGAATTAAAAACATACAGATTCCTAGTATCACAAGTCAATAAGGTTTGTAGCATACTCTCCCCTTCCACTGTATTATAAGTCTCCAAATGAGTCGTTAGCTTATTTTGTTCGTTGATAGCTCCATAAGTTAGCGACACCAATAAAGTATCAAAAAATTGACCTGCTAGTTCAGTAAAAGTATAGATACCTAATCCTTGCTTATCGAATGCTTCCAAGATATTACTATTCGTTGCGCTCGCTTGTTTAATTTTAAGAAATTGATAAGCGATAAAATCTCTTTGTTGGGAAGTCGCACAAGCAATTCCTACTTTTGGAAGTCTACCTTCATTTATATAATATATCTTAGTTAATAACTCTAGTATGGCCTTTGCTTCCTGTTTATTAGTTTGATTCTTTTCATCATACAAGCCTTTCGTATGATAACATTGTAAACTTGTATCACTTTCTGGTTTAAGATTCGGTAATTGTAAGCGATGCTCATAGACCGTATTTGTAAAATGTAGCAAAGGAAGGGGCGTATTATGATGCTGTCGTTTCAAGAATAAGGCTTTACCTGCTATTTTTTTTGACAGTTCCCAAAAAGAATTATAACTAGGCCAAGGCCCCGTATTACCTGTCCCGAAAACAACAGCTTTCTCCGCTACACTTAGCAAACTACATCCTTGTTCTTTGTTTAAATTAGCTGCCCCAATAACCAATAGATTATCCCAAGAAACTTGTTTTGTAGGGTCCACTAAATCCTCAAATGCAGTAGTCGTCATCAATTGAATAGGAAAATATTTGGTTAGAACAGCAAAGTTCCTTTTATAATACGCTTTCAAATCATGCGCATTTGCTAAAGGAGCAATCAAAGTTGAAACAGCAGTCTCTCCACTTTTTAAAGCCTGCATATTGTCCCAATTCTGAGCCGCCCAATTGGTTCTAATAAAGGTAGGAATCATTGCATATAAGCTATCATACTTAGTTAAATACTGACCTACCAGACCATCATAATCCACCTCTTGAACGGGTTCAACAGTCAGTAAATGTTCGAAATACCAACTTTTAAAAGCACTAGCCCAATCCTTTGGGCGAACGGCTATTGCTGCTTCAACCACTTTGCTTTCTAAAGGAGACAAAACTTGAATATGTTGTCGCCACTCATAATAATCTTCAAAATCTCGAAGATGGTATTGGGTATGTGCTAATCGTTCTAAAATATGCTCCACCACTTGTACTTGAAGTACTATAGAGTTGGGATTATTGACAATAGGTTCTAAAAATAAAGGAATCGCATTAATGTCTTTAATTAAGGAATCAATAGAAACTTCTACAGTTGCTAGACGTTCTTTAAAATGAATATTTTCAAAGGCGGTGAGGCTATTTAATTGTTTAGTACTATTCGGTAATTCGTAGCGATATTGTTGTTGCCAAGCTTGAAAAGCTTCCTTGAACCTTTCTAATTCTTCTTGAATACTTTCTAAATTACCATCATGGGTAGGCGTAAAAGAAAAATCGAAATAGGCATTTTGTGCAAAGACTTGTTGAAACTCCTCATAAGCCCTTATAATAGCTCGTTTTTCTGGCAATACTTTGGCTGGTTTTCCAGAAAAAACCTTACGTAGTTTTAAACCACCTAGACTAGTTTTGGTGTAAGAACCATCAAATTGTTGCCCAAATCCTGCTACTTGTTGCCCTATAGTTACCAAGCGTTTTTTTAGATCTTTTTCATATTTATAATAGTGTCTTTCCAATTCATCTTTATAGGCGCCTATTTCTAAAAGTGCCTGTTGTTGGATACTTCTTGCCCTCGTTAAAAAAGAAGCAACCTGTTCGGACACAATTTCTTTTGCCTCCGTTTTAGTAGCATATAAAAAAGATGCTTTACTTAAATCCGCTAAAGGATGCTTAAAACTAAAATGCGGTTTAAATAAGGCTTTGCTCTTTTCTAATTTAGCTTGCAACTGAGCAAATTCCGTCATAGAAAATTTAAAGTCCTTTGCTTCTAAATGACCTGCTAATAAATCTTTTGCAGTCGATTTGTTATTGCGAAGAAATAAACCAATCGTCTCTGCTCGATTATTAATATCAAAAATATTTTTTCCAAAATGAGCAGCTACGGAATCAAGATGATTACTTACTTGTAGAAAAGAACCGTAGTGGTTATTGAAGTCTTGGTTGCTAGGTTGTTTCTTTAATTTAGAGGTAGCTACTACTTTTGGTGTCAATAATTCGATAAGCCGAGTCTTATCTTGTTCCAAGTTTCTAAATCGATAAGCATAAGATTGTAAACCTTTTTCTGCAAGTTTTATCCATACTTTGGAGAGTGCCGCTTGGTTACTACCTACAATTAAAGTAGTTCGTTGATTCATCAAATTTTGAACCAATACATTGATCAATAAATGGGTTTTACCCGTACCCATCGGCGCTTCTATACTTACAAAACTGTGTTTATTGATAGCTGCTTGAGCTGCTTTTTGATGGTGATCATTCACTAAGTAATCCAATTGGATTGGTGGATTCCCTAAACTAGCATTTTTTTCTTGCCAGTAGGTTTTAGTACTTATTTCTTCTCTAAAAACAGGCCTTGAAATAGGTGAAAATTGGCTAAAAACACCTGACCATAATATATGTCCTTGGCTAGGCACACTTAATAAATCATCCAAATCTGGATAGGGATCTACACCATATACAGGTCGCTCATTTTGATACTGTAAAGTTTGCGCTAATCGCTGGCAAAATTCATCACATAAAAAGCCCGTAATATTCGTCTTCTCAATGGTCTTTGCACAAGTCTCCACCAATTCTGCTACTTCTGAGG
>Ga0209831_1004156_pt1 | contig 11529 bp, 7 predicted proteins | sample Maine_Asex4_meta_FD_187451 | JGI IMG/M metagenome (GOLD analysis project Ga0209831, IMG submission 187451) | Marine algal microbial communities from Maine, USA - Maine_Asex4_metaG (SPAdes) (version 2) | ecosystem: Host-associated > Algae > Red algae > Unclassified | place: Maine, USA | collected...
ATCGGCAAGCGGTGCCGTCGTTTGAGTATCATCGTATAAAGAGAAATTTGGATCCGATGATCGCTGCCCCGATGCAACAGCCGAAATAGACAATGCTGTCGCGGAAAGATTTGGGTTGATCCACCAGTAAACCAGAGCCATGCCAGCAATCACTGTTTCGCAGAACATTGCATTTTGGGCTACTTTGATTGCCGCTACTTTGTGATTGCCATATCGTGGCCACAACGAAAGAAGATGAAACCAATCTCATAAATAATAGTACACTTTGTTATGGCCGAAGTTCTAATATTTCCTGAGCAATCCAAAGAAGTAACGATCGAACTAACAAATCGGCAATCTCGATGTTTTTGTCCGCGGTAAGTTGCGGTGGAGCCATCGGTCATTTCTTCTGGCCACTTGTTTTACCGTTTTCAGTGCTGACTCGAATTTGTAAACGCATTATCAGAATCTTCAGACGCGTCTTAGGAAGGAATAAAAGTTTCGAAGCATCTACAAGAAGAGATTCATCGACCACAGATTGGTTTGTTTCAAGAATTGTTTGGCGAAAGCTTCGTCAAGGAACGCTTTATGCGCATGCTCGTGACGACACATAAGATTTCCTCAGACGATTGCAGCTCCTTCGTTTCGCTTGGCTGGGACTCAAGGGATTCGCAGGTTCGGCGATTTGGTTGCTGCTGCCAACAGTTCTGTTGGCCAACGCTAATCACCCACAACAGGGATTTGCAGGCCTTTCGATCTTTCTTGGAGTGCTGATCGCCGTGCCGGTGTTTATGATCCTGCCAATGTTGCAAATTCAGTTTGCCGTCGATGGAAGGTTCGGCAGGCTATTCGACGTTCGAAGTGCGTGGGCTCAGATGCGACGCGCACCGCTGGCTTGCCTGTTGGGGTTGTTGCTGACGCTCGTGTTGGCGTCGCCTTTGTTCCTGCTGCCAGCCCCATTTTGGTTTTGAGCTTGGCCGGGCACTGGCGACGATCGCCTTGTGGCCTTTGCTTTCGATTTTTTGGGGCGGAAGCCCAAAAATACAAACCCGCAGCGCCAGCAAGTGAGTCCCGGCGCACCGAAAAAACTCACTCGCTGGCGCATCGGGTTTGTATTGTCAGAATCCTCTCGTTCTAAACAAAAAAAGCCAACAGAGCTGATCGACACAGCATCTGTTGGCAGTTTAGATTTAAGCGTTAAAACCTTACGCTAAATTACTCGTTGTAATTCTCTCCCGGAGAGGATTCTTCTTCCTCGGATTTCTGTTCAGCACGTTCGGTAGCACGTTGCTCAGATACCGTCACAACTTGCTGCGCGAACAACAGTTGATTCGGAGTGAAGAACCGTTCAAAGTAACCGTTCATGCTCTCAACACGGTTCATCACGGACATCTCTTCGAATGACTTGTCATCGGTTACGTTCCAAGCCGCTGCTTGAGCCACTGGTTGAGCGATCTCATCGTTGGCCAACATACGCATCATTTCGGCAATCTTTGGATCAGCGTTCAGAACGCTGAGCGGCTGAATCTTATATTCGATGAACGACTTTGGATCTTTTTTGCCGTGCTCAAGACAAACTGTTTTCACAGCAACCTTGCCGACTTTTCCTGGTGGAATATTGAAGGCTCCGCCACCCATGCCGCCGCCACCACGGCCGCCGCCCATGCCGCCACCACCCATGCCGCCGCCCATGCCGCCACCGATGCCTTGTCCACCACCCATACCGCCACCCATACCGCCACCCATACCACCACCGCCCATGCCGCCGCCACCCATGCCGCCACCGCCAAACTGACGCATCACAGGGACCGCCGAAAAGGTGGCGGGCATCTGTACAGAGAGAGGACGATCGGTCTTGTTTTTCACAAGGATGTTTGAATCAATAGCGCTGCGAGCCTTGATGATGACTTCAACGTCACCCGTTTCCATCGCTGAAAACATTTCTACCGCTTCAAAGCCTTCCACCGGCGAAGCAGTTTTGGAAATCGTCGACAGCCGCCTTTTTTCAGCCCGTAATTGCTGCGGCGTCATTTCAGATTCGGTTAAAGCGGTTTTAGCCTCAACCGAAACGGTCTGTGTTGCCGTCGGCTTAGAATCGTTTGAGGGTGCCGAGCCAGTGTCGGCGTGTGACGTCATTGCGATTGAACAAACAACGGCAACGGCTAATGTCAACTTAAAAAAGTAACTCATGGATTTGGTTCTCATCGAAAGAACTCCTGTTGATAATCCGGTGCTCCTTGCCTGCGCCGGTATGAAACGATGCATTCAGCTCCAGCTCACTGGATCCGCCCGCAACTTAAAGATAGTCGCAAACGTCAATAGTTCCAACATAATTCTCCGTTGAACGTCCATCTGGCGGTAAATACAGCCAAAAACTGTTCCATGGATTACTAACTGATGTCAGCACTAAAGAAGACCGATCGCTACCAGCGAGTATCGGACGATTAGCCCCGCCACAACAACACTTACGATGCTCATCAGTTTGATCAGGATATTCAGGCTTGGACCACTGGTGTCTTTAAATGGGTCGCCGACGGTATCCCCCACAACAGCTGCTTTATGGGCCGGAGAACCCTTACCACCGTGATGACCAGTCTCGATGTACTTTTTCGCATTGTCCCAAGACCCTCCCGCATTTGACATGAAGATTGCCAAACAGAATCCGCAACAAAGCGTTCCGACCAACAATCCCAACACGCCACCGACACCCAGAATCATCCCCGCCACAATTGGCGTCACGATCCCCATCAAAGATGGCAGCACCATTTCCTGCTGAGCCGCTTTAGTGCTGATCGCAACCGGCCGTGCGTAATCGGGGACAACCGAACCGTCCATGATGCCGGGATTCTCACGGAACTGTCGGCGTACCTCTTCGACCATCCCAAACGCGGCACGTCCGACGGCTTTCATCGTCATCGCACAAAACACGAACGTCGCCATGCAGCCTAAAAACACGCCAATCAACACACGAGGATTGAGCACCGTCGCATCGTAGAGCTTTGCAATATCCAGCATCGACGCCGTTGAGACATTCACAACGGGATCCGACGTTGCCGCGAACGACCACTGGCCCGTTTGATCTTGGGCGAATAGTTCGGCTGGAAGTTGGGCCGGCAACTCATTCACCGAATTCCAAGTTTCAGCGATTTTCGTTTTACGACTGTACTCAGGCATCACCAAAAATCCTTGCACGTCATCACCCTGTTTCCGCAAGATAAAACTGTTGTTCAGTTTGTAAAAAGTGTCGTCCGCTTGGACCATGTTAGACGTGGCGGCGGATTGAGCCCAGTTGTCGAACCCCGTTTTGACTTGTTCCACATAAGCGGCCAACAATGCCAACGCCGTCAGCGCGGCCGAACCAATCGCAAACCCTTTGCCCGTCGCGGCGGTCGTATTGCCAAGGCTGTCCAGCGCGTCGGTGCGGGTGCGAACGATTTCATCCAGCTCTGCCATCTGAGCGTTGCCACCGGCGTTATCAGCAATCGGCCCATAAGCATCGGTCGCAAGCGTAATTCCCAGCGGCGATAGCATTCCAACCGCTGCGATGCCAACGCCGTACAAACCTAACGTAAACATCGAGGGCTCGTTGAACTGGAATCCGGTCGCAAAACCGAACGCGAACATCATAGCCACGCAGATCACGATCACAGGTAACCAAACGCTTTTCATACCGTCGGCGACACCGCCGATGATGACTGTCGCGGCGCCCGTTTCCGCCTGCGCGGCCAGTCGCTGAGTTGGACCGTATTCGTCGCTGGTGACATATTCTGTCCACTGACCAATCAACCAACCGGCCAACAGTCCCACGGAAATACTGCCTGCGATGCCAATATAGTCTGACCCAAGAATCGCAAACGTCGCGATTGCTGAGAGTATCCAAGTCCCTAACATCGCCATGTTGATACCTTTTCCAAGCACCTTCAACAACGCTTTTTGGCTGGCGTCATCGGAAGCTTTGACCAGGAAGATACACACAATCGACATCACGATTCCGATCGCCGCCACGATCAGTGGCAAGAACAACGCACGGACTTGCATGTTCAAAAGTTCGCCGGCTGATTCTGCTGAACCCACCGCAGCAATCGCCATCGCCGCCACGCCCAAGGACGCGGTTGCCAAAATCGAACCGCAATAGGATTCGTATAGGTCGGCTCCCATTCCAGCGACGTCTCCCACGTTGTCGCCGACATTGTCCGCGATCGTTGCTGGGTTGCGGGGATCGTCTTCGGGGATACCCTGTTCGACTTTGCCGACCAAATCCGCGCCGACATCGGCGGCCTTTGTAAAAATACCGCCACCGACGCGTGCAAACAGCGCTTGGCTGGAAGCTCCCATCAGCGAACAAAGCATCGTGACTGTAATCGTATTCAAATCGAGATGGCAAACGAAACGAAGAATCGCATACCACAACGACATGTCCAACGTGCCCAACCCCACCACGACCAAACCCATCACCGCGCCACTGCGAAAAGCAACCTGTAGTCCATCGTTAAGCGAATTCATCGCGCCCGCAGCGGTACGACTGCTGGCCGCCGTGGCGGTCGTCATACCAATGTAGCCGGCCAACGCGGACCAGAAACCGCCGGTCAAAAACGCGATGGGCACCCAATACTGCTGGATGCCGGCCCAACGCGCAACCAGTAACAATAAAAACACAACGGCGAAGTATACCGACACAATAAGGTATTGCTGTCTTAGATACGCTTTGGCACCAAGGGTGACAAAATTGGCAATCTCCACCATCCGGTCATTACCTGGATCCGCAGCCTTCATTTCTTTGAAAAATTTGTAAGCGAACACCAAAGCCAAAATCGAAGCCGCCAATAAGATCGCCCAAAACACGTACTCGATTGAAAGCACTTCTTCATTGGCCCAACCGGAACTTTTGTCCAGATTCTCATTCTGGTCGACAACCGCCTCTTGGCCCGCAGCATCCTGAGCGAAGCTGGCTTGGGCAAAAACCGACGAACTGGCGGCAAAAACAAGACAAATAAGCGACAAACATCGTCGTCGCGACCGCGCAATTTTGTGAATCACAATGTCTACAGGCACTCGTGCCTGCCTTTAAATCGTTTTACGGGGATATAAATCTGTATTAAAACTCAAAGCGTCGCCCACTAACAGCCCAGTGTTCTGAAAAAATTAAATTTCCCAAAGCGATTTCGAAAACTCAGAATCTGATCTCACCAACCCACGATCGAACCTCATTTTCGCTGAATAATTGTTCACCATCTTCCCCCCCAAAGGTCAACGCAGTGAACGATTTCTTTCCCTGATCTAATTGGCCATTTGGGCGTTAGCCCAATGGCACTTCCTTTAGACAAAACGCAGGATAATCTTATCAGCCGCCACGCGATAGCGTCCGGTCCTACGCGCTAAAAACCGGACGCTATCGCGTGGCGGCTGATGCGCAAATGCGTTGCATCAAGCTAAAGTAAGTGCCATTAGGCGTTAGCCACCGTTGCTTTGCGGCGGTAACCACCGTAGGGGCAAACGCAATAAGCCAGGTCAAGATTTCACGATAACGTGATCCGGCGATGACCCTGTCGCCTAAATGCAATAGAATCAGGTTCCTCAGGAAAGGCTCCGAACGCGGCATGGCCTCCATGCCGCTCAAGCGGGCAACTTGAATTTAGAAGATTTTCAATTTGTTAATGACGGATTTATACAGATGGATTTGAGTTTCAATAACTTCGTTCGCACACTTATCACAAACACAACATTGACTTTATTGTCGGCGTTGTTGCTTTGTGGTTCTGCGATCGGTCAGGACGCAGACGTTCCTGGCATGAAAGAATTAGACGCTGCTTTTGATAAGAAAATCAACTCGACGTCTACCCGCGACCTCGATGAAGTGGCTCGACTTTGTGAGCAAGCCATTAAAAAGGGCTTAGAAGGCGATGCGGCAGAGCAAGCGAAAATGCTTGCCAAGACCGCTTACTACGAACACGCAGATCAACTTGCCAATCGTATTTTCTCCATGACCAGCGAAACCGACCCCCGTTGGCAACGCATGCGGCGCGAGGCTTTGCGACGGCTTGAAAAAACGGTCAAGCTCGATCCTGATATGGCATCAGCTTATGTGTTAATGGCGCGACTCAACAGCCTCCCGCGCGGCGACAAAGATGAAGGCATGGACGCTGCCGACACGGCCATCAAACTTATTAAAGACGATGATGAATTGCTGGCGCAGGCTCTCATGGCCAAGGTTGCATTGACACTCTCCGGTGTCAGAAACCCTGAGAGCGTCGTCGATGAAATTATGGAAGACATCGACCGCGCGATTGAACTCGATTCCAACAATAAACAAGCCCGATTCCTGCGTAGTAAATTGCTGGCGCGGAAGGGCATGATCGCCGAATCGCTGGTAGACCTTGATGCGGCGCTGGCGAATTCGAAAAGCTCCGACGCTTACAAATTGGAAGCCAATCGTCTCATCACCAACAAGCAGTTCGGTGAGTCACCCGAAATGCAGGCTGCAGCGCTGCGTTATTTGGACAAAGCGATGGAACTGAAGCCAGAACCGCAACTGCTGCTGTCCAAGGCCATCATTTATCAAGTGATGGAGAATCCAGAAGAAGCGTTGGCCGCGATCGACGAACACATCAAGGCCAACCCGGAAAACGAGAAAGCTTACATTCTTCGCGCCGGGCTGAATGCAGACCAGAAGAAGCTCGACGACGCGATTGCTGATTTAACCAAAGCAGCTGAGATCAAACCTGATGATTTGTCAATTTACAGCAATCGTATCGGGCTCCATGAGCTCAACGGAGACACTGAAGCTGCGATCGCCGATTGTAAAATGATTCTTGAGAAAAACCCTAGCGAGAAATATAAGTTTCAACATTTGTTGGCGGGATTGTATTTGAGGGATGAACGTCCCCTAGCGGCCACAAAAGTTGTGACCGAGACGCTCGAAGATTACAAAGACGGCGTTTGGGAAGAAGAACGCGGCATTCTAGGTTTTCAGAAGGCGATGCGTCGGATGGAGTCACTCCGGTTGCGCGCGGGAGCTTACTTAAACGCGGGCGAGCATAAAAAATCAATCGACGACTACGAATTGGCCGTCGATATGACAGACGTAATCTATGAATTACAGCAACAGTTTCCGGCTCGTCAGCGAGCGATGATGAACGATTACGAAGGCGATCCGGGATTGCTAAATAATCTCGCATGGGCCTACGCAACGTCAACGTTTGATGAACTGCGTAACGGTGATCGTGCAATCACACTGGCTGAAAAGGCGGCAGAGCTTACGGACTATAAGGAAGCATACATTCTTAGCACTTTAGCGTCCGCCTACGCGGAGGTCGGCGATTTTCAGCAGGCGGTCCAATGGAGCGAGAAAGCCGTCGAACGTAATCAAGAAGAAATGGAAGAGATAGAAGCCAACGAGAAATTAGACGAAGCCGTAAAGGAAGAGGCACTCAAAGGTAGCGCTGAGCAGTTGGAGAGTTTGAAAAAGGAATTGGCCAGCTATCAAGACGAGAAACCGTGGCGCGAACGCCAGACATCCGATGAAAAAATGGACGATGAAGATGAAGCGGAAAAAGAAAGCGAAGATGATGCTGGCGAAGCAGAAGATGAATCCAAGCAAGAGATGAAAGAGGATTCTGATTCCGACGATGGCGATGGTGAAGAAGTAGACGGCGAAGAAAGCGATTCGGACGAGCAAATGAGTGATGAACTGAAGGATGAAAAGGCCGAAGACGATGACTCAGAGGACTCAGAGGACTCAGAAGAGCAGCAAGACGTAGAAGATGACGTAGAAGATGGCGACAATGAAGACCAAGAAAAAGACGGACAAGCAGAGAATGAATCGGATAACGAATCTGATTTAGATAACTCTGATTCAGAGAAATAGATCAGCCGTTTGCGGGAGTTGGAAAATTTCGAGTTCTCAATCTGGAGTTTAAAAATCAAAAATCAAAAATTTGAAATTCTTCGCTCAACATTCCAAATCCAATCAAAACTGTTCTTAAATGCAAATTCAAACCTCTCAACAACTCACGTCCAAAAAGTGTGAACCGTGTGAAGGCGGCGTGGCGGCCTACTCAATCGAAATGGCTCAGCAACAGCTCAAGAACCTCGACCAATGGAAACTGACCGAGGACAATAGACGGCTATGCAAAGATTGGACGATGAAAAACTTTGTAGGGGCCCTCAACTTTTTCAACGCCGTTGGCGAAGTGGCAGAGCTAGAGGCCCATCATCCGGATCTACATCTTGAAGAATATCGCAACGTCCGAATTGAAATTTGGACGCACGCCATCGGCGGGCTGAGTGAGAATGACTTCATTCTTGCGGCAAAGATCGACCAAATTGAAATTAAATAACCTACCCCCGCTGAACGACCGGTCCTAACACTCATGAACTTATCTGCCAAACCCCAAAACAGGAAAGGGAGAAGACTCCCTTCTCGCCGAGTCATCATGATGGTGTTGGCGGCGCTGGTCTTTGGATATGAATACAGCCGGCCTACGCTTGAAGGCTGGTTCAATGTAGAACTTCCCGCGATCAATCGACGGGGCCGTGCCCACAACCATGCAAACACAAACAAAGATGATCGTTACGAAGCAAACTTGCCTTCTGCGACACAGAAGTCCGGCGGGAATTCGATCGACTTCAGCGGTTCCGGGGACTTCAAACTCAAAGAAGTAGGGCGTGATCGCTACGAGTCTCCCGCCGGGCTGCTGTACACGATGGGTCCGCGTGGCGAACATCGTATCGAACACGTCATGCGGCATGCCAAAGACCAACCCAGTCGCCCCGCACACGGCGTCTTCATGGGCGACGGTGACCAAAACGCCGTGCTCAAGATCATCGACGATGCCTACAAATTGGTGAGATCGGAATCGCCCCGCGCGAAATACGAATCTTCACAAGGCAATGATAAATATGACGTCGACATGCAACGAAAGATCGGTTTCGAAGGCGGTAAAAAAGGCAAAAAAAGCAACAATCGTGCGCTGAACAAAGTCCGAATGATCCTCGATAAAAACCGAGTGATCACCGCTTTCCCAGTGCGGTAACCGCCCCAGATACAAACCCGACGCGTCGCGTGTTGTTTCAATCCGCCGCCACGAGAGTGAGTCCCCCCGCTACAGCACTTTTGCGATCGCGTCGCAGATCTGATCCATGTTATTGTCGTTCATTCCTGCAATATTCATCCGGCCGCTGCCAAGTATATAGATCGAATGATCTTCACGAAGTTGTTCCGCTTGTGATTTGCTCAAACCAGAGTAGCTGAACATGCCGCGCTGTTGATTGACGTAGCTAAAATCTTTGCTTGGCACCAGCGCTTCCATCTTCGATACAAAACTAGCTCGCAGCGCAATGATACGCTCGCGAATCTCGGTCAGTTCAGCTTCCCAAGTCTTACGCAGTGCTGCGTCAGCGAGTACCGTTTCCACGATCGCACCGCCGTGGATGGGAGGGTTGGAATACATTGTCCGAATCGTCGATTTAATTTGACTCTGCATCGCCGCACAAACTTTAGCCGACTGAGCCACGGCGGTGATTCCACCAACGCGTTCGCCGTAAAGTCCAAAGTTCTTAGAAAACGAATTGCAGATGAGCGCTTCTCCGCCGGACTGAACAAAGTTACGAATTGGGAACGCATCTGCTTCTAAGCTCTCGCCAAAACCTTGGTACGCAAAATCAAAAATCGGAACTAAGGATTTGGCTTTGATTTGATCGCTCAGCGTCTGCCATTGCTCTTTGCTTAAATCGACGCCCGTCGGATTATGGCAAACAGTGTGCAGCAAAATTGCATCTCCAGAATTTGCCTGATCGACGGTGGCAGTAACTTTATCGAAATCGAGGCGCGTACCGGTATCGTCCAGATAATCGTATTGCTTGATTACCAGCCCTGCTTGGGTGAAGATTTTTCCATGATTGGCCCACGTCGGATTGCTCATCCAGATCGCGCCAACGTTCAAGATCCGCTTCACCAGTTCCCCCGCAACGCGCAACGCAACGGTACCGCCGGGAGTCTGTGCCGTCGCGGGAGAGACTTGCTTCGCCAGCGATTCGCCCAGAATCAAATCCGCCACTAAACTTCGGTAGGCAGGGCCACCATCGATAGGAAGATAGCTTTTGGTGGTACTGTTTTTCAGCAGGATTTCTTCGGCCTGCTTCACGGCGGCCATGATGGGTGTCTGACCGTTAGCATCTTTATAAACGCCAACAGTAAGATTTACTTTGCTGTCGCTGGCGTCGTTTTTGAATTGCTCGTTCAGCCCGAAGATTGCATCGGGTGGATTAACAGGTACGGCTTCGAACATATCGGCTCGTGAAGGTGAAAGGGACTCGTGCAAAAGCCCAATAATCTAATCACGAAGACCCGATATCGGAAGGGGCAACATAGCCATCTGGCGATCAGCAAAGAAGATCAAACATTCCCACCAAAATTTACAGCAGAATTAGGCCGTCGGTTTCCCGACAAGATCGATATACTGGGCCAACCGCGACTGGAGTTCAAGAATTTGCTGCCATTTGTTATGGGGCAACTGAACCGCTTGGCCACGCTTCGTTATCTCGGCATCGTTGATAACGTGCCGCAGGTGGAGATGAAGATACTCAATTACTTCTGACAGTTGCGCCGCTTGACCAGGAGAAAGGCGATCGGGAAGTTTGGGGGGATCAAAGTCTGCGAGCCCATCGAAAAGCTCATCGTCAGTTTGGAGGCAGGGGTTTGCCGGTTGTTGGGACAATGCAACATCATCTGGGTTCGCATCATCTAAGCTCACATCTTCTCCTTCGCAAAATAAGATGACGCTTCGCCCAATGGAAATTAGATCGCCTTTGCGCAGAATTCTAAGCTGCACCTCTTCGTTGTTGACGCGTGAACCGTTGGTCGATTCTAAATCCGTCAGAACGAGATCGTCATGATCTTTTTGGATCTTCAAGTGATAACGGCTAACGCGTTCATCATTGAGCTGGATCGTGTTGCCCTCTTCGCGGCCGATGGTGACCGGGGCTTCAATTTCACCATACACTTGACCTCGATTTGCACCGTCGAGGATTCTTAAGGTAATGGAACTCATGAAGACAACCTTCGGCGAGTCAAAGGAAAAGAGAATTTGTGATGAGATACATGAGCTGCTGTGAAAGTGAGTCACATAGCTCAGGGTGGGAATTCACTCAAAGAGGGAAACCCCAATATTATTATCGGTCGACTCGATTTGGTAAATCAAACAACCCTGATTTTCCAATATTCGCCCAAAAAACCGGCTGGACATCTAGTTACGCGGAGAATAACTGTTAGCCACCCGGTGTGAATCAGATCGTATGGGTCCGATTGCTTGGCCATTTCTCACTGGTTGCTTATTGAAATTATCGCTCTAGCCGATATATTCATGTTTAGAAGAGATGAATGCAATCGAGAATCGAGGCAGCATGCTTGACTCAAGTCGGGTCGAACGAAGCCATTCCAACATCATTTTTTCTAACGCGGAAAAGCACCCGTGGCTCAATTGGATAGAGCATCGGTCTTCGGAACCGAGGGTTGGAGGTTCGAATCCTCCCGGGTGTATTAGAGCCTCGGCC
>Ga0209831_1004163_pt1 | contig 11515 bp, 19 predicted proteins | sample Maine_Asex4_meta_FD_187451 | JGI IMG/M metagenome (GOLD analysis project Ga0209831, IMG submission 187451) | Marine algal microbial communities from Maine, USA - Maine_Asex4_metaG (SPAdes) (version 2) | ecosystem: Host-associated > Algae > Red algae > Unclassified | place: Maine, USA | collected...
AGGGGCCGGGGAAATGCACTTGTAAAGGAAAAAAAAACCCTGCCCAACGGGGAAAAAAAAACCTTTGTCATATCAACATGCAAACACATCATGTCCCACACACAGGTAACAAACTACAGGTATCTCTACTCGGAGTCATCGTCGTCATCTTTCGACTCGCTCTCTTCGTCCAGGAGGCGAGTCGTGGCCGGGGTGCGCGCGACCTGAGCCACGGCTGCTTGCCGCTTGGTCTCCATCGAGCGGCGGCCGGCGGCAGTCTTTTGCTGCTGGCGCACGCGCGCCACCGCGGACTTGGCCGCCGACGCCGCCGCCAGAGCAGATGCAGATGTCCCATCCGCACCCGACGGCGCCGCCAGCGCTCCTGGCGCCGGCGGCGCCCGCGCTCCGGCGGCAGGGCCAGCAGCAGTCCGCGGCGTCTCCGTCGTGCCGCCAACACCCAAAGCAGCAACGCCGTTCTCCACACCACCAATAGAGTCGCCATCCCTCACTTCCCCCCAAATGAATGGTAGAAGAGCTCGCCAAAGCTGCACGCTTAAACATCTTCTGTGTAATGGCCAAGCGGCACCGAGCCGCTTCAGGGGTGTGCCGCATCAGTGGAACGTCAAAAACGCAAAGGGCAGTGCGCTAATTTTGCACGTCCGTCACCTTGCGGAGGGCCTCAGTACTGTCCTTGACTTGAGCGTCCATCTGGATGTCGTCTTGTCGCTGCGTCTTTGCAGCTTTGATGCCAATACGGCGACCCTGGAAGCCGCCGTTGCGTCGGCTGCGGCTGCTGCCGCTGCCACTCGCGTCGTCGTCCGACAACGAGTCGCCAAAAATGACGATTGTAGAGGCGTCGCCGCCGTTGGCGGCGCCGCTGAACTTGCCGCTCTGCCGCAATACGCGCCAACACGCCACCCACTTGCAGTGTGCGACCTTGGCCTTTCGTTTGCGCGTTTTGTCGTCGCGCTGGTCTTGGTCTCGGTCGGCACGGATGGCGTAGTACACGTCCAGCGAGCAGTAGCGCGCCACAGCGCCGCTAATGATATCCTCTTGAGACTGGTTGCCAGTGGTCGGCATGGCCTTGACAGCGAGTTAGTGCGACGTGAAGGTGCTGACCTTCGTTCGGATGCGCTTGAACTACTTCTCCAGCGCGCTTGGTAGGCGGTCAACTCTCATCGGCCCCTTCTTAAGCACTTTCTCAGCCCACAGCTTGTGAACAGTACACCACAAGTTCTCCTTGGTGTGGGCAGTCGCCCTCACCGGGTCACTCGTCACCTCCAGGTAGGACTCACAGAGTGGCACACGGCCGGCGTCCGTCCATCCCAGAGCAGACCCCATCTTCTTGGGTAGTGCATAGGTAACAGTCGGTACGGAGGCGAACGGTGTACAGGAAGCAGCTGGGGAGGACGCCGAGGCACAGGGACTAGCTCGTACGTCGGGTCGAGAGAGGGTTGAGTCCCCTACACGATGTACACTGGACGTCTCAGAGGCCCGGATGGCGTCGGCTGCCGCAACGGCTGCGACGGCGCGTGCCACGAAGTCCACGGCGCGGACGTGCTTCGTGTGGGCGTCTGCGTCAGCAACCACTGGAAGTCCTGCGTGCTTGCCGGACCTCCGCACTGGTCGACCCGCCAGGGCGAGCGCGCGGCAGGCGAGCGCCGCAGAGTCGCCGGTTGTGAACACTCCCAGACGGAGGATTGTTCGTCGCCCCACGCCTCGTATGAGGGCGCCCAGCGCCAGCCGGGAGGAGGTCCCGGGGGGTGGCGCGGCAGGTCCCACGGCCGGTCCCAGTCGCCGCCCCTTTGCAAGCCCCAGTAGGCCGTTGGCGGGCCAGGCGATGAGCCGTTCGGCTGTCGCGGCGGATTGCGCGGGCGGTAGTCGTCGGTTCCGCCCTTGAAATGGGGCGGACGTCTTGGAGGGCTTGGGGGAGGGCCCGGCGGCAGAGGCCGCGGCAGGCGGTGAGGGCTGCACGAGCGGTACCCGCGACCGCGAGAAGGTGGATGCTACGAAAAGCGCGGCGGGCCGAGGGAGCGACCAGCCGGAAGGCGCCCAGAGCTTCGACCACGGTGGTTGGGGGCGAATGGTGGGCCCGTTGTAGGGCAAGGACGGGCGCCAAAGGGCACCCGCGGGGGGCTCGGCGGTCGCGCGCCTTCGTTGTGGCCACTGCCGCGCGGATGCGCACGCACAGGGCCTGGAGGGCCGCCGTCAAAAACGGGGCCGTCCCAATCGCCGCGGTGTCGCACTTGCCGCCTTTGTTGGTCACAGTCGTCGCGGTCTCCATGTCAGCGGCCGCGTCCGAGGGGGGAGTACGGCCGCATAAATGGTCGGGGCCGCCCGCCCTCTGCCGGACGACATAAGTCGGGAGGCGAGCGATGACCACCCGGCGCCGCGCGCAGCATGGGAGGAGGAGGGGGTGGGGGCGGGGGGGGGGACATGTTGGCGTGCTTGCAGGCGTTCTCGCAGGGACTAGGAGGGGGAGGCGGGCACCGGGTACCGTTACGATTGCGCTGCGTGCGCCGCCGCCGTGTGTCGTTGGCGCCCTTTCCGCGCGTCATGCACGGGAGAGGAGGCGTCGTAAAAACCAGGGGAGACGGTGTGCGCGGGCTAAGGACGCCGTGGGAACGGCGTACCGAGGCGGGCGCCGCGGCGCAGCCGGCGGGTTTCGCGCACGCAAACGGCCCGCGTAGGAGCCGCGCGCGGGAGACAGCACAGGGTTCCCACCAGGGGTTGTCAGAATACGGTTTTTTGGCCGTATCCAAGCCAGAATACGGATATATTCCGGAATATGTCGCAGAATATTTGTCCATGATTGTCCATTGAAGAAAAAAAGACCACCTACGGAAAGCTCTGGACGACACTATGTCGATATGCCGACCTGCCGCCGCAAGTTGATGTCGAATACAGTCGTTTTGTTTGAACTTACAGTAGCTCAAGATATCGGATACTTATCCTGGCAACCCCTGGTTCCCACACTGCGTGCCTGCGTCGGTGGGAGACCGTTGGCTGCCCGCCCGCGCCCGAGTCCGTCCACGAAGAGCGAAAAAGAGTCGTGGTTGACCCGCCCACGGCACACCACCGTATGCTCTCTTGGCGTGCCTGGGTGAGAGGGCGCAGCCTGCGCCCCACCTGAGGTGGCCCGCAAGAGGTCAAAGGAGGTCGAGCGTCGGACTCGTGCGAGGGGACAACGCGATAGGTCCCACCCCCCCAAACCTACGCGCGGGAACAACACGACAGGTCCCCCCAATCGCAGTCTCGCGTGGCAGGCGACCGCCTGTCTGTCCCTTCGGACTGCTCACGACGGGAGGCGTGTCTCGGCGGACCCACGTGTGCGTGTCGAGCGCGCGTGTCGAGGCACGCTCTGGCCCGCTCGCGCCACAAAAAAGGCGGCACCCGCCGGACCCACGCAGGGAAACTGGTCGGGGTCCTCCAATGCGCTGCCTGGGGAGGCGGGGTGCACCCGCGCAGGCACTTCCGATCCCACAATGCCTGTTAATTGGACCGCACACGATGTGCGGACTGACGAACGGGCGGTGGCTGCCATCATCGCTGTCCGCCCACGCAACGCAATCAGTCGACATACGTGTGTGTGAGGCCCAAATAGCGATCACGCGACGGAATAACGTAACCACTCATTTCGGGGCAACGCTCTCGAATCTCCCACCCAATGTCACAACCGGCCGCCAAATCTTCCGTTTGAGACAAGCAGTGTCCAATCACGTCCACAGGAGGACCGAGCGCGGAGCCCAGCCCGACCAGATTGCCGCAAGATCGAGACAGAACATGTTGAAAATACCTGGACTACATGAATGACACTTCGAGGCCGGGGGACGGCTTAGAAATTTTGCATTGACAGCCAATCAAAGAGCACCTCTTCCGTCCGCTGACCAGAGAGCCTGACCCGAGAGCGTCGCAGCGTAATCCATTGTAAAAGCTTGCACTCCCAAGAGATGGTCCATGGGTGTTGCGAGCTATTTAGGAGGACCACTCTGCAATGCGGACACTGCCGTGGTCCTCTCGGGCAGGTGATTGTCCACCAGACTGGCCCAGATCGCTGGTGTTGCGCCTCGTGCAACGCAGGTCCTCGCCTGTGTCAGGCGTTGACATCGAATAGTCTTTCGCGTGGTGCCGAGGCACTGCCAGGTGTCGTCGCATTCTCCCCATGTTGTTTCGTCTTGAGCCTGATTCCTGTCGGTTTGGGCTTCATTCGCATACTGTGCATCAGCTCTTTGTCGCGTGGCATGCCCGAGCCCATTTTCGAATGAATCTAGTGACTATCTCTGCACGATCTGCCATCGGTTTTGGACACATCACCCAGCGTCGTTCTGCTAGTCCCCTGCAATACGAGGCTAGGTCAGATTGGGGCCTCGTCGGACCCACCAACGTAGACCCTATCGTTCAATCTGTCAAAGGGCATTCGATGGTCCATGTAGCAAAGTCCATCGCGACGTTCGAGATATGGGGCCCCTAAGATGGTCTTTCCATTCAGGGACCCACACGTTGCACCTCCACATGGGGCTACATGGAAGATGGGGCCGACGTTGCTGGGGTTGCCCTCATGACATTGGTGCAATTACCAATGTATTGGGACCGACCGTAGCCAAGCCATAAAGCGAGTTCTATCGCCGTCGTGGCGAGAAAGAAAGACCTATTGTTGAAGGGCGTCCGATGGGGAGCCGGGTGGTGCCCACACCGGCGACTCCGGATACATGGTGATCGAGTACAAACGAGGGCATTGGTCGATCGACCGTCCGGTCACAAGCGATCGTAATGAGTGCCGGCCGACAGATACGACAGGCAAGCAAACAAACAAAAAATTAAGGAACGTTGCGGAAGTAGTCCCCCAAAGGGCGTGCCACAGGCCAATTCCAACAATACATGGGCTTTGGCCCGTCAAGGGGGCTACTTGTGGCCGATTGCCACTTGAGAGCAGAGATGTACTACATACCTCTTACGCGACATTCGAACTGTCCCGGTGAGATCCGAGGACGATCGGCGATCGCGGCCTCTTACAGGCCCGCGCGGGCGTAACCGCCTAGGCGGCGGGAGTCCTTTGGGGCGCGCCGTTCAGGCCCGATTGGGGGGAGGTGGCGCTTCGCCGTCGCCGGTCGCGTCCGTCCGGCCAAGCACGCGCTTGCGTGTGTGGCGAACAGCTTGCGCTGCAGGTCAGATCGACGCGTACGCGTACGCGCACCCGCGCAGGCGGTTATGCGTCGGAGTGGGGGTCAGGCGGCCGGGTGCTGCGTGACGAGCGTCGGCGTCAAGACCCGTCGGTGGGCGGGTGCGTTGTGCAGCACGTGCTGGGGTGACCGTCGTCGGTGCCGAGTGGCGCCTACTTCGTCGGTGTTTGACTACCACGGCGACAAGGCAAAAGCCGGGACGCCGGTCTGTGTTGCCGAGGGTGGTGGGGGGGTACGTACCCTGAGACCGGTCACCACCGTGTCGTGTGCGTTGTGCAGCACGTGCTGGGTGGCCATCCTCGGTGCCGGATGGCGCCTGCCTCGTCGGGGTTTGACTACCCCGGCGACGAGGCGAGGGCCGGGACGCGGGGCTGTGTTTGTCGGCACGGGGCCATCCCGTGTCTTCGTGCTCGTGTACAGGTTGAGGCCCAAGGTCATTGCTTGAGTGGGGGTCCTCTACCACGAGGTGGCAAACCGCGAGGTTACGGACCCGGTGAGTGTGGGTTTGCGTAGGGGGGGCGGGGCGGCGCGCCCGGCGGCGGGGCTCAAGGGCGGCAAGTCGCCACGGGCGGCAAGGCCAATGATGACGCGCAAGGGCGGCAAGGGCGACAAGGGCGGCAAGCCCGGTGCCGGCGCGCAAGAGCGGCAAGGGCGGCAAGGCCGGCGGCGAGGGCGACGAGCACGTTGTCGTCTGTGGCCAGCCCGGCAGCTAAGTGCGGCGGCGGCAAGGGCGGCAAGGCCGGCGAGCCCGGTGGCGGGGGCGACGACAGAATTGGCGGTAAGGCCGGCGACGCGGGTGGTTTTCCTTGCGTCGCGTGCCGGTTGCCTGACGACGCGGCGGTAACTGCCGGCCGCACGAACGACTTGTCTAGAGGCGTGGCGACTACGGCCGGGGGTTCGGGCGCGTAGCCTTGCGGCGCGTGCGGGTTGCTGGGCGTGGAGGCGGCAACTGCCCGTGGCGAGGACAATATGCCTTGCGGGTACGTAAGGGGGAGGGAAGGGTCCGCACCCAAGTACCAGCATGGCGGACCAGGCCGCGATGGCGGTTGACGGCGGCAACCCCAACGGCGAGGCGCGTGTGGCTCACGCCGTAGGAGTTAACGGACCCGTTTCTGAACGGTCCACCGACCCGGAGATGCTTCGTCAGTTTAGGCCTAGCGGCATGTTCTATGCCCATGTTGGCCCAACCGATGTAGTTGACGGGGTCCCTGTCATTGCTGACCAAGGTCTGCATGCCATATGCATTCGAAACTGCGCTCGCGCGCACACTCGGCGTCTTCACGCGCGTTACGAGGCCCTGCCGGGCTTCTTCGACGTGTTGGCCGAACAGGGCTCGCCCAGCCATGCGGGTGACCGCGTGGCCGAGGTCCAAGGGAGCCCGTTCTTTAGGAACCAGGGGCCACAGCGCCGTATTTACGAGATCTTGTTGTTTGGCAACGAAGCCTTCCTGGACTAGGTGCCCTTGAACCCCTGCCACCGTTTGGTGTACACCAACGCCTTGTTGTTTCTCGTGAGGGGTACCGAGACCTTCGAGGCGGCAGCCAACTCATTTTCCCGCCTGTTGCGGAACTGACCGAAGGCCGTCTTTGTCAGGCGCTCTGTGGCCACGGACTTCGCGGTCCCGATCGGCCACGAGGCCGGATTGGCGGAGTACCTGGTTCAGCTTGCGCTGGTGGCGGCGGAGGAGAATGATGCGGTCGATGAGGACCGCAGCCCTCGCATGAGCGAGCTACCGAACCCCTTTCGGTTGCCGATGTTCGCGACCGACCATCGCCGCGCGGCGGGAACGCGGTTCTTCCACGGTCGCGGGCTGTTGCCGAAGGAGTGGGCAGCCGAATTTCTCCGGGCGCCAAAATCATTTGACTTTTCTCGTTGGCTTCCGCTGGTCCCTGACTGCGAGCCCAAGACCGATCTTTGGGTTTCGACCCCGGTTGTGGTGTCGTACCTGGTGGACTCGTTGCGAATTGAATATTGCTCTCCCTGACAGATTGTGTACTCGAAGTACTCTTGCAATCTGATTGCGGCTTGGGTTCGCCCCTTTCATGAGGACAAGGTCTTTGTCCGTCTGGAAGAGAAGACACTTCGTCACTTTGACGTCCTGGACACGTCCAAACTGCGTGAGGCGCCTGACGGCGAGGCGGCACACGCCTTATATGGCAAGGTGCGCCGCGCAAAGGACGTGTTCCCTTAGGTTTTCGTCCTTAAGAACGTGGTCCGTAGGGACCAAGAAACCGGCGAGGCGCGACAGGTGCGCGTGACGGTCATTGAGACCAAGGAGTTCGGCTTTTGCCTGCGACACTCATGTGTGGATTTCGACTGGGCACCTGACCCGAGCGCGCCTGCCCATGTGGCACCGGTTCCTCCGAGTCACCTCGTAGTGTGGCGTCGCGGTCGGCAGACCCATCCGGGAGGGGCTTATGCCGTCAGTGGCGCCGGTAGTGGTTACCACCGTCCGGGTTCGCCACGTCGCGATCGCTCGCGGTCGCCGCGTCGCGACCGCTCGCGGTCTACATCGCCGACCGGAGCCATCGAGGCCACTTTGCCGACGCGTGCCTCTTCCTCCACGGCGGTTTCCTTTTTTGGTTCGGCGCGCGTGCGCGACGTGCGCCTTCGCGCGCCCCGTGGGTCTGCTGTGTCAGCTGTGGCGCATGCCTGAGTGAACCAAGTGACTGGCTTGCGCCGTGCTGTAGAGCGAGCGTACGGGCGAGGGGTTGAGTCGCCTTTGGCCATGATTGGGCAGGCCGTGGCTGGCGCCGTCGATGGCGATGCCAACAACGAGCGCTTTGTTCAGCACCTCGAGGCTGTTCAGCCGAAGGAGGCGGCGGCGCCGGCGCGCTTCAACGCTCAAAGCACTCTGGAGCGTCGCGCTTATGTGGACCGGGGGCCGCCAGGCGGGTCTCCGCCCTCGGCACGCAATACGCGCGCGCGTAGCGTGTCCGAGGAGTCGGGAGCGAGCGTTGGCTCTCACCACCCTTGTCGTCGCGACTCGCTTCGTAGTGATGAGGAGGAGTAGCAGCGGGGTTCCCTGTTCAGTGACTTGCTCGGCTGACCCTGGCGGGAGGGGGTGCCAATGTCGGGGGCTTACGCCTTTAAGGTGTTAATGTTTCTACGTCTTGTGACTTTTTGTCGTTTGACATGTTTGTATCCACTCCTCAGTTTTTCTGTTTATCGTCATAGCGATAAAGGAAGTGGCAGGCCAGCATGGCCCATGTTGTGGGATTCGTATCCCTTGCATCTGTTTATAAAAGTACTTCGTACTCGAAACATGCGCGTGTGGCGGTAGCGTAACAACTGGTGTTGGTCCATTGTTTTATGGCCACGGTTACTTCCTCTGTGGTTGTCACCAGGCGTCGAAGGACTGAGTCCAAGTGCTGTACCGGGGGTACAAGAAATCCGTTGGGGAGCACTGGCATATAGGGGTCGCTCCCGATCAGTGTCGCCTGCGCGAATTTCGGCCACACATGTGTGTACGGACCGTAAACACGGCTCAGCCGAGGGAAGTGCCGCTAGGCAAGTTGGGGGTCATACCCAAAGTTGCGCGTCATGGACGGCAGAGTCGACTTAAGCCACCCGACATGAATGATTTCCTTAATTGCCTCGGCGGTAGTTGAGTCTGTCTACGAGACATCGGCATGGATAAATCCGTCACCGGGAACATGGACATGTTGGATAGTGGGTATCCACGTGGAGTCCATGACGACGTTGGCCACGGTTATGAGCCCGGCTTGTCGGCGACTCCGCAATGTTGGCGTTGGCCATTCGTACCATGGTACATGCTTCTTCTTTTGTCGAAGAATGCGCACCACCAGGTTGCGTGAAAGATGCTGTAGGGGTTCCCAGGTGTCGTTTTTCGACCCGTAGACGAACCATCGCACCTTCGCGCTATAGCTGGCGCCAGTCTGGCGTAAGCCTACAAGTTTTTCAATGACATACTCATCGGCAGTTGCCGGGGATGGCTTGCGTTGGTCAAGACCATCTAGTAGGGGGTGTGGAACCGTGTCTGTCGTCGTTGGACGAGCAGCTGGGGTGACATGGTCACTGCTGAAATGTTTTTCCTCGCCGTCAGTGTCAATGACAAACGTGGAGGCATCCGCGTCTGCGTCTATGACCACGAAGGGTCCAATGGCTTCGCTTTGCAGCTTGTTTTGCCGATCGTGGTTGGTCGTGTAGACGAAGTCGCCGATCTTGACGTCCGCATTGCGGGTTGCGACCCGATGGTCGAAGTTACGTTTGTAACCTTGTTGCGTCTTACGCAAGGCCTCGACTACGATGGGGATCTGCTTGCGCAGGCGGGCCATGAACACCCGTTTGCGAGCTAGGTGTGACCCATTCTTGAGCTTTCCCTTATTGGCCAGCGGCGTGTCCGGGGGCAAGTTGCGAACCGTGAGGTTGGGGATCCGCCTTGGGATAAGGAGCTCAAATGGAGCGATACCCGTAGACCGGTGCGGTTGGCTATTTTACGCGATGGTGAATACCGGGAGTTGCTCGTCCCATCATGATGGGTCGTCGGCGACGTAGTGTTGCAGCTGAGTAACCATGGTACGGTTGAACCGTTCAACTTCCCCATTGGTTTGAGGATGATCCGCCATGGTGCGAACCGTTTCAATGCCAAGCATTTTCATCATAGCGATGAAGAAGTTCGACCTGAACTGGGGCCCTTGGTCCGACAGGATCCAGTCCGGGGGCTCGGAGGCGGACACCCACGCGTAGTTGATGGCTGACACCACGGAAATGGCCGAAATTCGCAGTAAGGCGACACACTTGGTGAGCTTGGCAAAGCGGTCGGTGATAACCAAGATGAAGCGATTGCCCTTCCTTGGAGGCCAAGATGGGTCCAAAGATGTCGACGGACAGCTCCGTGAGAGGCTGAGTAGCCGGGAACAGCGTCAAGGGATTTGTGTGTCACCGCAATGCCAGGCGGTTTTGGGCACAAGTTGTGCACCTGGTGATGGTGGTGTGGGTGTCCGTTATCATCAAAGGCCAGTAATATGCCTTTCGCATAGTGTAGTTTATTCTGTTCATACCAGGATGGGTTGCCACTGTGGCGTGGTGCTCGAGCGTCAAGACGCGTTCTCTTAATGGTTTTGGTATAACCGATTGGTTGCCGTAAGGCGTCCGGCAATACAGAGCGTGATGCTCGTTGCGGAAGAAGGCCTTGGCCGTTCCGCGCTCCACGCGAGTGGACATCTCGACACAGCAGTCGTCTGTTTGTTGTGCTTTGGCAACATCGTCGAACTCCACTGGTTCTGTTGTGTCGGTACATGTATACCCTTCCGTTCTTCAGCCGTTGGCCGTCTCGGCCAATGCCAGGCAAGGTATATCATCATGGATACCTTCGGGCGGCGCCACCGTAGAGGCGCGCGACAGGAAGTCGGGCAAGTGGTGCGATGCACCTGGTTCATAAACCATATCGAACGTGTGCTCGGAGAGGCAAAGTCTCCATCGCACCAAGCGTCCGCTTTAGTCAGTCGTGCTGTAGATCCAGCTAAGTGCTTGGTGATCCATTCGGATGAGGAACCGTTGCCGATCAAGAAAGTGCCTCAACTTGAGTACAGCCCACACGACGCCGAGGCATTCGCGCTCCGTTGTCGAGCAGTATTGTTCTGCAGCAGGGAGTCCTCGGCTCCAATATCCGACAGGATGAAGCAGTTCGCCCGGTTCCTCCTGGAGGAGTACACAACCAACTTGGTTGGCGCATGCGTCAACGTCGAGGACGAGTTTTCGATTGGCCTTTGGCAAGGCAAGTACCGGTGGGCACAATTGTGCGTTGCGAAGGTCCTCAAATGCGGCGATGGCCACGTCCGTCGGAGGTGGAATATCCGTTGGGATCTGGGCCCTATTCAGGGCGTTCAGGAGCTTCGCTCGTTTGGCGAAGTCTTTGACGAAACGTCAATAGACGTTGCACATGCCAAAGAAGCTTTTCAGCTGGGTCTTTGTCGTTAGCAACTTGGCGTGCTCCAGAGCATCCACGTTCTTGTTATGGACGTGCAGTTGCCCGGGGCGGTCAATGTGTCCGAGGTACTCGACTTTGTCGGAGAACCATGTGCATTTTTCCAAGTTCAGGGTAACCTCGGCTTCGCGGAGACGGTGCAGAACCTTGTCAACGTTTTTGACGTGTTGTTCCGCGTTTGCGGAGAAGATGCTGACATCTTCTATGCAGACGAGGCATATCTGCCACTTGAATCTTGAGAGAATAATATCCAACTCACGCTGGAAGGTTGCAGGCGCGTTCGCCAAGGCGAAAGGCATAGATAACCAGTCGTGCATACCACAGTGCGTTGTGAACGCCCTCTTCTCTTGGTCGTCCTTGCGCAAGGGCACTTGCCAGTGCCCCGCGGTGCAGTCGAGAGACGTGA
>Ga0209831_1004166_pt1 | contig 11511 bp, 15 predicted proteins | sample Maine_Asex4_meta_FD_187451 | JGI IMG/M metagenome (GOLD analysis project Ga0209831, IMG submission 187451) | Marine algal microbial communities from Maine, USA - Maine_Asex4_metaG (SPAdes) (version 2) | ecosystem: Host-associated > Algae > Red algae > Unclassified | place: Maine, USA | collected...
GGGGGGGGGCACGAACGAGCTGCGGGGCGCGCGCAGGGGAGGGTGGGAAAGTAGGGGGGGGAAGGTTGCAGCCGGGCCGCTGGCTGCGCAATGGGATCAAACGATGAGCTCCCTGGAAACGCACAGGACGGACGGCAACGCCACTTTCCGTCAAGGACGACCGGCCCACAATGACAGTGATGATGTGGCCAATTGGATTCCGTCGTTCACGCGAGATGTTGAACAACCGTCCTCTTCGCCAAAAAAAAGGAAGCCCCCAGGGCGATCAATTCATTTCCACGACAGAGGGCGGGACTTTGGACGAGAGTCTTCACTGTTGCATTTGCACCGGAAGAGTCACTATCGACAGCCAGCTCCTTGGGCGCGTCTGGGAGGCCACATGGAACGTTGGCGCCCTTCAGCTTCAAGATACGACACTGAACGCACTTTCAGCAGCCCAGAGAGCTCTGAACCATGGCAGCTCCAACCTTTCTTCAGACTGTGAGCAAAATGCATGCGAGTTGGCGGATCTCTGGCCGATCTCCACCGGCGAGCACCCTCCAGCGTCGGTCCAGTCTCGGGACGGCGAAGAAAGGACGCCGTCCCGCGACCACCCAATGGGTCCAACGGAGTGCCGTCGTCTTCCTCGGTGCCCGGCGTCAGGCACTGGCGAGGGTTGGTCTTTCTCGTCGCTGTCGCCCTGTCGTCGACATCCTCCCAACCGCCATCGCAGCGCACCCCTCCCAACATCTCATCGGCGAGAACACGAGTCGTGTTCCTGGTACGTGAGTAGTTGTGGCTCCCTTATGGCGAGAGAGCATATGTTTCATTGGACAAACGCAGTACGGTACGACTCGTGTTATGAGCAGTGTTCTGACCCACTCGCTGTATTGAAATGTTCCTCGACGTGGCCCCACGCTTTCAAATGCATGTCATCTGCTGAGCTCCATACAGGGGCACGAAGAATCATGCTTTGCGTCCTGTGCAGGTTCCAGAGCGCCGCCGGGGAACGAGGCCACAGTGCTCGTTGCTGCCCGTTGCGAGAGCTGGAGTGCCGCCACACGCTCTCCGAGGACAGCCCGTTTGTTCTCCCCGGGCGCTGCCTCAATGAGCATTGCGTTCATCTCCAGACCTGCTCCGCGTGCGGTCTGATCGGCCACTCGCGCTTCACCCTCAAGTTGGACACCGCGCGATGGGAGCTTTCGGCTGGCGGGCGGCCCATCCACCGCCTGCACTCCCCCAGGGCGCTCACTCGTCAGGACTTTGTGTGCCAGTTGGTGAGCGAGCGTCAAGTTCTGCGACTCGTCGCGTCTGCCCATGCATTGGCTCTGGCTCGGACGTAACCTGTTTTCTCGACATTCAATTTTTTTCGTCTTGCGGGAGGACGCTTGCTTCCCACTGGGTTGCGCGTTGTGGTGGGAATGCACAGCAGTAAATAAGGCGCAGCCTGAGCCACGCCGAAGCTGCTCCGAGAGACCGAACCGCCGCAGCACGGTGGGCATCAAAACTCGCCTTGACAGTGACGGGCGAATAAGACGGCTCCGAGCGGATCAAGAGCTGTGAAGACAGAAACCGGTCAGGCGTTTGCTCCGCCTCGTCCGATTTTTCGATAACCATTGATCCAGAAACCATCGCAGGCTCTCTCCCCGCCAGCGTTTGCTTGGTCTTGGACGCGTGGCTCTCCTGTTTTCACCACCTCTGCCCATCCCTGCTCCACGCACTCTCCTCTCGCTTTCCACCATTCACCATCCACACTCCAACCCCTTCTGTCTGCTACTACTCGTAGCTCCGGCCATCGCCTCCTCCACAATGTGTGCGAGTCGCTCCGGCTCCCGCGACGACGGCAAGGCAGCCGAGAAGCCGCACTCTCTTCCCGCGACGGCGGAACACGGCCGGCCGGCGCGGGCGACAGAGCAGGCTGCGCTTGCGCGCATCGGCCAGTTTGTTCGGCAGGCAGGCTCGCTAGGACTGCGTGTGCAGCGCATGACGATTGCGCCTGCGCCTGTCCCGCACCGCGGTCGCACCCCCAATGAGCCAGGGCCCACCCTCATCTTTAGTGACGAGAGCAGCGTCGGTCCGTGCATTGTCTCGGTGGAGCAACCCACCGCGAGCACCGGCAGCTCCAGCGGCCGGCCTTTCAACGAGCCGGTGATGCCGCCCAGCGACTCGGAGGCGGAGACGCAGGTTCCTCGTCGGGCTGGTGGGGAGGACAACGGGCATCGCGGCCGTCTCGTCGATGGTGCCGGCCGCGGTACCGGCGGCGCTGCTGCTACTGTGGCGGGTCCGAGAATGGCGGCTGCATCATCGGCCGGTGACGGCAAGGGAGGCTTGTCGGGTGCTGCGGGTACAAGCAGCAGCGACTAGGGTGCCATCTTGTGGGACCGCTGCGCACGCTCTCGCTTCATCATTACGTGGGGGACTCGGGGGGTGCGTTTCTCAGAATGTGAGGGGGGTGTGGGTGGGTGTTGTGTCTTCGTGCTACTCTGTGCTTCGAACTGATGTCTTCTTGGATACCACAGTACGCGTGCGGCGGCCCCGTGCTGCGCACGCGCGACGGTCGGGCGGCATGCGCCGCCCGCGCGCAGCGCCGCCCGTCACGTGTCGGTCGCGCCCCTGGGCCAGACGCCCAACAGCGGCGCGCTCGGTCGAGGACGGGTGCGGGTGGGCGTTTGGGAGCCAACCCTTTGAGGCGCACCGTCGTCCGAGGGCGCTCGCCAGACCGCCGCGGCCTCGGGTGGCGGGGGCAACGGGCGTCTACCCTCTAGTCTCCAGTGGCCGCTGGGACGAGTCGCCCCGGCCCGTTGGCGCGCATGCGGCCGGCGCGGCGGCCGACGTGTCGTGCAAAGGTGGTCGGTCACTGGCCGCCAGCGAGGCAGCGGCGGCGTGCGGGGGCCGACACCCGTGGCCCGCCTCGCCACGGCTGCAGCGTGAGGTGCGCGAAACGGGTGGTGAGGATGCCGGGGGGGTGGGCATGTGCAGGTCGCGTCCAGAGCGCCACGTGCCGAGGGCGGACCGGCGACTCGACACTACACGCAGCGGGTCTGGTTGTGCTGGAGGTCAGGGAGCTGACCATGGCCGGCGGTGGCGGAGGTGGGCGCGCTTGGTTGCCGCAGACGGTCGTACAAGCGAGTTGGCGGCAGGGCTCGTCGGTACCGCTTTGTTGTCTGTACTCGCAGACGTCCGTCGTAACCGTTGCTATGGTCAGCGCCATGGGAACGCGACAACTTCCGAAACGTAGACACGAGCCCCATGCGTGCGAGTAAAAGGAAGAAAAAGACCTGCAGCCTGACTACCCTAGTCTCTGCGTAGCTCGCAGCATGCGCTCTCATCACACACCCCCGCCCCGTCAAACCTCCTATATCTCGGCCATCCCTGTTACATTCGGTCATTTGTACACCTCGCCCGACGCGACGTTGATACGCACGAAGTGGGGGAGGTGGTCTCCATCGGCGTGCCGCACGACGTCGCTCGTCGCCTGGTGCCGCCGCGGTCGCCGGGCGGCGACGGTCACTGTTGGGGGGGCGGCGCCGCGCGGCGCCGGGCGGTCGCCGCCGCCACGGCCCCCGCTCCGTGCCCCGCGTGCCCCGACGCACCCAGACGGTGGCGGCGGCGGATGGGCTGGCGGCGGAACCGCGCGTCGATGACGCGCATCCGGTGAGTGGACGCCCGACTGGCGACAACAGGTGGGACAGGGTGGACGCTTTCCGGCGCGGAGGTTGGGTGAGGCGCAGCAGGGCGGCGCAACGGCGGGGGGGAGGCGGTGGGCGTGGGGCGGGGGTAGTGTGGGCCGCGTCTGTCAGTCGACGCGCGGTCACCGTCCCGCGACGTCGTTCCGCCGCGCGGTGCTCCCGCGCCTGTGCTGGCGTGGCGCTCACTTGCCCCGCCAGCGTTGCCGCCGTCACTGGCTCGGACGTGGAGCCACCCGACGGCCGCCGCCGATTGCGGGACGACGACGGTGATCTCGTGGCGGACAGCGGTGTTATCAATCTACACATACGAGAAGCGACGGCATTTTGGGGCACAGGGAAAAGAGGAAAAGACATCGTGAGTTATATGTTTAGACGGGCATGAGCACACAGGCTGCTTTCCACAGAGAAAAAGGAGACAATGTCATGGAACAGCGCTGCTGTGATGGCCACCACATCGACCACTGCTTCATTCACCAAAGACAAGCTCGTGGGGGGCACGAGACGATGCCGGAGATCAACGTACACGAATAGACGACTGAAGCAAAATGCGCGAAAGAGGGTTAGAACAGCACACGTACAGGGTGAATGCGTCGGAAGACAATCAGAACAGGAGAGGACGATAACCCAAAGATGGGACGGTGTTGGAGCCGTCGCGTCCACACGGCGACGGCGGCATACCGAGCGGACAAGGACGGCCTCGCAACGAGCGGACGAGTGCAGCCAACGACGCGGGCATGGGGACGGCGTCACGACGGGGGCGACCTGTGGCCTCCCGACCCACCAGCCGAGCACAGAGACAGGTGATCGCGAGAGCAGCAACCGGGACGACCGGCGCCAAAAGTGAGAGCGCTTGGACATGCAGCAAGGAGATGTTGCAGACGTTTCGGCAGCCATGTCGTGAGATATGGGATCAGAATGATACTTCGGACCGAAACGGCCCTGAAGTCTCCAAACTGGACAGGATATTCATCATTTTTGGGGTAGCCCCCGCCGTTTTCCCGGAGTTGGTACGCAGGGGATGCGTTTCGGACGACAATGTCATGTAGTTGTTTTCGATCCATGTCGCTCTTCGAGTTCCACTCCCTGTGCTGTTCATGCCATATGCGGATTCGGAAATCGACCGCGGCTGAGGCTGATAGACAGGCTACTTGATAGCTGTCAGCCAAAACCATTTAGGCCGGGCGCCTGGCAGACAGCAAACGCAGCGACCATCCCACTCCCATCACTTGCAACCCGTCCGCAGCAGCGACGGCTGCGGCATCCGCGTCTCGCGCTACGCTGGCAGCCACCCGTCCCCCTCCCAACCTGCTGCCGCATGGTGGCGGTGACGGAGGCGCCCGCAGCGCCGGCCGCCACTGTGCCTCGAACACGGCGGCCGGCGCCACTGCACTGGCGGCGGTGACGCGGAGGCGACGGCGGCGCCCGCGGAGTCCGCCGCCGCTCTGCCGTGGACACGGTGGCTACGGCCTCTGCACTAGCGGCGGTGAGGCGGCGACGACGGTGGTGCTGCGGCGCTCGCGGCGTCCGCCGCCGCTCCGCTGTGGACACGGTGGCTACGGCCTCTGCACTGACGGCGGTGAGGCGGCGGCGACGGTGGTGCTGCGGCGCTCGCGGCGTCGGCCGCCGCTTTGCCGCGAGCACGGTGACCACCGCCTCTGCGCTGGCGGCGGTGAGGCGGCAGCGACGTCAGTGACGGCGGCTTCGGGCGCCGCTCGGCCTCGGACACGGTGGCTACTGCCTCGGTTGTGGCGGCTATGATGGCGGCGGCGACGGCAGTGGCGATGGCGGTGCCCGCGGCGTCCGCCGCAGCTCAGCCACGGAAAACGGCGGATACCTCTTGGGTAGTGGCGGCAATGGCGGCGGCTGTGACGGCGGCGGTGACGGCGGCGCCCGCGGCGGTGACCGCCGCTCGGCCGCGAACACGGCGGCCACCGCCTCGGTTGTGATGGCTGTGTTGTGGCGACGGTGAGGCGCCGATGACGGCGGCGCCCGCGGCAGGACCGCCGCTCGGCCGCGAACACGGCGGCCGTCGCCTCGGTAGTGGTGGCGGTGACGGCGGCCCCCGCGGCATCGACCCCCGCTTGGCAGCTGCGCCGGCGCCGTAGCCGCCGGACCTGGCGAGCGTGCGCGTGGCCTCGGTAGTCCCTGGCGGCGGCGCCAAGGATTCTGTCGCCAAGCCTGTGACGGCCATCGCCCGGCGGCGCTGATCGCGGGTGGAGCGGGTCGTCCCATCGAGGTTGGCCGCAGCTGAGCGGCGGGGGTTGGGGGAGGACTACCGGGCTGCCGCCCAAGCTCGCAACGGTCGGCGGAGGATGAGGGGAAGGCGGCAGTCACACTGTGTGGCGCTAGGATTCACAACCAACACTGGTGGCTGGGGCTGGTATCCACAGTCGGCACCGGGACGATTGCCTCTCTGAAGAATAATAGAACCTACTTTGTCAAGCGCACCAACGCCACGTGCAAACACACCCACACTTCAGAGGAAAAGGCACTGGCTACTGGCTCCAGACGTGCAGCCAGAAACAGAATAGAGATACCATCAACAAAGAAAGAATCACCAACTCACGCAGGAGCCACACCCGTCAGGAGCCGGGAGATCTCGTGCGACACACGGGAGAACTGGCCGGCCACCTGGGCAGTGGTGAGCATGCCGACGGCGGCAGCCATCAGGTGGAAGGGCTTGTCCAAGTACCGCCCGTCCTCGTACACGAGCGACCTCACGTGCTCCTTGAGATCGGCGAAGACGCCCTCGATCGGCTGCAAGTTTGGAGAGTACGGAGGGAGCCGCACATAGTGGATGCCATTCGCCTGCATATACTCGTCCCCCCAGTGGTCGTGGATGCTCGCGTTGTCGTACAGCACTACGCAGGCGTCCGGCTGCATCTCCCACGGCAGCCCCGGGATGTACGTGTTCATGAGCGCGTGAAGACATTGAAGGAACAAGCGCCAGTCGTCCGACGTCTGCGCATTGCCGACTATGACGGTCTGCGACCACAGCACGCCGTGCGTCAGCGTCACGCCCATCATCGTGCTCGTCCGCTTCATCGTCCGCGTGTCCCGGTCGCGCAGGACGCACGGCACGTTCCTCCGGGATCTACCAAAGCGACGTAGCATGTCGCTCCCCGCCGTGTGCGTCTCGTCGCACGACACGAGGCATCGCATAGGAATCTCATTGACCAGGACAGCAAACGCCCGTTGGGCCGCCTCGGAGCTTTCTGCGTACAGCCGCTCAATCTTCTTGCGAGTGTAGCCGTGGTACCGCAGCACGCGGTACACTGTCGCCGCGCTGACCCAACGATGGTCGCTGGTGGGGTAGTCCAAGCTCAGCGCCACGAGCAGGTCCACGTGGTCACGCAAAAACGCCGCCGGCTCCGTCTCCACAAGGGTGAGGATGGCGCGCGTGAGATGCGGGTTGCGGATGGCCGCGTCGTTGTGGTGGTTTCGCAGCCGTGAATGGCACCAGACCGTGCCGTTTGTCTCAAAGTGCTGGATCCAGCGGCGCATGGACCGCTCCGAGCATCCAATAATCTCGGCCACGTCGCCGGAGGGGTAGCCCTCTCCCAGTAGACCGAGCACGTGCTCGCGCGTCTCCTCCGAGAACATGTCGATGCCGTCGGGGGCAGCGTCGCAGTCGTCCCCGGACAGCTCCGACGCGTCCGTCTCGGTTGACGACGAAGATATTGATGACAGTGTCGAGTCCGTCCCGACAGACGTCGTTGAGCTCGTCCCGGCCGACATCACACACGACGACAGCGAGTCCTCGGTCGACGACCTGCGCGCGGAGAAGATCGTCTGCACGACGCCAGCCGACACGGACATCACGCGGCAACGCCCCGTCGGCGGCGAGCGGGGACGGAGAAGCACGCTGAGAACGGTGGCGGTGACCCGTCGGCGGCGGGAAGGGACGGAGGGGGACGACCGCCGATGAACGCGTCGGTGCCCCGTCGGTGGCGGGCGAAAGGAAGCGGGCGGCGAGGGACACACGCGAAGGAAGGCGCCGGTGCGCCGTCGGCGGCGGGCAGGGACGGAGGGGGACGACCGCTAAGGAACGCGCCGGTGCCCCGCCGGTGGCGGGCGAGAGGAAACGGGCCGCGAGGGACACACGGGGAGGAAGGCGCCAGTGCGCCGTCGGCGGCGGCCAGGGACGGAGGGGGACGACCGCCAAGGAACGCGCCGGTGCGCCGTCGGTGGCGGGCGAGAGGAAACGGGCGGCGAGGGACACACGCGGAGGAATGCGCCGGTGCCCCGTCGTCATTGGCGTGCGGGAACGGGCGGCGGAGGCGAGGGAGACGCCCAGCAATCACGCGGCGCTCCTCGGATGGCCGGCGGTGAGGGGGATGCACACCCAAAAAGGTGACGCCGCCCCGTCGGCGGCGGCGAGGGACGGGGCAGCACGCCGAGAAAGGTGGCGCCGCCCCCGCAGGCGGCGGGCAGGGTCGGAGGGGGACGCACGCTGAGGAAGGCGGCGGTGCCGCGTCCGTGGCGGGCGGAAATGGACAGCGGCGGAGAAGGCGACACAGAGCAGCGTGGGGGCGCCCCCTGGGTGGCGGGTGGGGATGGTGGGGAGGTCGAAGCGGCGGCGAAGGGCAAGACGCTGTGGCGCACGCGCCACCGACCGAGAGGGAGCGCGGGGGAATCCTCCAGGGGTCGCGCGGGAACCCGCCAGAGGACACGGGGGAACCCGCATGCCCGACGTTGCCCACAAGGAAAAGGCAACGCGACCTGCTCGAAGAGAGCGGTCCGTAAAGCTGTCTGTCGGGTTATCAGCTTGAATTGTTGTGCGGATTGTCACGGAAACCAGTGCCATTCGCCGCACCAGTGCCTGTCAGTGCGGGAAATGGGTCGGCCGAGCGGAATTTAGATGTGCCCCAGTCACGAATGACGCGGTCAGACGAAGTTTGATTTCGGCCCACTGAACGTCAGCTGCCTATCTGATTTGGCCCGTTCCGGGCCAACCCACATTGCCGTGAGTCGAGCTGTGAATAGACCAATGAGGGTGCTTCGCCTGCTCCAGGGGATGCTGACAGCGTCCGATGGGGGGTGATACTTTGCCCGCCCCTGGAGGCTCAGAGCAAAGGTGAATGCTCTCATTAAGAACTACACCCCCACTGAGAGCCCCAGTTAGGGGTTCTCATTTGGGTCATTTGCTGAGGACACGATACTTTGCCCACCCGCGCCGCGTGCACGCCTGGCTGGCACAAGCGCATTCTCTGGGGGCCACCGGAGAGCCGAATATGTGGGACTGGGCCACATACATCTCGTCCAGGTACCGGGGGCCATCGAGAGAGGCACACATGACAGAGCTGCTGGCGTCCCGCTTGCACTCGTCATCAGCGATTCTGATGCATTGGGGGGGGGGGGGGGGGGGGGGATGGCATGTCATAGTTTCCGCAAACTACGCCTCCCGCGGCATGGCCAAAATTGGGAAAACCACCATACACAGCGCCTATCGTCTCGCAAGGTATTAATACAGTCATTGCTCGCAGTCATGATCTCGTTACAGTGTGTATTTGCCTATGCGACGCGGGCCCACTTTATAGTAGCCTGCTTCGAATTCACATTTAGATCATATTTTAGGGTGTGTCACTGCAAGATTGGGCGCAATACCACCGTACTTGCGCCAGGTTGTCGTCTGGAAACTTGCACTGACTCAAAGCCGACGAGCTGCAAGCAAGAGGGCCAAGGCCTACAGAGACGGTGTCTGCCAACAGCACCATCAAACAAGCGACAGGAAAAAAAAACAGCTCTGCAGCTACGCTAGTCTTCGTCCTCTCCTGCGAGATCCATATCGACCTCCTGAGCGATTGTGCTCGTATCACCCGCGACAACAAAGCACCTCTGCTCCGAACGGCCTCTCTCTTCCTCCGACACCCCACAAAGTCTACAACCAAGCGAGTGTTTGTCAACAGAGAGACCACCTCTGACACGTCCGTATGGACGCTGTCAGCTACGGGTAGAACCCCATGCAGCTGTATGTGCACCACAGCGGCGATCTTTTTAGTCGCGACTGAGAGACTCCGCTAACACGACTGGGGAAGTTGATGGTCCGTGGGGCGGAAAGGGCCGCGGGCAAGCGGGTGGTACAGTCAATCCCCGACCTTATGGCTCGGCGTAGACGGGCACCTGCCACTATATCGAGTCGACTGAAGATCGGAATTGAGTCGGCACCTCCGGCCAGAACGAAACTTGAATGGGACGGTCGATCGTCGCGCTAGTAACGCTAAATAAGAGATCACGAAAAAAGTAGGAACCGCAGAAGCGAGCCCAGCGGCGCCGGCGGCCAGCGTGTGGCCACCGACGTCGTGACCACCCCGTCCCCGCCGCTGTCGCTGACGTCGTGACCACCCCGTCCCCTCGACCATCTCCTGCGCCACTGCACTCCCTGTGATCACTGGACGGGGTTCGCCCCTCCCCCACACCCTTCCACTTGCACATATCATACCCCTCTCCAATCCCTCCCCCCCCTCGCCCTGGGCGTTGACATGGCGTCCGGGAGTGGCAGCGGACAGACGCTGCTGCAATCGATTGCATGTGGCCCGACCGTGGATCTGCAACGGATGGCGCTCGCTCTGCAAGCCAATCCATCCAGCGTGACGTTTGAGACGTTGGGCATCGAGCGCATGGAAGCGTTTTGCGGATCTGGGGACGCCATGGACTCTGATTCGTCCGATTCGGCCTCGAGCGGGCCCGATGAGATGACCAACCGGCGGCTTTCTACCCCCTACGGTGCTGCTATGGCGGCGGCGGAGGCGGCCTTCTCCCACGCGTGCCCCTCTCTTGTGCCTGTGGCCAGTTCCGGAATACGTGCCGCGGCCAGGGCTGCTGCGGCTACCGCCACTCATTTTGGGCCTCACCCAGCTGTGAGTAGTACTGACGACCTAGGAGGCGGCCGCACCGCCGTCGTCGGCCGAGACGCGCTGACCGATGAGCAGGGGGCAGGTAGATCGGATGGCGGGGCTGCCCAAGACGTCACACCCTGTCCAACGCCGAGGACGGGTTCCCAGGCGGCTCCCTCGGCTTTCACGGATCACGCCGATCCCAGCACTCCATCAATTGAGCAAGAGCATCAGCCGATTAGTGCTCATTACGGAGGTCGAGGCCGTCGTCGACGTCGGCGTGGGCGGGGCGGTGGGGGAAGCTCGACCGGAGGACGCACCCGGCGGACGCGCGCTCAATTGACGATGCGCCACCGCTTGATGATCATACACATGGTCACGGCCGGGCTGACGTACAGCCGGGTTCGTCGGGAGCTTCCCATCAAGGTCAGCTACAACGCCGTGCGCAACACTTGGTACCGGCGCGCCATCTACCTCAGCGTCTTGCAGCTGGGAAACGTGGACCTGGACGCTGTACGCTATCGCCCGCCCACGTACCCGCAGCTGGACGCTGCGCTATTGCGGTGGTTCTTGGCGGTCCGGGCGTGCGGTAAGAGGACGGTTCCCGTAACTGTCGCCATGCTAAAGGAGCGGGCCGGCCAGCTGGCATCACAAATGGGCATCCAGGATTTCCGGGCCTCGACGGGCTACACCTGCAGGTGGGTGAAGCGCAACGACATCAGGAGCATCTGCCTCGTCGGCCAGGGTGCGTCGGCAGATCGGGCAGGCTCGGCTGACCGCATAGCCGAAGTGCGGGAAACACTACAAGGTGTAGCCCCCGGTTTAATATACAATATGGACGAGACCGGACTTTTCTACCGCTGTCTGCCACACCGCTCCAACGTGTCGGCACGAGAGCGCCGGACGGCGCGCGGGTCCAAAGCCATGCGGGCGAAGGACCGTGTGACTGCTGTGCTCTGCGTGAACGCAGACGGTTCCCACAAGCTCCCTATCACCGTCATCGGTAA
>Ga0209831_1004169_pt1 | contig 11505 bp, 9 predicted proteins | sample Maine_Asex4_meta_FD_187451 | JGI IMG/M metagenome (GOLD analysis project Ga0209831, IMG submission 187451) | Marine algal microbial communities from Maine, USA - Maine_Asex4_metaG (SPAdes) (version 2) | ecosystem: Host-associated > Algae > Red algae > Unclassified | place: Maine, USA | collected...
AGCTGCGCGTACTCCTTGCTCAGGTTCCGGAAACGGTCCTGGTCGCCGAGCACGTCCGGGTCGCCCAGCATCACGCCGATCTCCTCGTGGCGCTCGCTGACGCTCTCCAGCCGCTCGCGTATCGAGTCCTTCAAGGGGCGTCGCGCGGCATGGTCAGGCCGAGCACGCGGCGCGCGTTGTCGATCACCTCGTGCTCGCCGAACTCGGCCGCCTCGCGCAGCCGCGCGGTCGGGGTGTGCATCAGCTTGTTGCTCAGCCCGTGGGCGAGCTGCTCGAGCACGGACTCCGCGCTCTTGCCGGCCGCCAGCTGCTTCTTCGCCCGGGCCAGCTGCGCCACCCGGATCGTGTCGACCTGGGCGCGGTAGTCGCGGATGGTGTCGGTCGCGCCCAGCGACTGCAGTTTTCTCATGAAGCGCCCGGCCTGGTGGGCCACGATCTCCTCGGCCTCCACGGCGGCCGCCTCGCGCGACTGGCGGTTCTCGTCGATGACGCTGCGCAGATCGTCCACGGTGTACAGGAACACCGAATCCAGCTCGCCAACCTCGGTCTCGATGTCGCGCGGCACGGCGATGTCGACGAACAGCATCGAGCGGTGGCGGCGGCGCTTGAGAGCACTGCCCACCGCGCCCTTGCCCAGCACGGGCAGGGGGGAGGCGGTGGAGCTGATCACGATGTCGGCCTCGTGCAGCCGATCGTGGATCGCGCCGAGCGAAATCGCCTCGCCGTCGACCTCGTCGGCCAGGATCCGGGCGCGCTCCACGGTGCGGTTGGCGATCAGCACCCGGCCGATGCCGGCCTTCTTCAGATGGCGGGCGGCCAGCTGCACCGTCTCGCCGGCCCCGATCAGCAGGGCGGTGTGCTTGCCGAAGTCGGCGAAGATCTGCCGGGCCAGACTGACGGCGGCGAACGCCACCGAGACCGGGTTGGTGCCGATGGCAGTCTCGGTGCGCACCTGCTTGGCGACCGAGAAGGCGTGCTGGAACAGTGGCACGAGCTGCTGGCCGACCGTGCCGGCGGTGGTCGCGTCGCGGTAGGCGCGCTTGATCTGGCCGAGGATCTGCGGCTCGCCCAGCACCATCGAGTCCAGGCCGCTGCACACGCGCAGCAGGTGGGTGACCGCGTTCAGGTCGGCGTGCTGGAACAGGTAGGGGTCGGCGTGGCCGGCGTGCATGTCCATCCAGCCGTGCATCCAGTCGACGATCGGACGGGCGTCGTCGCCCGTCACGCCGCAATAGATCTCGGTGCGGTTGCACGTCGACACGATGGCGGCCTCGTTGACCGCATCCACGTCGCGCAGCGCCTCGAGCGCGTCCCCGAGCCGATCGTCGCCGATGGCGGCCCGCTCACGGATGTCGACCGGGGCGGTGTGGTGGTTCAGGCCGAGAGCGATGAGTGTCATGAGGGCGTCGAGGATAGCAAGAGCGTGCACGCCGCGGCGTGCAGGCAGCGTCCGAAGCTGTATACGGACCCGGGCTCATGACAGGAGCTGCAAACCGCACCGGTGCCCGCGAGCCGTCACGGCGAGTGGGTACACTCGGACGCCTGTCCGCCGTGGATTGCCCGACACCATGAGTTTGCGTGACCCCCGACGCATCGCCCCGGCGATGCTGCCCGCCCTGCTGCTCGGTTGCTCGGCGGTACCGATGGCGCCCGGCAACGCCCTCGCGCAGGACGCGGCGCAGCAGACGCCGCCGCTGGCGCCCGACGTCGTGTTCGCACCACCTTCACGCGGCACCACCGACGATGCGCAGCTCATGTTCGAGATCATGATCTCGGAGCTGGCCGGGCGTCGTGGCCGCCTCGACATCGCGCTCGAGGGCTACGCCGCCGCCGCCGCTCGCACCGACGACACCCGCGTCGCCGAACGTGCCACGCGCCTGGCGATCTTCGCCCGCCGCTGGGACGCTGCCGGGGCGGCGCTCCTGCGCTGGCGCGCCCTGGACGGCACGGCGGTCGAGCCGCTGGAGCTGCAGGCGCAGGTGCTGATGCGTCGGCAGCGCCCGGACGAGGCGGCCGAGCGCTTCATCGAGGTGGTGGAGCGCAGCGACGATGCTGACCTGGCCCTGAGCGAGCTGGGTGCGCTGCTGCAGGGCGACCCGGATCCGGTGTCCGCGATGGGGGTGGCCGAGGCGCTGGTGGCGCGCTATCCGGATGCCGCTCCGGCGCGGCTGGTCGTGGCCCGGCTCGCGCTCGTGTCCGGGGACCGCGACACGGCGGTGGCGGCGCTGGATGCCGCCCTGGAGCGCGACCCGGACAACGCGGACGCGGTGCAGGTGCGCGCCCGGTTGCAGGCCGCCGAAGGCGACCGGGACGGCGCGTTCGCGCTGCTCGCCGCCGCCATCGAGCGCAATCCGGACGACTTGCCGCTGCAGGTAGGCCGGGCGCAGCTGCTGGTCGAGGCCGGCCTGATCGACCGGGCGCGGACGGCACTCGGGGCGCTGGGCGACGTAGCGGTCGACGATGCCGACACGCTGCTGGCGATCGGCGAGCTGGCGATGCGGGTCGAGGAGCCCGCACTCGCCGCCGGCTGGTTCTCCCGGCTGCTGGTACTGGGCGAATACCGCGATCAGGCCCACTTCCAGCTGGCCCGCATCGCCGATGTCGGCGGCAACGCCACCGAGGCGATCGCCGGCTACGATGCGGTCATGTCGCAGGAGCTGTTCGTGCCCGCGCAGACACGAGCCGCCGAGCTGGTCGCGGCCCGGGGTGACATCGACGCCGCCCGCGACCGGTTGACCACGCTGCGCGGCATGGTGGTCGACCCCGCGATGCAGGCGCAGTTGATCGGTACCGAAGGGCGTCTGCTGCAGCGCGCCGGCGAGTCGGAGGAGGCGCTCGCGCTGCTCAGCGACGGGCTCGAGAACTTTCCCGACAGCGGTGACTTGCGCTATGCCAGGGCGCTGGCGGCCGAAGGCGCTGGGCAGCCGGAGGTCCTGGTCGACGACCTGCAGCGGCTGATCGCCGCCGAACCCGACAACGCCCAGGCGTTGAACGCGCTTGGCTACCACTACGCGCAGCGTGACGAACGCCTGGACGAGGCCTCGGAGCTGCTGGAGAAGGCCAGCGCGTTGCTGCCCGACGATCCGGCGGTGATGGACAGCCTGGGCTGGTTGCGGTTCAGGCAGGACGACACCGACGAGGCGATCCGGTTGCTGAGCCGGGCGCTGTCGATACTGCCGGATGCCGAGATCGCCGCGCACCTGGGCGAGGCCCTGTGGGTGGCCGGACGCCGTGACGAGGCACGGCAGGTCTGGGGCGAGGCGCTGGCGGATGCGCCGGATCACGCCGTGCTCAACGAGACGATCGAGCGACTGACGCGTTGATCGCGCCCGCCGTGCCGCCGGGGCCACCTCGCTCGTCGTGTCCGGGCGGTGTGCAGCGCCGGCACCGTGCCACTGTCGCGCTTGCCGCCCTGGCGCTGCTCGCCCTCCTGGCCGGGTGCGCCAGCGGCGGTGCGACGGTGCCGCCGGCGCCCCCGGAGCCCGGCCAGATCGCCGCACGCGAGCAGCGCCTGGCCGGGCTGGAGCGCTACTCGGTGGGCGGAAGCTTCGCCTACCGTGACGAGCGGCAGTACCTGGGCGCCGCGCTCGATTGGCGGCGCGACGGCGATGCGCTCGCCGTGAGCCTGCGCGCGCCGCTCGGTCTGGGGCGGCTGGAGGTGCGGCAGGACGCCCGCGGCGCCCGGGTGGTGCGCAGCGGGCGCGAGGCGTTGACCGGGCCGAGTGCGGCACCGCTGCTGCGCACCGCCCTCGGGCTGTCCGCCCCGGTCCCGCTCGATCAGCTGGGCGACTGGATCCGCGGGCTGCCGGGCTCCGCCGCCTCCGGGGTCGAGCGCGACGAGGCGGGCCGGCTGCGCACGCTGGTGTATCGCGACGGTACCGGCCAGCGCTGGCGGACCACCGTGCGCCGCTACCGGGAGGTGAACGGGCTGTGGTTGCCGGCGTTGCTGACGGCCGTCAGCGGCGAGCGTCGGCTGAGGCTGGCGCTGGTCGACTGGCGCGTGCCGGGGCCGTCCGCCGAACCGGTCCCTGACCGGGCACCCGTCGAGTCACCGGGACGCCGCCTGTCGTTGCCGGGCGGTTGAGGTGTGGCCGATGTGCCTACACGTTCCCCTGTCGCGCGACGGTGCCGGGGCGCACGGTCGGAGCCTGTCGGCACTGCAAGCCGGATACGGACCTCTGGCCAGTGCGGCGTCCGACAGGTAGACTGCTGCGCTCTCGTGACAAGACAGGCGCCGTCCTGGAATTCCGTTCCGCCAACCTAGGGCGATATCGACGTTGACCACCAACTGGCTGGCTCCGGCCAAGATAAACCTGTTCCTGCACGTCACCGGACGGCGCAGTGACGGCTACCACACGCTGCAGACCGTCTATCAGTTCGTCGAACTGAACGATGTGTTGCAGTTCAGCGTCCGCGAGGACAACGAGATCCACCTGAAGAGCGATTTTCAGGAGGTCCCCGCCGAGCAGAACCTGGTGGTGCGTGCCGCGCGTGCGCTGCAGCAGCATTCGGGTACCCGTGCCGGAACCGACATCACGCTCGAAAAGCGCATTCCCACCGGTGGCGGGCTCGGGGGCGGAAGCTCCGATGCCGCCACCACGCTGGTGGCGCTGAACGAGTTCTGGCGACTCGGACTGTCGATCAAGGAGCTGGCCGAGATCGGCGTGACCGTCAGTGCCGACGTGCCGGTGTTCGTCTACGGTCAGTCCAGCTGGGCCGAGGGCATCGGCGAGAAGCTCACCCCGGTGGCACCGATCGAGCCGTGGTACCTGATCGTCAACCCGAACGTGCAGGTCTCGACACAGGCCTTGTTCAACGCCCCGGAATTGACACGCAACACGAGTCCGATCACAATCCGCGACTTCATGGACGGACGCAGCCGGAACGTGTTCGAACCGGTCGTCGTCGCACGCTACCCCGAGGTGCGTGCGGCACTCGACTGGCTCAGGCGCAACAACCGGTCGAGTCCTGCCAAGATGAGCGGTACCGGCAGCTGCGTGTTCACCGCGTTCGCCTCGCAGGATCAGGCGATGGAGCTGGCCGATCGGCTTCCGTCCAACATGAAGGGGTACGTCGTCAAGGGGCGCAACGCGTCGCCGCTATACGACTTCTCGGGTTGATTTCCGGGATGATGGGTACCCGTGCGGCAGGCCCGGTTGCCTGTCGCTGACCGGATCCGTCCGGCGCACCGGCGGGCAGGGAGCCCGCGACAGCACGAAGTGTTCGAACGAGTAGCTACAGGGCCGTCGCCAAGCGGTTAAGGCACCGGGTTTTGATCCCGGCATTCGGAGGTTCGAATCCTCCCGGCCCTGCCATTCGTCACGAGTCCCGAGAGGTGTCGGGTCCGCATGCCCGTCGTCGCACGTCACCGTCTTTCAGGACTGCAGACCCGCATGGCCGATCGCCGACTCATGATCTTCGGTGGCAACGCCCACCCCCGTCTCACCCAGAACATCGCTGCCTACCTGCAGCAACCCATCGGCAAGATGCAGCTGTCGCGCTTCAGCGACGGCGAGACCTCGGTGGAGATCCAGGAGAACGTCCGCGGCGGCGACGTCTTCATGGTGCAACCGGTGTGCGCACCGACCAACGACAACCTGATGGACCTGCTGGTCACCGTCGATGCGCTGCGCCGCGCCTCGGCCGAGCGCATCACCGCGGTGATCCCGTACTACGGGTACGCCCGTCAGGACCGACGCGTGCGTTCCGCGCGCGTGCCGATCACCGCCAAGCTGGTGGCCAACATGCTGGAGGTGTCGGGCGTGGACCGTGTGCTCACCGTGGACGTGCACGCCGAGCAGATCCAGGGCTTCTTCGACATCCCGGTCGACAACGTCTACGCATCACCTTTGCTGATGCTCGACATCTGGCGTGCCAAGTACCCGAACCTGGTGGTGGTCTCGCCCGACATCGGTGGCGTGGTGCGCGCGCGCGCGGTGGCCAAGCAGCTCGACGACTCGGACCTGGCCATCATCGACAAGCGTCGGCCGAAGGCCAACGAGGCGCAGGTCATGAACATCATCGGCGACGTGTCGAACCGCACCTGCGTGATCATCGACGACATGGTCGACACCGCCGGCACGTTGTGCAAGGCGGCCGAGGCGCTCAAGCAGCACGGCGCCCTGAAGGTGGTGGCGCTGGCCACCCACCCGGTGCTGTCGGGCAACGCGATCGACAACCTGCTCGGCTCGCAGCTCGACGAGCTGGTGGTCACCGACACCATCCCGCTGTCGGAGGCGGCGGTGGCGTGCGGGCGCATCCGGCAGCTGTCCGTGGCGGACCTGCTCGGCGAGACGATCCGCCGCATCCACGAGGACGAGTCGGTCAGTTCGGTCTACATGGACTGACGTCCTCGCGGCCTCGATAGGTATCGGCCCGGATCATCAAGACGCTTGCGCAGGAGTCATGGCGTCGGCCATGTACCTTCATCCCGTGGCGTTCGGAAAGAGCGGTAGCTGTCGACGACTGGAGTAGACCTCCGCTATTTCGTCACTTATCAGCCCGTTTTCCAATCCCCTGATCACGACAAACGGTTGCATCACTGCTTCGCGGAAGCGATACCGGTAGTTACGTGGCTCACCGAACCGTTCGAGAATCCTGCCACGCTCCTCTTCGCAGAACAGGTTCACGTGAAACGAGTAGCTCGACTGCAGTATTCGCTTTCCCCTGATCTTCTCAAGAGGTTCGCTGATTGCTGATGCCTGAAATCTGCCGAGTTCGTCGGTTGGAGCAAGTGCACAAGCCAGGAGAACCGGCTCGTACAGTGTTGCGTCGCCTTTCCGACTCACGATGGCCTTCAGGTACCCTTCTACAACGGTGTTGTCTATATCGGAGACCGCTGAAGCCAGTGCCGCATATACATGTTGCGTTTCGACGGATTCCCTTTTCGCGCTCACTGCTGCAAGTGCGGCGTGCATGCCTAGCAGATGCGCGTAGTACGGCAGTCCACGTGCCAAGAATGTCAATTCCTGTGCCTCGCGTACCGTTTGGGAGAGCGATAGCAAAATAACGCTCTACTTAGAAAAATTACCTGACTTTGGCTGACGATTTCCACGTCTGGCTGTTCGCGGCCGGTTTGCCGCTCCTTTGGCACGGCCTGCGATCCCGAAACGGCCGAACCCGGCAGTACCCCCGTCCCGAGCAACCTCACACGACGCGATATCGCTTCTTCATCGCGAAGATCATTCTCGGTTCTGGTAGACTTCCGCGGCTTCGCCTGGTCGCGGGCGAAGCGGACGACGGGGCGGGCCGACCTCTTTCGAATCGGCTGCCACCGCGTCACCGCCGCGCCCGATCCCGGGGCGGCCCAACAACCTGCCGGAGAATCCGACATGTCCGACGACCTCAACGTCGCCGTCACGTCACGCAACGTATTCGGGAAGGGTGCGAGCCGCCGCCTGCGTCGTGACAATCTCGTGCCCGCCATCCTCTACGGGGACAGCAAGGAGCCGGTACCGATCCAGCTCAAGCACAACGAGGTGATCAAGCACCTCGAGAACGAGGCCTTCTACTCCCAGCTGCTCAGCGTCAGCGTGGACGGTGCCGAGTCGGAGCGCTGCATCCTGCGCGACGTGCACCGTCACCCCTACAAGCAGCAGATCCTGCACATGGATTTCATGCGCGTGGTGGCCGGTGCCGAGATGCGCTTCACCGTACCGCTGAACTTCGTCGGCGAGGAGGATTGCCCGGGCGTGAAGAACGAGGCCGGCATCGTCTCGCACAACGAGAACGAGGTGGCGATCTTCTGCCTGCCGCGCAACCTGCCCGAGAACATCACCGTCGACATGAGCGAGATGTCGATCGGTGACGCCGTCAACCTGTCCGACCTGCCGATGCCCGAGGGCGTGCGCCTGGCCGACCTGGACACCGAGGATCCGGATACCGACCGCATGGTGGCCGGCGTGCAGAAGCCGCGCGTGGAGATCGATCCGGACGAGGAAGCCGACGGCGAGGGCGGCGATGCCGCGACAGGCGAGGGCGACGGCGCTGCGGCCGGTGGTGGCGACGGCGACGCTGCCGAGGACTGAGCCGGGGCCTTCGGCAGTGCTCTCGTCCGCCCGCACCGTGTGCGGACGCGGGCACCGGGACCGTCGCTCGGGCCGTCGTTCCGGAGGGGCATGCCGTGCCGGGTGAGACCGTACGCTTCCAGCTCGTCGCGGGCCTGGGCAATCCGGGTCCCGATTACGCGCGCACCCGCCACAACGCCGGGTTCTGGTACATCGACGAACTCGCCCGGCAACTCGGTGCGACCTTCACGCTGGACCGGCGCTACCATGCCGCGATCGCCCAGGCGACGCTGGCCGGGCGGCGCATCCATCTCGTCAAGCCGATGAACTTCATGAACAACAGCGGCCAGGGCCTGGCCGCCGTCGTCCGCTTCTACAAGATCGATCCCGCCCGGGTGCTCGTCGCGCACGACGAGCTCGACCTGTCGCCCGGCGAGATACGCGTCAAGCGGGGCGGCGGACATGGCGGGCACAACGGCCTGCGCGACATCGTGCCGCGGCTCGGCTCCTCCGACTTCTGGCGGTTGCGCATCGGCATCGGCCACCCGGGGCACAGGAGCGCCGTGGCGGGCTACGTGCTCAAGCGCGCACCCTCCGGCCAGCAACGCCTGATCGAGGAGGCGGTGGAGCTGGCATTGCGCGAATCGACCACGCTGATCGACGGCGACACCGACATCGCCACCAAGGCGCTCAACGGTCACAAGCCTCTCGCCTGAGCGAGACGCCACGACCTGATCCACCGCTGTTCGCGCACCGGCGCGGGCGATGGCCATCGACGGACAATTGACGGACAAGGGACATGGGATTCAAGTGCGGCATCGTCGGTCTGCCGAACGTCGGCAAGTCGACGCTCTTCAACGCCCTGACCAGGGCCGGGATCGCGGCGGAGAACTACCCGTTCTGCACCATCGAGCCGAACGTGGGCATCGTGCCGGTGCCCGATCCGCGGCTGGGCGCACTGGCCGGCATCGTCAAGCCGCAGCGCACCCTGCCCACCACCATGGAGTTCGTCGACATCGCGGGCCTGGTGGAGGGTGCCTCGAAGGGTGAGGGGCTGGGCAACCAGTTCCTGGGCAACATTCGCGAGTGCGACGCGATCGCGCACGTGGTGCGCTGCTTCCAGGACGAGGACGTCATCCATGTCGCTGGCCGGATCGACCCGATCAGCGATGTCGAGATCATCGATACCGAGCTGCTGCTGTCCGACATCGACACGCTCGACAAGGCGGTGTACCGGATCGGCAAGAACGCCAAGAGCGGCAACAAGGACGCCATCGCCGAGAAGGCGTTCCTGGAGTCGGCGGTGGCACGCATGAACGACGGCTGCCCCGCGCGATTGCTCGAGGCGGACAAGCGTGAGCGTGGCTGGCTCCGGAACCTGCACCTGCTGACCGGCAAGCCGGTGATGTACATCGCCAACGTGCTCGAGGACGGGTTCGGGAACAACCCGTTGCTGGACGTGCTGCGCGAGCGTGCCGAGAGCGAAGGCGCCCGGCTGGTGGCGGTGTGCGCGGCCATGGAGGCAGAGATCGTGCAACTGGAGGAGGCCGAGAAGGCCGAGTTCCTCGCCGAGATGGGTCTGGAGGAGCCGGGCCTGGACCGGGTCATCCGCGCCGGCTACGAACTGCTCGGCCTGCAGACCTTCTTCACCGCCGGCGAGAAGGAGGTGCGCGCCTGGACGGTGCAGGGCGGGGCGACCGCGCCGAACGGGGCGGGTCGCATCCACACCGACTTCGAGAAGGGCTTCATCCGTGCCGAGGTGGTCGGCTACGACGACTTCATCGCCTCGGGCGGCGAGAGCGGGGCCAAGGAGGCCGGCAAGTGGCGGCTGGAAGGCAAGGAGTACCTGCTGGCCGAAGGCGACGTGGTGCATTTCCGCTTCAACGTCTGACACGGCATCCGTCCGGTTCGCGTTGACAGGCGTGGCGTGACGAGGCAGAATTGTCGGCTCGGAAACGATGGCTACATAGCTCAGCTGGTTAGAGCACAACACTCATAATGTTGGGGTCCCTAGTTCGAATCTAGGTGTAGCCACACCCCCGAGAGCCAGGTGGAATGCGGCTCTCAGCGTTTCTCGACTCACTCATGACGAACCCTCGCAAAGTGCTGGGAAGACTCCGGGGACACTCGATCCTCGGAAAGTTCAGCCGGGGAGACTCCCGGCGGCGCGTCCGGTACCTCGGGCATTCGTCGCCCTCCAGCCCGCTACGGGCCGTACCGCGCCCACGGTGCTCTACTGACGCCAGATCAGCGCATCCCCCCGGTGCCGAGCATCCGGGCAACGATCCGCGCGTCGAACAGCCCAGCCGCCGCGCCCTCGAACTGGTTCACCCACACCGTGTTCTCCACCCACTCGATGGCTGGCGAGAAAGCGGGCCGGGCGCGGTAGTCGCGCCATGTCGAGCGCCCGATGCCCAGGTGGACGTACAGCCCGGCGAGCGTGAGGGCGCGCAGCCTCGGCACCGCCAGCATCATCGTCACCTTGCCGCGGTACACGACGGGCTCGTGCCGGATCAGCGGATTCGCCGCGCACCACTCGAAGTACCGGATGCAGGCGGCTTCAAGCACGCCCGGATCAGCGAAGCGTCGGCGACGTCCCGGTGAGCGTCGAGCAGACCACGCGCGGTTACCGGGCTGGAAGCGGGTCGGGTGGTGCTTGTGCTCGGGCGGTTCGGCGGCGTGGCGGGCCGGTCAGCGCGCCTGTGCAGCCAGGTACGCCCGGCATGGGCGCGGTGCGGGCGGTGGGCGTGTCGATCGTCGCGTGCATGGTCCGGGCTCCGGTGGGCGTCTTGCCGACGATGGTGCCGTGCGGGCATCCGGCGGACCAGTGCGACGCTGCACCAGGCGTCCGGGTGGGCGGCCTTGCCGGGACGGGATGCGTCACAGCGCCGTGACGAGTTCGAGCGCCCACGTGCGCAGGGAGCGGACCGACCGCCTTGACTGCGTCCGAAAAAGCGTCGCGAGCGCCCACGCGCGCGGGGAGCGGACAACGTCTCGACGTATCGGGAAACGTCGGGAATCCGAGCGCCCACGCGGGGAGCGGTCCACGTCGGAAAACCTCCCCGTTCGACCAAAGGCGCGGGAAGCGATCGACCATCCACAGGTGTCGGAAAAATCGGGCGCGGTCCATGCGCGCGCGTAGGTGGGGAACCCTCTCGCCGGCGAGAGAATCTGTCGTGGGCGCAGTCCACGCGCGCGCGTGGGTGGCCTCTCAAAATCCCTCGCGAGCGTGCCTCACGTCCACGTGCGCGGGAGCGGCCCGCCACCGCAGGCCAGCCGGAGCCCCTACAGCCGCACGCCCAGCCGGTGCGCCATCGTGGCGAGCGCCCGGCGCCGGCTGCGCTCGTGCCGCGCCTCGATGCGCGCCCAGGTGGTCCGGTGCATCCCCTTCGGCCTCGGCCCCAGCTCGCCGAGCGCGCCATGCTGCCCGCCGTGGCGTTCCTGCAACTTGTGGCACTGGTCGATGCCGCGATCGGTGTCGGTCTGGTTCCGGGTGCGG
>Ga0209831_1004176_pt1 | contig 11491 bp, 6 predicted proteins | sample Maine_Asex4_meta_FD_187451 | JGI IMG/M metagenome (GOLD analysis project Ga0209831, IMG submission 187451) | Marine algal microbial communities from Maine, USA - Maine_Asex4_metaG (SPAdes) (version 2) | ecosystem: Host-associated > Algae > Red algae > Unclassified | place: Maine, USA | collected...
GGGTCCCCGCACTCTTTGCAACGCGTGCGGCCTGCGGCGCCGTAACCACCCTTCCGCGACTCGGGAGGGCTGCGCGTCATCAGGCGCCACCGTGCAGCAATCGGGCAAGCGCGGAAGGGACTCGAGTACGTCTTCCTCTTCGAGTCTGTGTCGTCTGTCCAAGGCGCGTGGGAGCTCGTTGGCGAGTCGTGCAGCAGCCGCAGACGCGGCGACAAGCCGTGAGGCTTGTCGCCCGGTCTGTCCTGGACCGCTGCCGACGCTATCGTCCCCGCGAAGGTGAAGCAAGAGCCCGAGCCAGCCGCTGTCATCAAACAGGAGGATGTGGCGGTCGGGGGTCCCCCAGTTGGAAGGGGCGTGGCCCCTCAGCTGTGGACAGCACACCCCCGGGGGCCGTCCCAAAATATCCCGATCCGGGCCAGCAAGGGAATGATCTGTACAGATCTCGGGGAGATTGGAGTCGGTCGGGGGCGGGGCTTTTCCCCAGTGGTTTTCCCAGCCCCCCTACTACTTGTTTGAACTTTTCGCTTTGGAGGGATTTATCAGTTTGACGCATTTAGGGAGGCTACTTTGGCCGCCGGCGTTCGGGTTTGGGAGGGGTTTATTGAGAGCGGGAACGCCGTCCCAGTCGCCGTTTGATAAAACCAACTGTGCTTTGGACTACGATTCCCCCCTGGGCTTCGCCGTGATCCTCTCCTCCCGTTGGGGGAAGGCTGGGCTGTGGGTCGATTTCCGGGGCAGTTCCTTCGACGGACCGAGCTGATCAAGAGGTCACTTCGGCCGGACGACGAACCACCGTGGTGGTGCCTAGAACCGCTTCAATTTCTGGTGGAGCAGCAGGGGATTCAGGCCGTTGCCACGCCCGTACCGGGTAGCCGGTTCTCCGATTGTTTGTTGGTTTGTTGAGTTCAAGACGACATGGATCTCCGCGTCGGTCTGAAGTCAATTACCGCACGGCCACTACGATGGCGTCGCACCCCGACCTTCTCAAGCTGGACGCGATCGCTAGCGGCATGCCGGCGGGTACATCCGAGGTGACTTCAGCGGTGGCTGCGACAGGGGAATCCGCGGGTGGATCAGGGATTCCCTTCACTTCGCCTCGGCCATTGGCGGACCTCGTAAGCGAAACGGTTCGGTGGTTCCCCCCGGGGGCCGATGCCCTTCTTCCTCTACGTCACGACGAACGGACGGGATTGGAGGATGAAGGTCAGGGTCTGGCGACGTCTCTTGCGATGGCAGATTTGGACACGGCGCTGTCGACGTTCCGCGAGTCATTATTGGCCGACGTTTCTCGGGTCATCGCTGCGAGCCCCGCGGGTTCTGCTCAAGATGTCCCCCGCTGATCCACCAGAAAATGTAGCGGTTCTAAGCACGACCACGGTGGTTCGTCGTCCGGCCGAAGTGACCTCTTGATCAGCTCGGTCCGTCGAAGGAACTGCCCCGGAAATCGACCCACAGCCCAGCCTTCCCCGGATGGGAGGAGACGATCACGGTAAAGCCTAGGGGAAATCGTCTGCGGGTGGTACGTCGTGGAGTACCGGTTGGAGATCCCGAGGAGCGAGCAAACCCCTTGGAAGAACGTGGAGCGGAGCTTGGGGCCATTGTCCGATAACACCGTCGCCGGGGGTCCGTACGCCGCCACCCAGTTGTCCAAAAAGGCTGCCGCGATGGTCTCCGCGTCAATCCTCTGGAGGGGGATGGCCCGCGTCATCTTGGAGAAGCGGTCCACGATGACCAACAGGTGTTCGTTTCCCGCCGCCGTCCGGGGGAGGGGGCCGAGCAGGTCCATACACAGATCTGTCAGCGGTTCCGTCAGGGGAAAGGTCTTGAGGTAGTTGGTCTTGCGTCGCTTGCCGACGCGGTTCCTCGCGCACTGCGTGCGGTTGGCCACGAAGGCGTAGACGTCCACCACCATTGATTCCCAATAAAACAACCGTCGCATCGACGTGTACATCTTGATCGCCCCAGGGTGCCCGGCTTGCGGGGGGTAGTGCTCCCACATCATCACCCCGTAGCGCATGTGAGTCGGCACGTAGACTTGCGCGGCCCCATCCAACGGCGCCGTGCGCACCAACAGGCCATTCGGGTCCTCGTGGAACCGCGACTTGTCGTTGCCGTCCATTACCGCGCGAACATCCTTGCACCGTCCGTCCTCCGCTGCCCCTCGAGGAGCTTGGCGAGCGTCAGGGGGGCTAGGAGTCCGGCGGTAACTGCGACGCGGCCGACGAGTTGGGCAAAGCCAGACAGGGTACCGCGTCCGGTATCGTGAGAGCTTGCTGGTCTGGACAGACAGTCGCGAGTTGGTACGCATTTTATTTGTCCCTTCCGAGCGTGCTGCAAAAAGGTTTTGACCAGGAAAACTGGGTTGCGTAAAATCGTCAATTGGCCGATTTCTTGGGCGTCTGAGTATCTACGAACTAAAATTTTCGCGCGTATACGCACTTTCTTGGTACGCTTGGGAACCCCTGATGTCTATCGGGAGCCCATGGAGCCAAATCGGGGGGCATTGAGCTATAGCCATCGCCATATTTGCACGGGATGGCTTTCTGTTTGGCGATCGCCAAAGCGATAGCCATATGACAGTGCCAATCATATGCCTTCCATCTCGCGAGATCCGGGAAGTTCTCATATGATCGGTTCGAACTTGTCCGGCAGCGAGTCCCTCTGTGGCAAGTATTGAACTGGGATAGCGTAGACGCCGCCGTCGATCCCACCGCAGGGCGTTAACAGGCCCACCACGCGCATCTCAAGCCATGCATTCCACAGAGACCCAGTGCGCAACAGCATTCTCCCTATCCCCCCCCGGGCGTCTCGTTGGTCGGGCGCATGCAGCGGCGGGCCATGCATTGGTGGCGACCCTGTGCCAGGTGCAGTCCAGCACCAGTCCCTGATCACCTCGTGGGGGGCGGTTGCTGCAGCGCACCGTGCCACCCTGCAGCAATGAGCGTGGTGGGTGCTGTCTCGCTTTCAACAACAAGCGGCACCGGCGGCGAATGGAACCGGTTGGGGGAACGGACGCGCTATCCTGCTATGGGATTTGGAGGACTGCGAGGATGAAGTGCGACATGGAAGCGAATTGACCGATAGACATGCGCACGAGCGATAGCCCAAATATGTAGCGATATGACGATCGCATTTGGCGCACCGATAGACGAGCTCTGTTGCTGTCTTCCCAATTTTGGCCGATGTGGTCGAAATCAAGACAGGGTCTCGGTCAACTGCCCATTGGTCAAAACGGCTTTATCCGGCTGAATGGATGGCTAAGAAAGTGTTTCGCACAGTTGATCACCCCTCTTGACATCGACAGCATCGGCCAAAATTGGGAAGACAGCAATAATACCCTTCCTTCTTGACTCTGACGCAGCGTCAGCCCGACTCATCGAGCTCACGACGAGGGTTGCACACGACGCCGCTATATCGGGGGCGTCAGGGGCGCGCGACGGATAAGACGCCTTAGAGCACGTCTATCGGTGCGCCAAATGCCATCGCCATATCGCCATATATTTTGGCTATCGCTCGTGCGCATGTCTATCGGTCAATTCCCATCCATGGCGAACTTCATTCTCACAGTCCTCCGAATCACAGAGCAGGACAGCGCGGCCGTTCCATCAGCCGGCTCCATCGGCCGCCTGTGTCGCATGTTTTTGACTGCGATACAGCACCCACCACGCTCGCTGTAGCACGGTGGCACAGTGTGCTGCAGCCACCCTCCCTTTTGACGTGATCAGCGACAGGTGGTGCATTGAACCTGGCACTGGCTCGCCATCTTTTTGTTGCCCGCCGCTGTACGCGCCCGACCGCACGCGGTCCCTGTCGCTGCGCTGGTGCCGCACGTCCACCCCCCCCCCCCCACACATTGTGCTTCTATCCTTGTTCCCCCCCCCCGCGTGCGCGTGGTGGGTTCTTCGGCGCCGTGCGACAGGATTGACGACGACGTCCGCATTCTCCGAGTTCAATGCTTGCCACTATGCGAGGCGCTGCTTGACAAGTCCGACCCGATCTCAAGAAAACTACTCGTATCTCGCGCAATCGAAAGCATATGATTGGCTCTTGCATATGGCTATCGCTTTGGCGATCGCCAAACAGAATGCAAATTTGGCGATGGCTATGGCTCAATGCCCCCCGATATGGCTCAATGGGTTCCCGATAGACATGCCCTTAGCTATAATGTGGCGATTTGGCGCACCGATAGACGTGCTCTTACTGATGCCCTATTAGGCAGCCAGAACGCCCTCAGGACGCCCCAAGTAGCACCCTCAATTTTCGCAATATAAGTCAAGTGGCACCCACACTATGCTTTCATATGTAATGTTTGCATCAAGACTGGGTGCCTGTCCCCAACTAAGGTGCACAGCCGCCACCTGCTGAATTATGTAGACCCCCCTGAACAATTTCTCTTCGCGACGCCTTGCGGACGCCCTTTTGAGTTGGGGCGTTAGGGGCGCACGACGCCCAAATGACGCCCTAGTGGCGCCCTCAACGACGCCCGTAACGAGGCCCCGGGCGTTCTGAGCAACAGTACTTAGCATGTTACCTGAGCCTCATTCTGGGCCTAGGGCATGGACAAGGATTTACACAAAGGATGCAGCATCAATTGGATATGAGAAGAATCTTGTGGCACCTCGAACGCCACCAAGGGCCACGAGCACCTCACATCTTGCCCGACTTGATCGATGGTGTCGCGGACCTGTGACATGGGGTCGTGCACGGGAGCTCGAGGGGACGCGTCACCCCGACTGCGGGGCCACGCGGTGGCCCCAGAACTCCCGCCACTGCCAGCCTCACCGGCTCGACTGTGGTCCGCGGTCTTTTGCACACCACCCAAGGCTTCTGCAAGTGGCAGCCGCCCCCAATCGTCTGGTGAGGTGCCGAGCGATGGGAGGAGACTGACCGGCGGTCGCACAACCCGTACCAACCTCTGGTTTCCGGGACTGTGAGGTGCCGTCGAGGGCCCGGGGAGGGTGGGGTAGAGCATCGGTAGTACATAGGCCAGTCGCCGCACGCCGCGCGGGACATCGTGCTGTTGCCCCGCGGAGGGCAATTGCGAGGCGACGGCGTGTCGAAGCGGCAGAGGATCAAGGGGAAGAGGTAACGCGGGCTATCCGGGCTCACGCACGCGTGGGCACCCACGATGAATCGCGTTTCATCATTTCTCCAGCTCGCCGAGGCTGCCAAGGGCAATGCTGACCTCCCGGCCGGCGCGGACCCGTATGAGGACTTCGACTTCTCGCCGTACTTGAGCGCGGAGCAGACAGAGGAGGATCTACGCAAGACATGGAGGGTGTTCACCAAGGTCAAGGTACGTTGCTCTGATGCCTTTTATCGCATGGAGATTCTTTCGTCATCCTTGTTGAACATTGTAGCCATAGGAGAGAGTGGCCCGTCGGTTTGGCGCCCGCTTGAGTCTGCCGTCCCGCCATAGCGTCGCCGAGTTGTGAGAGAAGCTCCTGTTCTCTTGCTGACAGTGGTGACCGTGCCTTTTTCTGGCCTCTTTCACGCTGTGTGCTTTTTTTCCTGCAGGACGTCCTCGATGATGGCCGTCGCCTGGAGAACGCGTCGTGGCGCCTGTGGTTCCGCGAGCGCAACAAGGCCACGGCGGCAGCTGCCAGCGAGGGGTTGGATGGGGCCCCTAGCGGCATCCGGAAGCCCTCATCGGTCCCCACCGAGGCGGAGAGTGCCGCTGCCTTGAACAACTTGCAGATGAAAGACCTCAGCCTGGAGAAGTCGCTCGCCCGTGCGGAGAACAACACGCAACGGATGGTCGGTGACATGTTTGGCGGCGGCTCTGGCGGCGGCGCGAGCAAGGATGGTGTGGAGGCGGCCAACGCAGAGATGCGTGCCAAGGTGGAGCGCACTCGCCGCCTGCTGTCGTTGCTGTCCAAACACGCCCTTGGCGATGACCCTGCGCTTGTCGACGACCTGCTCGCGTGGGTGCACATCGATGTGCTGTCGTCGGCGGAGGTCAAGACCACCACCACCGCGCCCAAGGCCAAGGACGGGTCGGCAGACGTTGTCGCAGCCGCTGAGGCAATCCTCCCCCGCGATGCGGCAGCTGCCCGCGAGTTCCTGAGCAACTCAGGCGTGCAGGCCCGCAAGCGGGCGGCGGCCTTTGGCCATTCGCTGGAGCGCAATGGCGCCAATAACTTCCTTCTGTACCTGCTCCGCGAGCTCCGCGACGACCTGTCCTTCGACGTGTTTTCACCCAAGGACGGTCCAATGCGCGGGGACTACGCCTCACTGGGTATTGCTGTACGCGTCCTTGACTCCAAGGCCACTGACTACCCGCAACAGCTGCGTACGGCACTGTCGGATTATGACTACGTCGTGGCCAACACGATCATGTCTGCGCCGGTGGTGAACGTGGCGGCCATGATGAAGCTGCCGACCCTGACCGTCATCCACGAGGCGTGGCGGCCTAAGGAGATGGACTACTATGCCAAGGAGGTGTTCCTCATGCCCCATCTCGGCAAGGCGGAGATTACCGCGGCCTTTAGTGCTGCTTCCCGGATCGTGTTTCCTGCAGAGGTCCAGAAGCGGTGCTACGACGGGCTCTACACGGAGGAGGCGGCCTCGGTCGTGTACAACGGTATTCCCTTGAAGTCCATCAACGCCTTCCGCAAGGTGCAGTCGCGTGCGTCGGTTCGTGCCGGCCTCGGCTACAATGCTGATGACATGGTGCTTGTCCAGCTTGGCACCGTGTGCAAGCGCAAGGGCCAGCTGGTCACGGCCCAGGCTTTCTCCAAGCTGAATCAGTCGATCGGCGCGAGCTGTGGCAAACAACTGAAGTTGCTCATGGTCGGTGCGCGCTACATCCGCCAGCACGAGATTGACTACATCGACTCGATCAAGGAAGAGCTTGAGTCGTCGGGCTGTCTGGATGCGGTGACCATCCTGGACGTCAAGAAGAACGTGCTGCCCTATTATCTGGCCGCCGACATGATCCTGTGCCCTTCCCTGAACGAGGTGCTCCCGCTGGTCATTTGCGAGGCGATGGCCTTTGAGCGTCCGGTTATCGCCACGGCCATTGACGGCATCCCCGAGGCGCTTGACGACGGCGTTGAAGGCTTCCTCATTCCCCCAGACAACGCCGGCGCCCTCACCGAGGCCATGGCCAAGCTGGTCTGCGATGAGGACTTGAGAAGGGATATGGGTCAGCGTGGCCGCGCCCGCGTCCTCTCCCAGTTCTCGTTTGAGACGATGTCTTCCCGCTACCGGGACATCATCAAGTCGGACCTGGGCAGCCTGGAGGCCCCACCGCTGGCGCTCGAGTAGATTTGGGCTGGTCACGGGATTGGGGTGGTGGACTCAGGGTCACAGGTTGGCGTCTTTTGGGACGCGATGTACCCTGCTCGAGTGCTTGTGTATAATGAGGGGATGCTGCAGTGAGCTGTGTGCAGATGACTGCTCCCAATGCGCGGTCTCCACTGTGTTGGGCAGGTAAATCACGATTGGTGGTTGCCCATCCAGGTAGGCTCTTTCTTGTCCTTATTCACGAACGGTCGCGCACAAGTGCAATCAACAGAGCAACGACGCTGCTCACCCCTGCAAGGAATGCAGCGCCGGCAACAGAACACAACAAGCACAATCGACGACACAGTGCCGGCTTGCTCCACTTATATACACGGGCCAAGCTGCTCCGACGCATGCCGATCGTGGGCACACAAGACGGTGAGCAGTCATGCACTACCACCCCGCAAAGAAACCCCCCCGCCGCCGGCTGCTCGATCGGAGTGCCTGCGACGCCGGGTGGCGCGCCCAGGTGCGGCCAGGCGCGTCGCGGTCGCTGACGAGGTCCCGCCCCCGCTCCACCTCGCCGTCCGAGCCATCGGTCACCGATCGGTCACTGCCTGCAAAGGCCGACTCGAACGGCTCGTCCTCCTCATCCTCCATGGACACCTTGACCGACGGGGCGGGTAGCGGAGGAGGGGCCATGGCAAAGCCGCCCTTGCCGCCAAAGTCGTCCAGCGCAGCGGCCTTGTCCGCCGCCGCCACTGCCTCCGCCTCGGCAGACGATCGCGAGTAGGCAAACGACGCAAACAGGCACGCGTAGGTTACGTAGTAGAGGAAGACGCAGCTGGGCAACTCGTCCTCGGTCCAAATGGGTGCCCACACCTTCATGTACGCGTGTTGGCCGACGACAACGACGCTGAACGCCTCGCCCGCCGATGACAGCCTCGCGTCCGTGGCGAGCAGCAGGCGGAGCAGCACGACGACCGCAAAGGCGACGAGCACGACCAGCTGGAAGACAATGAACACGGCCTCGGCGCGCTCCCGCATCAGCGGCAGCGGGTCCCGCAGCAGCACCGCGTACCAGCCCGCCAGGAGGGCCCAGAGGCCCGCAAAAAAGATGTCGCCCGCCAGCACCAGCAGGCCGACGCTCAGCCGCCCGCGGAGGCGCTTGATCAAGTCCACGAGCAACGACCCGGCCGTGACGATAAACGCGTACACGGTCAGCGAGACGGTGATGGACGTGAGCGCGTTGGTGTGCGCCATGCGGCCGCGAAAGTACAGGGCCGACTGCAGCTCCCGCTCCAGCGGCGGCAGCAGCGCGTGGACGGTGCGGTTGAACACCGCGTGCGGCAGCGGCCCGAGCTCCTCCGTCCGCGCGTCGAGGACGTCATAAATCGACGGGTGCGCGTACTGCGCCTCGGTGCGCTCATTCTCCTTGCGGACCGCCTCGAGTTGGGAGGTCAGGCCAGCCACCTCTTTGCGCAGCTCCTCAATGCGCCGCAGCATCCGCGCCTTTTTCTGCTCCTTGTCAACGAGCACCGTCTGGGCGAGCCGCAGCTCCTCCTCCCGGCGCTCCTTTTGGCGGAGCTCCCAGTCGCGCCCGCGCTCCAAGCGGCGCACTTCCATCTCTGCCGCGTGGCGCTCCGACGACAGCTTCTCCGACCGGCTCCGCAGAGCCGCAATGGTCTTGTCCGCCACCACGTTTTCCTCCCGCAGCTGCCGCTCAATGGCGGTGAGGGCGTCCAAGCTCAGCGTGTCGAGCGCCGCGTCCATGGCGACGCGCGGGTCGGGGCCACCGCCGCCACCAGCGTCACCACCACCGCCGCCAGCGTCGTTTCCGAGCACGTCTTCGGCGCCATCGTCGCCACCCCCGTCGGCGCCGCCGCCGTCCGTCTGGGCGGCGCCGCCGGCGGGCAGGGCGAGCGCCACCGCCGCGACGCACAGGCCGCACAGCAGGGCAAACGCGAGCGCCGTCACCGTCGCCCGCCGCGACCGCGCCATAGCAGAGGAGGAAGGGTGGGAAGAACAAGGAGGCACGCGGCTACTGGGAAGGCATCAAAGGGCGGCAGCACGAGACGGAGAATGCTGGGGGGGGGCACCGACCACAAAAGGGGCGACGCACGGCGAGCCCTACCTCGCCACCCAGGCCAGAGCGTGTGGGGTTAGCAAGCCTGCCCCATGGACCGCCTGTGACAGACCGCGCAGGCACCGCGTGGGGGCCTGGGCAGCAGCGGCCGACGCGCAGGGGCGGATGGGCGGCGCCGCGGCAGGTGGCGCGTCTCCCGCTTACGGCGGCTGGCTCAGCGCCGACAGTCCGGAGGCCGGGTCGGCACAGGCTGGGACCGGTACAGCCGCAGCCAGCAGCTCCATTGTAGTAAGGCCGCGCAGTTGAGCCACGACAGTGGGTGTGGGGATGGGGCGCGGAGTGACTGGGGCAGCAGTCAAGGCGTCCGCGGTGAAGGCGACATCCACGTCCGCCGAGACATGGAATTTGACAACTCGAATTCTACAGGTGTGGTTTGTAAAAACTCTTTTCGTTCCGCTATGTATTTGTGTATTTGATCCGATAAGAAGGCCCGCCAATTGTGGTTCCTTGAAAGGGCAGGAAGAGACGCCAACGCGAGCCGTGAACCCACCACGCGCTGGCCTCAGGGCGACGCTACGAACACACCCTTGCCAAGCGTCCACGTGCCGCCGCCGCGTTTGTCAAGCGCACACAGATCAGTCGGGGTCGTCTTGCTGTCAAGCGGTCGCCACCCACCACGGTCCCGAATGCGGTCCGTCTAAAAGACCACAGCGAGCTTGTTGGTTGAAGCCTGTGGCGGACACGCGCATCACACGGAGGAACTACCCATACGCTTTGCTCTCGCAGGCGCTGCACGGCCTACGTGTCTCGATTGCGTCGGTGCTCGCGCGTCCCCTGGTTCGGGTGCTGTTGCATCATCACTGCGCGAGCCATCCCGTCTCTCACAACGGCGGTGACAAGATAGAGATGATGCGTACACGGTCTAACGAGTGCGGGACCGGTGGCGCGCGGTCTCCGTCACGCACCGGAGCTCCATCGGCATTGCGATTCTCTACGTCGCTTTGTTTTCCCATCGCAATGCGTTGGCGGGCGTGCTCGCCGAGAATCCGCGCGTCGAGCCGGGCGGGCGGCCAAGCGGGGAAGGTCAACGTAGGACACTCCTGGAGGGGCCCCTCGGCTCGTTTCCAGAGGGGGCCCTCGTCGCAGCTGCGGCCTCCCCGCTAAATCGAATCCTGCACGGCGTCCCACACTACACCGGCGGCCGCCCGCCCTGCGCTCGTGCCCGGTCGGGCTTCCGCGCCCGCCGGCTGGTCGTCGATAAAGGCCCCCAGCACGTGCCTCGCCACGGACGCGACAAGCCACCAGCACCGCAACGCGAGCAGGCGATCCCCCGGTACGCCCTCGTCCACGGCAGCATCGCGACGCCGCGCACAGACGAGCACCTGCTTCGGCACCCTCCACCCCCCGCCCGCCCGCCCCTCCACCACCATGGCTCATCGCGCGGCGACCAAGGCGACCGCCCTGCTCCTCGCCGTCGCCACCGCCGCGTCGGCGGCGTTCGGCCAAGAGGCGCTGCTGCTGCCGTCCCCCCCGGCGGCCACCGCCGGAGCCACCGAGCCGCCGCCCGTCGTCGAGCCGCTGCCGCTCCTCCCCCCCGAGATGACGGGCGAGGCGGACGCGTCGGCCGAGCCGACGGAGCCCCTCGAGTCCCCCGACGTGGACGGCGGTTGGGGGTTGCCGCCGTCACCGACACCGCCCCCGCCGCCGCCGCCGCTGCTGCCGCCGCTGCAGACGCCGTTTGTGCTGCCACCGTCACCGCCGCCGCTGCCGTCGCTACCGCCGCTGCCGACGCTGGCAGTGCTACCGCCGCTGCCGCCGTTGCCGCCACTGCCGCCGATGCCGACGCTGGCAGTGCTATCGCCGCCGCCGCCGCTGCCACCACTGCCGCCGATGCCGACGCTGGCAGTGCTATCGCCGCCGCCGCCGCCGCCGCTGCCGCCTCTACCGACGGCCTTGGTGCTGCCGCCGGCCGGTGCGGCGCCGCTACCGACGATGGCGGGTGGCGTTCCACTGGCGCTACCAACCCTGCCGCCGCCGAGCGGGGCCGTGCCAGCACCATTGACGGTGCCGCGCCCAGTGGCGGGCGTGCAGACGCCACCGCCCCCGTCCACGGTCGGCACGCCGGCCACCACCGTGGCACCCGTGGCACCCGCCAGCGTCTCGACGGTGCCGCCGGCC
>Ga0209831_1004177_pt1 | contig 11490 bp, 10 predicted proteins | sample Maine_Asex4_meta_FD_187451 | JGI IMG/M metagenome (GOLD analysis project Ga0209831, IMG submission 187451) | Marine algal microbial communities from Maine, USA - Maine_Asex4_metaG (SPAdes) (version 2) | ecosystem: Host-associated > Algae > Red algae > Unclassified | place: Maine, USA | collected...
CGTCGCCGCGCAAACCTCGGGCCCCGCTTCGGCGCTCGCCGTCGCCCGATCGATCATCGCGACCGCCACGGCCACGCGAGTCACCATCACGACTCGGCCGACCATCGCGACCGCCACGGCCACGCGAGTCACCATCACGACCACGCGAGTCACCATCACGACTCGGCCGACCATCACGACCGCCACGGCCACGCGAGTCACCATCACGACTCGGCCGGCCCTCACGACCGCCACGACCACCATCACGACCGCCACGACCAAGCGAGTCACCATCACGATGCCCATCGCCATCACGGCTTCGGGCGTCGCCAGCCTTGGGGTTGCGGCCGCTACGCGATGACGCGCCCTTACCCCGGGATTGTCCCGGGTGGTTGCGGTCTCCGCGTTTGGACCCTCGCGCTGGTCCCCGTTGCTCAGCCATGTTCAGCTCGCTCTTCGTCTCTTCAGTTGTCAATGCAACCCGTAACCACAGCGATCACGGGCGCTCGTCAACGCTACAGCCTGTGCCGCCAATCCGCGCCCGTGGCATCTGCACCAACACAGCCGTGCACCACACCGAGAATCGTCGCGGGTGTGCTTCGGTCGAAAACGGAAGAAGGCCCTGGAGTTTCCTCCAGGGCCTTCTTCGTTTTGATTTCTGCACTCCGACTACGACTCAGCAAAGCTGAGGAGCGGACTACGAGCGAAATCCGGCGGCGACCTACTCTCCCAGGGCCTCTCGACCCAAGTACCATCGGCGCTGACAGGCTTAACTTCCGTGTTCGGAAAGGGAACGGGTGTGGCCCTGTCGCTAGCACCACCGAAACTATAGAGATTGGTCCTTGAAGACCTGAATAGCGAGCACGAACTTAGTAGTGAGTAAGACCTAGTCTTACAACATCGAACTCCGCACCGCAGCACGAAGCTGCATGTGCAAAGCCACAGAGCCTGACGGCTCAAGGATTGCGGATTAATCAAGCCCTCGGCCGATTAGTACCGGTCAGCTGAACACGTTGCCGTGCTTACACTTCCGGCCTATCAACGTGGTGTTCTTCCACGGGCCTTACCTGGTTAACCCAGTGAGAGATCTCATCTTGGAATGGGCTTCCCACTTAGATGCTTTCAGCGGTTATCCCGTCCGAAGGTCGCCAACCAGCCATGCCCTTGGCAGGACAACTGGCACACGAGAGCTTCGTCCACCCCGGTCCTCTCGTACTAGGGGCAGCTTTCCTCAAATCTCTTCCGGCTACAGAGGATAGGGACCGAACTGTCTCACGACGTTCTAAACCCAGCTCGCGTACCGCTTTAATGGGCGAACAGCCCAACCCTTGGGACCTGCTTCAGCCCCAGGATGCGATGAGCCGACATCGAGGTGCCAAACCTTTCCGTCGATATGGACTCTTGGGAAAGATTAGCCTGTTATCCCCGGGGTACCTTTTATCCGTTGAGCGACGGCGCTTCCACACGCAACCGCCGGATCACTATGTCCTACTTTCGTACCTGCTCGACTTGTAGGTCTCGCAGTCAAGCTCCCTTATGCCATTGCACTCGAAGACTGATTGCCAACCAGTCTGAGGGAACCTTTGAACGCCTCCGTTACTCTTTAGGAGGCGACCGCCCCAGTCAAACTACCCACCTGACACTGTTCCCGAACCAGATAATGGTTCAAGGTTAGATGGTCAACGTACGCAGGGTGGTATTTCAAGGTTGACTCCACCGAAGCTAGCGCTCCGACTTCCTAGTCTCCCACCTATCCTACACAGCGCAAATCAAACACCAATATCAAGCTATAGTAAAGGTCCACGGGGTCTTTCCGTCCTTCTGTAGCTAACGAGCATCTTTACTCGTACTTCAATTTCGCTGAGTCCATGGTTGAGACAGTAGGGGAGTCGTTACGCCATTCGTGCAGGTCGGAACTTACCCGACAAGGAATTTCGCTACCTTAGGACCGTTATAGTTACGGCCGCCGTTTACTGGGGCTTAGGTTCACAGCTTCGCTTTACAGCTAACCGGTCCCCGTAACCTTCCAGCACCGGGCAGGCGTCACAGGGTATACATCGTCTTACGACTTAGCACCCTGCTGTGTTTTTAGTAAACAGTCGCTCCCCCCTAGTTTGTGCCACCTCATTAGGCTATAAACCCATGAGGTCATCCTTATCCCGAAGTTACGGATGCAATTTGCCGAGTTCCTTAACCATGGTTATCTCATACACCTTAGTATTCTCTACCTGCCCACCTGTGTTGGTTTGGGGTACGGGCGCTATGAGAGCTCGCTAGCAGATTTTCTTGGAAGTAGTGGATCAATGACTTCGTCGTATTCGACTCGGCATCGTGTTTCAGCCTTGATGGGGAACGGATTTACCTATGCCCCGGCCTAAGCACTTACCCCAGGACAACCATCGCCTGGGTTCACCTACCATTCTTCGTCCCTGCATTGCTGGCCGCTCCGAAGTGGGTCCTTTCCTTCCGGTTCCCTAAGGATCCGGACATCCAGTTAGCAACTTCGGTTAAGCCTGGGCGCGCTCACAGCGGTACTGGAATATCAGCCAGTTATCCATCGACTACGCCTCTCGGCCTCGTCTTAGGTCCCGACTCACCCTGGGAGGAATAGCCTTCCCCAGGAACCCTTGGGCTTTCGGTGGAAGGGTTTCTCACCCCTCTCTCGCTACTCATGCCTACATTCGCACTCGACCACGCTCCACAACTGCTTCCGCAGCTGCTTCACAGCAAGATCGACGCTCTGCTACCACGCAACATCGAATAAATTCGTGTCGCATCCGCGGCTTCGGTGGTGTGTTTAGCCCCGTTACATTGTCCGCGCAGGTTCACTCGACCAGTGAGCTGTTACGCACTCTTTCAAGGGTGGCTGCTTCTAAGCCAACCTCCTGGCTGTCTATGCGAACCCACATCGTTTACCACTTAACACACACTTTGGGACCTTAGCCGGCGGTCTGGGCTGTTTCCCTCTCGACCCCGAAGCTCATCCCCCGGGGTCTCACTGCTGCGCTCTGGAGTACTGGCATTCGGAGTTTGGCTGAAGTCGGTAAGCTTGTGGGCCCCCTAATCCATCCAGTGCTCTACCTCCAGTACTGAACACGCAACGCTGCACCTAAATGCATTTCGCAGAGAACCAGCTATCACCGTGTTTGATTGGCCTTTCACCCCTATCCACAGGTCATCCGCCCAGTTTTCAACCTAGGTCGGTTCGCGCCTCCACGAGGTCTTACCCTCGCTTCACACTGCCCATGGATAGATCACACGGCTTCGGGTCTACAGCATGCGACTATGCGCCCTATTCAGACTCGCTTTCGCTCCGGCTTCCCCTCTCGGGTTAACCTTGCCACACACCATAACTCGTAGGCTCATTCTTCAAAAGGCACGCCATCGAGGCTTAGGACAAGTCCTAAACGACTCTTTGACTGCTTGTAAACCAACGGTTTCAGGTACTATTTCACTCCCCTCCCGGGGTACTTTTCACCTTTCCCTCACGGTACTAGTTCACTATCGGTCACGTACGTATACTTAGCCTTACGAGGTGGGCCTCGCAGATTCACACCAAATTCCACGTCAATGGTGCTACTCGGGAACACTAATAAGAGTCTTGAAGCTTTCATTTACGGGGCTATTACCCTCTACGGCCCGTCTTTCCAGTACGGTTCTACTAGCAACAAGATTTGTAACTCTTTGCAGGTTCTAGCGCACCTGCCATTAGGTCCCACGACCCCGACATAGCAACGCCGCTAGGCTTTCCACTATGTCGGTTTAGGCTCACCCCCGTTCGCTCGCCGCTACTAGGGGGGTCACGGTTGTTTTTCTTTCCTCCGGTTACTGAGATGTTTCAGTTCACCGAGTTCCCTCTACCCGCCCTATATATTCAGGCGGGAGTAACACCCCATGACGGGTGCTGGGTTTCCCCATTCGGACATCCACGGGTCATAGCTTATTAGGCAGCTCGCCGTGGCTTATCGCAGCCGGTCGCGTCCTTCATCGGTAGTACGTGCCAAGGCATTCACCGTTGGCTCTTTGTAGCTTGAAATCCGAAATCCTTAAATTGTCAGTGAGTCTCGCAGTTTGCACTGCGGGATTTACCTCTGTGTTTTAAAGAGATCAAGTTAATTAACAGGCCGGTCTTGCGACTGGCCTGACTCATTTAAACTAAAAGTTTGCGCAGCATCACTTGGAGGTGATGCTGCAATTGTTATCTAACAGTGCCAACAATCCGCAGAAGGACGAAGTCCGATTGCGGCGTGACACTGTAAAGATGCTCGTGCTCGCTATTCAGTTCTCAAGGACCAAGAACGCAAGAAACCGCATCCAGGTTGGATGCGGAGGCTTGGGTTCTCGCAGTTGCTGTGGCTCGACTGCACTCCAAGAGGAGTGGGCCGAGGGCAGCAGAGCTGCGAAGGCATGCGATCCTAGGATCGGAGCCCTCTCAAAACAGAAGACAGAAACCGGAATGACTCAAGAGGTCAAACTATTCAACGAACCGTGCACGCTCAGATCAAATGTCTGGGCGGAGAGGGACGTTGAAAAACCAGTGATCAACTAGTTGTTCATCAAACTCACCAACGAATGTTGATGGAAGTCTGACAGAACTCCTTAGAAAGGAGGTGATCCAGCCGCACCTTCCGGTACGGCTACCTTGTTACGACTTCACCCCAATCACCGATCCCACCTTCGGCAGCTCCCCCCTTGCGGTTGGGCCACTGACTTCGGGTGTTACCGACTTTCGTGGTGTGACGGGCGGTGTGTACAAGGCCCGGGAACGTATTCACCCCGGCGTTGCTGATCCGGGATTACTAGCGACTCCAGCTTCATGAAGTCGAGTTGCAGACTTCAATCCGAACTGAGACTGGCTTTAAGGGATTCGCTTCACCTCGCGGTGTCGCTGCCCGTTGTACCAGCCATTGTAGCATGTTTGCAGCCCTGGACATAAGGGGCATGATGACTTGACGTCGTCCCCACCTTCCTCCGACTTGACGCCGGCAGTCTCCCATGAGTCCCCACCTTGACGTGCTGGCAACATAGGACAGGGGTTGCGCTCGTTGCTGGACTTAACCAAACATCTCACGACACGAGCTGACGACAGCCATGCACCACCTGTTTAGGGCCCCGAAGGACACCATATCTCTATGGCTTTTCCCTAAATGTCAAACCCAGGTAAGGTTCTTCGCGTTGCCTCGAATTAAGCAACATGCTCCGCCGCTTGTGCGGGCCCCCGTCAATTCCTTTGAGTTTTAGCCTTGCGGCCGTACTCCCCAGGCGGGGCACTTAATGCGTTAGCGACGGCGCGGAAATCGTTGATAGATTCCCACACCTAGTGCCCAACGTTTACGGCATGGACTACCAGGGTATCTAATCCTGTTTGCTCCCCATGCTTTCGCTCCTCAGTGTCAGTATCGGCCCAGAGTGCTGCCTTCGCTGTTGGTGTTCCTCCTGATATCTGCGCATTTCACCGCTACACCAGGAATTCCACACTCCTCTACCGAACTCAAGTCACAGCAGTATCGGATGGCGTCTCAAGGTTGAGCCTTGAGTTTTCACATCCGACTTACCGAACCACCTACGAGCTCTTTACGCCCAATAAATCCGGACAACGCTTGCTCCCTACGTGTTACCGCGGCTGCTGGCACGTAGTTGGCCGGAGCTTCTTCTGTAGGTACCGTCATTTTCGTCCCTACTGAAAGGGGTTTACAACCCGAAGGCCTTCATCCCCCACGCGGCGTCGCTGCATCAGGCTTTCGCCCATTGTGCAAGATTCCCTACTGCTGCCTCCCGTAGGAGTCTGGGCCGTGTCTCAGTCCCAGTGTGGCTGATCGTCCTCTCAGACCAGCTACCCGTCGATGCCTTGGTGAGCCGTTACCTCACCAACTAGCTGATAGGCCGCGAGACCCTCCCGGAGCGACGGATCATTTCCTCAATCGATCATGCGATCGTTAGAGGACATCCGGTATTAGCCGTAGTTTCCCACGGTTGTCCCGGTCTCCGAGGCAGGTTTCTCACGTGTTACTCACCCGTTCGCCACTCGTACATATGGACCGAAGTCCGTACTCGTTCGACTTGCATGTATTAGGCGCGCCGCCAGCGTTCGTCCTGAGCCAGGATCAAACTCTCCGTCAAAATCATCAGCCCGAAGGCTGAAGAAATCAGTTGCTTGGTCGCCACGCTTCCCTCAATGAAGTGGGTTGCGCTCTTTTAGCGACCGTTGCGAAATGGAGGTTTCGTTAGTTTCAGCAAAGAACGATGCAACGTTAGAAACATCGGGGACTGAAACTTCCTGACCTGTTCATTGCCTACTTCATCAATCAACGCGGGGGCTGAAGTGATGGGCAGGACTTTTAATAATTGAACGGCAATCCAACGAACAAAGAGTGTCCGAAGAAATGCCGCACTGGCTTTTCGTTTCCTGTCTTCTGTTTTCAAAGAGCGATCGATTGGCCGCAGCCAGATCTTCGGGGCTTCACCGTCCGACGCTGTCGCTCAAGTTCTCTAAGAGAGACTGGAGTGAATGAGTGGGGGGAGGGGCTCCGTTTGCTGCCTTCGATAAGCGTTATAGCTCACCTGGGCAGAAGGAATAAGCTAGCGGCGTTACATCGCCTTTCACAACCGGATGCGAAAAGAATTCACTGTGACGTAAGATACGCCATGCCTGAAATCCCCCAGATCACCAGCAAACAAGCGTTTCAGAAGCTTCTCGACGACGAAAAAGCGCTGTTAGTTGACGTGCGCACCGAGACCGAATGGCGCACAGTTGGTGTTCCCGACACGACCGAGCTGGGTCGACCTGCTCGCTTTGTGTCCTGGACCGACGAAAGCGGCGAAGCGAATCCGTACTTCCTGGACCTTTTGACCAGTGGAATCGACCCCGATACCCCCATTCTGCTGCTGTGCCGATCAGGCGCTCGTTCCAACGCCGCCGCCGAACTGCTCATTGCCTCGGGCTACAGCCAAGCAATGAACATCATTGGTGGTTTCGAGATGCCACAAGAAGCAGGCGCCGGGTGGAAAGACACACTTCCGTCGACCGAATACAACGACAGCCTCTAGGACCGAGATGTCGTTGTCACAGCGCCTCGACGACGACGTGACCCGGGCCGAAGTCGCCGCCGATGCGGTAGCCGAAGCCGAAGCAGCGGTTGCCGAGCGCACAGGGCTCAGCAGCACTACCGCCCAGCTCGGCCTGGAGCTTATCAACAAGCTACGGCCCGGCTTCCTCGAGCGCCACGTGCACGCCATGTTGCCCGACATGGCCGAAGCTATCGAGCCGCACTGGAACGCAGGGCTTGCAGCTGGCGACGCGCCAGCTCATCTTGCGGCTCACGCCGAGGCGGTGACCTCGGATTTGTTGCAGGTCAGCGACGCCTACGTGGCGCTGGCCCGCGATCCAAAGGCAATTGCCGTGTACAACCAGCTGCGAAATCGGGCTGATCGCCGCATCGGCGAACAGATGCCGCGCATCGCCGGGTTCATCGAACGGCACTCATCACCTCCCTGAGGTCGACGCCATGGCCAAGCCAACGAAACAGTTCAGCGACGACGAACTCGAGAAGCGCCTGACATCAGGGTGATTGCAAGTAACCTGGGGTGTCTGGCTGGCATCTCAAGGTCAGGTCCACATCGCTGGTGCGTTGGCTTCGACGAAGGCCAGCAGTTCATCTACGTTCGTGACCGACCGGCCCGGTTGGATGATGACCCGGTGGACACCGAGGTCGCCGTATGCGCCAAGGTCCTCGGCAGTGAGCCGTCGGGCAGGCGTGATGCTGATCTCGAGCTCGCCCAGGTGCGGAGGCCGCTCGGTTTCTTGGGCTAGCGACGCTAGCTGGGCAATATCGGCCGCTGCGGTGTCGGGGTCGCGCATGAACCCGTACCAGCCGTGGGCCATTGCAACTGCCCGTCGTGCAGCGCGACGGCTGTGGCCGCCCACGACCGTGTGCAGATCTGACTGGACTGGTTTCGGGTTGGCGGTGACACTGGAAAAGTTCACGAAGTCACCGTCGAAGCTCGCAGCGTCGGTTGTCCACAGCGTTCGCATCGCTTGCAGGTACTCGTCGGCGCGCTCTCCCCTCTTTGCCATTGGTGTCGAGCAGGCCGTCATCTCAGGCTCGAGGTAACCCACACCCAGACCGAACATAAGCCGCCCATTCGACAAATGATCCACCGAAGCGAGGCTCTTTGCGAGCACAGCAGGTTGGCGCTGCGGCAAGATGATGATGCCCGTGCCGAGCTTGATCGTGGTGGTAACCGCGGCTATGTAACTGAGCGCCGCTGCCGCGTCAACGAACACCGACTCGGGTGCAGCCGGCGACGGTGGCGCCTGGGGATCTGGCAACACGATATGCTCGCCCGTCCACACCGAGTCATACCCGGCGGCCTCGCATGCCTGGGCGACGGCGATCATGGTGTCCGGAGCACCCATGACGCCGAAGTTGATGCCGAATAGGCCGATCTCTGGTCTGCGTGAAGCTCGTTCCTCGCCGGAATCGTGCTTTTGAGTTTTCGATTCTGCAGTCCCGGACCGCTGCGCTGCCTGTGCCATGCATCAATTGTTAGTTGCTCGGGCCGCAGCGTGCCAAAGTTGATCTATGAGCAACTCTCAGGATCCGGTATTACGTCGAGTGCGTAGCGGCTTGCAGTGGCCGTCGTGGGAATCGTGGAGCGACGGGCTTCGCAATGCAGAGCCGTTCACCGAGGTGAGCGCGACAGACCACGAGTCGCGCAGCGCTGCGATTCGACGGCGCATGGAACTTGCGACGCCAGTCGACCGGGGCGGCCCCTACCTCGCGATCTTTGCCGACGAGGTACACGAACGTCTCGATCGCGAATTGGGCCAGAAGGTCGGCCCGCTGTCGTCGTTCACACTTGCCATCAAGGATCTTCTGGCTCTCGAGGGCCGACCGGTCATGGCCGGAAGCGCAGTGCGCGAAGATGCTGGGCCTGAACCTGCAACTGCGCCCATCGTGTCGCAGCTCTTGGCTCAGGGCGCAGTCGCTCTTGGCACGGTAACGCTGCACGAGTTTGCGTTCGGTGTAACCGGAGTGAACCCATTTGCGGGCACGCCGATCAACCCGAAGGCGCCCGAGTGCATCACTGGTGGATCAAGCTCGGGTAGCGCCGCAGCTGTGGCCGACGGGTCGGCCCGCATCGCCATCGGGACCGATACCGGTGGATCGATTCGTGGACCGGCGTCGTTCTGCGGAGTCGTTGGCTTCAAGCCGTCGTTCGGGCTCTATCCCTCGGCGGGGGTGTTCCCGCTCTCGGGCACGCTCGACCATGTCGGGCTCTTCGCCGCCTCGATGGCCGATGTTGTCACCACGCACGCTGCGTTGGGCCACCCCACCAGACCGGCCGTGCTTCCGGCTCGAGTTGGCGTGGCTCGACGCGACATCGAGGCGGCAGATCCCGACGTGCAGACGCTTGTCGAGGATGCCCTCGACGCACTGAAGTCTGCGGGTTGCGTTGTCGTCGATGTCACGTGGCCCGACGCCGAGCTGACGTTCGTGACCAGTACTGCGATCATGTTTTCTGAGGCAGCCGCTTTCCACGCCCGCTCGCTTGCGACCCACAGTGACCGCTATGGCGATGACATCAAGGCCCGACTCGAGCTCGGGGCGAGTCTGACAGCGCTCGAAGTCGCAACTGCGCACGAGTACCGCCGCCAGCTCATCGCCAAGGTTTCCGCCACCTTGAACGACGTCGATGTGATCGTTGGACCGACGACGCCGATGGTGGCCCCACCGTTTACCGAAGCTGCCGACCCTGCGCTTCCGCCCCGCATCGTGGCAAATACCCGCCTTGGCAATGTTGTCGGCCTGCCCGCAGTTTCTGTGCCGCTGCCTTCCAATGGCGCACCGGTTGGTCTGCAAATCCTCGGCCTCGCGGACGCCGGACTGCTCGCCCACGCCACGTGCATCGAGCAACTGCTCGCAACCAGCTGACGGGCACAGGTTGACGAGGCACGGGTTAAAGAGCCACCCAACACCGATGTTCAAGAATGCGATCTCAACAGCAGTGAGCCGCCTTTGGGTTTGAAGGTCGGCCAACCAGCCCGGATAAGGCTCGGGCCAACGGATTGCGACGCAGCGGCAGCAGACCTTACGGTGCTTCTTCGGCTTGGGTCGACAGCTCCACAAAGGCCATCTGAATCTGTGACCTCGCCGCTCGCAGTGTTTCTTCGTGTTCGCCGAGGCGGCCGGGGAGGCAGTCGATGATCGCGGCCATTGCATCGACGGCAACCTTTGCTTCGCTCAGATTCGGAGGATTGCTGCTGAGGTGAATCGCTGCGAGCTCGTACAGTCCCATGGCGTGATTGGCGACGACAACCGCCGAAGGAGTGTCGGCCAATCGGGCGCGGGCCTCGGCGAGTTCTGCCGCCATTGCCTCGGCCTGGGCGAGCTCCTCGGGACTCATGTCGTCGAGCGACGGCGCACCCGGAATGCCGCTGGTTGGCTGCTCGGGCGCTTTTGCTGCTGCGGGCTGATCGCGAGGCACTTCGTGCTCGCCGTCTGGTGTCCATAAGCTCATGTCGCCAGATCGTAGACTGAGCGAGCCAGAAATACAGCCAACAAGGGGCAGAGGCACGTGAGAATTTCATTGGGCAGCGATCATGCAGGGTTTGATCTCAAGCAGCATTTGATCGGCTTCCTGCAAGACGATGGCTACGAGATCATCGACTGCGGGACCACGAGCACCGAGTCGGTTGACTATCCCGAGTTCTGTGCCAATGCAGCTCGTGCGGTGGTTGCTGGCGACGCCGACTTCGGAATCGTGATGGGCGGCTCGGGCCAAGGCGAACAGTTGGCGGCCAACAAGGTCAAGGGTGTCCGGGCTGCGTTGTGCAACGACTTGTACCTGGCGCGCATGGCCCGCGAGCACAACGACGCCAACGTCTTGTCGATAGGTGCCCGGGTGGTCGGCCTGGGTCTGGCCGAAGAGATCGTGTCCCTTTTCTTGACTACGGCGTTCGAAGGTGGCCGCCACCAGCGCCGCGTCGACCAGGTGATGGCGATCGAGTCCGACTAGCCGATCTGGGATTGCTCCGGGTTGGCCAAGGGACAAGCAGCGTCGTGTCATGCCCCAGACCCGATCCGGGAAAGACATGGTCCTCGAACAATGAAAGAGCGCCTTCTCGTCCTCATGGGCCAAGCCAACGAACCGGTGGTGCGCTGGTGTTGCTGATGCCGAGCGGCGTGCCAAACTGCATTGCGATGCGCCTCATTCTCCGCTTTCTTCCTGTGCTTCTCAGCATCTCGGTGTCGCTTGGCGCTGCGGTGGCGGCCGAAGCCGTCGAACCGGCTGCAGCCATCGAGGCGCTCGCCCTCCAGGACGACGAGGCGGTGCCGCCGGGCAATCCTGTGGTCGGCAGCGACGAGCCTGGCGATATCGAAGACACGTCGACGAACTACGGACCGTGGATATTGGTTGCAGTGTGCCTCATCGGGGCCGGGGTGCTCTTGGTGAAGATCGAGCGCTGGGAAGCACGTCGGGTCGAAGCGTCCGAACGGTAACTCCCCC
>Ga0209831_1004185_pt1 | contig 11468 bp, 16 predicted proteins | sample Maine_Asex4_meta_FD_187451 | JGI IMG/M metagenome (GOLD analysis project Ga0209831, IMG submission 187451) | Marine algal microbial communities from Maine, USA - Maine_Asex4_metaG (SPAdes) (version 2) | ecosystem: Host-associated > Algae > Red algae > Unclassified | place: Maine, USA | collected...
CGGCTCGAAGGCCTCTCTCCACGGCCCGTCCGGGCCAGCCAGCTCCGGCATATTTCGGACGGCTTCCATAAGACAATGCTCAAAGTGCGTGCCTATGCTTTTTGCCGTCAAGGCAGCAATCGCCAGAGCGTGGCGTAGGGCGTCTGGCTCCCCCGGGAAGGCGTGATGCATCGTCTTTAACAAGCTCGAAAGCTCACTGAACAGCTCCTCGATTGGTTGGAAATTCGGGCTGTTGGGAGGCAGCCGCAGAGGGAAGACACCCGCCGCCGCAATGCATGCGTCCGCTTCAGCCGAGTAGATGGGCGCATTGTCATAGAGTAGGACGCACTTTTCGGGCTGAAGCGCCCAAGGCAACCCCAGAACGAACTCGTTCATCGTCGGCAGCAGCCCCCCGAGGAAGATGAGCCAGTCGTCCGAGTTCTGCGCCGGGGGTGTTGGTGTCGTCACACAGTGGATGCCGCGCGTCTCGTAGGATACTGCCATCATTGTTGAAGTCCGAAGCATGTTCTTTTCAGCCCGAGAGAGTAAATCATAGCGCATTCCGCGCAACCACCTGCCGCGCCGTCTCCGCATATCTGCCCCATCTTTGTGCGTTTCGTCAAAGGAGACGATGTACCGCAGAGGAATAGCTGTCAAGACGCGCGCAAGAGCCACGCGGCCATCTTGGTCGCGCTCCCTGCACATTCGGTACAACCGGCGGTAGGTAAAACCGGTAGCGCGTAGGAATCGGTCGAGCGTGCCGATAGACGTCTTGCAGGAGTCGCGGTAGCCAGGGAGGGTGGACGAAAATGCGAAGACATCCTTTTTTCCACCTATCAGCTGCTACGGGTCCGACAGGATAACAGCGATCACGGCTCGAAGAAAATGGGAGTCGTAGATGACGTTGTCCGCATGCCGGTTTCGCAAAACCGGGTCAGGCCACCACTCGCCCGACGCGATATAGGCGCTGACCCATCCCTGCACCGTCAATCCATGGCAGGCGAGGCGTCGTGCAGCCTCCTTCTTGGTAAATCCCTCAAACCGCACCCACGACACCGCCAGCATGCGCGCCGTGTCGTCAAAGACCATGTTGCCAGTCGTCTTCGTCGAGCACACAGTCAGGGTCCCACCTTCCAGGTGCAGTAGGCCAAGTCACAGCCGACTCTCTACCAGATACCGGGGTGGATAAGGCCAAGTTTGTGGTTGTGGCCCCCCCTAATAACGTGCGTGGTGAGTGCGCACAAGTCAGAGGAAGCCCTGGAACAAGAAGTAGACCGCATGGCTTTGGGAGGCTTGAGCGGCCAAAGCATTCCATAACGCACTGCGAGCGTAATGCGCAGCTGCACACATGGATTTGCTGCCGAGGCAGTCCCAGTCGCGGTGCCACGCAATTCGCCATGGTATGTGAGACTGTGGGCTTCAAGGAGGCCCCAAGAGCGCCTGACCGACACACAGCGCTCCAGACGACAGGCGGACTCTCTGATGCACCTGAGTGGGCCCACGCATGCAAGGCGGCAACAGCTTGACCGCCAGCGGCAACTGTTCGAAAGCGCCAAGACCTGGTCGCGTGAGCCTATCCAGAACGGTGACGACGATGCATTCGGAAATGCCAGAGCAGAAGCAGGGCTTCTCATAGGAAACAGCAGGCGGTGGCCGCCTATACCACGAGACCACGCAGGTGCACGCTGTATGGTCAGCGGATCGCGCGTAGCGCTCTGAATGAACGCCTGTGCAGCTGGTGCTCTTTCTACAGAAGGGTACGGTGCCCATGAGGACGCGTGCGATGGCGAGACAGCACAGGAGTGAGCGTCACGCGTCTTCGAAGGAGATGTGGGCGCCAGGAGGCCCGTGTGCAGGGGTTTCTACGAGCTGGAGAGGCACGTTTGCAAACAAGAGCTACCACTGTGACAGACATAGCGCGGTGACAGTTGTCTCCCTCGCTGAGGAGGCGAGAGCAGTCCTTCAGTATAAGGAAGCTTCGGCGCTCTTGTGCCGTCCCAGAACCGCGCCGGAGTCAACGGTACCAGGTAGACCGGACAGCTGCCACAAATATGCGGGCCCAAGAGCATGGCCCTGGGATTCCTGGAGTCTGAGAGAGAGCGCCTGTGCCTGTTGCAGTTGAGCGCTTTCGTCGACAGGCGGCACAGAGAGCATCGCGGGTCAATCAATAAAAGAGGCCGACGTATCGGTCGTAGCTTTCCTCCTTCGTGCTGCCGAGCAGCTGAATCCCGAACAGGGCGTCGTGGACGTATGGATGACGGTGCTTGTCGAAGCCTCAGTCGCACTGTCTCAATAGTAAAGACCTGCGACTACCAGAAGAGAGAACCATCTCGTTGCGGCACGAGAGCTGCACATCGAAAATGTGTGAGAGGGTGACAGGCGGGGCGGAAGGAGGGATACGGGGAAGTGAGAAAGGTAGATGGGGCAGCAAGACGGCGGCGAACGCCGCTGCGTCCACAAGGAAAGTGGTCTCCTGGTCGTGTGACCGCTCCCGCATGAAGAAATGGTGGCGCGTAATTGGCGAAAAGGCCAAATGTGGGGCGACCGACGCGCTTCAGGCAGTGGCAGGGCGCTAGCCTGCTTACGTTCTGAGGAAATAAGCGTCGGAAAGTCTCTCGGACCCTGAAGACAGACCGCGATGTTGCTATGTGCTGCGCGTTCCTAACGAGAGACTAAGCACCATTGGCATCAAGAGGGGCTAGCCGGAGGACAGCGAGGCCACCCCCGCCCAGTACACGGCTACCATATCGGCGTTAATAAGCCGCAGCAGACCGAGATTGCGTTGCGAAAGGGCGGTGTGGGCAGGAGACGGGAGCTCCGACGGGAGCTCTAGAGCCAGACTCTGGGGTCGGCGGAGCGCCGCCGATCGCTGAAGCTGGTGGTGCCAGCTCGGCCCGCGGCGCGCCAGGCAGCCGATGTGTGGTGGCAGAGGACGGCTGCGAAAGAGCTGTCGCTCGGGTGCCTTTTGCGTTGTGTGCTGCGGCGGTGCCCACTTCTGACGAGGTACTAGATTTGGGGCTGCTGCGGGGTGCGTTGAGAGACTTGCTCCTTGTCCCACTTCTCCCGTACCCGCCGTTACCCCTCCTACCGGCGGGCACCCGCGGAACTCAAGTTCTAGCCCTCTACAGCAGACTCCTGGGTCGCAAACGTCTTCGAATACGAGCTGTGAGCAAACGAGGTGGCGGCCCATGCGGACGTGGCTCACTCGTTTGTGGTACATCATCTCAAGGGTCGCCTTCCGGCGGATGGCTCCGCAAAAAAGACAGCGCAATGCACCACCGTACCTTCATGTACTATAGCCTGCCGCGCTACGAGACGCAGCGCTAGCTGGGCGATAACCTCATCAGCTGGGATATCATCAAGGCCTTCTTCGACGTTACCGTGTTGCCTGCGAACGAGCACCGGCTTGCATTCCGCGTGAGTGCCCGCGTCTTTGCTCCCCCGGTGCTGCCGCTCGGTATGAAGCTGTCCCTCTGTGTCTTGTACAAGGTGCCTCAGCCAGTGGTCAGGAAAATGTGGCGCCAGTGCATGATCATTCAGGCCACCAAGGATGAATTCAGTAGGCGGCCCTCGGGGCCGTCGCCGTCGAAGACTGACGCCGCTGCAGCGACGCGCCTCCAGGTCGAGACGCTCTGCGCCAACCTCGGTCTGACGGTGCACCCGACAAAGGATGCTGTAATTGATATGCGGACTCATCCGGCACTGCCGCTCGTGTCTCCACAGCCACGTCGACGCTTGCTGCGAACATTTTTAGGGAAGCTGCCAAACACGCCGTCCGTAACTGCTCTGCCGCAGCTGTTTTGAAGGTGTTGGGTGATCAGCTCAAGAGCCAATGCCGACGGCAGCCCCACGAGCGGTAAAGGGCTCACGGACACCGCGGCAAGTGTAGCCTCCAGCGCCGACAGGCACGCTCGCTGCAATACAGTTGCTTCCTCATGAACTTCCAACTCGCTCGCGGCAGGCTGTCGGTGCGCATCGTCTCCCTCCTGGTGTGAGGGAGGTGCTGTTACCGGTCCGTGGGGGGCCGCCACGTGCGTCACGCACTGTAAGCGCAGTCAAGAGCGTCGCGGCGGGGCTACAGGGTAGGCACGTCAACATCCTTTGGGCTCAAGGCGGCAACATCACCGCCGAGAATCTCATATGCTCGCGCGTCATGCGGGCCAGCGGATCACCGCGGAGGCTTCAGGAAACGCGGACGATGCCCTGGTCATTGAGGAAGCTTTTGAGCCCCGGTAATCAAAGGGTTCATGGGGTACGCCCAAGGTGCTGGTCAAGGTGGAATAGGGGTAGGGGACTATCTTTATTATATTTTTCGGTGCATGGACCTGGGATTTCGTCGACATGTAGCCCCTGTTTCACACGCAGGGGATCGCGCTCGGCCCGGCCGCCGTCGCCCGTCCGCCCGCTCCTGCACCCCGCCTGATGGCCTTCCGCGGGCGGCCTCCCGCCTGCCCGCCGCCCGCCGGCCTGCCGCCCGCCCGCCCGCTCCCCCCCCGCGCTCCCGGCCTGCCTCCACTCCCACCGAGTCTGCTGCTCCTGTATGACCCCACGGGCGAGCTTTTGAAGCTTAGTGTACACTGTGGCCTGCCGGTCGGGGTGCTCCACGTTGATCGTGTCGACGCATTCGAAAGACACCGGCTCGCCCGCCAGTTGGGAGAGGCGCCGGTCATTCACCGCGTCCACGTCGCAGTTCTTCGCCCGCAGGCGCTGGTGGTCGGGCCACGCGTCGTCGCCCCCAGCCCCCCACGTCAAGTTGAGCAGGTCGATGTCATCGTCCGTGGGCGCTCCGATCCGCAACAGCATGAGCATGCGGCTGCGAGGGTGTGGGGGATAGGATGGAACCGAGGCCGGATGGGGAAAAAGTCACGGGCCGGGCTCTGCCATGACTACCTTCGTGGCACGGATAAGGTCACCAATGGCATTCCGCGATTCCCGTGTTCTTTCATGCGTATCTCGACCGCCAGTGCGCAGAGGCGCTCGCATTCTGGCCTGCGCGCCCTTCGACAGTTAAACCGAAGACAAAACGTCAGCGCCATGGCCAGCAGACCAACTGGACTTCCACCGCATCTGCGAGTGCTGCGGAAGTGCCGCTGCCGGAAGTGTAAATGGTGTCGACGTGTGCAGCGGTCGTGCTGCTTCAGGCGGGGGCGGTGACACACAGGGGCTGCTTGTGGCCTTGCGGCCAGGCGGGCTCCGCTTTTGCACAAACAAATCGACTGAACTACGTTTAGTACAGAGGGCTTTGAAAGTTGCTTAGCCTCTGACACACGCTGGACATTGTATCGAACGAGCTTTGGAGTATGGCTGTATTGTACTCTTCAACCGTGTTCTGCTCATGGCTTATTATGCTCGCTGACGGGACTTGGACTGGAGTCCTGTTGCGCGCCACTGTGTCTGCCTCGGGGAGGTGTCGTCTGCTGCCTTACAGCGCGCTTTCCTCAACGCTGGAACTTCCGCGGCTGGCAGAGGTACTTGGACTGGGTCCTGTTGCGCACCACTGTGTCTGCCTCGGGGAGGTGTCGTCTGCTGCTGTACAGCGCGCTTTCCTCAACGCTGGAACTTCCGCGGCTGGCAGAGGTGACGAAAGGCGTCGGGCGGGCGCGTCGCGCGTCAGGTAGCTGCTGGGGGGAGCGACTGGGCGTGGCCGCCCGGTCGCCCCTCCCTGTCTTGCATCCAGCCTGCCGCCGCCCACCGGCGCAACGGCCGCCGCGTCGCGGGCACACGGGATGGTGGCCACCACTGGTCAGCCCCCCACCGTGACGCCATCTGCCTCGCCACCGCCGCCCCCCCCCCACAGGCTCCTCATGGGAGCTCTCCATTTCGAATATAAAGCTACCTCCCTCCGCGCGTGCCCAATTGACGAGCACCGCCCATACTGGCCGCGACCACGCGGCCAGCGGCAACCAGCGCTGCTGCAGGCACTCTGGCTTGGCGACGTCTACTTTGGTGTCTCTCCACTGGCGCCAGAACAGAGTGCCCCACGGGCAGCGCGGTGCCTATCTCGCTCTGTTACTCCCGCGGTATTGGCCGTCCGCTGCACCAAGCGACTGGGAGGGGATCCCGTTGCGGTCCCCTTGCGCCTGCCCCCACAACCATGAACGCCGCCACGTCGCCGTTGCTCCATCTCAGGTACTGCTGCCCTGCTGTCAACCCCCCCGTCCTCCCCTCCAGGGTGTAGCCCTTGCACGGCTGTGTCCGTAGAGGACCACACGCTGGTGTACTCCACACGCTCCTCTGACATCATAAGAAAACATTGCGCGTCTCCTGCAAACAGGCGCTCCCCGTCGCTCCACGCAGCGGGCCGCCGTGCACGGAGAAGCGACCCGGAGATCACAAAAAACCGCTGGTGGCGCGTCGGCGACGGGCCCGACCGGTAGATCCCGGCCGCGTGCGTACCAAGCGGGGCCGACAGGGTCACCGAGAGCCGCGGAGACCGCGCCGATGCGGCGAAGAGCCCCACCAGCAGGATCACGCGAAGCGGGGACGCCGCCACGAACAGGAGACCGCGCGGCCGCTAGACAGGATGACCGCGGGCACAGGGGGGGGCGGGGGAGGGAGCGGGAAGAAGAGGTGGTGAGAGCGAGAGCGGGAGGAGGGAGGCGGGGTAGGTGAACAGTGAGCCGCCAGCCTCCAGCCCAGCAGCACCAGGCCGCTCCCGGCCGGCCGCCGGAGCAGTGGCCACCTGCAGCCACCACGACGTCTGGCGGCACCGCAAAAAAGAGGAGATGCAGCAGGCGGGACCGTGCGGGGGGCCCGTAAGAGTAACGGGAAGGCCGAGAGGCAAAGAGGGGGGCAGCAGCGCAGCGTTGACGAGCGGGCGACCGGGGCCGGCGAGGCAGCGGCGGCGGCGGCGACGGCGGCGGCGGCAGCGACAGCAGCGGTGGCGGTGCCGGCGGCGGCGCCGCGGGGGGCAGGTACTGGGGTGGATCTGAGCACCCCCCTCACACACACTGTCAGGGCCGCCCAACACCAGCTCTGTCGGTGGTATCCTGGAGACCCTGTCCCAAATCAGGTGCTGTCACGTTGTGTGAGGTGCGCCTGTGCTGGACCAATCAAATAGAAGATGTCACCTTGGGCAGCACCTTGACCGGACCCAGTCAAGGCTGCGATTTCTCGTCTTGAGCTTTTGTCGTAACCGATGCAAATGACGCCACTTTTGCTTATCCGGCGTTCAGGTCGGCGCAAGAGGGGGTGACGGGGACGACCAGCAGGTCGGCTTATGGCGGGGGGGTGGCGGAACGGCGAGGCCATCAAATGTTCTTTCTTCAAGTGGTGAGGCTCCAAGTGGTGCGGAAGACCGTCGCCAACACCCTGCGTGTGGCAGTCGGCCGTGGAAAGCCCATAGATTATCGGGAGCGAGCGAAAGTACGGCGGTAGAGGATGGGCACCTTGCGCGGCTTGGTATGCAGGGTGCTGTAGGACTGTGGATCGCAAAAATCCTGACCACGTCTGTCATTAATGCTCGCCGTGATGGCGATGGACTGCACAGACCTAGATGTGGTGGCGTAAAGAAAGCTCAGGCACACCCTCAGCAAGGAGTGTTCCTTCTGAAGAGGCTTGAACAGTGCGTGTGCCTCGGTTCGATGCTGAATGTACGCTGGATGTGAAGAGTCCGATCACGCGCGGCAACCGCGTACGTACACATGCAGTTGCCATTGGGTGTGGCGCTTTCTTGAGGCCGTGGCCAGTCCGTGTCGGTGCTGGTATCCGCTTATCGGGGATGAACAGCGCTTAAGTCAGCGCCGCTCCTGTTCGAGCTCGAAGTCGTGATGCGTGTCACGCGCAAGCGTCTGAGACAGTCATGCGGAGTCGTGCTCTGCAATCGACATGCGGAGTCCTGTTCGGTATGCGTCATAGCAGGCCGTCCTGCGAGCACACTTCACAGCCATTTGGTTGGCATCAATCGAAGAGCGCTCCGACGCCCTGTCCTCGTTGCGACGCGCTTATCGAGCTCAGTGCGGCTCATTTCGTGGACTGCAGATCCTCTGGGACGGTGTGTCCGCAAATACGCATTGCCCAAAATAGAAGTGGTCCCGCTCACGTTGGGGACATGGAGACGGTCAACACAACGAAGCATCCCTGTGATGCGTGTGAAACACGTGTGTGTTGGTGCCAGGCCTATTCGGCTCTAGTGGATGCTGGTAGCCACTAGGTCAGGTTAAGACCATAGGCACCTTTCTCGCTCACGAAAAAAGAGCGCCAGCTGTGTGAAGCGGCCGTATCTGTTTCTCTGTGAGACGTTTTCCTGCTCGACATGTGGCCGACGAGCCAGGCGAAATACCACGGAGGCCTTCTTTGTCTTCTAATAGAAGCATGGGGCATGCTGATGCGGACGGGAGAGCATGCACACTGAAGCAAGATCGCGTAAGAATAGTGCGCAGTCATATGAAAACAAGGCACTGCTGCAACATGCAGAAGCACTTGTGGCTCTCTACGGCAAAGCTCCGTGTGGCTCTCTACGGTAAAGCTCCGTGGCTTTCACCGGGCACCTGTGGCTTCCGACTGAGAGATGTTCGAATGTGCCGCGCGGCCCTGTACTCTGCGTGACCCGTAGTGTACAGGATGAGACACGCGGCTCTCAGAACAAGTTACACGGAACACGCAAAAGCACAAGAACAAAGACTGAACAGACAGCTCAGACAGGTAAGTGTACGGCCGCATTGAAAAGTCTCTGACACTAACGTCGACTACGATTCTCACACAACCCCTGAGCGTGTCAAGGTACTCTTCCAATCGTGACATGAGTCCTACTCGACTGCTGTTTTTCTGCAATGGGCGCCTCATGCATGATACGAGTCGAACCGTCACCGTCCATGTGGAGGACCCTCCCCTCCCCCCGACTCCTCAGCCGGATGACAATGGCCCGACGCGGCTTCTGCGTAGCTGACGGTGGACAGAAGAACCAGGCAGCAGGATGCACGGAGTACAATCGAAAGCACCGAATGGATAGTAGGCGCAAGAACGTGGCGACAAGCAGAGGCAGATGTCCTTGTGTTAGGAACGAAAACAGAAACGGTCGTAGACGCGGGGCTGCAGCCACACTGAGTGCCGTTATTCACCACTCCCCGCTGCGACTTACATGCACATTGGAGCTCTGCCGAGAATCCGCCGACGCACACCAGTGGTACCGGCATGGGTGGATGCCGCCCTTTCGAGGACGCTCCAACACCACCCACCTGTACCAGACAACGTTGGTTACTGTTGCTCTGTGTCTGATGGCGTGCAGAAACTGGCAAGGCAATCAGAAGCACAGGTGGCGAAACGAGAAAACAAAAGGGGGGGGCAACGAGAAAGACGACGCTGGCAGGTGTGGCTCTGTCAGTAACAAAAATAGAAAAGGTCGTGAAGGCGAGGCTGGTGGCACACCAAGAGACAGTATTTGCCCGACTCCCCGTTGTGGCAAACACGCACCTCGCAGCTCAGCTAGGGTGCCGTCGACGAAGAACGGAGACACCGTCTTGGACAGACGCCGAGCTGTTGAGGGCCCCACCCCCCCCCCACGATCACCTGCCCGACAAGAGGACGCGGGATCGACGTGGATTTCGCACATCTGACTGAGAAAACAGTAAGCCAACTCAGAAGAAAGGACCAGCGATGATGACAGAATGAAGGCGGCCGAGGCCGCACGGATTGACCTGACAGGTGTAAAAGAAAATGGAACGTCAGAAATGGAACAAGCGCATAAACAAAATGATGCGACGCCCCTCCGTGCAGTCAACGCTCTCCATTCCAGTCCATTCGGCACCTCGTTGCACGATCAACGTCGCGAAACGTACGCTTCCGGTCAGTGAAAGATCGAGTCGGCGGGCTCGAGGGAACGGGCACATTGACATACCGGTCAACAAGCGCGATTGGTGGTGGTGCTGATCCAGCCCGATGTATCCTATGAAAGAGCAGCATCACGCCGAATTCAAATTGGGGCAAGCATTTGCACCGACCACGCAGAAATTCGTCGGCTCACGCACGGTCAGCACGCGCACGACGACGACGTGGCGACGTGGGTCGCGGGATCACGCATCGATCCCGCGCCTCTCTCAGTACGCCAGTAAGGTAGGGAGGGGGAGGGTATGCAGTCCCGACCCCGCCTGGATGCCATTTCAGCCGACACGGTGGCCAAATGGCGCTTCCGACGAAGGCGGGGGAGGGGGCGGAGACGTGGAACTGCTCTCACAGCGGCCGTTGAGTAGAGATGTGCATTCTTACGCCACGTTGTGACATTTCAATGAAATTTCAAGGCCCCTGGCACAGACCCTTTCCTCGATGAATTTCATGTAACGTGAAATTGTTACTCTGTCTGACAAACGTGTCTCCTTCGGAGTGGCTCAAGCGTCCCAGCGGCGCTTCACAGGTGCAGATTTGCATCTCGCCGCGCCGCTGCCGCGGCCACCGTCGAGACAACCGTCGTCGCAGCCCGACGTCAATGTCCATGACACACGGACCCTTCGTCGACTGTTCTTTCGGTGCTTCCATACACCCATCCCTGTCTCCCACACCTCGTTGTCACCATGGTGCCTTACCCCATTCGCAAGGAGAAGGCGTCTGCACCAATGTGGAGGTTCATCAAGATAACGGTTGTGGATGGTACGCGGCTACTGTCGTGTCCCGCCCCACTTCGCACAACTTACCGTAACATGTCCCACAACGCTACACGGGCGAAGGAGCATCTTTTGGAATGTGAAGAGGCGCATGCACTTGATCCTACGATGCGGGCTTCGGTGCTGGGTGCCGCCGTAAGCTCAGTGGAGGGGATCACGGCGGGTCGAGGAGGCTCCTCGGGCGCCGAGATGTTGCCAACCTTGAACCCTGTTGTTTTGGATGACTGGGAGCAACGGTGTGCAACACTGATGTTCAGGGGCGGCTTGCCCTTTTCCGTGTTTCACTCGCCCGAGTGGAAGAGTTTCTTTTTGCTTGTCTCTGGTGGTCGCTTTTCAGGACCTGGTGATCCGAGGAAGGTGGGGCGCTCGCGCCTGAACACTGCCAGTGGGCAAGTCGCGGCCCGCGTGGACGCGGCTGTCCGGTGCGCCGACACTGTGGCCTTGACCCTGGACGGTGCCGGCGACGTCAACGGGAAGACGACGTACAATGTCGTAGGGTATCTCCCCAGAACGTTTCTTCTCGGGTCGTTTCGAATGGGTGTCACAGTTGCGTCGGTCCCCAACTTGCTCATCGCTTTTCGTGCCTATTTGCCGTCGTCCCTCCTCCAGCCTACTGCAGACACCTTCCAGAAACGGCCGGTCACAGCGACCAACCCGCGGCTGCACGCCCTTGCGAGCCGCACGTTGTGGGACTTATGCTGGTGACAACACGCTCAGCCCACCCCACCCAGTTGGGGGGAGGGCGAGCCAAACCGTGTCGCCGGGTAGTCCTGTCGCGGAATACCCGCCCTGGAAGGAAACCCCGAAGAGCACACACGCACGGCGTCGACCGGGGGAAGGCGCCCCGAGCGACAAACACGAGTTGTGTGACCGGAAGTTTACTTGCCCGCGTCG
>Ga0209831_1004187_pt1 | contig 11462 bp, 12 predicted proteins | sample Maine_Asex4_meta_FD_187451 | JGI IMG/M metagenome (GOLD analysis project Ga0209831, IMG submission 187451) | Marine algal microbial communities from Maine, USA - Maine_Asex4_metaG (SPAdes) (version 2) | ecosystem: Host-associated > Algae > Red algae > Unclassified | place: Maine, USA | collected...
GGGAGGGCGCTGCGCATGAGCGCTGAGGTCTGTCCATGGTGAGAAAGAGCAGCAGTGCGCACGCACGCCTCAGGCAACCGCGTGCACGCCGGGGGTGGTGTGGACAGGACAATGCGGGCCAGTCGGCTGATGAACGGCGGGTCCGACGTCGCCGCTTTTAGCGGCATCGTCGTGCATGTGTCTCCACCGCTTCGACGGTTACAACGAGTCGGAGATGGACCAATCAGAGCGCCCAGCGGGTCCCTGCGTTGCACAACGCATCGCACGACACTCAAATCCACGTATTTGTCACCAAGCAACGCGGGCAAAACGCTCTCGGATTATCCGGTGAGAACAGCATCACGGTCATCTGGGATATATATACAGAATACAATGAATACAAGTACAATACAGTGCGTTCTCGTAATAAGAGAATAGTTTAAAAAAGAATATGGGTCGCTAGTCTTCCATTCCAGTCCGTGTGGGCCACTTTTTCTTCATATTGAGCCGAATCAGCTGTCTCTTATAACGAGAACGCACTGTATGAAAGCGACGTAAAGACAGCCAAATTGTGAAGTTCTGATCGGGGATCTGATCGTCATGTGGCAAATGCGGTAGCTCGCACATCTTCGCGCACATCTGACCGTGTCGGCCACCAATGGTCCAATCGCGTGCCTCTTTGGTCGTGTGTGTGGAACGGGCTGTGGCTCTGCCTTCGTGCCGGACCGTGCCGGCTGATCGCAGCGCCGCTAGCTTGCGGGGGGGTGTCTGTGTGTGGCGGTGATCCCTTGCTCGTCTGATTTGACCGGCGCGCCTATTCTCGCCAGAGATTGTGTGTGCTGCCCCGCCATGTAAAGGGCGGGGGTGAGGAGCGGCACGGCGGTGGTTGCTCCTGGGGAGACCCCGTCCTCCCACGCTGCGTGTGTGTGCCCAGTGCCCTGTGTGCGTCGGAAAGAGGGGGCGCCTGGGTGCCTGCCCTCTGTGTACTGTCTGTGAACCATACGATGGGACCCAGTGGGCTCACTGTTCAGTCGCATGGCACCGGGCGAATGTGGCTTCTGACGACACCCTCGGCGCGCTCACTATGGGCGCCCCAGTGGGACCTGTACCAGCAGCGACAACTCGGTGGTACATCTAAGTCTTTGTTCTTTTGCTCCCAGATGACCGTTCCTCTGTTCTCACCGGATAATCCGATCAGCTTCTCACGCCTTGGCCAGGTCACAAATAAATGGAGTTGTGGGCGGACAGAGGCCCGGGAAATCGACTACACTGTGACGGTCAGTCATTCCGTCAGCCCCACACAAGGGGTGCTCATGACCCACCAGCGCGTTGCTGCTCGTGTGTGTGTGTCTTTTGTCATTGCGAGCGACCGAGCCACTCGCAGGGGAGAGGCGCCGCCCTTGCAAACGCTACCCACACCACACTCTGTTGACGCGCATTTGAGGTAGGAGACGCGTCTCCCGCATAAAGCCCTGGCATCGAGCTGGTACAGTCAATATCCGGTTATATCGACACTAAAGGTATACTGTACCCCATGCACTAACACCTGTCGCAAAAACGATGTGGGGGCGTCTGAAATGGACCTCCAGGAGCCAAAGTCTACCAGATGACAGATATGGGTGTTCTAGCGCTACTCTGAAAAAAAATGGGCTGTGAGTGCGAGAAGCGCCTCAATGCGCGTGGGTTGCGTGACACTGGTAAAGCGCTGCGTCTGGTTTCCAGCTCAACAATAGCCGTTGCAACAAACATCCAGCTGAGAAATACAGTCCACGCAAATTGATAGGGCGCATCAAGCCGGCTGGCTGCATGTGACGAAAAGAAAAGCATGCAATCATACAGTAGCCCCGCGCTTTGTAATCTGTGCGACCAGCGAGCGACATGAAACGATACGGCCGAGTCCAAGGGCCGGCCCTTCACTTTCGGTCCCGACCGCCAGCGCTTCCGCAATGCTCAAATTCGACTTCTGACGGACTGGAAGGCTCGTCATGAACATACTGAGAATTTTCCCTGGTCGAGCACGCCTCCCATGGCCACCGTAGAAGCATGGCGTCAACGAGGGCTAAAAAAGTACCACAAAACCGGCGTCCTTCTTTTTTTCGCACGCACAACAAAGCTCCAAAAAGCAGTGCCAAATATGCGTCGGCGGGCATTGAGTGAAAGCTTGCGAGTTGGTGGTTCCTTCTATAGCGGGATATTCGGCATCGGGTGCGTTGGTGTCCCTCTCTGGTGGGCCTGAGCATGCGTCGCCGCCTGAGGTTATAATGCGTGAGATGCACCTTTCGTCGTATGGCACGCTGCTGCATAACTGGGAGAGCAATTGTGTCCAGAATCGACCTTTCTGGCACTGTGGAGAAAGGAAAACATTACTTCCGGTCGCGGTGCCCATATTGTGGCCTACATGTTCCTGCATGTCTCTCATGTGCGTCAGGGTGTGACATAAGCGGATATTGGCTGTAGGGTACCTCGGGTATTCATCGAGCTCCTCACGTTGAATCGCTCCTAGGGGTGCGGCGGGTGGTCAAACGAGCCGTACCTCACTGACGTCCGATCTTGGGTGCATTTGCGTGCGCACACGGTCCAGGCGTCGCAGCAGCGGAGAAGCGCTTTGATGCACCGCAGCGCGTCAGCGGTGTTTGTCCTGGGGAGAGACACAAGTACGAGTACGAACTGGTCGTATCGGCACTGGAAGTCATTCATGCCGTGCGGGTCGACTTTCCAGCCCAGTGATGATGTGTTGCGTACGTCACAGCCCCGAAAGCACCTCGTCAAGATAGAGAAGACCACGTCGTACCAGTGACGTGCGAGGACCGTAGCGCGATCCCCAGAGGCACGTGCGGACGGTCGTACCGTCGTCGGGTCGTCGCGCACGGCAGACACGTGGGAATCCCTCCACGGTACAGGCGTTGTTCACCAAATGTAATTTGATGTACTTGTTTTGCCAGATGAGCGCGACACTGTTCTCACCGGATAATCCGAGAGCTTTCCGGCGGCGTTGCTTGGTGAAAATTACGTGGACTTTCTGCATGGGGACGCCGTTGCAACCCGTACCTGTCGGGGCGCACGCAGGTCGTCTCCCGCGCGACGCGTGCCTCGGGCGCGTGGCGCTCGAGCCACCTTCGGGCTGAGTCTGCCCACAAACGGGCCGCGTCGTCCCACACTGAGTCTGGGCGTGGTTTTCCACTATAAATACATTGCCTCGTCAAGCACTGGGCTTCGGGAGCTCGCCACACCGTCTCGAGACACACGGCGACCCCCACACTGCGTGTCTTTCGAGATGCCAGTGCCGCGGAGCGAAGTTTGCGTCGGCGTGGTCCTCGACGGTTCGCAGCCCCCCTTCCCCGCCCCCACCCTATGCCCGCGCGTGCCATGCCCACGCCACGCGTCCCGGCGGCCGGGCCACCCGCCGAGACGGTGGCGCCCGCGAGAGCTCCGCCGACGGGGGTCCCTCATGGGGCGCCGACGGTGCCGCCCGACGGCCCTCGGGCTGCGGTTGTGCGCCCAGTCCGTGCACAGGACGAGGCGCTGGTGACGGACGTTGATGGTGTTCCCATTGCCAACCAGCGAGAGCAGTCGCCCAACGCCACCTGTTGGGTGCACTTCTCCATGGTGCGCTACTGGACGGACATACGGCCTGCACACGACGAGCACGTGGTCGACGTGGGCGTGACCTCCCTCAAGGAGTACGCCAAAGCGCCATGCGCTGGCCGAAAGGTGGAGGGGGAGGACGCCGTTGTGCTCGTGTCGGGGCACGCCCGCTTCGAGGCGGCCCTCCGCGGCGCTACGAACGGCACGTTTGCAGACGGGTTCCACCGCCTCCCGATGCTGTTGGCAAAGGACGCCGTCTCCCAAGCGTCTGCTGCGAACCCGCTCTACGGCAGCCGCATCGTTGAAGGCATTGGTTTGCAGCAGGCCCTGTCATAAGAATCGTTTTCAGCTTCGGGTACGGTATATACAACTCGTTGAATTCGAGTACGAGAACTGGCCACGTATATCCTGACGTGTATTAATACGAAATATACCTTGAAAACACGAGTACGAATCAATTCCCGAAATTGATTGATTTGGAACAGCTGCCGATCTTTAGCAGCGCCAAGCGCCTATTTTTCCCGAGCATGTCGGATCCGTTCCGTCACGTGAGTCATCCTGTTTGCAGCGCTGTCAACGGCTCGCGTGAGAATTCTGACGGGCGCCCTTTGGCGAGCACACCATGGTTCGGAAAATCCACCCCAACTAGAACATTTTTGTATTCAAATCAAGTCCAAATATCAACTGGTACTTCGCGAATGTGAAATGACATTATTGCATTCGATTGGCGCGCTCTTCTGTGTTTAACTCCGCTGTCGGTCGGAACTGATAGATACCCACGGCTATCTACTCAATTGTTGATATGGGTGTGGGTGCCAGCCGCCTTGCTGCCTACGGGTACGGGAGTTCAGACACTTACACCTGTAAAAACACCTTCTCACAATATACGTATGGCAGGGCCTGGTTTGCAGTTGGTGGCCGAGAATGTCAAGGCCATGGCCGCCATGGACGTTGTCCTTGCGGCGGTGGTCTTGCGAGACGAGGTGGCGAACGAGCGACTTGCAGCGCTCAAGAGCGACGCTGCGCGAGCTGCCTTCTGGCCGAAAGTGTCGATTGGTGAACTCAGGGCCAGGGTGGAGGCCATGGCACCGTCGTCTCTGTCAAGTCGTGCTCTGCTTGTCAAGATGAGTCAGAAGCGCACGTACCTGTGGTACGCTGTCCTCATGTGGTGCAAGGCCTGGGTGGCGTGGAACCCTGCACCGTGCGCGGATGGCGGGGGGCGCCCTCGTGGACACGCGTTTGTGGGAGCTCCTGCTCTTCATGAGCCACGATTTGGAGCAGCTGCAGGATGTTCTGGTCGACGCTGATGGGCCGTTGGAGCAGGCGCCGGTCTCTTCGACAGACGCGTCGGCGGCCACCGGGGGCGGTCCCAGCTCTCGGGTGGCCACCCCTGTGCCCGCCCCTAGGTTCGTGTCGCCCGTCGGCGGGTTGGGTGTGATGGTCTGCGACCAACCTCCCGACCGGACGGCGCGCGTCCGGGTTTACGTTTTGGTTTGTCGATATCCGGTGGCCCTGCAGTGGCGGGAGCTGAGCGGCTTTGCGTGGCCCAAGGTGAGCAGCGGGCGTCGTGAGATGGCTATGCGGGAACGCCTTGCCGCACTCGCCGCAACGCGTCGACTGACGGAAAAGGGTGCAGCACACACGGCCGCCGTTGCGGGCGCCCTCCGTCGGTGGCAGGTGATGGTCAGCTTCATCCAGACGCGGCCGGACCAGTGGAAGGCGGATATTTCCAAGGCGGGACGCGCTGCAGCCAGGAAGCAGAGCCAGAATCTGTTGCCGATGCCGGGGACCGGAAAGGATGCCAAGCGCAAGGCCGGGGACCTGGACACGGATGAGGACGATCAAGGTGACGGTTTGGTGACTCGTGATCGGGGCGCACCTGCGTCTGCCGCCGCCGCGGGGTCGGCGGCAGGTGGCGCGGTGCCGGAGCTGTTGGACGACCCGCTCGACCCGGTCGTCGGCCCCCTGAGCACCATGGAGGAGCGCGTGTGGCTCGTTTTGCAGCTCAAGGCAAACGTGCGCGAGGGGCCGGCGCACCCCGACGGCGACGACGACGGCGACGGTACCACCCAGGGGCGTGGTACGGGTCAGACGTCGTCGGCCGAAAAGCAAAAGCGGCTGTCGGTGTCTGCCAGGGAAAAGTCAGTGGCCGGTCCGGCAGCGTCGAAAACCCCCGGCGCTTTTGTCGTGCGCGATATGCGGAATGTGCGCTTGTCGTACGCCGCCATGATCCTCAAGCGGTCGTGGGACGTTGTCGCGGCCAAGTGTGGCTACGCAGACGCCATGACGATGTTTTGGCCGTACTTGGTGTGGTGCGCCGAGTGTGACAACACGCTTAGCCCACCCCACCCAGTTGGGGGGAAGGCGAGCCAAACTGTGTCGCCGGGTAGTCCTGTCGGGGAATACCCGCCCCGGAAGGAAACCCCGAAGAGCACACACGCACGGCGTCGACCGGGGGCTGGTGCCACGAGCGACATACACGAGTTGTGTGACCGGAAATTTACTTGCCCGCGTCGAAGGCCTCGAGGCGACACTCACACCTCACCCTCTTATCCCATCCGTTCCCCTCGGACCCTCGGGAAACCCTCCTCAGACACCCTCAAAGGACCCTCGGAAAACCCTCCTCAGACACCCTCAAAGGACCCACGGAAAACCCTCCCCTCAGGACCCACTGGGCCCATAACCCGGAGGACGGCCGAAGGTTCGAATACCGCCTTGAGTAGAGGCGGAGGAAGGGTGATACGTGACACCCTCGCGGCGCCCCGGGGTCAGGGGCGCAAAGTAACATAAGTCGATAATCCAAGTTGGGTTCACACAAACTTAAGCCCTTAAGTAGGGGCCCGCTCGGGGGGGTTACGATTCCCAGGGAAGTATTGGGATTGCGGTTGTGGTTGGTGAGCCACGAGATGATCACAAGTGGGTCGCCAACGGAATAATTTGAAATATGCGTTAGTGGGTCATATTTCTGGGGAATTTGGCTCCCCGAGTGTGCGGGGCCATGTGACGGACCGTCACAACTTCTTCTTCTAAAGGGGTCGCCGTCCCGGCGGCCCAGAGCCAGGGGGGCGGGCCCGCACGAGTGCGGCGGGCGGGCCAGGACGGCTAGCCGCCGGGCTTCCCAGTGTGGGGCCCGGGTGCTGCCCCGGACCTGGCCAGCGATGGCCGCCCCGGATCGTGGGGGCGCCCCCGCCGGGGCAAGAGGGTACGCGCCGTCGCCGTACGGTGGACACGGCAGCGGGGGCCAGGGGTGTGGCCGCGTGTCCGGGGCGGGCCCGCTAACCGTGCCCGGCGGGCCAACAGAGGGGGGGGGGGGGGGGGGGGGGGGGGGGGGGGGGGGGGGGGGGGGCTGTCGCGCGGGCCCCCCCGCCGAGTGGGGAGTCATCCAGGGGGATTGGCCCGCGGGGCGGGGCTGAGGGGGCCCGGGGTATGGGCCCCTTTCCCCACACAGGGGCTCATAAAAGAAAGTAGGCGGGCGACAGACGGGCAGGCCGTCCACTGCCGACCGTCACCGTCCCCCCCCCACCGCTACTCGAGTTGAGAGCCTCCCCTTCGTTCCTCTGTGCGCGGGGCATCCCCCGTTCCCAGTGCCCTCCCCCTCGCCGTCCCCCCTACCCGGACGCGGCGGCCATGGCCTCCTCGAGGTCGACAGCAGTGGCGCCGACCGAGGTGATGGCTTCCCAAAGTGCGGGGCGCGCCACGCCGGCGCCGAGTGGGTTTCCGGCGTTGGCCTCGGCCAAGTCGGGCAGCCGTTCGGCGGGGTACCCCGCGTGTGGGCGGGGCGACGGGAAATACGGGCGCCCCCAAGGCCAAGGGCTCGACGGCGGCCACCCCGCGGGCTGGCGGGGCGGCGGCGTCGGCACCCGCCACGCCGGCCGGCGTCACCACGTCAAGTGGCGCGGCCGTGGCGGCGTCCCGGGGCAAGGCAGCCCCCTAAGCGCGCCCGGCCAACGCCGCGCCCCCGAGTCGGAAGTCCTCGGCGGCGGGTAGTCCTTTAACCCAACCGCCGCCTCCCCCCCGCCGGTCCAAGTTGACGGCGGGGTCGGCGTCGGCCTCTCGCGCGTCGAGTGCGCCGAGGCAGTCGGCTGGGGAGGACGCGGTCGGGTCCCGCTCGGCGGCGGCGCGCGTGCCGCTGCCGTTCAGCCGGCCGGCTACTCCTTCGGCGAAGGAGGCGGCGCCAGGCGAGGCGGGGGATGATCCCGTGGAGCAGGAGCCCCCCCCGCCGGTGCCGCGCTGCGGGCGCCTCCCGGCAGTGGGGAAGGCGGGACTTTCGGGGCCGGGGGCGTTGGTTCAGTGAACGCCCCCGGCTGCCCTCAGTCAGGTGGGGGAGTGCCGCTTGCGGACGCTTTACTCTGCGATCCCGCTGCCCAAGCAGGGCTCGGCTTGGCAGCGCTGGCTGGCGCGCCATCCGGTGCAGTACGAACTGCCTGCCGGGGTGGCGACGGACCTCCCCGCCCTACAGGAGGCGGGGGACGCGCCGTGGTTGGAACGCGTGGCCGTGCGCCTGTCCAATGTCATGGACGGGGCACCTCCGACGACGTGCCACCCGTTGTGGCGTGGGAGTGGGCGTGTTGCTCCCCCCCGTACTTAGGGGAGGGGGACCCCCACTTCCACCACCAGGACGCCCGCACCGAGCGCCGGGTGAGGGAAGCGTCGAGCATCCTGGTGCGGGCCTCTCAAGTGGAGAGCTTCCAGGTCCACACCTCGACGCGGCGCGCATACTACGTCCCGACGCCGTCCTGGTGGTCAGCCATGGAGGTGCCCTTCGGGTTCCCGGCCCGGATGTCGCGCATAGTGGCCTACTTTGGCACTGCGCTCCGCCGGGGGGAGTCTACCCCGGCGGCGGCCATCCTCGCTACCCAGTGGGTGCTGGAGGTAGTGGGGGTGTCGTAAGCCTCCTTTCGTACTAAAGGGTACCCTGCGCATCTGTCAGCCGCCATAGTGGGGCGCCTGGTAAGGCTCCGCCTCGCCAACGTGGCGGAGGGGGCCGGCCCGGACGCGCATGCGTACCTCAGCGAGTTGCTGGACCCCCACCAGTCCTTGGACTGGGAGGCGGCCGGGGCCTACCTGGCCCGTCGAGTTGGCGGGGAGGAGGGCGAGGCGCCTCGGGCGTTTGTCCACTGTGACACACGCCTGTTGGCCGGTCGCATAGGCCTCCGTGAGGGCCTGAGTGACCTGGCCTACTCCTACTCTGCGGGGGTAACGGCGACGTCGCCCCCGCCCGACTCGGGTTGGGGTGCGCAGGGGGCCAGTGTCCCCCAGCGGCGCAAGCGCACCCGCGGTACTGCCGAGTGCCCCCCTGCTCGTGGGGGCGCTGTTCGGCGGACCACCCGGGCGGGGGCATCCCCCGTGGGGCGGTCGGGCCATCCGACGTTTGCCCCGCCGGGGGTGCCGTACTACCCGGCGCTTGGGGCGGGGCAGAGCCTCAGCTGGGGATACGTCACCCTGCGGTGCGCCCATGCCTTGGCGACCACCTACGCAAGCGCGGCGGGGGCGCTGAGGGCTGCCCATGGAAAGGCGATAGTTGCCTCCCTGGTGGACACCTCGGCGTGGGTTACCCGGGGGGCGGGGGCCGTACTGCGGGGCTCCTTGTCCCCCCGGTCTGCCACAGCCGAGCAGTTCTTGGTGGACACCACCCCGGAGGCCATCGGGTACCAGATGGCCTCCCGCTTGGAGGGGCACGGCCAGCGGGTGGCAGCTGGGCCCGCGGGGGCTTCGGCGGGCGGGGGCCCCAGTCGGGGCCCGGACGCCGGGGAGCCTGCTGGCTCGGCCGCGCCCTACCATGGGGGCGGCTACCCCTCCCCCGTTGGAGGGTACGCCGCGGCGGGGGCGGCACCCAGTAGCGTGCCGCGCTTGTCGTGGGGGCCGGGCCCCTCGGACCGGGGGTCGGCCCAGGAGTACCCGGACCGCTCGGTTTACGACCAGTTTGGTGGGTATGTCCGCGACGACCGCCCGCACTCGCCGGGTAGGGAGTAGGTACCCAGGTTTGAGTGGGGCGCCGGGGCGCTCAGTTATGCGCAGACCGGCCCCCAGGGTGTCTGTCCCTAGTTGAGGTGGATCGATTGTCGGGGGTGTGTGCGAGGGGTACCCCGTACTGGGGTTTTTTAGTTGTATTACACCCTACTTCTCATCGGGAGCCGGTGCCGCACACAGTGCTGGCGGACCTTCTCAGCCGGGAGGTCCTCCACGTAGTGCCAGGAGTCCTCCCGGGGTCCATACCCGAACCACCTGACCTTGAGCATGAGTCGCTCCTGGTCATCCTCCCCCTGTCCGACAAAGCGGTCGAAGACAGCCTCAATCGGTTTACTGGCCGATGAGGGGAGGGACGGGACCCGACACGCGGTCAGTGCCCGCGCCCACGCCGCGTCCCCCTCGGGTGGTTCCGGGGCCCGGGTGGCGTGGTTCCCGTTGATGGTACGGATACCATCGACACTTTCGATGGTAAGCCGACGCCCGTTGGTCTTCAAGATGTGGTAGGGTCCCAGTGTCTTGAAGACGAGCTTACCTCCCTGGTTCTCGTGGGAGTTCACGAATACCCAGTCTCCAACTTGGAGGGCTGTGCGGCGAGTCTGCACGCGCTTGTCAAAGGCTCGTTTGTTCCGGGCCTGTGCCTTTTCCATTGTCTCCCGTACTAGGAGGATACGGGAGTCAAGGCGCTGGAGGATCTCCTCCTTGGCTCGCCCGGGGGTTACTATCTCCCCGGGGTCGGTACCCGCTGTAAGTCGCTCGAGGGCCACGGGAGTAAGCCGTCGGGGGCTTACGAACGCAAAGGGGATCTGCCCGGTGCTACTATGCACTTTGAAATGTAAGCCGTTACTACCAGGCTTAAGTATCGGGACAACGTAACTACGTGGTCACTTACGTAGTGTCGTGGTTGCTTAACTAAGGTCTTATTAAACCGTTTGACCTGCCCATTAGTTTGTTGGTGGTAAGAGGCGGCATAGTTAGTGTCACTACCCAGGGTCCTGAGCACCCCTTGCCAGAGTACGGCAGCGAATTGGGGACCGTTATACGATAGAATTGAATCGGGGATCTCATAGCTAGCAACTCACGTGTCGAGGAATGCGCTGAGAACATTCAGAGTCGTGATGTCTCGAAGCGGGACCGCCCGAGTGACCTTAGTAAATCGGTCACAAATAACGAGGATATACTCATATCCTTCGGGGGTCCTGGGCAGGGGGCCAAGTAAGTCAATGGCCAGGGCTGCGAGGGGTTTTGTCGCGAGGAACAACCTCATGAACGCTTCACTCTGCGTACCCATGAGCCGGTTCTTTGCACAGGTGGGGCAAGCTGCTACCCACCCGAACACATCCATCGCCAGCGAGGGCCAGTAGTATTGGTCCCGCAGGGTTTGGCACATGCGCGTCGCAACTGGGTGCGCAGCCAAGGGGGAGGAGTGCTCCGCCCGTAATACGTCCTCGACAAGGGACTGGGGGACCAGTACCTGCTGGTTCCTCTCGCGGTGTCCGCGACGGCACAACAACCCGTCTGCGTTCTCGTAGAAGCGCGTGGGCGTGGGGGTGTCAAGTAACTTTTTGACACCCTGACAGAACTCGTCTGTCGCCTGCTTCTGGACTAGTTCGCCCAGGGGTATGCGGGCAGTCTCCCTGTTCTCGGAAAGTCGGGGGTCGAGTACCGCCCCCGATCGATTAATCGCCCCGACTGTTGGGATCTCCTGAGAGATGGGTCCCGTGTCCAGCCCCTCAGTCGGGATGCGGGACAGAGCGTCGGCCACCGCATGTTGGGGGCCGGGCTTGTATTTCACATCATAGTCCAACTCCGAGAGGAGGATGCGCCAACGATTGAGTCGATTGTTGGTGCAGGCCGTCGTGGTTAGTATCCACTTCAGTGCCTTGTGGTCACACCGGATGAGGAACTTGGTGCCTTCGATGTACGGTCGT
>Ga0209831_1004197_pt1 | contig 11450 bp, 8 predicted proteins | sample Maine_Asex4_meta_FD_187451 | JGI IMG/M metagenome (GOLD analysis project Ga0209831, IMG submission 187451) | Marine algal microbial communities from Maine, USA - Maine_Asex4_metaG (SPAdes) (version 2) | ecosystem: Host-associated > Algae > Red algae > Unclassified | place: Maine, USA | collected...
GTGCACGTCTGACCCCGACCTGGAAGAATCCCTCGTCATGAGCGACGATCAAGCGAACGAGACCACGCACGACGAGTCCAGCGAGCAACCCAGCGACGAGTTGCACATCGCGTTCCTCGGCATGGGTGTGATGGGTGCGCCGATGGCTCGTCACCTGAAACGGGCCGGCCACGACCTCGTCGTGTACAACCGGACTGCTGCCAAAGCGCTGGCGTGGGTCGCGCTGAACGGCGGCCAGGCAGCGCCGACACCGGCCGAAGCTGCCGAAGGAGCGCACATGGTGATGATGTGTGTTGGCAACGATGACGACGTACGCGAAGTCGTGTTCGGTGACACCGGCGTGCTGAAAACGATGACCGCAGGTTCGATCCTCGTCGATCACACAACCGCATCGGCGAGCCTCGCTCGTGAGTTGGCCGCAGCCTGCGCCGAGCGCGGCATCGGGTTCGTCGACGCACCGGTGTCGGGCGGCCAGGCAGGAGCTGAGAACGCACAGTTGACCGTGATGTGCGGCTGCGACGACGAGGCGGTCTACGCCCGGGTCTCCACCGTGATGGAGGCGTTCTCGAAGCAGTGCGCGCTGCTCGGCCCCTCGGGGTCGGGGCAGCTGACCAAGATGGTCAATCAGATCTGCATCGCTGGTGTCGTGCAGGGACTGGCGGAAGGAATCAACTTCGCCGAGCGGGCCGGACTCGACATCGCCGAGGTGGTCGGCGTGCTCGGCAAGGGTGCCGCGGCGAGTTGGCAGATGGACAACCGTGCCGGGACGATGGCCGACGGCGAGTACAACTTCGGATTCGCGGTCGAGTGGATGCGTAAAGATCTCGGAATCTGTCTCGAAGAGGCCGAGCGCAACGGCGCCCGGCTGCCAGTCACCGCTGTTGTCGATCAGATGTACAAGCAGATCGTCGCCCGCGGCGGAGATCGCTGGGACACCAGCAGCCTGATCGATCTCCTTCGAAACGCCTGAACAGCGGCGTCACGCTCGTCGTTCGAAGAAGTCGTAGACGCCCTGGTTGTGGCTGAACTCGATGGTGTTGCCGTCGGGATCGTTGACCATACACACGTACCCGATCGGCGGTGGCAGATCGACCGCCGGCGCTTGCAGGCATCCGCTCGCCTCGGCCGACGCTGCGGCGGCATCGACGGCCGCTCGTGATTCGAGTTCGATGCCGAGGTGGCCGAACGGGCCGATGCGGCTGGGTAGGTCACCGTACGGACCCTTGCCCGGAAAGAACTGGGCGAGCACCAAGATGAACGGTGCTTCGGCCTGTTCCCGATGTCCGAGCCACGCGCCAAACCCATTGGCGTCCTCGCGCTGGTCCAGCAGTTCGAGGGGCGTGTGCGCGGCGTAGAACGCGATGCTCGCCTCGATATCGGCCACCTGCAGGGCGATGTGCGTCCAGCGGGGGAGCGTCATGCCACGGCCTCGGCGAACACGTCGATGATCGTGTCGATCTGGGCGTCGGTCGTGACGAATGGCGGGCAGAACGTCACGGTGTCGGTGCCGATGGCGCGAGTGATGACACCTTCGCCGATCATGGCGTCGCGGATGTGCATGGCGTTCTGATCCGGCCGGAGCGCCGCGCCGAACACCGCACCCACACCGCGGACGTGGTCGATGCCGCCGTCAGCTGCGATGGCCTGCAGGCCTCGTTCCAGCCGATAGCCGATGCCGCTCGCCGCTCGGATGAGGTTGTCGTCCTCGATGATGTCGATGTTCTTCAGCGCGGCGACGCAGGCAAGAGCGTGGCCGGAGTAGGTGTAGCCGTGCCGCAGGACGAAGTCGCGATCGGACTCGAGTGCGGCCCGTACCGTTCCGCCGATGATCACACCGCCGAGCGGGACGTAGCCCGAACTCACGCCCTTGGCGAAGGTCGACAGATCGGGGGTGACGTCGAAGTGTTCGGCGGCGAACCACGACCCGACGCGCCCGAAGCCGGTGATGACCTCGTCGAAGATCAGCAGCGCACCGTGAAGGTCGCACAGGCGGCGGGCCTCGGCCAAGTAGCCCTCCTCCGGCGGATAGACCCCCGCCGCACCTTGCACCGGTTCCGTCAATACCGCAGCCAGCCGGTCGGTGTGTTCGGACATGAGTACCGAGAGTGCTTCGATGTCGTCGGCGTCGACCTGCACCACGCCGTCGAGCAGCGTGCCGTACCCGTGCTTGTTGAGCGGGAGACCCTGGGCGCTCGTCCCGCCGTAGTTCGTGCCGTGGTAGCCGCGAACGCGCGAGATGATCAGGGTGCGCTCAGGCTGGCCGTTGAGCACATGGGTGAGTCGAGCGAGTTTCATCGCCGAATCGATCGCTTCGGAGCCCGAGTTCGCGAAGAACACCCGGGCATCGGGAATCGTCGTGAGTGATGCGATCTTTTCTGCAAGGCGGTCTGCCGGTGCGTTGGTGAACGGATCGAAGCAGGAGTACGACTCGATCTGGCGAGCCTGCCCGGCGATGGCGTCGGCCATGTCGCCGCGACCGTGGCCGATCTGGCAGTACCAGAGGCTGGACATGGCGTCGATCATCTCGTGGCCGGTGTGGTCGTAGACCAGTGCGCCCTTGCCGTGGGTGATCGACGGGAACTTCTCCCGCGACGGTTTGGCAAAGGGGTGCAGGAACGCTCCGGGCATACGTGTCAGTGTGCCAGCCACGTTCCGGGAGTATCGACCCGCCAGTAAACTGCGCACCATGCAGAAGCCCGAGATCACCATCCCCGCCGAAGATCCACCCACCGAACTCGTCATCGATGACATCACCGTCGGCGACGGCGACGAAGCGGTCGCCGGTCAGGGAGTCACCGTGCACTACGTCGGTGTGTCGTGGTCGACCGGCGAGGAGTTCGATGCGTCGTGGAATCGGATGGAGCCGTTCAACTTCGGCCTCGGTCAGAGCCAGGTCATCCAAGGCTGGGACGAAGGTGTCCAGGGCATGAAGGTCGGTGGGCGGCGTCGCCTGACGATTCCGCCGTCGATGGGCTACGGCGCTGCGGGCGCCGGTGGTGTGATCGCCGGCAACGAGACGCTCGTCTTCGTCGTCGATCTCCTCTCTGTCGGCTGACAGGCAGCCTCACAGTCCGGCTGACTTCGACCGTCGGCGGTCAATGTTGGATGATGGCGCCATGAGCGAATCGCTGCCCACATCCACCCGCGAACTCCGGTCGACTCTCGAGGAGTCGGGAACACTCACGCTCGCCGTCGGCCAGGCTGACGTGGCGCCTCCGGGCGACGACGACGTCGTCGTGCGGGTGGAGGCGTCGCCGATCAACCCGTCCGACCTTGGCCTGCTACTCGCCGGTGCCGACGCGTCGACTGCGACCGCGGTCGGGACCGCCGACGCTCCCGCCGTGGCTGTCCAGGTGAGCGCCGGTCTCGGCGCGATGACTGCGCGCTTCGGCATGGCGCTGCCTGCAGGCAACGAGGGCGGCGGCGTCGTGATCGCAGCCGGCTCGTCAGATGCGGCACAGGCGTTGCTCGGCAAGACCGTGGGCTTCGCATCGGGCAACGCCTATGCCCAGTACCGGACGATGAAGGCAGCGCAATGTCTGGCGATGCCTGACGGCACCGACCCGGCCGACGCCGCCGCGTCGTTCGTCAATCCGCTCACGGCCTTGGGCATGGTCGAGACGATGCGCAACGAGGGCCACACCGCACTGGTCCACACCGTCGGTGCGTCGAACCTCGGCCAGATGCTGGCCCGAATCTGCCGTGACGACGGCGTGGCGCTCGTCAACATCGTGCGCAAGCCCGAGCACGTCGAGATGCTCCGCGCGCAAGGGGCCGAGCACGTCGTGGACTCCAGTTCGGCGTCGTTCGTCGACGACCTCACCGAGGCACTTCGAGCGACGGGTGCGACGATCGCGTTCGACGCGATCGGTGGCGGTGAGCTCGCTGGGCTGATCCTGGCTCGGATGGAGAAGGTCGCGAGCGAGGGCAACGAGTTCAGCCGCTACGGCTCAGACACGAACAAGCAGGTGTACATCTACGGCTCGCTCGACCGGAGCCCGACGACGCTCAACAGGACGTTCGGTCTGTCTTGGTCGGTCAGTGGCTGGTTGCTGACGCCGTTCTTGGCCAAGGCCGGGCCCGAGGTCAACGAACGGCTCCGGGAGCGGGTCTCGAGCGAGATCAGCACGACGTTCGCCTCGACCTACGGGATGCGTCTCTCACTGGATGAGGCCGTCGACCCCGAGCAGGTCGCGCGGTACGCCCAGATGTCGACGGGCGACAAGGCGCTGATCACTCCGCACGCCTGATGACGGCGACCGCTGAACACTTCGACGTGCTGATCGTCGGCGCCGGGATCTCCGGCATCGGCGGTGCGTACCATCTCGGCCAGCAGCGCCCAGAGACGTCGTACGTGGTCCTCGAATCCCAGGCGGGTTTCGGTGGTACGTGGCGGACGCACACCTATCCGGGCATCCGCTCCGACAGCGACCTCCATACGTTCGGATATCGGTTCAAGCCGTGGCGCAACGCGCCGATCGCGTCGGCCGAGGAGATCATGACGTACCTCGGTGAGGTGATCGAGGAGAACGACCTCGATCGTCACATCCGCTACGAACACGCCATCACGTCGGCGTCGTGGTCGTCTGACGATGCGCGGTGGACCCTCGAGGTGACCCGGGGCAGCACCGGCGAACAACTCCGGTTCACGGCGAACTTCCTCTGGATGTGTCAGGGCTACTACCGCCACTCCGAGGGGTACACGCCCGACTGGGAAGGTACAGAGGACTTCGCCGGCCAGATCGTGCACCCCCAGACCTGGCCCGACGACCTCGACTACGCCGACAAGAACGTCGTGGTCATCGGCTCCGGGGCGACTGCGGCGACCTTGATCCCCGCCTTGGCGCCGGACTGTGCGCACGTGACGATGCTGCAGCGTTCACCGACGTACTTCTCGACCGGACGCAACATCAACGAGCTCGTCGAGATGCTGCGCGAGATCGACATCGACGAGGCATGGATCCACGAGATCGCCCGCAGAAGGATCCTGTTCGACCAGAACCAGTTCATGCATCGTGCAGCCGCTGAGCCCGAGGAGGTCAAGCAGGAACTGTTCGCTGCGATCCGCGAACACCTCGGCGAGGACTACGACATCGAGAAGCACTTCGGTCCGGCCTACCGGCCGTGGCGGCAACGTGTCGCGTTCGTGCCCGATGGCGACCTGTTCGAAGGGATTGCGAGCGGCAAGGCCTCGGTCGTGACCGACGCCATCGAGAGATTCAACGAGACGGGAATCGAGTTGGCGTCCGGTGAACAACTCGATGCTGACATCGTCGTCACCGCAACCGGCTTCGAGCTCAACGTGCTCGGCGACATCGCCTTCACGATCGACGGCACACCGCTCGACTTCCACGAGACGGTGGCCTACCGGGGTGCGATGTTCACGGGCATCCCGAACATGGCGTGGGTGTTCGGGTACTTCCGGGCGAGTTGGACACTGCGCGCCGACATGATTGCGGACTTCGTGTGTCGGCTGCTCGGCCACATGGACGAGCTCGGCGCCACCACTGTCACGCCGACACTGCGACCGGACGATCAAGACATGACGCTGTTGCCGTGGGTCGACCCCGAGAACTTCAACCCGGGGTACCTCATGCGTGGCCTGCACCTGTTGCCGCAGCAGGGTGATCGGGACCCCTGGCAACACAAGCAGAACTACTGGGTCGACAAGGACGAACTGCCGGCAGCTGATCTCGACGACGGCACCCTGATCTTCACGCCCTGACCGTCGACTGCCTGGGTGACCTTGCCCTTGCGCTGGGTCCGACAACCACCTCGTGGTGAGCCGTTCGGTTTGTGTCAGCACACGCAGCAGAAGATGGTGTCTGTGCTGACCTAGATCGCAGCCGAGATGCCGATGTCTTGCTCGGCCTCGTCTCGCACCGGAGTGTCTACGCTGGTGGCCATGAGCACCGATCTCGCCGACGCAGGAGGCCGCACGTTCGACCTCGGCGTCAACGGGATGACGTGTGGGTCCTGTTCAGCGGGCGTCCAACGCTCCCTGGAGAAGCACCAGGGCGTCACCAGCGCCGCGGTGAACCATGCGACGGGCCGAGCGTTGGTCACCGGCGATGCCGACCTCGACGTGGGAGTCCTCGCGCAGATCATCGAGAATGCCGGCTACAGCGTGGTCGACGCCGAGGCGACCGTGGCCTCCACACCTGCCGGACGCCTTGAACGGACCCAACGGATCGACGATGTCGAAGCGGCACATCGGACGATGTGGTTGCGGCGGGCGCTGATCGCAGCACCGGTTGCGATCTTCATGCTGTCCACGATGCTGTATCACGACGCGGCCATGGAGACGACGTGGCTGCGTTGGCTGCAGTTTGCGCTTGCGGTGCCGGTGCAGTTCTACGTCGGGTGGCCGATCCTGGTGGGCGCAGCAAACCGGGCGCGACACCGGGCGGCGAACATGGACACCCTCATCGCGATGGGCACGCTTTCGGCGTTCGGGTTCAGCGTGTTCCAACTCCTGACCGACGGCATGGACCTGTACTTCGAGGCCGCCGTGGTGATCCTGTTCTTCATCTCGCTCGGCCGCTACCTCGAAGCGCGCGCGAAGAGCCAGGCCGGTCGGGCTCTGCGCTCGCTGGTCGAACTCGGGGCGAAGCAGGCGCGACGTATCCGTACTGCTGGCGACGATCATGGCAAGAGCGGTCCGGAGGAGATGGTGCCCGTCGAGTCCGTCGTCGTGGGGGACGTGTTGAAGATCCGCCCAGGTGAAAAGGTGCCGGTGGACGGCGAGGTGGTCGACGGTGCGAGTGCGGTCGATGAATCGATGCTGACCGGCGAATCCATGCCGGTCGACAAGCAACCCGGCGACACGATTGCCGGGGCGACGGTCAACACGTCCGGGGTGCTCACGATCCGGGCAACGGCAGTCGGTGCCGATTCGGCGCTGGCCCGGATCGTCAAACTCGTCGAGGATGCCCAGACCGGAAAGACCGCTGCGCAACGGCTCGCTGACCGGATCTCGGCGGTGTTCGTCCCGGTCGTGATGACGATCGCCGCGCTGACGCTGCTCGGTTGGGCGGTCATCGGTGGCAGTACGAGCAATGGTGTCTCGGCGGCGGTTGCCGTGCTGATCATCGCCTGCCCGTGTGCGCTGGGGCTGGCCACGCCGATGGCGATCATGGTCGGTACCGGGCGCGGCGCGCAGCTCGGGATCCTGATCAAGTCGGTCGAGGTGCTGGAGCAGACCAGCAAGATCTCGGCGATCGTGTTCGACAAGACCGGCACGTTGACGACGGGTTCGATGTCGGTCACCGATGTGATCGTCCGCAGTCCTGGACGTAGTTCGGGCAGCCCCGACCGAGAGGCGGAGCTGCTCGCGAAGGCGGGCGCCGTCGAGGCCGACAGCGAGCATCCGATAGGGCGGGCAATCGCCGACGCCGCGCGCACCGCCTCCGGTGCGCTGCAACCCGTGACAGCGTTCGAAACCATGGTCGGCCACGGCATCCGTGCTGATCTCGACGGCGTGACCGTGTGGGTCGGACGACGTGAACTCGCCGCACAGGTCGGCCTGACCCTCGCTGCTGACCTCGACGCTGATGCCGAGGACCTGGAGCGCAGGGGTCGTACCGCCGTGTTCGTCGGATGGAGCGGTGAGGTCCGCGGCGTCATCGCCGTTGCCGACACGCTCAAGGCGTCGGCGGCCGAGACAGTTGACCGCCTCCGTGCGCTGGGTCTCGACGTTGCGATGATCACCGGCGACAATGCGCGAACTGCCCAGGCGGTTGCTGCGGCGGTCGGCATCGACCGGGTGATCGCCGAGGTGCTGCCGGCAGACAAACAGCGCGAAGTGCAGCGGCTGCAAGACGCCGGTGCAGTCGTGGCGATGGTCGGAGACGGCGTCAATGACGCACCGGCCCTCGTCCAGGCCGACCTGGGTATCGCGATCGGGACCGGAACCGATGTGGCGATCGAATCCAGCGACCTCACGCTGATGCGCGGCGATGTCGCCGGTGTGGTGACCGCGGTCGAACTGTCCCGATGCACGTACCGGACGATCGTGCAGAACCTGTGCTGGGCGTTCGGCTACAACGCGTTTGCGATTCCACTCGCGATGGCGGGTCTGTTGAGCCCGGTCGTCGCAGGCGCAGCGATGGCGTTGTCGTCGATCAGCGTCGTGCTGAACAGCGCCCGGCTCCGCTTCTTCACGGGAACCGTCTCGTGACTCGGTTCGCACGGTTGCTCGTGGCCGTCTTCGTCGTGGGCGCTGCATCGCTGCTCGCCGCGTCACCCGCTGCCGCGCACACCGACTTCGAATCGTCGACCCCGGCTGCTGACGCGGTCGTGGACGAGCCGGTGAGCATCGTGACCCTCGTGTTCACCTCCGAGGCGATCCCCGCAGGTGACCAGTTCTTGGCGTTGACCCCGGCCGGGGATCTGCAGGAACCGGTCGAGATCCGAACGTCGGACGACAAGACATTCGCCCTGCTGTTCGAGCCGCCACTGGCCGGTGGTCAGATCGGTATCCGCTGGAGTGTCCAATCCGGCGATGCGCATGTGGTCGAAGGGGCGTTTGCGTTCACCGTCGATGCACCTGCCGCAGCGCCGACGACCACGACGCCGGCGCCTCCACCTGCGGGTGACGAAACCGAGACGCTGGAGACGGAGCCGCCGACGACCGACATCGACGTCGCGCTCCCGTCCACGACGCCGGCACCAGCGCCGACGACCACGATTGCAGCGGCGTCGCCGCTTGCCGACCCACCGACGTCGCTCGAAGAGTTTCTGGCCGTCGACAACTCGAGGCCCGGCGAGGGCACGGCCACGATCGGCCGCGTGGTCGGCTTCCTCGGCGCGACGCTGGGGCTCGGTGCGTTTGCCTTCGTCGCGGCGGCGATGCGCGGGCAGCGCAACGAGATCGCACGCGCCGTCGGCGCAGTCCGTCTGCTCGGTGGAGTGATCATCGTGGGTGCTGCCATCGAGTACGTCGGAGTGTCGCGCATCGGCGGTGATTCCCTGGCCGGCACGTGGTCGAGCAGCGCCGGATTGGCCACCGTGCTCCGACTGATCGGCGGTGCGGGGCTACTCATTGGGCTCAGTGCTGCCGTGTCACCCGGCACACCGGCCACGGCTCGAACGCGCTCACTGTCGGCCGCAGTGGTCGGGGACCGTGCCGCCGAGCGCGGTGCGCGTCCGGAGCGGAACGGATCGCTCCACTGGGTGCCGACCGGTGCATCATGGCCTGCGTTCCTCGGGGCTGCCTTGATCGTCGTGTCGTTCTGGTTCGATGGCCACACGGTCACCAAGGGGATGCGTCCGCTACACGCGCTCGTCAACAGTGTCCACGTCGTCGCAGGGTCGGTCTGGGTCGGTGGTGTCGTCGCCATGGCGGCCTTGGCGTGGTCCCGTGCGCGCTCCGATCGGCCGATGCGCGGTGTAGAGATGGTCGTGCGATTCTCGAAGGTCGCGACGATCGCGCTCGCCTCCGTGGTCGTCGCCGGCCTCGTCATGGCGCTGCTGGTACTGGACTCCTTTGGTGACCTCACCGGGACCGAGTGGGGACAGATCCTGCTGTTGAAGACCGGCGCCGTCGGGCTGGCCGCCATCGGAGGTGCATACAACCACTTCCGCCTGGTGCCGAAACTCGACGCCGACCCGGACTCACCGGAGTTGCGAGCCGAGCTCCGATCGACGGTGACCGCCGAGGCGATCGTGCTCGTCTTCGTCGTCCTCGTCACCGCTTGGCTCGTCGCTGCCGCCATCTGACGAGCGACGCCCCGAGACGCTCAGCCCCCGACGCTCAGGGTTCGAGGACGACCCAGCCGCGTCGCTGGAGCTCGGCGGCCAATGCCTCGACGGGCACGTCGGTGAGATCGGGACCGCTGCTCGGGGTGCGCTTCGCGACCGGCTTGGCTCGTTTGGAGCGCGGCTGATCAGGGCGTGGTGCGATCTTCGGGATGGGCGCAGATGTGCGAGGTGTCGGAGGCCGTGAGCCCGGGGGAGGACCGTCGCCATGGATCTCGGTGTGGAGTTGCTCGATGAAGGCATCGGCCTCGTCGCGGGTGAACTTGCCGCCGGCCTGGCGTTGGGTGAACCCCATGGGTCCCCGGGCGTCGCGAAAATCGCTGTGGCCGGCGGTCTCTAGCAACTCGAGGAGTTCGCGGATCTGCTGACCGGTGGCCGGGGGTCCCGCTGATTGACCGAACGCCATGGCTCACCCTCTCACACAGCGCTGCGCGCGTCGGTGCTCACTGCCGACGGACGAGGGTGCATCCGGAGCGGTGAGGACGCCTGAGACGGCGCCTGGTTCGGCAAGTCGGCGTGAGTGGGCCAAGATGTGTCCGATGCACGTCGCGCCCGACAGTTCGACAGCAGCCGGCGCGCCACTGCGGCCCACGCTGCGTCGTCGGATACGACGGCTCCTGCTCGGCGATGGTCCGATCATGCCGCTGGCGGTCGCTCACGGGCTTGCAGGTTCCGCTGATGCGTTCGTGTCGGTCAGCCTGGCCGGGTCGTTGTTCTTCAATCTCAGTCCGGATGCGTCACGCCAGCAGGTGCTGATCTATCTGCTGGTCACGATGGCGCCGCTCGCGGTGCTCGCCCCGCTCGTCGGCCCGGCAGTCGACCGGTTCCGTCGCTCGCAGCGATTCGTCGCCTCGACCTTCTATGTCTTGCGGGCAGCGAGTTGTCTTGCCCTGGTCAGTTTCCTGCTCGACCTGGCGTTCTACCCCCTGGCCTTGTTGTTGTTGATCGCGAGCAAAGCCTCCGGTGTCGTGAAGCAGACGTTGGTGCAGTTGCTCGTCGACGATCCCGACGAACTGGTGGCCACGAACGCCCGTCTTGCCCGATTGGCGAGTATCACGGCAGCGATCGGTGCCGGAGCGGCAGCGGGATTGTTGCAGGTGGGGAGCGCCGCATGGACCTTGCGTGCCGGTGCACTGCTCTTCTTCCTGGCCTCACTGATGGTGCTGCGAGTACGGACACCGAGCCGCGTGATCGTCGCATCCGACGACGTGGAGTACGCCGAGACGCATCTCCCGGTCGTGTTCGTCGGTTCGGTGGGCATGATGGCGATCCGTGCTGCCGTCGGGTTCTTCCTGTTCACCCTGGCGTTCACGCTGCGCGTCGACAGTCAACCCGCGATCATCTACGGCCTCGCCGCGGGCTGTTACGGCCTTGGTGCCTTTGCAGGGCACACCGTCACGACGTTGCTGCGTCGACGATTCCGCGAGCAGCAACTGATCGGGTTGGCCATTGCTGCGCCGGCCGCGTTCACTGCGGTCGGCGTGTTGGGCGTGTCGACGCCGCTGTTGCTCGTCATCGCTGCTCTCGTCGGGTTGTCGACCACGTTGGGTCGAAACGCGTTCGATGCGTTGCTGCAGCGCCGGGCTCCCGAAGCGCTCCTGGGTCGGGCGGGCGCCCGCTACGAGACGCGCTTCCAGCTCGCATGGGTCATCGGGGGAGCGGTCGCCACGCCGATCACCCTGGCGCCGGAG
>Ga0209831_1004202_pt1 | contig 11439 bp, 9 predicted proteins | sample Maine_Asex4_meta_FD_187451 | JGI IMG/M metagenome (GOLD analysis project Ga0209831, IMG submission 187451) | Marine algal microbial communities from Maine, USA - Maine_Asex4_metaG (SPAdes) (version 2) | ecosystem: Host-associated > Algae > Red algae > Unclassified | place: Maine, USA | collected...
AATGTAAGAATCATTTCGAATGGATTCTACTTACATAATCATTAAGATAAGGTATAAATGTTGTCTTTGAAAGTTTTGAATTTCTTATCGAGGCAAGCCGACATACTATTAACTAATCCAAATTGTCTTTATGTTCACAAATTCTCGAATGCCATCTTTATATAGCTCTCTTCCATAGCCACTACTTTTCACGCCTCCAAATGGAAGTCGTGGGTCAGAAGCTGTCAGTTTATTAACAAAGCTATTTCCTGCTTCGAGTTGTAGTGCTACTTTTTCACCTCTCTTTATATCCTTTGTAATTACACCTGAACCTAAACCGAATCTAGAATTATTTGCCAATTCTATAGCGTTCTTTTCATTCTTTGCACGAATTACTGAAGCTACTGGGCCGAAAAATTCTTCATCAAACGCTTCCATTCCTGGTTTGACATCAGCCAGAATTGTCGCAGGGTAGTAGGCTCCTTTATTTTTTGGAATTTTTCCTCCCAACACCAATTTTGCGCCTTGCTTGACGCTCTTTTTCACTTGACTGTGAAGTTCATCGCGCAGGTCGTGTCTTGCCATTGGTCCAAAGAAATTTTCCTTTTTCATTGGATCGCCCATTTTGGCATTTTTCATTTTCTTTTTATACAGCTTTAGAAAATCATCATAGATCTCATCTACAATAATCATTCTTTTAGCTGCAATGCAGGTCTGTCCATTGTTTTGTAAGCGACCTTTTGTGAGTAAGTCAGTTGCCAATTCCAGATCAGCATCTTCGAGTACTATATATGCATCTGATCCTCCCAATTCTAAAACAGATTTTTTAAGATTTTTTCCTGCTGTTGATGCAACTGCACGCCCAGCTGGTTCGCTACCTGTCAAAGTTACTGCGGTGATATGTTTGTGTTCTATGATTGTAGTTACTAATTCTGTCTCTACATTTAGGTTGGTAAAAAGTCCTTTTGGAAATCCGGCTTTAATAAAAATCTCCTCTAATTTAAATGCACAGCCCTGTACATTTGAGGCATGCTTTAATACTCCTCCATTTCCAGCCATCAACGCGGGTACTATGAATCGAATAACCTGATAGAATGGAAAATTCCATGGCATTACTGCCAATACTAATCCCTGAGGCTGATATGCTATATAACTTTTCGTTGCTTCAGTTTCAACAATTTCATCGGCTAGATAAGACTCGGCGTACACGGCATAATGCCGACAGATAAGCGCGCATTTTTTTATTTCTGCTCGTGCTTCACTAAGCATTTTGCCCATTTCTCTTGTTGCCAATTTTGCGTAAGCTTCTCTATTTTTATCTAAAATATCGGCAGCCTTCAACATTAATTTTGATCTCTTTTTGAAAGAAGTTTTTTTCCACTTGAGCCATGCCCTATGAGATTTCTCAATCTTCTTTAAAGTTTCTTTCTTGGATATTCGCTTGTAGTCAGCTATTTTTTTTCCTGTTGCAGGATTGATTGAGCTTGCTATATTGGTCATGTCTCAGTTTTTAATAGTTATATTCACTTGTATTGGCAAAGTGCTAAATATTGAATTATTTATCTAACTGCACATTTTTCGAAAACTCTTTTATACGTACATTTAAAATTTCATGATTTAATGAATAATCTACTGCTAGATCTATAACATGAATTCCTTTCTTATCTAAAGATTCTTTAAGAATTTCTTCAAAATCAGCTACTGATTCAGGTCGATAGCCATGTGCACCATAGCTTTCCGCATATTTTACAAAATCGGGATTTTTAAAATCCAAACCGTATTCCTTTAAGCCCATTTCTTCTTGTTTCCATTGGATCATTCCGTAAGCATTGTCATTCAAAATAATTACCACTAGATCCAAACCTAGTCGTATAGCAGTTTCCAATTCCTGCGAATTCATCATAAATCCACCATCGCCGTTTACTGAAACAACTTTGCGATTAGGATATAGCATCTTGATCATCATTGCTGAGGCTAAACCTGCACCCATTGTAGCAAGTGCGTTGTCGAGAATCAAGCCATTCTGAATATAGCAAGGATAGTTTCGAGCGTACCAGATTTTATAGATACCATTGTCTAATGTAATCATGCCATCATCAGGAAGAATTTCACGTGATATTTTTACCAGGCGTTGGGGTAAGATAGGAAAACGGTCATCTTTTTCATATTTAGACAAATGACTATTGACATTTTTTCGAACTTCCAAAAATTTATCCTTTTCCCATTGATCACCAAAAGGTTTTAGTTGCTCTGATAGTTGTTGGATACTGTTGGTTATATCGCCTATTATATTGAGTTGGGGAAAATAAACTTCGCCGACTTCTGCAGGAAAGTAATTGACGTGTAAAACTTTTCTGTCTTCTCCTGGGTGCATGAAGAAGGGTGGCTTCTCTATTGTGTCATGGCCTACATTAATAATTAGATCTGCATTGTCTATTGCTTCGTGCAAAAAATCATCATCTGAAAGTGCAGCTGTGCCAAGAAATAAATTGTGACGTTCATCAATGATTCCCTTTCCCATTTGCGTGTTAAAAAATGGAATATTGACAGCATCGACAAAACCAGTTAGCGCTGCACTGACTCCTTCTCGATTTGCTCCAGCACCAATCAACAATAATGGCTTCCTAGCAGTCTTTATCATATCTACGGCCTCAGATATTGCAGTAATTCCTGCATAAGGAATCTTATAATCTACAACGTCATAAATGTAAGGATCATCTACAGTTTCTTGAGCTATATCCTCAGGTAATTCTATATGCACCGCGCCTGCTCGTTCTTCTTGCGCTTTTCTAAAAGCTTCTCTTATTATTGCTGGGACATTTTGGCCATGTGTGATGGACTTGGTGTATTTGGTAAGTGGTGTCATCATTTCGACAACATCAATAATTTGAAACTTACCCTGCTTTGATGTTTTGATTGGTTTTTGACCGGTTAGGATAACCATAGGCATTGCACCCAATTGCGCATAAGCCGTGGGTGTAACCATGTTGGTTGCACCTGGTCCAAGTGTAGATAGACATACACCTGCTTTTCCTGTTAGCCTCCCATAAGTTGCAGCCATAAAGCCTGCCCCCTGTTCGTGGCGAGTTAAAATGAGTTTGATTTTGTCAGACTTGCGGACAGACTCTATAAAGTCTAAATTTTCTTCTCCGGGTAAGCCAAAAATATATTCTACGCCTTCATTTTCGAGGGCTTTTACAAATAGGTCAGAAACTTTCATGGAAGCTAAACAAAACAAAGCTCAATATGTTCGTTTTCCTATTTATTATCTTTTGCTAATTATTTTAATAGTAGTTGCCTGCTGTGATAGCAGATACAATGAAATCAGTTATTATATCTATTGGTGTACTTTTAGAAACACTTTTGGGCAGGTGTTTAACTAAGCTTCCTTAATTTCCTACTCCTCTTTAGATTCTGATGAGATGCTCCATCAATTTTCTAATATCCTTTTCTTTATAAATTTTCTGAACAGCCAAAGTATATTCCTTTACAAATCTTTCGTTACCCATTAAGTTGCCAAATATTTCGGGTTGATTTAAGAAGGCTATCCAATTGTTTTCTGTGTCTTTTGCTGCTTTATGTAATTCATCTTTTTGTACGTCAATGATTTCAAGTTGTTCTTCGTTTTCATTAATTCCTTTATCACTGTAATAGCACCATGCTGCTACGATGAAAGTAGCATATTTGATGCTTCCATCTTCTTTTAAGTTTTCTCTGATTGTTGGAATTAGAAATTTAGGTAGCTTGGCGGAGCTTTCTGTGCAGATGCGGCTTACACTATCTTTTATATTTGAGTTGGCAAAACGTACTTGCAGAGTATCTTTATATTTTTCAATATCAATACCCTCAATGTTACCCAAAATCGGTGTGACTTCTTTATCCATGAACTGCCTCAAAAAATTTGCGAAAGCGACATCTCTCATACAAGTATCAATTGTCGGATGCCCATGTATCGCTCCAGTTATACCCAAAACAGAATGACCGGCATTGAGCAAACGGATTTTCATTTTTTCATAAGGCGTAACATCTGACACAAATTGAACACCTAGTTTTTCAAGTTGCGGTCTGCCATTAGAAAAGGTATCTTCTATCACCCATTGAATAAAGGGTTCACAGACAACAGGCCATTGATCAATTAAACCATTATTAGTTTCTAAGTATTTGGTAATTTCAGGAGTAGTAACAGGTGTAATTCTATCCACCATTCCATTGGGGAAACCAACTTCTTTTTCTATCCAATCGGCTAATGTTGCATCTTGCTTTTTTGCAAAAGCTAAAACCATTTTTCGTGCCATATCACCATTGTGCTGAATGTTGTCACAAGACAAAATGGTAAAAGCTTTGTTGCCGTCAGCATGTCTTTTTCTGAGTGCAGCTGTCAAATATCCATACACCGTTTTGGGTTCTTTGGAGTGTGTCAAATCATGCTGAATGTCAGGGTTTTCAAAATTGAAATCACCGGTAGTTGGATTAAAATTATATCCGCCTTCAGTGATAGTGAGTGATACAATTTTGGTGTCAGGGTCTGCCATTTTATCTATGACTGATTGAGGAGTATCTACGGCTAGTAGATATTCCTTTATCGACCCTATGACTTCACTGTCAACTTTCCCGTCTGGATGTTGCGTGACCAATGTGTATAAGCAATCTTGTGCTTTTAGAATGTTCGCCATATTTCTGTCAGCTTCTCGCAAGCCAATACCGCATATCCCCCAATCCGTGATTTCGTTTTTTTGTATTAATTGATGAATGTAGTAAGCTTGATGTGAGCGATGAAATCCACCGACACCAATGTGAACAATACCTGTTTTGAGATGCTTGCTGTCATAGGTGGGAACCGAAATTTGATTTCCTATTTTTGAGATGTTGGTTTTATTTAAATTCATTGTGATTTTTGTAAGCTATTTGTTTTTTATCAATTCATTAATTTGTGCTTCTGAAAGTTGAGGTGTACCTCCCTTTTTGGTGGCAACATATGCTCCAGTAGCAGCGGCAAATTTCAAACATTTTTGAGGTGATTCCTTTTTTAAGAATTTACTCAAAAATGCAGCTAAGAAAGAGTCGCCACTTCCTATAGTGTCTTGAACTTGAATTGGGACACCCTGAGTTTTTATCATCTTGTTGTTCTTAATTAACCAAGCTCCTTTAGCTCCGCGAGTGATAATCAACTGTTGACAATCAAAATGGTTCTTGACATGCAAAGCTTTCTTTTCCTCAGTATCCACTATGTCTAACCATTCACTAATAATTTCCAATTCTTCATCGTTCATTTTTACAATATCAACTTGATCAAGTAAGTCCATCAATAATTCTTTTGTATAAAAGGGACTTCTTAGATTGACATCAAAAATTTTCAATTTTGCCAATTGCAATAATTCAAAAAGTGCGTTTCTAGTAGTTTCATTACGAGCAGCCAGACTTCCAAAAATAAAAGCATCGGCAGATTGTACTGCTGCTTTGTTTATCGCATTTGCATAAATGAAATCCCAGGCAACAGGAGCAATGATTTCGTAGGAAGGACTACCTATTGTATCAAATGTTACATTGACAGTTCCGGTAGGATAATTGTCATCAGTCTGCACGAGTGAAGTATCAACACCTTTTTGACTTAGAAGATCAATAAGCTGCTGTCCTAATTCATCTCTTCCAACTTTGCTAATCATTTGAGCATTAACACCTAATTGATTTGCATGGAAAGCTACATTCATTGGTGCACCGCCTGCTATTTTGCCAGAAGGTAGAAGATCCCAGAGGATTTCTCCGAAACAAACTATGTTTGGTGTTGAAGGGTTCATATTAGTTTAATCATTCTCATGTATCCAAGCATATTTATTATTCTATTTGGCGACCACTTTTTATCATTGGCTTTTATGATTCTATCATTAACTCCAATTTTATTATTCCATTTTCTGCCTTAGTAATAAAAGCTGCAGATAAGTCCAAGTTATCAATATCGTGTCCCCAAATGCCATACTTTCCGTCAGTTTGATTTCTATTTATAATTCCTTGGCGTTCTTCAATTGGAGTTGTTTTGACTTTCGCAGATTCCTCTTCTTCCTTATAAATTTCATTGTAGTGATGACTTATCTTTTGAGCTAGTTCTTTGCGCGTAAATCCTTTTGAGTTATTGGATTTCATTTTAATCTCAACAGGGAAATTTAATGGGTAGTCAATGATTAGTATCACACTATCTGCATGAATAACTATTTCATCCTTACCAATTAAGTTGTCAATTTCTGCTTCAGGATTTTTTACAGAAATCCAAGGAATAATTCCATCTTCAAAAACTTCAAGGGCGTCCTTGTCGGTAGTTTTAACTTGAAATAAAATTTCTGACGAATTTTGAATTATTTCATCCGCACTTTTACCACTTTTAGTTTTACAACTTAAAATTAAGCAAGTTGATAAAAGTATGATAAGTAAGTTTTTCATATTTTTCATTTTAGTTTGTGGCTGTTACATATTTAGGCTTTTGATTTTCCGCGTTGAAATGCCCAATAAGCTGTTATGAAATAAGTCACAGTACAAACGAAGCCATAAAAATAGAAAGTCTCGCGATTGGCGACATAACTATTTTGATCATTACTTCCAAAAAGTACATTAGCCGCCAAACCTAAGGTAATAGCTAATGCCACAAAGGCAATAATTTTTAAGGCTTTAGAAAACACAGAGACGTCTTTTATAGCTTGAGTTTCTTCGTCTGCTAATTTCTGTTGAAATTGATCGACCAAGTCATCATACTTTTTTTCTTCCGCTGTTGCTTCAGGATAAGTTCTTTTGGCACCTGATCTTCCTGCCAGAAGGGTATAGACAATGATAGTAAAAAACCAAGTTGGAATAAATAAATAATAAAACGAAATTACATCGAGGTAATTCAATCCAAAACCAAAGATCAAACCCAGACCCCAAGAGAGGACTGCTGGTGAGCTATTGATATAGTCTTGATATTGAGACCAGTATCTCGTATATCCGATTTTTGGAAAAATCTGATGCTCGGTAAACACGATAGCTCCAACTGGAACTACTATTAGTCCAGCATAAGTAAGTAGTGGAAGAATTTGTGAAAACACAAAAGGAAAACAGGCAATCACGATCATTGCGAAACCAACTATCATTGTTGTTTTTCGACGAGTAGAATTTACAAAGACAGCTTGTGCGGCTAATCCTGCTCGATAAAGATTGGTAATAGCTGTTGTCCATCCAGCAACAATCACGATTACAAAGCCTGACCAGCCCAATGCATAATAAGCAACATCTCCGGGATCCAACTCAACAATAGTTTTTCCTAAAATGACTGCAGCTCCAGCACCCATGATACCCGCTGCGATCCAAGCAATATAATGTCCAAAAAGCATTCCTGTACTTGTCGCCAATCCATAAGATTTCTTTTTTGCAAATCGCAACAATGCCATATCTATCAAACCGAAATGTGTAATTGTATTTGCTGCCCAGCCAAAACCAATGACTTCAACCAAGCCAATGCCAGGCTCGCCTTTGCTATTTACACCTGTCCAAATAGATTGATTGCCTATATCGATAAACCCAGACCAGCTTTCAGGGAGCGTCGAGCCAGTAACGCTTAAAGACAAAGCCGGAAACAAAACCAAGGCACCTGCTGTAAACATGACGAATAGCCAAGGGGCGCAAATTCCCGAAAATTCAGAAACTGCCTCGAAACCATAAATTGCAATAAATACTACGAAAGCACCCACTAAAATTACGATCAACACAAACCAAAAATTGGTCGGATACCAATTGAGTTGAGCTGGTATATCAAAAGCAAATCGAACAGCTGTGGCTGAAACCGTCACCATCGCTGCAGAGATAACCGTAAAGATCAAGACATTCGCCCAATCGTACAGTTTGGACATATTACTTCCAGCAATTTTTTTGAGGTAGGTGTACAAACTCAATCGAGTATCTACTGCAATAGGAGTAGTAATCAATGTCCAACTTAGAACTGCTAGAATATTACCAATGAGTAAGCCTAAGATAATATCCTTTGTTGTTGCGCCCAAGGCAACGAAGGTTGCTCCGATTACAAATTCTGTTGCGGCAACATGTTCGGCAGCGTATAATCCTGCGAAGTGCGTCCAGTCGTGTAGTTTATGTTTTGGTACAGGTAATTGTTCTTCCTGTAGTTTTTCCAATTGAGAAAAGTTAGTTGGTTTATTCATTATGTATAATTCTAATTATCACATTTTGATTTGTAATGCATGACTGAGTAGGTATATGTGTTGTACATGGTAAATACCTCAACCACCTAACTAAAGATATAAAAAATAAATAATGGTCCTCAGGCATCATGTGCTTTATAGTGTTTCAGCCCTTTTTTAAATCGGACGGTATTATAGTTTAAAAACTGTATTTTTATGTCAATGAAACAATCAAAGAAGCATCGCACTAAGGAAGAGAAGCTATTAATCTTAAAGGAAGCGCTTAAACAAGGTGTAACTAAAACATTAGATAAGTATGGGGTATATCCTGCAACATACTATAGCTGGAAGAAGAAGTATAATGATATGGGAGATTCAGGTCTTGATCATGGCATGACAAAACAAAGGTTGGCGAAGATCAAGGAACAGGAAGAAGAGATAGCATTACTTAAACGCTTACTTGCGGAAAAGGAGATTGAAAGTAAGCTAAAAGACGAGTTGCTAAAAAAGAAATATCCCAAGGTGTGAAGAAAGTACTCGTAATGGGGTACATCGCCTTGGGGATATCAACACAAAGAGCTCTTTCCATATCGGGTCTTACGCGGCATCAATATTACTATAAACCTAAGATTGGTAATAAGCGGCCTGGGCCCAAACCAAGCAAGACAACGAACTGTATCGTCAATGGATCAACCGAGGAACACAATAAGTAAGAGTAGTTGACCATATAATTATGAATCAGAAAGATCCTAATTTACACTATGGATATCAGCGGATGACAACAGCATTAAAAATAATTGGATATCTAGTCAATCATAGAAAAGTATCACTTCTGTCCAAAACAAATAAAACAGACATAGAGGTTTTGCCTATAATTAAGGTGCAACAAACCTTAATCCATGTTCACGATAAAAGTATCTCTTTTTAATCAAGTTTTAGAACAAATAGAAAGAAGCATTTATAATCGATTGGTTAAGAAGCATGAAACTGATAAATTTAGTAAAGGCATCAATACATGGACTCATTTTGTGTCTATGTTATTTATGCAGCTTGCCAAATTAGATTCACTCAGAGACATAAGCAATGGTCTGAGAAGTGCTACAGGTAATCTTTCCCATTTAGGGGTCGAGAAGGCACCCTGCAAATCTTCCTTGAGTTACATTAATAAGAATCGTAAAGCCATTTTTTTCGAAGAACTCTACTTCAAACTATTGGAGCAATTTGAGCCAAGCTTAGCCAAAAGACGAAAGCATGCACGTAGCTTGAAACGGAAAATATTTATAATGGACTCAAGTATCATCCCATTATGTCTATCCTTATTCGATTGTGCAAAGTTTAATGTAAGTACCAATAAGTATCCGATTAGGATAGGCTGGTCTCCCAGTGTGACTGTTATGCTGTATGAAAGGCAAATCAAGTGTGTCCATATAATCAAGAAACACATCAATCAATCTGACTACACTGTCTTGGTCTACCATCATATCAAGAGATGTCATAAAGATCTGATCTCGATTAGAATGACTGTTTAGCTCCATAGTAAATGCGTTTTGAATTCAACTATAAAATTCGAAACATATAGAAATTGTCAAAATTTATAGAATGCGGATTTTGAAAGTTATTTCACAGTCTGACGTATAATGATATGCCGTCGTCTCCGATGTAGGAGGATATGCGGTCATCATCTATTGTCAGACTGGGCAACAACCCCTCGAATTTAGTATTTTATTTTCGCACAGTTTTATGCAAATGGTTTTGAATAGAAATTCTGCTTTCATTTTTATTTCCCTAATCTCACGACTTGTGTAGTGTGATAGGCTTTGAATTAAAAACTTTAGACCTTTTTGATCTAAAACCTTAAATATTCTCATCAAGTTGTAAGAAGTGAATGCAATATCAAATTCAACCCTTACCTTTTCTTTAGTCCTTAATACCGTGTGATCTAATCCCCAGTGTCTTTTTATTGTTCCGAAGATATGTTCTATTGTTCTGGAACGTAGTCTGTAGTAATTTGGTTTTTTTGCTATTCGTTTCCTATTTGATTCTACATACTCATAGTGTTCGTATCTAGCTAAAAGCCTTCCCGCCTTTCTTGTAGTGCATTTTTCTCTAAGTGGACAATTCCTACATGCAGCATTGTTTTGATAATTCTTAAGTAATTTATCACCTCGTTTCATCCACTTCCCAGTTGTCTTAAGTGTTTGCCCTGCAGGACAAGTATAGCTATCATATCGTTTGTTGTACTTAAAATCACTATGGGAGTAGATGTCCTGATTCTTATTTTTTGGTGGACTTATATAAGGTGTTATTTTATTGTCAACTAATTCTGCCATTCTAGGTCCACTATGATATCCTTTATCATAGAGTGCATCAAACTTTGTTGCGTCTATATTTTCTTTCGCTTGTAAGGCAATAGACGTTGTAGATTGATTGTCGTTTCTGTTAGATACTTCAGCAGAACAAATTATTTTATGTTTAGCATCTGCTCCGCACTGTGTTCGATATCCAATTATATTCGTCCTATCATTCTTGCTCATGATCCGAGCATCTGGATCTGTAGAACTTATTTGGGTTATGTTTTCGTCTTTCAGTTGTTTGTCAATCTTTTGGTATTCACTTAGTTTGTCTTCATAGTGTTTGATTTTCTTGTTCAACTTAGTGATGTTTTCCTCATCCTTCTCTTCATTGCTTTCTAATTGATCAATGTAATTATCTAACTGCCCTTGTGCATGTTCACTAAGAAATCCAAGTTTCTTTTTATTGTAGTTGTTCTTGCGTGAATTTGAAGCTCGTATTGGAAACGAATCAAAGGCTAGTGTTTTGCCTTCTATAAGTTTATGCTTCAATGCAATGTCAATAGTTCTGAGAAATAAATTATTGAATGCTTCTAGGTTTTGTATTCTGAAGGTTCCTATGGTTCGGTATTTTGGCGTAAGACCACATAGCAGCCACTTTAATTCTAAATTTACATTACAAGCCTTTTCAAGCTTTCGTGTAGTACGAATACCGTTCATGTAACCATAGAGGTATAACTTGACCATAACGTCAGTTGGGTAGGATGGCCTTCCTTGGTTATTTGAATAATGAATAAAACCTAACTTCTTTAAATCTGATGCATCTACAAAAGAATCTATCACTCTTGCCATGCTTGATTTCTCTACAAGACTGTCTAAGCAAATCATCTGAAGTTGATTGCGTGATTGCTTTTTAAGGTTGTTCATAACTATAATTATTTCCTCCTTAAGATAATAATTCTTCTTCAGATCTAATAGTTATTGCCCAGTCTCTTGTTCTCGGTCGTAGTGTG
>Ga0209831_1004203_pt1 | contig 11438 bp, 9 predicted proteins | sample Maine_Asex4_meta_FD_187451 | JGI IMG/M metagenome (GOLD analysis project Ga0209831, IMG submission 187451) | Marine algal microbial communities from Maine, USA - Maine_Asex4_metaG (SPAdes) (version 2) | ecosystem: Host-associated > Algae > Red algae > Unclassified | place: Maine, USA | collected...
TCGTCCCCCGCCCCGCTTTTGCCGCCCCGAACCGCGCGCTCTCGAAATGGAAGGCACTGACGGCCCCCAAGGGCGTGCAGCGCGACCCGATGAACATTCCGAGCGGGGTCTGACAGCATCGGCCTTCATTGCCGGCCGTTCCGGAAGTATTCCCCTGCCCCGGGCGCAGATCCGGGGCCTCGACGGTCAACGCGCCGCTCCGTGAGGGCGCTGCGCGCCGCGATCAAGGCGGGGCAGAGCGGTCGTTGTTTCGGGCCGTTGGCCTGACATGCTCCACACCCGTCCCGAACCGGGAGCGGTGGAGAGGATGCCTTTGTGCCGTCCGGCGCAGTTCGCATGTCAACCGCCCTCGGCAAGGCGTTGATAACCACGGGGAAAGGCTGGAACCGGCGAACCACATGTGTATCTCCATGGCACATACGTACAGCGTATTCCTTGAAATTCTTCACCTTTCTTGACTTTCATCCTCTCATAATGCACCATTTCGGGACAATTCCCGCGAATGGAGCGCGCCCGTGTCCGGAACCACATTTACGACTTATCCCGTCCAGTCGCACAAGACCACGCAGACGGCCCCCGCCTCCGGCCCCGGCACGGATGGCGCCGCCGCGTTGGAGAAGAGCTATCTGTCGGCATCCTCGCACGCGACCACGGCGACCCGGCCCTCCGCCTACGCACAGCACAGCCCCGGCCCGGGCCTGACGACGCTCGCGCTGGGCGAGGAGGATGGCGGCGGCATGTCGATGCCCGCCGCAAACGGACCGATGTCGACACCGCAGGCCGACAGCGGCTTTCAGGTCACGACGCTGGCCATCGGCGAGGAGGACGGCGGCGGATACGGCACGATGCAGCCGATCCGCGACGATCATAGCACCATCGGCGGCGCATCCTTCGGCAACGCCCTGCCCCCCGTCTCCGGGTCCGGAACGTCGGAGACCTATGGCCGGATGCAGCCGATCTACTCGCCTGGCGAAGCGGAATACCCCGCCTTCGCCAGGACGAGCCAGACGCCGGACCTGCTCAACTTCCACCCCGTCGCCCGCGTGCCGAAGACCGTGATCGCCCCTCCTGCACCGGCCACATACGCGCCGGTCACGGTACCCGCCCCCGTAGCCGCCCAGCCGATCACGATGAGCGCCGCACCGGTCGGGATGCAGGCCGAAGCCGTGCCGCAATCGGGCGATTACCAGACGGTCGGCAGCTACGAGGAGTATGTCGGTGGCGCGACGAGTCAGCCGATGACCCCTGCTCCTGCCCCCGTTTCTGTCCAGACAGGCGCGGTGTACGAACCGATCACCGATACCGGCGCGACCGTACCGACCTATGCGCCGGTAGAGGCCGCACCGTCGCAGCCCGTCTACGAAACCTACCAATCCGCCGTCGAGACGAGCACCTATGACGATATGCGCGCGGCGGACATGCCCGCTCCGGCAGAGGCGCAACCGGTCTATGTGGAACAGCAGCCCGTCGCCCAGCCTGCCGCTGCGGCCGAATACGTTGCGCCCGCACCGGCCCCGGAATACGTCGCACCGACCCCGGCTCCGGCCCCCGAATACGTCGCCCCCGCCCCCGCTCCGGAGTACGTCGCCCCGGCCCCCGCCGTCGAAGCCTATGCACCGATGACCAGCGTGGAGCCGCAGCAGAAACCCGATATATTCGTCAAGGATGCCCCCTTCGACTATACGGGCGCGGTGGAGCCTGCCGATCCGGCGGACGGCAATCCCGACTACGCCGCCCCGGTCGAGGCCGAACCGGAAAGCGCGCCTGCAACCGGCACCGCCGCTTCGCAGCCCGAACCCGTCCCCGCCGCAGCGGCACCCGATGCGGACTATATCAGCGTCTCCATCGACGATTATCTGGTCGATCCCGCCGGGGCGGACACGGTCTCCGCCACCCCCGATATCGCAACGGCGGAACCGGCATCGACGACCGACACACCGGTCGCGGCACCAGTCGAATCCGCATCGACCCCACCGACCCCGATGGCCGCATCCGAACCGGTTGCCGAACCGACGCAAACCCCGTCCCTCGGCGGTTCCTACCGGGTCATCGACAGCCCGCTGCCGGACTCGGTGACGGGCATGTCCTCGGGTGCGGGCAATGCGGGGCCTTCGGCGGGACCGGTCGATTCGCCGGGCAACAGCTTGCAGATCATGACGCTGTCCGTCGGTGAGGAATCGGGCGCGCCCTGATTCCGTCGAAGTTGGGGAATGTCGGTACGCCGTGGTTTCCGGGATCGGGGCAGTCCGTATCCGCATTTCGATCCGCAGGATCGGATACCGCGCGAGCATCCGCCGCAGGGGAGTCGCCCGGTATCCGTCGGCTCCGGCCCGCCGAGCGACGACTTCGATGCGGCGTATCCACGCGAAGGCCGTCCGTGCAGCGCGACGATCAGGACGAGCGCGCAAGCGGCGCGATCTGGTATCTCGGTGTCGATTGTCGCCGGCAAGGGGCGACTGTCGGCTCGATCGTTGCGCAGCGTCAATCCGCGAACCGTACGGACCCGCCCCGGAAATCCGTGCAGGCTTCGCGGCGGAATGATCGTGAAAATCCGGCAGTCCTTGGTGCCCAGGGGGGGACTCGAACCCCCACGATGTTGCCATCGGCGGATTTTGAATCCGCTGCGTCTACCATTCCGCCACCCGGGCCACCCGGCGCAGGATAGCGACGAAATCATGCGATGCAAGGGCACAAAGCGGTTCCGTTCCCGGTATTCAGCGCGTAGATCACGCACGGATCAAGCGGTAAGGGATAACGATGCTCAGGCGGATGTACGACTGGACGGTGGAGAAGGCCGAATCGCCCTACGCGCTGGTGATTCTCGCACTGATCGCGTTTGCGGAGAGTTCGTTCTTTCCGATTCCGCAGGAAGCCCTGATGATCCCCATGATCGTCGCGGCCCCGCACCGGGCGTGGCTGGTGGCGGGGGTGGCGCTGGGGGCCTCGGTGCTCGGGGCGGCGTTCGGATACATGATCGGGTACGTCTTCTACGATACCCTCGGCATCCGGTTGCTCGAATTCTACGGCAAGGCCGACCGCTACGACGACTTCAAGGCGCTCTACGCCGATAACGGCGTCCTCGCGGTGGCCATCGGCGCGATCACGCCGTTTCCGTTCAAGGTCACGACGATCGTGAGCGGCCTGCTGCAGATGAACTTCGTGTCATTCGTGATTGTGTGCTTGCTCGCGCGCGGGTTTCGCTTTTTCCTGATCGCCGCATTGCTGCGCCGGTTCGGAACCCCGGTGCGGGCATTTATCGAGCGGCGGCTGGGGCTGGTCACGATCCTCGCCTTCGCCCTGCTGATCGGAGGATTCGTGGTGCTGAAATATGTCGTCTGACCGTCTTTTCCTGTTCGCCGCGCTCGCCGGGGCCGCGACCTTCGCGATTGCGCTGTATTTTCAGTATTTTCAGGGGCTTGCCCCCTGTCCGCTATGCATGTGGCAACGCTACGGCCTGGGCGTCGGCATCCTGGGGGCGGCGCTGGCGGCGGTGACGTCGGGGCGGGCGGGCAAGGTGACGTTCGGCACCCTCGGCGCGCTCGGCTTCCTGTTCGAGGCGGGCGCGGCGGCGTTCCACACCGGGGTCGAGCGGAAATGGTGGGAGGGGTTGCCGACCTGCTCCGGCAGCACGATTTCCGACACGTTCGACCCGGCGGCACTCGCGGCGGCGGCCTCCTCCGGCCAGGCGGTGCCGCGCTGCGACGAGATCGCGTGGGACCTTCTCGGCCTGAGCATGGCGAACTGGAACGTCTTGTTCGCGTTGGGATTCACGGCCCTGTGCGCATTGGGCGTCATGCGCGTGAAACAGGCCGCTCCGGGGAGCGGCCTGCATTGACGGATATCGCGGCTGGTATCAGCTTTTGGGAGCCGGTTCCAGGTAGAGGTAGCCGAGGCCGGCACTGACGCCGAGGCCGCGAACCGTCTCGATGCTCACGGGCACGAAGGAGACTTCCTTGCGCGTACCGCCGACGAGGGCGGACGCCCCGAAACCGTAGGTGATCGACGCGGTGGCGGTGGCACCGAAATACTTGCCGGCCAGCGAGTTGGCGGGGCGCGGGGTGTCGAGTTTGCGGCTCGTCAGCACACCGAAGCGGAGCACGTCGTTCTCACGCACGCTCAGATCCATGCCCAGCTGGATGCCGGTAACGCCGACATAGCGCTCCTTCTCGCCCTTCAGCGGGGTGAACTCGCAATCGACCTGGGCCGTCGAGCGCACGATGTAGTTGCGGCGCGAGTTCGGCACGACGGTGCATTTCAGCGCACCGATTTCGACGCGGCGGTCGTTGCTGCTGGCCTGCTGCGCCTGCACGGCGGGGGTTCCGGCGAACATCGAGAGGGCGAGTGCGGTGAAGGCTGCTTTCTGGAGGGAGACGGTCATGGGAGTTTTCCTTTCGGGGGAAGGGAATGCGTTATCGGTCAGGCGCAGGAATTCCCGGCGCCCGGCACCCGAACCGCTCGATCTTTTCGTGATCGGTTCTTCGTTCTGGTGTGGGAGCGTTATACGGCGTTCGCAGAAGTCAGAAAAACGAATAATATTTACCATTGAGAAGAGTATTACTCATTGATTCGAAGGCTCGATATCCGAGATGTCGCCCAGCGTATCCAGCAGTTCGTCCTGCAACGTGTCCCATAATCGTGCCAGACGGCGCAGCTCCGTCAGGGTGATCCGACGCAGATCCTCGTCCAGATCGGCACGCAGGGCCACGAAGCACGGATAGGAGAAACTCGGCGCGTTCGGTACGAGATGCAGCGTGCCGGCCTCGACAGGCTCGCGCACGATCCGGGCGGGGAAATATCCGGCCCGCCGATTCCGCATCACGAAATCCAGCGCCAGCGCCCCGATCGAAAAGGACGAACGCGGCGTGGCGCGATCCGGGAAACCGGCAGAATGATGCGCGCGAAACTCCGGCCCCCAATCGATATAGACGTATCGGTCGTCCAGATCGGTCGTGAAGTCCCGCTCCGCCGCGACGAGGACGAGTTCGTCGCCGAACAGTTCCTCCACCTCGATTCCCGGCCTGAGTTCAGGGGCATAGGTGATGGCGATATCCAGCGTTCCCTCCAGCATCATCCGCGTCAGGTGCCCGGATGTGCCGCTTTCGATGCGAAAGGCGGTGCGGGGCAACCGCTGTTCCAGGCGCGACAGCAGGCGCAGGGCCAGGCGCGGCAGCAGGCTGGGGGCGGCTCCGATCAGCAACGTGCGCTCGTAGGTTTCGGGCACGGCCACCATGTGCCGCGCCTCCTCCCATATCCGCAGGGACGCGGTGGCGAATCGTTCGAGCTGCCGTCCCGCCGGGGTCAGGGTCACCCCCGCTTTCGACCGCTCGAAGACCGTGCGGCCCAGCAGATCCTCCAGTTTCCGGATGCGCAGGCTGACGGCCGACTGGGTAACGAACAGCTTGTCGGCGGCGGCGACGAAACTGCCTTCCTGCACGACCGCGAGGAACGTTCTGGCAAGCTGAACATCCATGATATTTTCTCGTGATGACCGCGATTATTCGATGCTTCACACGATCGGGATTATCGTTCAAGAGGATCCTCGCCATCGTGCAGCATCCTTCGCCATGGATACGCCGGTGGTTTCGGGGAGAAGGCCCGCTGTTCCGGGAGAGAGCAGCGGGTTTCCGCCCCCCGCTCCCATAGTGCTTGCCCCTGCGCATCCGATACCCGTAGAACCGCGCGGATAGATCGAACGGGGCCACAACCATGCCGACCTCCCACCCGACCGGACGCCATTTCCTCGCGATTCCCGGCCCGACCGTCATTCCCGACCGGGTGATGCGGGCGATGAACGTGCCGATGATCAATATCTACGAAGGCCCGCTGATCGACACGACGCACAGCCTGTTCCCCGACCTGAAGACGCTGGCGGGTACGGCGGGCGAGGCGGTGATCTACATCTCCAACGGCCACGGCGCGTGGGAGGGGGCGCTGGCGAATACCGTGCATCCCGGCGACGAGGTGCTGGTCCTCGAATCCGGGCGCTTCGCGGTCGGCTGGGGCGCGATGGCCGAGCAGATGGGGGCAATCGTCCACACCATCCCCGCCCCGCACCGGCGCGGGGTCGATCCGGCGGCGGTCGAGGCGCGGCTGCGCCGGGATACGGCCCATGCGATCCGCGCGATCCTGGTGGTGCAGGTCGATACGGCCACGGGCGTCTGGAACGATATCGCCGCGATCCGCCGGGCGATGGATGCGGCGGGGCATCCGGCGCTGCTGATGGTCGATTGCATCGCATGCTTCGGCTGCGTGCCGTTCGAGATGGACGAATGGGGCGTCGACGTGATGGTCGCCGCCTGCCAGAAAGGTCTGATGACCCCCCCGGGTCTCGGCTTCGTCTTCGCGAACGACAAGGCGATGTCGGTGCGGCACCAGCGCGGCTGCACGAGCGCATACTGGGACTGGCTGCCCCGCACGAATCCGGACATGTACTACAAGCTGTTCTGCGGCACGGCCCCGGTGCAGCACATCTTCGGCCTGCGCGCGGCGCTGGACATGATCGCGGAGGAAGGCCGGGACGCCGTCTTCACCCGTCATGCCCGCATCGCGGGGGCCGTGCGCGCGGCGGTGGCGCGCTGGGGCGAGGGTGGCCCGATCGAGTGCAATATCGCCGACCGCGCCGCCCGCTCGAACGCCGTCACGACGATCCTGACGGGGGATATCGACGCGCAGGCGCTGCGCCGGTCGTGCGAAGACGACCTGGGCGTGACGCTGGGCCTCGGCATCGGGATGGACGCGAGTTCGACGTTTCGCATCGGTCACATGGGCCATGTCAACGAGCCGATGATCCTCGGCACGCTGGGCGTGGTGGAACTGGCACTGACGCGCATGGGCGCGACATTCGCGCCGGGGGGTGTGGAAGCAGCCGTGGCGGCACTCGGGAATACTTGAACAGACGACGTTCCAGCCGCCGTTTCCAGAGCAGTATCCTCATCCCCGGTTCTTTCGGATGAACTGGAAATCCCGATACCTGCCGGAGCAGATCGATCCGGCGGTACGAACGATCCCGCGACGACACACGCGCGAGTTTACCCCGTAACGGCCGGCATCGTCAGCTTTCCCCGGAAGGCTCCGGTCGACGGTATCGGCTTGCGTCTGTTCGAAGCAAAAAAGCAGACCCGGTCCCCCGGATCTGCTTGAATTCGCACGACCGCGCAGAGATTTCAGGCCGCTCGGCCCAGGGTCTCCACCATCGTCTTGAGATTGCCGTGGCGTCGGGTGGCCTCCGCCAGTGCGTCTTTCTCCAATCCGTCAAGCGCCTTTTCGCTGGCGTCGAGCGAGGACTGGAACATCTCGACCGTCGCGTCTTCGCGCAGCGCGGCGAATTCGGCGAGGATCGAGATTCCGCTTTCGGAAACCTCGGCAAACCCCCCGGCGATCAGATATTCGCTTTCCTCGGACCCGTTGAAGATACGGATCGCACCCGGGCTGAGCGACGTGACGACCGGAACGTGGCCGGGCATCGCCGTGAAATTTCCGTCGGAACCCGGCAGCAGCACCTTCTCCGCCTCCAGCGACGCGAGCAGTTTGTCGGGCGATACGAGATCGACTTGCATCGTGGCGGCCATGATCAGGCCGCCTCGGCCAGTTTGCCCGCCTTCGCGACGGCTTCGTCGATATCGCCGACGAGGTAGAAGGCCGCCTCGGGCAGGTGATCGAACTCGCCGGCACACAGGCGCTTGAACCCGTCGATGGTCTTCTCCAGCGGCACCTGGACGCCGGGCGAGCCGGTGAAGACCTGCGCCACGTCGAAGGGCTGGCTGAGGAAACGCTGGATCTTGCGCGCGCGGGCGACCGCGACCTTGTCCTCTTCGGACAGTTCGTCCATCCCCAGAATGGCGATGATGTCCTGAAGCGCCTTGTAACGCTGAAGCACTTCCTGCACCTGGCGGGCGACGGCGTAATGCTCCTCGCCGACGACCGAGGGGTCGAGGATACGCGACGTGGAGTCGAGCGGATCGACCGCCGGATAGATGCCGAGTTCCGCGATCTGGCGCGACAGCACGGTCGTGGCGTCCAGGTGCGCGAAGGTCGTGGCGGGCGCGGGGTCGGTCAGGTCGTCGGCGGGGACGTAGACGGCCTGCACGGACGTGATCGAGCCGTTCTTGGTGGTCGTGATCCGCTCCTGCATCGCGCCCATATCGGTCGCGAGCGTCGGCTGATAGCCCACGGCAGAGGGGATGCGGCCCAGCAGGGCCGACACTTCGGACCCGGCCTGGGAGAAGCGGAAGATATTGTCCACGAAGAACAATACGTCGGCACCGGAGGCATCGCGGAACTCCTCGGCCACGGTCAGGCCCGAGAGCGCGACGCGGGCGCGGGCACCGGGAGGCTCGTTCATCTGGCCGTAGACCAGCGCGATCTTGGAATCTTCGGGGTTCTCCAGCGAGATGACGCCCGATTCGATCATCTCGTGGTACAGGTCGTTCCCCTCGCGGGTCCGCTCGCCCACGCCGGCAAAGACCGAAACGCCCGAGTGCACCTTGGCGATATTGTTGATCAGTTCCATGATAAGAACCGTCTTGCCCACACCGGCACCGCCGAACAGGCCGATCTTGCCGCCCTTGGAATACGGGGCCAGCAGATCGACGACCTTGATGCCCGTGACGAGGATCTCGCCCTCGGTCGACTGGTCCACGAAGTCGGGCGCGGAACGGTGGATCGGCAGGCGCTTGTTGGCGTTGACCGGGCCTTTTTCGTCGATCGGCTCGCCGATGACGTTCATGATGCGGCCGAGCGTCGCGCTGCCCACCGGAACCGCGATCGGTTCGCCGGTATCGGTCACGCTCTGTCCGCGCACGAGGCCCTCCGTCGCGTCCATCGCGATGGTGCGCACTTCGCCCTCGCCCAGATGCTGTGCCACTTCGAGCACGAGGCGATTGCCGTTATTGTCGGTTTCGAGGGCGTTCATGATGGCCGGAAGGTCGCCGTCGAACTTCACATCGACCACGGCCCCGATGACCTGACTTACTTTTCCGACGGTTCCGTCAGCCATGTTGTTCTCCGTTTCAAGTCTGTGCATGCCGAGAATATCGAAGCATGGAAATTAGCCGTTGAGTGCCTCGGCACCCGAGATGATTTCGATCAGTTCGCTGGTGATCGCCGCCTGACGCGAGCGGTTGTACTGCAACGTCAGCTTCTCGACCATATCGCCCGCGTTGCGCGTCGCGTTGTCCATCGCCGACATCCGCGCGCCCTGTTCGGAAGCCGCATTCTCCAGCAGCGCCCGGTAGATCTGGACGGTGATGTTCTTCGGCAGCAGTTCGGCGAGCAGGGCCGTCTCGTCCGGCTCGTATTCATAGGAGGAGGTCGATCCGGCCCCCTCCTCCACCGCGTCGATGGTGGCGGGGATGACCTGCAACGCCGTCGGCACCTGGGTCAGAACCGATTCGAACTCGGAGTAATAGAGCGTGATGACGTCGTATTCGCCCTCCGCGAAGGAGCCGAGAACGCGGGAGGCGACCTGTTCGGCCTGCGCGTAGGACATCTTCTTGACGCCTTCGAACGCGATCTGGTCCTCGACGAACAGGTGCGAGTATTCGCGCTTGAGCTGTTCGCGGCCCTTGCGACCGACGCACAGGATGCTGACATCCTTGCCCTCGCCGACCAGCCGGTTGATGTCGAGTTTCGCGCGGCGCACGATGGAGGAGTTGAACCCGCCGCACAATCCGCGCTCGGCGGTGCACACAACCAGAAGCTGGCGCTTGTCGTCGCCCGTTCCGCGTAGCAACCGGGGCGCTTCGGGGTTGTCGCGGTTGCCGGTCGCGATGTTCGACAGCACCGTCGTCATCCGCGCGGCATAGGGGCGCGACGCTTCGGCGGCTTCCTGCGCACGGCGCAGTTTCGCCGCCGCGACCATCTGCATGGCCTTCGTGATCTTTCGGGTCGATTTGACCGAATTGATGCGGACTTTGAGGTCCTTGAGGCTCGGCATGGGCCGTCACTCCGAATTCGTCGCGGGAAAGGCGCGGCCCGGAAAGGACCGCACCGGAGGTCGATCAGTCTTCCTTGAAACCCTTCAGGAAGGAGTCGATGGCAGACTTGATCCTGTCTTCGAGATCACCCGCGATCTTCTGGTCGTTATTCGTGATCGTATCCAGGATATCGGCATGGTTGCCCCGGAAGTGCGACAGCAGTCCGGCCTCGAAATCCGTCACCCGGTTCACGGGCAGCGTATCGAGATAGCCCTTGGTCCCCGCGTACAGGACGATGACCTGCTCGGCGGTCGTCAGGGGGGAATACTGCGGCTGCTTCAGCAGTTCGGTCAGGCGCGCACCCCGGTTCAGCAGTTTCTGCGTCGCGGCATCGAGGTCGGAGCCGAACTGCGCGAAGGCGGCCATCTCGCGGTACTGCGCGAGTTCCAGCTTGATCGACCCGGCGACGGATTTCATCGCCTTGGTCTGGGCGGCGGACCCGACGCGCGAGACCGAGAGGCCGACGTTCACGGCGGGGCGGACACCCTGATAGAACAGTTCGGTTTCCAGGAAGATCTGCCCGTCGGTGATCGAGATCACGTTGGTCGGGATGAACGCCGAGACGTCGCCGGCCTGCGTCTCGATCAGCGGCAGCGCGGTCATCGACCCGGCACCGTAGGCGTCGTCCATCTTCGCCGCGCGTTCCAGCAGGCGGGAGTGGAGATAGAACACGTCGCCCGGATACGCTTCGCGGCCCGGCGGGCGGCGCAGCAGCAGCGACATCTGGCGATAGGACACGGCCTGCTTGGACAGATCGTCGTAGATGATCAGGGCGTGCATGCCGTTGTTGCGGAAGTATTCGGCGATGGCGCACCCGGCATACGGGCCGAGGAACTGCATCGGCGCGGCGTCCGACGCGGTCGCGGCAACGACGCAGGTGTAGTCCATCGCGCCTTCTTCTTCGAGTTTCTTCACGAGCTGCGCGACCGTGGAGCGTTTCTGGCCGACGGCGACGTAGACGCAGAAGACCTTCTTGCTGTTGTCGTCGCCCGCCGCGTCGTTATACGTCTTCTGGTTCAGGATAGCGTCGAGCGCAACGGCGGTCTTGCCGGTCTGGCGGTCGCCGATGATCAGTTCGCGCTGGCCGCGCCCGATCGGGATCAGGGCGTCGATGGCCTTCAGGCCCGTCGCCATCGGCTCGTGCACCGACTTGCGGGGGATGATGCCCGGGGCCTTGACCTCGGCGCGGATACGCTCGGAGAACTCGATCGGACCCTTGCCGTCGATCGGCTCGCCCAGCGCGTCGACGACGCGGCCCAGCAGACCCATGCCGGCGGGAATGTCCACGATGTCGCCGGAGCGCTTGACCGTGTCACCCTCTTTAATGCCACGGTCGTCACCGAACAGCACGACACCGACATTGTCGGCTTCGAGGTTCAGCGCCATGCCCCGGATACCGCCGGGAAATTCGACCATCTCGCCGGCCTGGACATTATCGAGGCCATGGACACGGGCGATGCCGTC
>Ga0209831_1004209_pt1 | contig 11415 bp, 12 predicted proteins | sample Maine_Asex4_meta_FD_187451 | JGI IMG/M metagenome (GOLD analysis project Ga0209831, IMG submission 187451) | Marine algal microbial communities from Maine, USA - Maine_Asex4_metaG (SPAdes) (version 2) | ecosystem: Host-associated > Algae > Red algae > Unclassified | place: Maine, USA | collected...
AGAGCCGGCCAAGAGAGCGCCAGCACTACCGACCGGCCGCCGACCAACCGCCGCCACCCGCGGAGCACGAGGAGCACGAGGGGCACTGGGGGCTCGTGGCCGGCCGGCGCCCGCGGAAGAAGACGACGTCGCCTACAACAATGCTGTGCGCCGTCAAGTCCCGCTGAGGACGTGGCGTCGTTGTCAGATCCCACGCCGTGAGCTCCTTGCACGGCCCTGCCGCCAGACGAACTGGCCCCGTGCAGATCTGAGATGACGGCCGCAGGCCATTGGTCGGCGCGACAAAACGCACGCTGCTTGCAAGCTGCTTGCAGGCCGCACAATCCAGAGGCTGCAGTCTGTTTCCCTATCTAGGACGTCCAGATCGGTTCAAGCGACCGAGATTGCCGGTCAGTATACTAGTTTGCACGCTTGAAGTACTGTTTGCATGTAGCTCTGGACCCGCACTGGAGGAACGTTTGCCGGCACGTTTGCCCAGATTACCCCAGATTGGCGCTTGCGCTGCCGCCGAAATCCGCATTGAATCGGGACCCCCTCCCCGTTGCCTCGTGACGGCCCCTTCTCAAAATAGAATTCGATCTGGAGGGACCGGACTGGCTGCAGTGCGAAGCGTTCGTCTTCACGTTTGCTCAAATTCCCGGCGGGGCCGCCAATGGAAGTCATGTTTCGGGGTTCGGTTGACCCCATTGGGGTGGTGGGCCACCGCCCGGGTCGCACTCGACGATTGCGCGGCCTCCGCGTCCTGAGAGCGCGGGCACGTCCTGGCAAATGACCTCGCGATGGGGCTGCACTGTCAGGAACAGGGGTTGTCAAGCGACTTTTCTCGGAGCGTAGTTGCGCGTATTTTTTTTGCGTATATACGCTGACGCTCCTCATTGGAAGAAGCGCACATTCTACTTTACGTCAGGTTTGTCAGTGTCCAGTTTACGCATGAGCGCACGCGCGGAGCGACTTTTTCCAGTATACGCGCCGCCGTGGCCGCCGACTCGCAATTACGGACTTCACGAGCAGCTACAAGGAGCCGAAGCCCTGCCCGGCTGTGGACTTGTGTTGGCACTACCTGCCCTCCTGCGACGGCTGCCGGCGGCCAGTTGTCGTGCGTGACTGTGTCAACAGGTGGAAGCGCGCTGCCTGCCACCCCAGCTGTTGCCCACAGCGACAGCCGGATCCTCACCTCTCGGACACTGAGGTGCGAGCTTCGACGTATCATGCGGACGATTGGCCTCACGGCGCCGGCGCTGCGGGCCCGCTCCTCCCCGCAGGCGCCCGGCGCACGCCCCACGACGGCCTCATCCGACCACCGGCCGCTCTTCACGTGCTCACCGTGCCACCCTCTTCTATTTCGTTGCCCTCCTTATCCCATCCCACGAGCCGCCGTTATCGTCATACATGCCGTTTTCCTTGCTGTTGCCGCCGCTTCTTCCCCCCTCTGCCCCACTCCCTTTCCCGCTCATCCCCTGATAGATGAGATGCGGCCTCCGCAGGCGGGCAAGGAATGCCTAACTCATGGTGTCGGTGCGGCAGCGGTGCTCGCCCGACGACGTGTCGGCCGTGGCGAGGACGGGGACGACGGCGTCGCGGCCGGCACTACGGCGGCAGCGGCCGCCGCCGCCACCGCCCCTGACCTCCTCGGAGGGACTGTCTTCGAGATGCCGGCGTCGGCACAACTGGAACTTGCCCCTGCACTCGCCTTGGCGAGGACAGCGGCGGCGGCCGTCGTCGACGGGCCGCAGCAGGCGTACGTGGTGGCGGCCGCGCGGCGGGCAGTGGCCACCGAGGTGGTGGCAGCGGTAGCGATCACCGCTTCGGTGCTGCCGCTGCCAGTGCGGGCGCAGTGGCTGATGGCGACGATCGTCTTGTGTGACGTGGCCGCCCGACTGGACGCGATCGGAACCATCCTGGCGGTGAGCCACGGCGCGCCGGCGTAACGGCCGCGGCGCCGGCCGACAGCGGCATTGTCCTGGCGCTGGTGAGTTTTTGCCGCTTTAGCGGGCTCGGCGCCGTCCATCTAGGCCGCGGGCGGCTTGTTGTGGCGCTTGTCGCCGCGCAAGACCGCCCACACCGGCTGAGCGGGGCTGCACCAAAACGTGATAGTGGCGCTGCGGCCGGGCGCCGCCATAGTCGTCCGCCACGATTCGGTGGTGTTCCGGGGCTGGTGGGTGGCAGCACTGCTTAGGTGCGACCGCAGGTCTGTGACGCTCATGGCGTCTGATCCGCTGGCGACGAGGGGTGCCTATTTCTGTATACGTACAGTGACGGAGGCCAGGGTCTGAACGCGGCTCCCTCTAGGAGGAGGCGGGTGGGAGAGCGCGGCACCGCGCTCATTTTTTTTTAATTTTCGCGTGGCTTTTGCTTGCTCTTTCTCTCCGTGTTTTTGAAGGAATGAACACCAATATTGAAGTAAGAAAGTATGGAATGAATACGTAATCACCGCCACGCATGCACCTTGCTGCAGCAACATAAGCCGGAGTGCACCCCGCGCACTACTCATCCCGAAAGCGCCTCTTGCGCAACCTGCGGATAGGACCCTCCCCATCCACCTCCAGCATACTCTCGCGCGCAGGAGATGCGCCCATGTTTTCGCATGCGGCCACTGCTCGATTCATGGCCGTGCGGTCGTGAGTCGCTCGGTCAAGCGCACCTTGGGCCAGATCCAGCGCGCTCCCCAGCAGTCCGGCGATCACTTCCGCCTGGTCAACGCGCAAGGGCGTCAGCTGCTGCCTGTCGGCTACGGCCAGGTTGTCGTCGTCGGCATGGGAGGTGCACACGACCTTGACCTCCGCTTCAAGGTGCTTGATCATGGACCGCACCCGAGCCAACGGCGGCTTTGACCCCCAGTTGTGCGGTCTTCGGTCGCGGCGGCCGCAGGCAGCACAGGTCTTCCGCGGGCTTGCGACACCGTCCTTACTCGTCTTCTCCGCCGTCGTAGCTTCGGTCCCAGATACTCCAACGACTCTCAAGGTCCCCCCCACCGCATCATCGGCCACATCAGCAGCACCAGGTTCCTCGTGGTCCGCCCCGTTCTCAGCAGCGCCCGCACAGCTTGCCAAGGGCGCACGACGAGGTTGGTCAACCGAATCAGATCGTCGCTCTGTGACCCGATTAGTCGCACTCCCGCCAGCATTGCCTTGGCTAGGATCATGGCCGCGGCGTACCGCCATGGACGACGACGCGCCCCGCTGTCCACCGTCACCAACGGCACCTCGTGCACTGAGCAACAATCTCAGGCCGCCGCCATCTACCGGGGCCGGCGCTCCCTCTGGGGTGGACGCCATGTCGAATGGGAGAGGAGCCGCGTTGGGAACCAGGTTGATGAGAGGGCCTAGGGGCGGGTGTACGACCGGGAGTGCACAGGGGGGGGGGAGGCTTCCGCGCTCCGAGGGAGCGTGCACGTCGGGGAAGGGAAGTGTACTGATGGCCATCGAAGATGAGCAGCACGTCGAGCAGTCGATGCCGCCGACTTTTATCCCATGCCAGTCTCACCTGGGTGGCGGGGGGGGGTCCGTCGGCGTCTGCTGCAATTTCTTAGAAGACAGTGCCGCTGGATTGCTGTGGTCGCCAGCCTTCGTCAGCCGCCAGAGGGCGGATGGGGGGTAGCTGAAGCCAGTGAAGGGACGCAGTCGTAGCAGAGGACGGCTGGAACCGGTCGGCTGGCCGGATATGCTTTGTCGCTGGGCCGCCACGGTTAGCTGCCTCAGGCGGACGGTTTCCGGACAGGCGGCAGACGTGATGAGTTTTGGCGACTGTGAAGGTGTGCTCCAGGTTGTAGGAGCATCCCGGGGGCACACTACCAGCGGAACGGCCACGTGTGCTGGCGCAGCGGGGCAGCCCGTGGGGCGAAGGCAGGGGGGGGGTGCTGCTCGCGGCTCATGTGGCCTATGGTCCGGCAGGTCAAGAAGGGATGCCCATGGGAGTGCGCATTGCGGGGGAAAGCAGGGGGCACAGCACCAGTGGCGCGGCCGCCAGCGCAAGCGCGGCGCGGCCGGCGCCGGGGGGAGATTTAAGGTGGCCGTGTCGCTCCCGTCGCCCGTAGCCTATGGCCTGAAATATGCGATGGAAAGAGCGGGGGGAGGTGGACTGCAACGGCGACTGAGGAGCACAGAGCCAGAGGCGCAGCTGCTTTTGCTGCTGTGGCTGGAAGCGAGAGAGGCTTCACGGTGGCACGTCCTCTGCCCCATCCCATCAACCCCTGTCGAGTATCTACCCCCCGCGTGTCCCTTGCATCTAGGAGCTGGGAGGTACGTTTTGAACTAGCCCCCGAATCTGACGCCCGGCTGGTCGCTTTCAGTTCCCAGGTTTCGACTTTGGTTTTTTGCTTCGCTTTCCCGTCTCCCATCTGCCTCAACGCGCGCCTGGTCGGCTCATCAGCGAAGCCCAGCAGACTCGCTTGCTTTGTGGCATATAAAGGCAGGGTGGCACGGCTACACCGCATCTCCGTTGCTCTCAACTCAGCTTCCTGCAGCCACGGACTCCAACTGCGGTGAACTAGTCCTCCGTCGTCACCGACGGGTGCTGTCACCGTACGCCCGGCCGCCGCCGTCTCTACGCGTCTCTCTGCTACGCACATTCCCGCACGTCGCGGCCCCGGCGGCGGCTACCCTCACCGCCCGCTATAGCGGATGCCTCTCCATTCCCTCACCGTCACCTCCGCCCACCCCTTGTCCCCCTCGCCTCAACGGCAGCAACCCACTCCCCCCCCTGTGGCGGACGCACGCCCCTCCGCCCCCGAGGCGGCAGCGTCATGGACTCGACCGCATTTTGCCTTGCCACCCCGCCCCCGCGCCGAGCCTAATCCCGTCTGCGGCGGAGGCGGCGTCACCGCCGCCACGCCATCACCCTCCCTCACCTCAGCGGCCGTCGTTCGTCGCAAGGTCAACTGGCTCGAGGTGGGGAGCCCTTCACACGAGCGGGAGGGGGTGTGACCGTGCGTGTCCTGCAAGGAGGGCATCGCTGGCAACGGCGCTTCCCGCTCAATGGGCAGTCAAGTCTGGCGGAGGCGACTCGCGGGGGCGGCGCAGGTAGCGCAGCCACTGCCATGATCGTGCCTGCCCATCGAGCTGGCGAGACGCCCATGCCACGGCCTATCCGAGGTGGTGCACGTGGTGCAGTCCGAGCTGCCGGGGCAGCAGCCAGAGTCCTATCTAGGCGTGCGATGTATGCGGTGACGCGTGCGGGTTCCCCTCGCGGGACTCTCGCGCTAACGTCGCCGACGCTCACCTTCGCGCCATCGCGGCGCTGTCGGCTGTCAGCGAGGACGCTGCGACCTTCGCCACTTCTTCCCTTACAGCCTACGTAGCGTGTTTCCTGTGCAGCATGGCCGCCGTCACCACATCCTCTCGTGCTTTCTACCCGGCCGCGTCAGCAGGGAGCCACTCCATCTCGGCCGAGTCGGCAGCAGCAACAGCGACCGACGCGGCCGCGATCTCCGCCACCGCAGTGGGACGGCGACAGCAACTACAAGACGCAGATGATCGTGTCAGCGACGGCTGTTGAGTTACACAGCTTCTCCCGCTGCCCTGGGCGGCACACGGGGACGTTGGTGTGCTCGTGCGCTAGGCCCTGAAAATTGTGGTGGTGTTCTGCGGCTGTAGGACAGCCATGGGAGTGCCGGTGTGGCAGCAGCGCCGCAGCGGGGAAACACTCCTGTGTCGAGGGGAGGGGAGGGGAGGGCGGGTGAAGATCATGAAGGGGCGAAGGTGGTCCTTGGAACTGGCGATGCTGACTGCCCTCGGCGCACCAGGCAACGGTGAAAAACTGCTGCACTGTAGGGACTGGCTGCAGCGAACAACCGTGGGTTGCTATGGCAGGGAGACCGTGATGAGGTGCTGATAAGGATGGAAGCAGGTGTACATAGGAGTGCATATCTGTGCTTGATAGGGGTTGGAGGGAGATGGGGTCCGCGACAGAGCTGACACGTTGACTGCGACAATGCTCTTGCGTGATCTGTGGATACGGGGAGGCGAACAGAGGTCGGTGCCAGCGCGACGCGTCGCCAGCGCGTGTGTAGGAGCGCGCAGCCCTAGCTAGTGCCGGCGGATGGTGATTTTCGGAGATCCGACCAATCACAACGGGCTCTCCAGCAATACCACCGAAGTCAGAGGTAAGTACACGCACATTTCGGAGTTACAGTTTAACGAGCAGAGAGTCCTGAGGCGAGGTGGAACTTGACATGTGAGGGCTTCCACGCGGCTCGCTCCTGACACGAAGCGACGTCTGAGCATCGATACTCACCTGCGCAACGCAAGCTGCTTTTTCACCGCACTATGGGGGGACGCGCGCCTTTGCCGGCCTCTTTCGGCTTGACACCAGAAACAGACACGCCTGTAATGCCTGCTCACGGTACGTAGAGTGACCTTGGTCGCCTGTCTCTCGGCAGCAGTCCATGTTTGCTCTGAGATTACGCATGCGTGGCGCGATTGGAGGGCGCCTCCCCTCACACAGCGCTGTCCCCATCCACGTCTCGCCAGATGACTCGCTGCGGAACATGTGACCGTCCGACCCATCCAACAGGGTGAGCGTGCGCTGGACATGGCAAGGGGCCAGCGGTCAAGGTATAGAGTGTCTCTGCTTCTAACACCACGGATCAATCTTGCGCTCCTTTTCGTACAGCTTGGTACTGTGTGCCTCCTCTCACTCAGGCTGTTGGTGACCCGGATCTTCCCCTGCTCTCTTTCATTGCCGTACCTCATCAATCCCCACCTCCACTGAACCAGCATTGATGAGTTTGTGATGGCGTCGCAGGAGGCTGTGTCTATCACGCCAGCTGCCAGCGGAGGTGCGAGCAGCGGCGCGGCGGGGAGCAGCACGACAACCCCTCTTCTGCCCCGAAAGAGGCGGGCGGCCGATTCGGAGGGCCTGGCAGACACGACGGACAGCATCCTCTCCGTCTGCGGCCCCCAGAAGGACGTGCCCAAGACGCTCACCCAGAAGAACACCACGCTGGAGTGGATCTCTAAGGACGAGTTGCCCTTGAAGACTTTGTCGAGCGCTTGGGGCTTCTTCGAGATCTACCAGCGCCCTGGCGCCACGGACAAGGACCTCCACGTTCTGTGCCAAGCTTGCTGGCGAATGGGGAAGACGTCGCTGCTGCTACTCGCTCAAGCCAATGTGAGCAACGGCATGAAGCACTTCCGCCTGCAGGCGCGCCACGACTTGCCCAGCCTCTCTCAACTGAGCCACGCTTGTGCGGCGCTCTACGTTTCAAAGAATGTCAAGGGCGGCAACCGCGCGGCGCGCGACGCCTACAGCAGTAGATCCATCGACCACTTTCTTGTGTATAAGAAAGACCGCCGCGCCTTCCACGTTGAGTTTGTCCTGATGCAGGTCATGTCGCTGTCGCCGCACGCCCTTACCACCAACGCCTACATGCGGTCGTTCTTATCAAACCACGCAGGCTACGTCCCACCAGCGCTGAATACGGTCGTCCACCACCTGGCCGAGCTGTACCAGTTTGTCGTAAGCGCCTTGCTGGAGATGCTGGAGTCGGTGAAGAAGCGGTACATGGGGCTGCCTTTTGCGCACATGGTGACCGACCTGTGGACGGAGAGCTATCGCAAGAAGTCCTTTGGGTCGGTTGTGGTACGCCTAGTGGACCCCGCGAGCGGGACAATGGTCGAGAGCCATCTTGGCGTGCATTTGTTCATCGGGCGGCACACCAGCGACAACATTACGCGGTGGCTGCTGCGCATCCTGAGCATCTTTGGACTAAGAGAGCAGGATATTGCCTCGACCACCTCGGACTCGGGCGCTAACGTGCGGAAGGCCCTGCGGACCTTATCGGCTTCGTGGTTGCCGTGCATCTCCCACTCGTTGCACAACGCTGTGATGTACGCACTGGGAAAGACGTCGGCCTCTGATCAGCGCAACGCTGATGGTGCGGAGGACCGGGACCTACCAGCTGCGGAGCGACCGAACCACAGCTTGAACCCGTCGGCTAAGCAGCTGCTCACTAAGACCCGCAAGCTGCTCAACCACTTCCAACACTCGGAGCTCACCGTGTCCATCTACAACAACGTGTCCACACCGGGGCTTGAGGAGGCCCGGGAGCTCGTTGGCGACGTGCCGACGCGCTGGACGTCCACCTACAACGCCATGGCGCGTTTGTACACTGCGTACCCTCGACTGTGTGCGCTTTTTATGTCTCCTAATTTGGGTGTCAAGGCGAGGAGGAAGAACCTGGACGTCAATGAGTGGGATCGGTTTCGGCAGGTGATTGGGGTTCTTCGGCCGTGCCACGAGATGGTGACCAGATCAGAGAGTGCAACTGAACCTGTATCGACCATGCTCGCGTTGCTTTCCACTCTGCGTCGGGTGATGAACGCCGATCAGTTCTGTGTTCCGCGAGGACCTGGCTCGGCTTTGGCTGTGGGCGGCGCCAGCATCAAGAAGTACTGCGAGGATCACGATGACGACCTGCACCTGGAGCTTGACAACCACTTGTACCTTGCCGAGTACCTGCAGACGGCGGGCGCTGCAGGTAGGGGCATGCTGTGTGATGACGCCGACAAGGCCGTCCGAGTTCTCCGGCAGCAGCTGGACAAACGACTCTTCGACAAGACCGAGCCAAGCCGCAATCTTCTACAGAGCGGGGCGGCCATCAGGTCGAATGTGGTCACGCCCGGTGGGGTGCACGTGCTAGCGAAGCTGGCCAGCGCCATCGAGTTTCCGAGCCCGGTGCCTCGCGCGATCAGCCTGCTCAAAGGCCGGTGTGGCATGCTGGCTTCCCCTTCGCGCCCCAGTGGGCCGGCCGCGTCATGTCCTGCTGCAGCTGGACGAGCTCGACGTCGCGCACGAACATGCCTCGTGAACTCGAGTGACGAAGAGGACGAGGTGAGCGGCTTGAGCGGCACTGGTGCGCCTGCATCGCCCGGCGACGTGGCCAAGGCGGAGCTCGAGGCCTTCTTGCGCCTGACGGACGTCAACAAGAAATGCAACGCGCTGGAGTTTTGGAGGAATCAGAAGGACAAGTTCCCACTGCTCGCACTTGTCGCGTACTCGGTTATTGGTGCCGTAGGCTCGTCGGCGGCGTCTGAGAGAGACTTCTCCATGGCGGGCAACATCATCACCAAGAACCGCTCCACCCTGCTGCCGCAGCACCTCGAGATGCATTGCCTCATCAGGGCCAACGCCCATCTGTTGCCCAAGTCCCTCTACGATCTTCTTGTCCTGAGCGGCGACGACGCCAAGAGGCTGCGCCAAGATCTGTGTTCGCGCGGGGAGGAGCATGGAGCTGGCGCTGACGACGACGGTTCCCGGGATGAGGAGGACTGAGATGGGTTGTTCAGCTTGTTTTGTAGTCTTGCGGTGTGGACTCATTGTGTTTGTACGGGAGTGACGGTGGTCGGACGTAGCGGTGGAAGGCCGGGGTGGCAGCCGTCGAGCAGTGCACGTGATGCAGCCAATGCGCCACGGTGGTTACCAAAACACGCGGGGCTGGACTGTCCACGACCTGGCCTCTAGCCACTGGCGGGAACAAGAACAGCGATCTCCAGCGCCCATGGGCGTGCAAAGTGTGTGCTGGCCAGTGCTCATAGCACAAGGCACGGGGTCGTTGTAGCTGCGTCCAGTCGATGGCACAGGATGAGGACGGTCACTTAATGTGCCTCGAATTGTCTCCGAAATACGCGCAAAACTACGCTATGATCGGATTTCAACAAATACGCACGGCCTGCAGGGACCATCGAAATCTACCCGAGAAAAGTCGCTCTCTTCCAAGAAAACTGAGAAGTCGCGGTGCTGTGGGGTCGCCGACCCGTATACGCGGTCGCTCTCCTTTCAAATTACCAAATATCTGGTTGCTCCATGAAATCATGGTCGCTTGATAGCCCCTGACTGCGTAAGGAAATCACATGATTCCTAGCCTTTCCATTGGTCCACGTACGCTGTTGAATGATTGCAAACACTCTGCAACCGCCATTTTTTGGAGGTCAGCAATACTACCCGTGACTCAGTCATAGAGGAACGCAATGTCAACACTTCATGCTATCTTCATGCACTTCACGAACAATTACAGTAGAACCTTCGACGATCTCCCGACGGACCAGCGCAGCAGACGGCCGCCAACCTTGAGCTCACAGCCGCCCACACCGCATACGTCGTTGCCTCCACGTCGTTGTCGTCGTCCGGATGTCACCGCCACATTTCTCGCCTGACACTGCCGCTGTGTCCCTCACACCCCCTTTTCCCGTTCTTGCTCCCCCCTTTCGACTCATTACCCCTACCGCTGCTTTGGACCCTCTCCGTGCGTACGTCTGTTCCAGAGGCACTTCTCTGCCGCGCATCATTCTGGTCGTGCCTCACTCTCCGCGCCTCCATGCATTTTCCCTCAACCCGCTCGTGTCTGCCCGCTCTGCCCCCTCCGCCCCCTCATCTTCCACGGACTATTGGTTCTCGCACGACCATCGTGCATCCGCGTTAAAGACCATGTCCTCGCTCGCCGCGAGCGACCGTTTTCTCCTTGACGGCCGCTCTAACCGTTTGTACCGACACTTGGACTTGCTGTTCTCTCCGGCACGTGTTTAGTTTGCTCTGTTGGACGCTACGTCTCATGTCTGTGCTATGTTTCTGTCTTCCGGGTAAGGAATACGTGCGTTGAGCGCATTGTTGGCATGTGTCAACACACTTTAGGCGCATCGGGTAGGCGCAGCCCTGCAACGGTAAGCACGAAGCTACTGCTCCACACAAACCATGTACTTGGCGGCCGGGCCGTGGACTCTGAATCCGAAACCTCATTAGTCTGAATAAGTCGTACCATGGCATGCCTCTTTTTACGGTATGCCAGCGTGCTTGCCGGGCCTGACCCGCCCGTTTCGGACGCGACCATGAGATTCAGAGCTCAGCGCCGAACAATGCTGGAACAGAATGGCCTCTGTTGGGCGCCTGTTCGGCAACAGCCACCCGAACAGAATCACGTTCTGTTGGGGGCGTCGCCAGTTGCGACGACCGCCAGAACGCAGAGCACCCATCGCCGCCGCCGCCACTGGCGCGGCGGCGACCGCCGATTGGCTGTTCGAGAGGGGCCCCCGGGCGCGGCGTCGCCCGCCGCCCACGCCTCGTCGCGCGCGCGGGCGGTCCACCGTGGGGACGGCCGGGGGGGTGGCGGCGGCCGCCCTGGGTGCCCCGACGAGCGGCTGAAGAGGGGTCGCCACCAGCGCGCCGGGGGGGGCGGCGGCGGGAGCGTGCGCCCGTAACGGCGACGCGGCCGCCCGATGTGGCCGCTTTGCCGCTCTCACCGTTTGGCTTCACAGCTCGTGGGCCCTCGGGCGCACGTTACCGTTGCCCGGTCATCCCCCTGCCCTTGCCGCTCTCCGTGGTCGTGGACCTACGCCGTTGCACGTGCCGACGATGGGCGAGCGCCAGCCGCCCACCGCCACGCCCGCGGCGGCGGCCGTCGGCGCCCCCCCCCCCGCCGCGGAC